>VYKN01000028.1_pt1 | contig 61060 bp, 41 predicted proteins | sample 5114581 | NCBI WGS metagenome assembly VYKN01 (sample SAMN12291810, study PRJNA351875) | freshwater metagenome | isolation source: freshwater lake | place: USA: Michigan, Baker Lake | collected 2011-08-08
TATAGGTGAAGGAAATGCCAGTTCGTTTTTCAGAATTTACAAATTGACCAATCGATTTTAATGAGTAGGCGATGGTTTGTGTGCTCATCCAATAATTTTGATTGCTCAAGGCTTTCGATAACTCGCGTACCATTTCAAACGAACGGGGTTTATCATTGAGCAATATCAATGTTTCTAATATGATCGCTTTGTCGCGAATGTCGTTGCCATAGGTGTAGTACATTTCCTGATACGGTTTTATTTGCGTGGTCAGGTTAGCGATCAGCAACTTAGCAGCCTCGGGCTGCCCCACTTTTGCATAGGCGGCTGCCAGCATCCATTTGGCTTGTGTTGAAATATCTTTCAATTCGCGCATGCGGTTCATGGCACCTAATTCGGGTGCACCTGCTAATGCCAAAGTATACAACCTGTAGGCTTGAAGCAGATCCGAGTAATAATATTCTTTGTTTAAAGGGTTACGCCATTCCGCTGCTTTATTTTTCTGATATTTTTTCCAGCGTTTCATCATCTCATCCGACACAAAGTATCCTTTGTCCAGAGCAGAGATCATGAAATGTCCGGCATAGCTCGTTCCCCACTCATCTGAATTTTGGTAACCGGGCCAGTAGCCAAATCCACCATCGCGCGTAACGAATAATCGCAATCGCTCAATGCCACGGGTTACGTTGTTTTTGATTCTTCGTTTTTCGTTATCGTTCAACTCTTTTACCACGTCTAAGTACAGTTGTGGAAACACAGCGGACGTTGTTTGCTCAATACAGCCATGTGGATAGTCCATCAGATAATGCAGGCGATATCCTAAATTGATGGGTGGCAGCGATGAAACTTCTAACACGCTTGAATTGGTACCTGCAATTCCTACTGCCGTGGTAGATGTATTCCACGACTTACCATTTTCCAAATACGATTCATTCACTTGCGTGATAGGTACATTCGGGTTACGAATTTCAATTTCAATTTCATCGATTGATTTGTAATTGCCGCTGGTAGCGATTACTGTTACTTTCGCAATGCCGATTTCTGATTTTACATTCAACCCAAAATCAACGGTTAAATCGCCGGATGGCGGCAACACTACGGTGCGCGATGCTTCGCCATTGACCACCAGACCGCCGGATACTTTTACTTCTACTTTGGCATTTTTTATTTTTTTGTCTTGCGTGAATAAGGTGATCGGCAGTGTTACTTTTTCTTCCGGACCCAACACACGCGGCAGTGTAGCCAATACCATCAGGGGCTTGCGCACCGGCACCGCTTTTTCGGTATTGCCATAGGCACCATCATAACCGGCTACCACCATTACTTTTACAGAGCCAATGTATTGAGGCATGGTGAATTTAATTTCTTTGCTGCCACCGTCGATGGTAAATGGTCCGAAGAATTTGACCACCGGCTTAAAACGATTCGCACGCGGGTCATCTTGCTTCGCCTTCATGGCCGCATCTCCACCAATGGCGAGCAACCGCTCGATGCGCGAGCCAAAAGCACCCATCACATCATCGTATAAATCCCATGTTTTTACACCCAATGCTTCGCGTGCATAAAATTTATTCCACGGCTCGGGTGTTTTGAAACGCGTGATGTCCAGCAACCCTTCATCCACCATCGCCAAGGTGAAGGTCATTTTGCGTTTTGATTTTTCGGATACTTTAATTTTTACATCGGCATTAGGCTCAATTTCGGACGGCATCTCAATTACCGGTTCTAAATGTGTTTTTGGATTTTCGATACCGATCGGAATGATGCCGTACAAACGGATGGGCAGATCGTTGAGCGTTTGCGCGTGCGGCTGTAAGAGCGTAACGTTCACAAACACATTGGGTGTCATTTCTGCAGTTGCGTCGATCGTTAATTTGTTTTCGCCTTTCTTAGTTTCCACCCATCGTGTAGAAAGAATTTTTGTTCCGTTTTCAATGGACACCAACGCTCTGCCATCTCCACTGCCCGGAATAGAAAGGTTGATTTTTTCGCCCACATTGTATTTTACTTTGTCGGATGAGAAGGTAAGTCGGGTGGCGGCTGTCTTGTTTTGATCGCGGCTGTTGCGACCAAAGTAGCCGGGCTCATCGAGATAAATCATGCGACCGGTGCAATGACCAGAGGTAGGATCGCACACACGCAAGTAGTAAGTTCCCCAGTCTTCTTTGGCAACTGTAAAATTCCAATTGGCTTTGCCTCCGGTGGTTTTCAGGTGCCCCGAACTCAACAAGGTGACATTGTTACCTTGCACATAGTTTGCTATGTTGCTGTAGGTGTTATCCCACCACCAGTAGCGGTCGAGGCGATACAGATTGACCTCCACGTTTTCCCGATCTACCGATTTACCGTCGCGATCTAAAATAACCACGTCAATCTTTTGTGGTTTGTCGGTGTACAACATGCCGCTGTATTCTTCTCCTTTCGGCACACGCAAGCCGGTATACGATTCATAGGGTAAGAATGGTAACGCAAATCGGTCGATGCTGAAGTTGCCACTTTCTTCGAATACTTTTCCACGGAATATGGCGGTCATAAAGCCGGGGTAATTATCACCCGGAAGGGTAGCATTCAATGCGGCCTTTCCATCGGCATTGGTGAATCCTTCAAAAAAAGTTTGTGTGGTGGATTCATACTCGCGCGACGGTTCTTCGAATATGAAGTCATCGTACTTTACAAACTGCGTGGTGCTTTTCATGATGGTCACATCAAATTCGGCTTTCAGATTTCTGCCGGGGGCACCATGCAGCCACTTCACATCCAAGTTTCCCTGCACTTGTTTAGAGATCAATCGTTCGGCACCCAGATTAAAATCTATTTTGAGACGGTTGGGCTTGACGGTTTCGATTTTTATGTTTTGACTAAAGTCCGTTCCACCTACTTTTACGCGTGCCATCCAGTTCCCCGTCGGTGCGTCGGGTGATGTGTTGGTGGCAAACCGGTAGAATCCATTTTCGGAAGTGGACTTGACCAGGCGGGAGGTAACAACGCCTTGCGGGTTTTGCAATTCGAACACCAAAGGATGTGTGGGTGGCAATATTTTGTTTTTGTCTTCGAGAATGAAACTCAAGTAGAGCGAATCGCCGGGACGCCACACACCACGTTCGCCATACAAAAATCCTTTCAGTCCTTTGCTCAGGGCATCTCCGGAAACATCAAATCCGCTTAACGAAAGTGATTCGCCATCGACCAAACGCATGTAGCCGCGCTGTGCGCCATTCTTGGCAATCAATGCGAACGGCTCATCGTGCAAATTGTAAATGGCTTTTCCATCGCCATCGGTAGTGAGTGTCGCTAAAAGTTGTTGTTGAAAGTCATAGACCTCTACCATGGTGCCGGAAATAGGTGCAGTTGTTTTTAAGTCGGTGGTAATGATGGTAGTGGTGCCATCGTTGGCTTGTTTGGCGATCAGACCTAAATCTGACGCCAACACATTCCGTCGGATGTTGTTGTTAGATCTATAGAAGGAGCCATTGCATGGGTTGTCGCGTTCGTTCCAATCGTAATCGCCTTCATAATATTCATAATCATTATCGTAGTAATAATCTCGGTAGCCGTCATAATCCAGTTCTTCATTACTTCCTATTTCTACTTCGCTGTCTGATTCGCCATCGCAGAGGTACGCCGAGTAGCGTTTCTTGAACTTTACGGTGATTTGATAGATGGCACCAGGCTCTGTTTGAATCAGCTTGGAAAGGTCGAGGGTAAATCGATTCCATTTTCCGATGTCGGTAATGCCGGTGTTATCCAGTTGAATGGTTTTCTTCAAAACATTTTTGCCCACGCGATACAACTCAGATGAACCATCGATCTGATTGTTTTGAAGAAACTGAAGGATATTGTTTTCAAACACTTTTTGCACGCTCACGTCTACTGCTTTTAAGTTGACGGCTTCGAAAGGCAATACCAAACCGTTGGTGCTAGGAAGAATGGTTCCTTTGCCCACAAAGCGTACTTCCGGTTTCAGTTGTTCAAAAACTACTTCGGTTGTTACGGGCAATTTCATTTTGTATTCCAGAATATTCTGGATGCCGGCTTCGATATTGATCTTTTTGGTTCCGGCCTGACGGACGGGCAGGTACACCCAAATCTCATTGTCGTGAATATCGAAATCGAAGTTGATGGTTCGATCTTCTTCCATTGAAATCAACCCCAGCAGCGATTGCTTTTCTTTGAGCGGATCGGAGAATTGTAAGATCACATATTGATTGGGGTTTTGCACCACCTTCGCGCTCATCAACTTAAAGTCGCTAAGCGATGGTAACTCTACTTTTTCTTCGGCTACGCGATCGACGCCTATCGCTTTTCCATTGATCGTCAACCCCACTTCGCTGGCATCGTCTTTACGAGCTACATCCTCTACCACAAATGTGTGTTGCTTGCCATCTCCGGCATGTGCCCAATTGATTTTTAGACTTTTGCCTTCCTGGTTGGCTTCCATCATTTTTTCAACGGCCTCTGCTTCAGCGTAGTCGGCGGTCAACAAGGTGCCCTCAATGCGCTGGCGTTTGAGCTCGGTTTTCACATAGGGCTTTACATTGTTGATGGAAAGCTCAAAACTTTGCGGAATTATTTGAAAGGAATAGTTGAATGAGGATAGCTCTTTGGGCACATCAAACAATTTCGAGAGATTAAACTCCACCTGATAGATTTGTGCGGAGGGCATGCGGCCTTCGGGTTTAAACTCCAGTGTGCGGCGGTCGAGCCATTTGGTTTTTCCACTCAGCGAGGGGCTGAATTCAAATAATTTCACAGATGTCTCTTGCCCGATGGAAGCGGAGTCGACCGCTTCTTTTGAGAAAATAATGCGAATGGGTGAGTTGGAACTGATGACTCCGGCGGTGTAGGTTGAGATGTATTCACCAAAGGCAGGATCGATATAGCCTGTGGCCTGATCGCTTTTGGTTTTACAGTTAAAGATGCGGGAGGAAATAAGAAGGACGAGAAGAGCCGAATAGCTCAACCTGCGTGGCGAAGTGAAATGCATAGTGGATGTTTTTTATGTTCTCAAATGTCGTTAAAGCGGATGTTTCTCCAAAAGCAAGCGGCTTAAAAACGAGTAGCTTTGGAAAATATTTTTTATGAATACAAAAGTGGTAATGACGCTCAGCGCAGCCGTTATGGCCGCGGCAGGAATCGCGCTCACGTTTATGCCGGGAGAGGTTTTAGGTTACCTGAGTGGTGGCCAGCCGGTTAGAATTCTTTAAAGTAATTTCGGTCTGTGAGGACACAGACCGAGGGGTGGGAGCCACCTGAGAGTAGCGTATCCAGTGAACAATCATCATTCGTGCAAGGCATAACATCAATTTGTAATTTGCCCGGAACTTGTTTTGAAACCCTAGCGTGAAGGATGGAAGCGTAAAGCCCGCAACCCCGATACTCAGAAGCAAACTGGCGGGGGAGGACTTGAAGCGAACAGCCTGACCCGAGTTTGCCAACCGAAGCATTGGCGTAGGTTGGCAAGCGAGGGACACGCCCCAGTGAACAGGAATTTATAAAGGTGTAGTTTCAATCTTTGAGAACATAGACCAAGGCGTGGAAGTTGAAAATTCAATTCAACAACGCCTTGTAAAATTCTTCAATAACGCTTTCAGCTTTTTTGTGAATGGGGCTGTCGGTGACGGTACCCAGATTGATGGCGACAAATACATACACTTCTTTTTCGGGAAAGTAATGAAGCTGACAGCCTGCTCCGATGCCACCACCGCTGTGGCCATAGCCGATGTTCCCTGCAAAGGTGACATGACTCAAACCTAACCCATACACCGGTTTTTCTTTACGCTTCACCCACGTCTTCATCATATCTAGTGTGGTGAAGGAAACGAGTTGTCCTGTTGTGAGCCCCTTTAAAAATTTTATCGCTTCAATGGGTGTGGTTACAATCCCATCGTCGCCCACTAAACTGGCTACGTTGTTGCGTTGAAGAAGCGAAGCATTTTCAATTACCCCGTTGCTGTGCCGATCCCAATAGGTATTGACGAGTGTAGGGTAGCTGAGGTAATCTGCATCGCCCCGGTAAAATGTGTGCGTGAGTTGCAAAGGTTGAAAAATTGTTTCGCGAATTAGCTTAGCGTGATCACCAGCGATAAAATCGGCCATCATGGCGAGCAACAAATAGTTCGTGTTACGATACGAGTATTTGCTGCCGGGAGGAAAATCGAGTGGCTTTTGGTGGATGTAGCGCAGATAATCTTCCGGTTGAAAGAGATGTTGGGGGTGTTGTAGCAAATAGCTAACATAGGCAGGCTGCAGATTGTATTCGGGAATGCCCGAGGTGTGATTGAGCAGCATGCGAACGGAAATCTTTTCGGCTTGAGCAATATGTTGTGAAATGTGTTTGGGCAGGTAGGTAGTCATCGATTGCTCTAAATCGATTTTGCCCTGCTCTACTAATTTGAGAATGGCCACCGCCATATAGGTTTTGGAAATGCTTTGCAGGTATTGAAGGTGACACCCTTGCATGGGCACCCGACCTTCGAGCTTGGCGTAGCCATGGGATGCGGTCCACCACCCTTCTTTGGAGTAAACAGCTAACGATACACCCGGCACCCCCAATTGGGTAAGTTTAATCAATGCTGCGTCGACAGCCGCCGCTTTGGAATAAGTTGTGTTGATTTCGATTGAATTATCTTCCTGGCAGTTGGTGATGGGTAACGACTGACAAATGCCCCAGTTAATTGGAAATAAGAAAAGTAGCAGGATAGTTTTCATGGTGTTATGTCTGTATGTTTCAATGGATGCGGCTGCCGACTTGTAATAATGTATTTGGCACGATTGGAATGCTTTCGTTGTAACCGGTGACTGCTATGAACTGATAGTTGATAAAGGGAGAGATGAGCGATTGAGATTGCCGAATATCATAGCCTGCACCGATGCCCAGAGGTACGCAAAACATTCCTTTGCCCTTGCGGTTTGTTTCGTGCCAGATTCCGTTGGTTTGCTGAAGTCCTTTGGTAGGGAGAAAAGATTGCAGATACCCAACACCACCTTTCACTTCGCCGTAGCCATTGGAGCCCAAAGTGGGTCGCCATACATTTTGTGTCGAAAACAAAAGTCCGTTGCCCAGTGCTTTGTTGTGATACCACACTACACTGACTTGCTGCACCCATGTGGCAGATGAATTGAGTGCTACTTCGGTACCGAGTCCAATCCCGATGTTAGTAAAGTTGGCTTTAAAATCGCGGAACGGAAGTGCGAAGGCGTGAAAGTTCACACTGATGGTGATGGGAAAATCGGAATAGGGTTTGGTGTCCTGTGTGCAGCCAGCCTGCGGAAAGGTCAACAGCCCGGCGATTACAATCAATAACAATTTCATTGGCGTAACTTTTTTGCAATGGTACGCAAGGAACCTTGGCCAGTAGACCCGATTTGCAAGTTTTGCCGTGAAGTGTAGGAAGATTTACCCTGAAGTGATGGGGTTAAGGCCGAAACCACGCTTTAAATGCAGGTGCTTTGATGCGGCTGACCATGATTTCGGTAGGCAAAAAATCATTGGACTTGAGAATGACATTAATTTTTCCGTTCTCTTCGCGCTTAAATCCGCTCACCACTTGCCGGTGGATGATGGTTTGCCGGTTGAGCCGGAAGAAACTGTGCGAAGGCAATGTCTTCTCCAGTTTATCGAGCGATTGGTCGAGGTAGTATTTTTTCTTGTTTTGCAGATAGGTCACCACATATTCCTGATCGACCGTGATGCCTAAGATATCTTCGTAGGAGATAAGCAGCTCTTGTTTTCCATTTTTTGCAAGCAGGCCTTCGGGTGCATTTTTTTGCTCGTGTGCTTTGATTGAGATGGTCTGCTGCCACAGATTATAGTAATAGAGCCCGATGTAGATGCCGTTGATCACAAAAAACCAGATGCCGATGATGAACAGGTCGATACTATAGAAGGAGGGAAGGGCAGGTTTGCCTTTGGCGATCCAACTTACTAACTCGGTAGTGAGCGCAATAACGGTGAGGCCGATGGCCATGGTGCCCACAATCTGAACGATGATGCGCCTGACACCGTGTGTGATATAAGGCCACTTGCCATCAAGAAAGAAAATGAATTTGCGAACAAACCACCAGGCGAGGTAGCCTTGTGCTGTATCGATGGAAAAGGTGAGAATGAGAAAACCACCTAATTTGATGTTAGAGTACGTGAGATAATAATTAATGGCGCTGATGAACGGAATGCAGATGAGAAAGATGGCTACTTCCGGATGGTACATCTTTCGGGTTTGGTCTTGCGCGGAATCAGAAGTTTTCATTGGAACTTCAAATTAAGGCAACGGAAAGTGATTAGACAACAAACAGGTGTGGCGCTGGTGAAGACACCTATCGGAGTGTGTAGGAGGTTTGGTTTCATTTGCCACGTGCGTTTATTGAAACCCTTGCGTGAAGGATGGAAGCGTAAAGCCCGCAACCCCGATATGCAGAAGCAAACTGGCGGGGGAGGACTTGAAGCGAACAGCCTGACCCGAGCTTTCCAACCGAAGCATTGGCGTAGGTTGGGCAGGCGAGGGACACGCCCAAGAAACAGAATGCTTTAAAGTAGTTTCGGTCTGTGAGGACACATACCGAGGGTGGATTCTTTAAAGTAGTTTCGGTCTTTGAGGACACAGACCGAGGGTGGCATGTGTAGTTTCGTTCTTGAGGACACTGACTGAGGTTTTGAAAAATTCAGACTTGACGTTTTGTGCAGACACAAATCGGATGCACCAAATCAATTCTTCTTATTCTCCGATGCGCACGGATGTCATGCTGAGTGAACCGGCTAGTAGTTTGTCGTTGAAAAGTGAGAGCGGGTCAGTTTTGTCTTGCAACGCCAGTGTGTAAATGAGTGGGAGATAATGTTCGGGCGTGGGTATGGCCAGTTGATAGGCTTTGCCTTGCTTGTCGAAATCGACGAGTGGTGCATAGTTGCCGTCTTGCAGATGGCTGTTGATGGCAGCGCGTGCCTCGATGGCCCAATCGTAGCCGTAGTTGTCTTTGTGCATGTTGGCGAAGTCGGCCATGCGCAAATTATGAACGATGTTGCCGCTGCCGATGATCAGAATTCCTTTGTAACGCAGCGTACTTAATTTTTTTGCCAACTCATAGTGATAGCGTGCGGGCTGTGTGTAGTCGATGCTCATTTGAATAACGGGCACGTTGGCGTTTGGGTACAAATGTTTGATCACCGACCACGCTCCGTGATCGAGTCCCCACTTTTCATCGAGGTCGACATGGGTGGGTTGAAGTAACGTTTTTGTTTCGGCGGCGAGTGCAGGGCTTCCCTTGGCGGGATATTGCACCTGATACAAAGCCGGGGGAAAGCCACCGAAGTCGTGGATGGTGGGTGGCATTTCCATGGCGGTGACTTTGGTGCCACGTGTAAACCAATGCGCGGAGATGCAGAGGATGGCTTGCGGCAGCGGAATATTTTTAGCTACGTTGCGAAAGCCTGCGACGAATTCGTTTTCTTCGATGGCATTCATGGGGCTGCCGTGACCGAGAAAGAGCACGGGCATTTTTGGCGTAGCAGCAAATGAATCGGATAAATTAGAGAGGTCTTGTAAATTCATGTCTATAGATAATAATGGCAGCGAGGCCAGTGATTTTAAGAATAGGTTTCTATTCATGCCGTTTCAACATGGATTGGGCGTAAAGCGTTCCTAAAAATAGAGATTTTAATGGTGAGGGTTATGAGATTTAAATACATAAAAAATGTAAGACATCCAAACCAGGATGAACAACGGAAGCAAAATGGAAGTCATTCGAATCAAACTGACTAGATAAACTTATTTTGAAAACTATCATGAATGAAGAACTGATAAAATATTTATTAAAACAGTTTAGAGACTACTGGATGGCCCAAGAGGAAATTAAGGTAATTGTCCAAAGTGTGGAAGATTGGCGAGAACCCCTAGGGCAAAGCAATGTAGATATTATGGATATGATTGGCGCAAATTCTAGCGCATCACTTTTGGATTAAATCATTCTAGCTTAATCAAAATCGATACTTTGTTCCAAGTGTTGGAAAGAACTGCACATCATTATTAATTGTATGATAGAAAACAAACACCCTGGTACCTATTGAAAAACCTTTATACACTTTAAACCAAATTTGTGGGTCACCGAAAAATTTGAAATCCTTCCCGCGTAGACCTTGAGTAGCATCAGTTCCTATATCATTATTCTGAGTCCAAAAGGTAAAACTTGCTGAAACGAAAACCCTGTAGTTAAAGTAACCCCTGCCCACATAGAATGTAAACTGTGGGTCGTAGCTCGGCTTGTTAAAGGTATTGTACCTGAGCACCAATTGTGTTGTGAAAAATGCGCCTTTGAATTGAAATGGATATGCAGCCCCGATTCCATAGGAGTTATTGATATAATATCCAAAGGAGTTAGGAGTCGCACCGAGCCCGCCTGAAAATGTCAGCGCAAGTTGAAGTTTTGGTTTCCAAAATCGTAGAGTTTGTGAAAGCTGCAGAAAGATTTGCCCCACATTTCCATTAGTACCATTTAAATCTACTTGAACTTTTGCTAGAAATGAACCTCTTGATGAATCGAGATTTTTCAAATACTCAAACGCCAATGCTGGATAGTCATTGGGACTAAGCTCCGGGTATGTGGTATGGCGTAAGTCATAATGCAATTGAATATCCTGACTTTTTGAGTACCATGGCAAACTGACTAGCAGCAGTAAAGAGGCTATATGTTTCATGTGATTTTTTTGCCTCAAAGAACGACCGAATGGAATCGGGTGCGTGGAATTGTGCTGGTAATGTCACAGAAATGATGTGGAATTTTAATAAAATTGCACTTCTAGATGAAAGGCAACGATAAAATCATATTTATTGGTCTATTTAAGGCAGCTTGCGAGAAGTGTTTTGGACATCCAATGGACGACCCGCTCTCGGAAACAGACTGCCGTCAGTTATCGAATGATATATTTAGCAAAACCGGGTTGGTTATCGGAATTAAAAGTATCAAAAACTATTCCATTTATGTATGTGACCCTAATGACGGGAAACAAGAGAATCCATCAATCGCTTCACTTGATACCCTATCAAGGTATGTGATGGATGCACCAATCACCAATGAGACCAATCGGAAGCTACATGAGAATCATCATCCCTATTGGTTTCAATATAGACGAAAATACATTCAGCCAATATCTATCAGGAGAGGGTTGAGAAAACAGAAAGTGATTATTTCAATCCTTGTGTTGGTTGCTACAACTTTGGGTATTCTGTTACTAACCAAAATTCATAAAACAAGTAATACTTATTACCATGAAGGATTTAATAGTGTAGTAGATTCGCTAAGTAAAAAAGGTTGGAAAGCTATTGATATTGATACGGAATATTGGGAGAAACGCGGAGATAAAAAGGGTTTTCTAACACTTTACACATTGAAGGGTGACAACTGGTCGGAGCCGAATAGTAATCTAAGCATTAAGAACCTTTTGATGAAACGATTTGATGTGGACTGTTTTGTAGCAGAAATTCATTTTTTTGAATTTTTTCCAACTGATAATTGGCAACAAGTTGGCATTATCATTTCTGAAGACTCCACTTTCCGAGATAAGGTGGTACGATTTTCCATTTCCTACAATGATTTCTTTGGAGGTTATGAAAGGCCACCTGAAATTATTCTGCAAGGAGTAAGTTCGGCCGAAAGAAATTTAAGTAAACCGGAAGAGTTTTTACACCATCCACTCTTTGTTCTTGAAAAGGGGAAGGAAAATCTTGTGAGGCAAAATATGCAGAGAGCGTCACTTCGAATCGAAAAAAAGAATCAGTTTTTTAGATTTTTGTATACCACCGGTTTTACGGAGAGTTTTGCCTACAATGAATCTGGTTCAAAAGAAATATCCATAGAGCCAAAGTACATTGGAATTTTTGCAATGAAAGGTTTGTCAGAGACGGGTGCAATCATTCCTGTTCAGATTGATTCATTTTTATTTAATGAGATTGAGTGTGGAAATTAAAAATGAATTGTGCAGGCAGTCCAGCAGAGGGATAGTACGCAGTTTGGAAGCTTCCAATTGATCGAAAATACTATGTGACCATCTTGGTCTTACCTACGATTGGTGTGCCATAAAATAAATTTAATAAGTAGAGTGTGGTATTGTAAAGGCTGTCTTACGCAAGTAGAACCACAGATAAAACCCAGTTTAAATCATGATAAAACGAATTCAGGTATTATTATTTCTTGAAGTAATTTTTTTGGCGAGTTGCACGGGATACAACATTGAAAGAGACGGGGTCTACTATAAAACGTTGGACGAAGCACAAGGATCTGGCAAGAGACTTATTAAAGCCGCTGACCCTGAAAACTTTGTTATTTTGAAATACGAGTTTGGTAAGGATAATCAACACGTGTTTTACCATGGAGAAATAATTCCCGGAGCAGATCCTTCTAGTTTTAATCCTCTAACACGACTGTACGCAATTGATAAATCTAGGGCGTATTATGCGGGGGACTCAATCGAATCATCAACGTCAAAAGGTTTTGAGATAATCGATGAATACTATTCAAAAGACAAAGTGGATGTATTTTATACAACAAAGTCTTTGAACGTATGTTCGATTGACAACTTTCATATTTATTCTAATAAAATTGAAGAAGACATACGCGAGCGATGGTCGACTGACGGCTGCTTTTATTACTTTAACAATTTTAAAATACCTTCATCTGACTATGAGAATATTACATTTTTTATGGGTAGCGCAGGACTTGCAAAAGACATACGTTGGGTCTATTACCGTGACCGAAAGTTAAATTACAACGAAAATGGTAAAAAGATAATTGACACGGTTGATGTTGCTACATTCAGTATGACTAATTATATGGATTGTAGCGACAAGTTTGGTTGTATAAACATTTATCACGGACGTAAAAGCTGTGAGTAAGAAATATGACAGAATTGAGATTAAAAAACGCTTCGGTCATCCCGTAGTGACGAGTTAGTTTAATGTTTTATATTCGTTTAACTTTTGGTTTGGTAAGGCAGAACGCTGCTTCGGAAAGGCATCACTCCCGAAGCACAAGCGGTGGGCATCATTTGTTTTCTAAAAAGCAGACCATTGGCAAAGAATAAAACCGACAACGTGGACAAGGGCACGGAACTAATCAAGTACCGTGATTTAGTTACTGCGACACTTGACTACCTCATTGAAAACAATGAGTTTCGAATTAAAACGGAGGATTTTGATTCAGATTCTCATTATAAAAAAATTAAGGAACAGACAACAGAACATTTTCAAAAGGGACGTCTATCCAAACTAAAGAAATGGTTCCGAGACTTGACAGAAATACAACTGGAAACGAGGGACTTAAAATTTAACACTTATTTAAGAGCAAAGACGGGACAGGATATTAACATCTTACAAGACTTCTATGACCGTGTTGACATACTAATTGCAAAAGGAAAAATTACGAACGACAATCAGTTCTATGATCTTAACTCGTTAGTTGACCAATTATCTAATGCAGTGCCGGTTGACAACGAAAGACTGCAGATGCTAAATAAGTTATTAGCGGATTATGAACAGCGGAGGACAAAAAAGCATCCTAGGAATTAAGTGGGGTGTAAAAAATGAACTCCCAGCAAGAGGTTGCGGCAAGAGTGAGGGGCTGTGTTTCATTGAAGTTCGTTATTTAACTTTAACACATTGACAGAGCGAAGGCTTAATATCCCGCCAGCAATAAGTTAAACCGTTGTTCGTCATTTGTGAGATGACTTTAGCTCCAGGAAGTTGGACTAATTTCGTTCGAAATTTTACTTAAATTGCACGAATGAAAACTGCGGAAATCAACTCTACAATTATCGACGGCTACATTGGACTTTTGGACAATTTGAGTTCGAGTGATAAACTAGATCTTATATCGAAATTAACACCATCTGTTAAGACTGACTTAACAACCAGAAAATCGACCTTTAAAAAAGCTTTCGGAGCATTTGACTCTAAGAAGACGGCTGAACAAATAATTGACGAAATTCGGAGTAGCAGAAGTTTCGACCAGAAAAATTGAGCCATTTTGAAAAATATTTAATTGATACAAACATTGCCATCTTCTATATGAAAGGGCAAATTTGACCTAATTTCAGTAATCATAATAATTCCTTTTATCCTTGCATTAATTTATGGTTGATGAAGAATTGCTGCTACTATGAGAGCCGCTTTGCCCCGATGTTCGACTTGTCCCATAAGGCCTATCGAACCTTAGGTAATAGAAGGTTTGCAACCCGCCTAAAACTGCTGTTAAACTTTTTAACCTAAGTTGCCTTAGTATTTGATTTCAATAAATGAAACGATTTATACTTACCATATCAATAATTTTTGTTTCAGCATCATTGAATGCTCAGACATTAGAAGAAAGAATAACTGATAAGATGTGTGATTGCTTTAAGCTGATTGATCCATCGCTTGAAAAGAATTTAATCTTCAATCAGTTTATTGATGGATGCGCTGTTCAGGTAATTAAGCAATTCGAGCCTGAATTGGAGAAGCTAAAGGATACCCTACAAGACAAGTCAAATTACCAAAGAGGAGAGGAGCTCGGAACTACTATCGGATTAAGTACTCAATCTTTAATAATACATCGATGCGATGCTTTCTTTTATTTTATAGAAAATCTTAGGAAAGAGATGTTAGAGACCACAGATGTCGATAAAGAAAAGCTAAACATATATGAAAAGAGCAAGCAAATAGCTGTGACTAGCAGTGATGAGGCTTTGTTTGAAAGAGCCATGAGTTATTATAAAATAAAGGAGTTTAAACTTGCAAGAAGAGATTTAAACAGAATTTTGAAGTCTGATACAAATAACGCTAAAGGACTGCTCCTAAGAGGTTTTGTGAACGAACAGACTGGAAAGTATAAAAAAGCAATTTCTGACTATCAAGAATGCAAAAGACTTACTGGTAAACCCGAGATTGTGTTTTTTATTGCAATAGCTGAGAGGAAAGATAAGATGTAGGTTGATGTGAGTTATTAGTGTTTCCCCATGTTCGGCAGGTATTTTAGAGCATGTCGAATCACCTAGCGCTGAACTCTGCAGCAAAGAATAATTGCAACTTCTTTATTGCGTTTTTACTACCGCAAAAGATCGGTCAATAGTTCAACTAAGAAATAGAAATTAGGCATATTTGCAATGATGAAAGCCATAACAGTATTGTCTCTTATCGTTATTAGTCTCACGACTAATGCACAGACAAAATTCTCCACTAAGGGAATTAGAGTTGTTCTGCCAGAAGGTTTTAAAACAACCAATACCCATAACAGCGAGTTTGCAACATTTATTATGGATGAACGAGTACAAATTTCATTCGCTGATGCATGTAGTGAGATATTGAAGAAAAATGGATATCCTGAAAATCAGGTTTCCATTGACTTATGTTATGGTATTTTTTTTATAAAAATGAAATCACTTTATGATGCGACCTGGGTTAAAGAACCTCAAGACACTGTATTAAGAAAATTCAAAGCCAAATGGGGAGAGTTTCATACCAAAATAAAGGATAAGGACTATTACTTTATTTGCATTTCGATTAAAGGCAAAAAGCACAATTACCAAATTCTAAGTACAGGGCATCTTGAGTATAAAAAAGCGGACCTAGAATTATTGAAAAGTGTTATACTAAGTTATAAGGAGGTAAGATAATTTCCCCGGAATCTGTTGTAATTAGATGTGGTATTCTTCGGATTCTATAATTATAGAAAAAACAGTAGCTTTGGCAGCTAACCGCTTACCCAAAACAACCCCAGACTGTACATGCAATTCTATCAAAAGCTCAAGGAAAGAAATGTTATTCGAGCCGTGATCATCTACATAGCGAGCTCGTGGGGTGTTTTGCAAGCAGTTGATTTCTTTTCGAATCGTTATAATGGCTCGCCACTTTTATTCGATGTGCTTTTTGTTGTTTTGATTTGTGGCCTCCCGTTGGTGGTTATCATCTCCTGGTTTCATGGTTTGCCTCTCCATCAAAAAGTTTCAAAGAAAGAATTGGTTCTTATTTCGTTGAATGTAGTGTTAGCCATTGTCGCGGTTTGGTATAGTGTAAGTTCCAGTTCATCTAAACCATTTATTAGTAAGTCAGGTAAATCCAGAGTTCTGGTAATGCCCTTTACCACAACCGATACTTCACGCGTTTATTTTGCCGATGGCATTACGACCGATTTAGTTACGGAAATAGGAAAGATTCGCGCGTTCACCACCATTGCGTGGAATACTTCCTTCAATTACGTCAACTCATCCAAATCATTCAAAGAAATAGCGGAAGAAACCAACGCCACACATTTGCTGATTGGGAAGGTGCAGCGAAGCACCAGCAAAGTACGTATCAATGTTTCATTGGTTGATCCCACTTCCAACGAGATACTTTGGACAGAAAGTTGGGATGAAGACATCTCTAAAATATTTGATATCCAAAAACGGATTGCTATTGATGTCTCACGTCAACTTAGTTTTCAACTCACACCCGAAGATGAGCGAAAGCTTTCAGCACGTTATCGTGCGCAAAACCTGGAAGCCTACGATTTGCTGCTCAAGGCACGTGCGGAGGTACGTAAATTTTATGGCGATCCTCAGCCCTTGTATACGGCTACCAAATACTTAGACGAAGCATTAGCCATCGACCCGAATTTTCCTGACGCACTCATTGTGAAAGCATACATTCGTACAGAATTAACTTGGATCGACAAATTAGATCCTATGGTTCAGCTGGAGCAAGGACGAATAGAAATCACAAAGGCTCTTGAGCTTTATCCTGCTTCTTCCGATGCGCATGCCGTAGCCGGCTTGATTAATTTCTTTACATGGAACATGGAAGAAGCTCGCAAAAATTTTGAGGCTTCATGGGAGTTAAGCAACTACGGTGAAACGTCAATTTACCAATGCAACTGTGGCTATGTAGGCTATGAGATTGCGAAGGGAAATTATCAGGAAGCTATTCGGATTATTGAGAAAATAGAAAAACTCGACCCAAATTATATATATGGTTCCATTGAACGATTGATTGCGTATCGTTCACTTAACGATACATTAAAAATCCGCCAACGCCTTCATTCGAAAAGTGACTCCGCTCGCACGGCACCTTATGAAGCGGCCTACTTATATGAATTAGGAAATTATAAGCAGAGCATTGAAAGTTTTAAAAAATCAGGTGTTGATTTTATTTGGCCGACTACGTATCTGGCAAGCGTGTATTATAAAGCAGGCTTGATTGAAAAGAGTGACTCAATGATGCAGGAGATGATTCGTTTATCAGCCACCGAGCGGAATTATGATTTGGGCCTATCAATCATCTATGCGGCCCGTAAAGACAAAGTGAATGCTATCAAATGGTTTAAAAGTGCGTATGAAAAACATGACTTCTGGTTGCCGTATGCACGTGGTGATGCTGACTTGAGACTCATCATTAACGAACCCGAGATAGTATCAATACTAGCCAAGCTAAATTTGTAGGCAGCGAAGAATTTTTGGATGCACTTACATACTAACACGGGTTACATATTCTCACCAGGCAGTCATTACATTGAAGTGAAAATGAGAACAATTTTGTTTTACTGATATTAATTAAACAATTTTATGACATTCGAAAAATTAGTTCCAAACATTTTTTATGTGGACATCCATGATGGAATAAAATTCTTCGTGGACTGTTTGAATTTTGAAATTGGCTACGAGGAGATTAATTCCAAAAATCCATTTTGTGTTTTAGAGAAAGATGGCTTGCGTATCAACCTTTTTCAGAACGCAGAACTGGCCAATGAGCACTACCCCGAATTTCGATTGGTAACGAAGAATATTGAAGAAGTGTACGACAAGGTTTCCAAGTCGCACCCTGAATATCTTCATCCTAATCTCAAAGTAATTACCCTCAGGCCTTGGACTGCAAAAGAATTTGCACTAAAGGACAAGCAAGTGGGCGTGATTATACAAGAGTGGTAATTAGGTTTGAATGGATTAGTACGGTTTCTGTGCGATCAGCGAAGAAGTGATCAAGCACAATGGCAAATGGTTTTTCATCCAGATGTGCCACCAGATCGTCGGGGTGGGTGAAACAATTTACTTCATACGAGCCCAACGCTTTTTCAAAAGGATGACATAATAATTTTTGTTGAGTAATATCATCTTCAACAATGAAAACGAGATTTTTCATACGGAGCAATTTTTGAATCAAAAGGTCATTACTTCGGTGTTCCGTTTAGTAATAATTTCAGTTTCGCAATTTCGGCTTCATTTTTTTCGGAGTGTATCGTGCTCACAATACCTTCCTTTTCACGTGTAGTCAACCGCCAACTTAAAGAGGCGCGCGCGTTGTTTTGGCGGATACTATCCATGCCTTGCAGTAGGTCCACATAACTTTCTGCCTGATATTGAATGTCGATGCGCTCGATGGGCGCCTTCAACCATGAGTGTGCCTGACCAATCAATAAATCGCTGGTGATGTCCTGAAAATTCTCAAAGTTATTGTACACTGAACTTATGGGCTGTGTAATCGCGTCAATAATAGTTTGTCCTTTGGTCGGCGAGATGGTGTGAAGTTTGGGTGAATCGCGGATAGACACAAATACAACGCCATCTGTATTTTCGGCAATCCAATCTTTAAAGGCATACACAAAACGCACCGCATCTGATAATCCGAAGTTATCTGAAATACCGGCATCCATCATTTGAATAGGAGGATCAGTTGGTAATGTAGTATTGGGTGTGATATACGGGAAGGTGGCACTCATGCGCAAGGCCGATAGAAAGCGTAAATTCTGCGATCCCTGATCTTTGAAAAAACGTTGGAAATCAACGCCGCTTACTTTTTCAGAATTATAGTTTCTGAAGTTTTCAAGTTCAGCATTCATAAACGAAATGGGGCGCGAGGCGATATACATCTTCCGTCCATCATTGATTACCGTTGGGGTTAAAATCACCAACGGAATGATGCCTTTCGTTTCATATTCATTGTAAGAAACAATCGGACGATCCATCAGCCCTTCGGTAATTTGATTGAGCTGATCTTCAAAAGTGTAGGCCCGGTCGCGCTGATACCATTGATCGGCATAATTGAATTTCGTGAAACCAACAAACAGATCATTCGCCAACAAACTAAAGATGAGTGGATTTAAATTGTCAGTAGATATTTTCTGGCGGTGAATGGCTCCATAAGGTCGAATAGGTTCACCCAGTGCCTCGCGCAATTTCAATTCGCGAAAGTAACTCGCACCAATCAGTCCACCCGATGCGCCGGTAATGAGCACGCTGCTTTGCATCAGCTTTCCTTGTGTGATACTGTCGGTGTGTTGCAAAGCATTCAATGTCCACAAGGCCGCCCGCTTGCCACCACCACTCACACACAACAAGATCATTTTAGGTTTTTGATCGGCCGGAAACTTGTTTCGCCAGTTTTGCAGTTGCTGTAGCGTAGCCTGCTTGTCTTCAGCCATGGCGGTGCTGTCTATTTGTGCTTGAATCGATTCGGCGTTGTAAGGTGCTTCCATCACACTATAGTCGAGACCAAAGGCCTCATACTTTTTGGTGAAGAAATCTTCGCCCACCAGATAGTTGATGGTGAGAAACACAGCCAGGCCCACCGTGGCCGACCACCCTCCAAACCAATACGAGAAAGCACCGAACAGCATCACAAAAATGGTAAGGAAAATCATAAAGCTGGCAGCAGCCGGTAATTGAAAGGCAGGGTAATCTTTAAAGATGCCCAGTAAAACCACCATCATAAAAATGAACAGCTCGATGATCACGAGGTTGAAATGGTTCTGATCAAATACTTGCAGAATGGTAGCCCGATCGAAGAAGTTCAGATCTTCCACCGGCTTCACCCGCAGGTTGCTGCTGACGTAGGTATCCACGCGCACTTGCTTTTTGCGGGCGATGTCCAGCTTCTTCATGGCGCTGGCGCGGGTAACGGAAACGCTTTGTTTAATCTTTTCGTCAATCCGGCACACCATGTATTTAAAAATGTCTTTGTTGGTGAACCGGAAGTAAAGCGAAAACAAAATGGTCATGAAAATGTAGCCAACAAAAAAACCGATTAGCCGCCAGATCAACTCTTGTGTAGTGCAATGTTCGTTGTCGATTTGAAAACGAATGGCCTGATAGAGATACGTAATTAAAAACAAGATCGGGATGATGCTGTTGTTGATCACGAATTTGCGAAACGGCCTTGGCAATGTGCCCACAAATGAAAAACGATGTCCGTCAGAAATATAGCATGTGATGTGGAAGGCCATGGCAAACCCGGCAGAAAGCAATCCCATCCAGAAGAAGCTGGTGAAACTGACATGGTTCAGGTATTCCGGGTCCAGAAAAAGGTAGGGGATGCCCAGGTATTTGCCAAAGTTGCCCGTCATCATGGCAAACAGCAAAATCCAGCACAGCATCAGCACGATGTTCCTGCGGATGTTATTGAACAACAACTGAAGCGGAAACGAATAGTAGAACTTAGGCCAAAGCAGGTAGAGTTTACGCATATACACTTTCTCGAATGTAACAAAATTATCAATGCGATTACAGCTTCGAAATATCTTTTTAATGGCACCTCTAAGAACTCTGTACACTCGAAGTTTAAAAAAGGAAGACAAGCACGTTTATCTTTAGGCACGTATTTTAATCCGTTCACTTGTCATTCCGAGGTACGAGGAATCTTCTCGACTAAACCCAACGTAGTGTAAAGGTGTAGGACGGCTTATCCAGTATTCGGTATCGAGTATTCAGTATCCAATATCGAGTATCCCGTATCGAATTTTAAAAGCCGACATCATTTTCTCACCAAAAAAAATCGTAAATCGTACACTTAATCGTTTTCGTTCTGTCAGTTCCATTTCACATCTATCGATCATCTGCGGGCTCCGGCAAAACCCGGATGTTAGCGCGCGAATACATTCGCCTTGCGATGCGGCGTCCGGAATATTTCCGCTTCATCCTGGCGATGACCTTCACCAACAAAAGCACGCAGGAAATGAAAGATCGCATTCTTCATTACCTGAGCGATTTTACGAAAGGCGAAAGTCAGGATCTAGCCGAAGAGATTATCCGCGAGGAAGCAAAGGAAGGTAGAGTGCTCACTCCGGCAGACCTTCAGGCAAAAAGTGAACAGGCGATTACGTTGCTCTTGCACCGCTATTCCGAATTTTCCATCAGCACCATCGATGCATTCTTCCAGCGCATCATCCGCTCCTTCACCCGCGAAACGGGTTTGCTGGGCAACTTCCGGCTGGAGGTAGACAATGCCTTTGTGATGGAAGAGGTGATCGACATTCTGGTAAGCCAACTCTCAACCAATGCCGATTTGCGGGGCTGGTTGTTGGAATTTTCCATGGAGAAACTAACCAATGGCAAAGATTGGGATGTGCGAAAAGCGCTGTTGGAGTTTGCCCAAAAAATTGAGAAGGAAGATTTTAAAGCCATTGAAGAAAGCGTGCTGCGGGTAACAGAAGACAAAACGTTTTTCCGATCCTTTCGCAAGCGACTCACTGAACAACGAAATGCTATCGAAAAAACCGTATTTGGACAGGCAGAACAATTGATGAATGAAATGGTGTCGCTGCAATTAACATCCGAAGATTTTACCGGTAAATCCAATGGAATTTATTCGTACATCAAAAAGCTTTCACACGAAATAGGACTTCCGTCCAATACGGTTTCAGAAGTTATCAGGCATCCCGAAAAGTGGCCTCATAAATCTTCCCGCAACTTTCAATTGATGCTTGCGCGCGTAAAAAATAAATGGCAGCCCGAGTTTATTGGGTTAGTCGCTTTCATTGAAGAGAATTTGGAACTGTACCATTCCATTTCAGAAATCATACGCAACCTCTATTCATTCGGATTGATTTCCGACATCCTGCGCACACAACGAAAATACCTGAGCGATGAGAACCTCATGTTGTTGTCCGATGCCTCACAGTTTTTGAATAAGCTGATGAACGAGCAGGACACTTCGTTTATCTACGAAAAGGTGGGTTCTTTTTACAGACACTTTTTGTTGGATGAATTTCAGGACACCTCCGGATTGCAATGGAAAAATTTATTGCCTCTCATTCAAAATGGCATCTCGCAAAATTATTCGAGTTTGATTGTTGGTGATGTGAAACAATCCATCTACCGCTGGCGTGGAGGCGACCTCTCGATTTTGCAAAGTCAATTGCAAAACGACATTCATCCCTCACTCACAGCTACCCATGAGCTGGATACCAATTACCGCAGCGATGGCGGCATCGTAGCATTCAACAATTACTTTTTTCAATCGGCAGCCGAATTGATTGCCCAACAAACAGAATCTGCATTTGCAAAGGAAGCTTACGGAGAAGCAGAACAGAAAATAGCCATTCGACCCGATCAGGGATTTGTGCGCATTCAGTTTTTGGAAGAGGAAGACGACGATGATTCGTTTCAAGATCGGTCGTTAGCGCGACTGCCCCGGTTGATAGAAGAATTACAAGAGAAGGGTGTTCCGCTGAAAGATATTGCCTTTCTGGTACGCACGAATAGAGAAGGGCAACAGATTGCCAATCGTTTTATGGAATACCGCGCTTCCGCGGAAGCGATCGAAAACTGTCAATACGATGTGGTGTCCAACGAATCGCTGATGGTTGACCGTGCTTCGTGTGTGTTGGTGTTGCTCAGCGCACTGCGCCTCCTTGAAGATGCCAATCATCAAATCGCACGGGCACATCTGGCGTTTGAGTATCAGAAGCTGTGGCCCTCACAGGCATTTATCGATTGGAATGAAATTTTCACCGACTCGAAAACAACTGCATTCAACAAATGGATGCCGCCAGCATTTATCCAACAGCGAGAGCGGCTCGCAGCGCTACCACTTTTTGAAATGGTGGAGAACCTGATTCAGATTTTTAATTTGGGAAGTGTAGGTGAAGAGGTAATTTACCTGCAATCTTTTCAGGATATCATTCAGGAGTTTTCACAACGCGAGAAGAATGACCTCACTTCATTTTTAGCTTGGTGGGAATTGAATCGTGAAAAGAAATCCATTCAGGTAGCAGGAGGTGTGGATGCCGCACAGATTATTACCATACACAAAGCCAAGGGACTTCAGTTTAAATATGTCATCATTCCGTTTTTAGATTGGGAGTTGGGAGTAGGGTTTAAAGAAGTATTACTGTGGTGCCAATCCGAACACCCGCTTTTACAAGAAGCTGGATACATGCCCATACGGTATGTGAGCAATTTGTCTAAAACTGTTTTTAAAGAAGATTATCTGAAAGAAACACAACGACTGAATCTGGATAATCTCAATTTGCTCTACGTGGCCTTTACCCGTGCAGAAGCAGGATTGATCGCGTTTGCTCCCGACAAAAAAAGTTCGAAGGAAGGTAAGTTCACCCAAGTGGGTCAGTTGGCGTATGAAATTATTGAGCATAATTTAGTGTGGGCATCGCATTGGGTAGCACAAGAGAAAAAATTAGAGATCGGTGCAATTCAACCATTAAAAAACACAACGGATACTACACAACAGATTTTGTCGCTGAAGAATTATGTGGTCACACCTTGGCGAGATCGCTTACAAGTGCGCACCAGTGGCATGGAGTTTTTTACACCCAACGAAAAGCGGGAGAAAATTAATTATGGAATTTTCCTGCATGCCATTCTTTCCAAAGTTCGAACGAAGGAAGATGTGTCGCCTGCGATGCAGCGGGCCATTCAACAAGGTGTGATCAATGAATCAGAGCGAAGTGAATTAGAAGAGTTGGTGCAGTGGGTGGTGAACCTTCCGGAATTGAAGCCGTGCTTTGACGTACAGGCGCAATGTAAAATGGAAGCTACATTATTAACCACCAACGGATTCGAAAAACGCATCGACCGTGTGGCCATGATCGGAACCAGCGCGTATGTGGTGGACTATAAAACCGGAGAACGCACAAGCAAAGATATAATGCAAGTGAAGGAATATATGCAGCTGTTGATGGGGATGGGATCGAAAAATGTGAGTGGATATCTTGTCTATGTGCAAGAAAAAAAATGTGTAGAAGTTACGCTGTAACATGAAGAGTTTTTTACAAGAGTTGGCCGAGCAAGTAAAAGCAGACTATCCGGATTGGGATCAGTTGAAAGTGATATTTCCCAACCGCAGAGCAGCATTGTATTTTAAGCAAGAGTTGGCCAAAGGCTTGAGTTCACCACGCTGGGCTCCAACGATTATCACCATCGAAGAACTAATTCAATCCTATTCCACCAGCCAGGAAGCTGATAAACTGGAATTGATTCTGCGCTTGTATCAGTCGTTCAGACGTGTGACGGGCAGCGCCGAAAAGATTGATCAGTTTTATTACTGGGGCGAAATGTTGCTCCGCGATTTTGATGAACTCGACAAATACATGGTCAATGCCGAGTGGCTCTTCCGCGACATCAGCAATCTGAAAGAGGTAGATCAGTATTTTGATTTTTTAACGGAAGAGCAAAAGGAGTTTCTCAAAGAGTTTTGGCAAAGTGTGGAGTTTAGCACCGAAGAAACCCGCACACGGTTTCTGTCGCTGTGGCAAAATCTCTATCCGGTGTACCAGGATTTTCAAAAGCATTTGAAAAAAGATGGCATCGCTTATGCAGGCATGATTCATCGAGATGTAGCCGAGCAATTGCAAAAAGAAAAACCAACCGAACAACATTCGGTCATCTTCGCAGGCTTTAATGCACTCACCACCGCAGAAGAGAAAATCATAAGTTGGTTTGTCGAAAATCAACAGGCACGTGTATTCTGGGATGAAGACGAATTTTATGTAGGTGCCGATCATCGCGAAGCAGGCTCTTTCTTTCGTTTATATCGAAAGCATCCGGTGTTAGGCAATACATTTCAACCCGAACCGGCATCGCACTTTAGCAAGCCCAAACAACTACACATTTATGGGGTGCCACAAAAAGCAGGTCAACCCAAGTTGTTAGCACAACAATTGATCGATCAAAAATTAGTGGCCGATGGCGAGAGCCATGTAATTGTTTTGCCGGACGAAAGTTTGCTGATGCCCTTGCTGTATTCACTTCCTGCCGGCATTCAATCCATCAACGTCACCATGGGCTATCCGCTCATGAGCACACCTTACTTTTCGTTGATTGATTTTTTGTTTGACTTGCATCGCACCAAGCGAAAAGAAGAATTTTACTACCGCAGTATTCTTCCGGTGCTGAATCATCCTTATCTGCATGCGCTTGCTCCTAACATAGTACACGAGTTGAAGACACACATTGTGACCAACAATCAGGTGTATTTGGATGAGCCATTTTTTCAAGGCAAAGGTGAGGTGATGGCGTCTTTGTTCCGAAATGTAAACGAAGCCGATTTCATTGGCTACTTGCTGGATGTAATAAATCGCGTGGCTACTTCCTCGGCGCAAGGGTTAATGGATAAAGAGTTTGCTTTTTATTTCCATCGTATCATCACGCGTTTGCAAACACTGCTCAACAACGAATCGATGGAGCTGGTGATGTTGCAAAAGTTATTCCGGCAGATTGCACGAGCGGAGAAAATTCCTTTCAGTGGCGAACCGCTGAAGGGCATTCAGGTAATGGGTGTTCTTGAAACGCGCAATTTGGATTTTGACCATGTGCATGTGTTGTCATTGAACGAAGGATTGTGGCCTGCCTCTCCCCGTCAAGGTTCTTATCTTCCACATTCCATTCGAAAGGCGTATGGCTTGCCAACGTACGTGCATCAGGATGCGATGTATGCATATCTCTTTTACCGATTGCTGCAGCGCAGTGAACACGTTAATTTGTATTACAACACCGAGCCGGATGTGCTGGGCACTGGCGAAATGAGCCGTTACCTCTACCAGATTATGTACGAGGCACGCTGGCCTTACACCAAAAAGATTTTGTACAGTTCCGTTTCGTTACGTCAAGCCAAACCCATCAGCATTCCGAAAGATGCCAAGGTGATGGAGCGACTGCGTCAATACAATAAAAAGGAGTTAACACCATCCACACTCAATACCTATCTCGAATGTCGCTTGCGTTTTTATTTTAAAAATCTGATTGGCTTGCGCGAAGCAGAAGAAGTAGAAGAGGCAGCCGATGCACGCATTTTTGGAAACTTGTTTCACGATGTGATGCAATTTTTTTATGCGGAGTTAAAGCCAGCCAAGGGAAATTGGGAGATACGCGAGGAGCACTTTGCGAATGTTGACAAGAAACTGGAGTTGTTGGTCGATCGCGCTTACCGCAAGCATTTCCGTTTGCCGGAAAGCAAGAAAGTAAACTACGATGGGCAGCAGTGGATTGTGAATGAGATGGTGAAGAAGATGGCCGATGAGGTGCTGCAAAACGATTTGGCATATGTGCCATTCGCCATCGACATGCTGGAAGAGGAGGGATTCAATACCGTCTTTACGTTGACGGCTCAGTTTGCTGTTTTGCTTGGTGGAAAAATTGACCGTGTCGATCGCAAAGAAAATGTGGTGCGCATCATCGACTACAAAACAGGTAAAGACGAGAATAAATTTGCGTCCATTGAGTCGTTGTTTGATCGGGAAGATAAGAAGCGCAACAAGGCTGCCTTTCAGGCTTTGTTTTACGCGTGGGTGTATGCGCGCAGAAAGAATGAACTTGGATTACACATACAACCGGGACTCATCAACCGGAAGGAAATCTTTAAAGATAAATTTGAATACGGATTAGTGATGGATAAACATCCGCTTAAAGATGTCACACCATTCTTGCCTGAATTTGAAAATCACTTGGTGCAGTTGCTCAACGAGCTATTTGATCCACGCCAACCATTCGATCAAACCACCGACGAGAAAAAATGCGGCTATTGTCCGTATAAAGAAATTTGTGGGAGGTAGTTGTATGCTAGGCGTCCGACCGCTTAATTTTCCGAGCAGGCTTTGCGGTCAGACGCCTAAATCTATCTTCGGTGTCACGATACTTTGCAAGTGTTAGATACCTTTACATTTCAGGCGTCAGACCGCATCTTATCCGAACTACATAGCGGTCGGACGCCTTTTATACTCGGCGTCCGACCGCTTAATTTCAGAGAAAGATTGCGGTCAGACGCCTAAATCTATCTTCGGTGTCACGATACTTTGCAAGTGTTAGACACCTTAACATTTCAGGCGTCAGACCGCATCTTATCCGAACTACATAGCGGTCGGACGCTTTTTATACTCGGCGTCCGACCGCTTAATTTCCGAGCGGGCTTTGCGGTCAGACGCCTAAATCTCTCTTCGGTGTCACGACACTTTGCAAGTGTCAGACACCTTCAACTTTAGTTCATACTCGCTACCCTCTCTACCCACTTTCTCGCATTCACAAACGCTTCGAACCACGGGGAAACTTCGTCTTTCTGTTTGCGATCGGTTGGATAGTAAGGCCAGTTCCAAGCAAACAAGCTTCGCTCGATGTGCGGCATGATTGCCAGATGCCTTCCATCAGTAGAATGTAGCGCAGCCACTGCAAAATCACTGTCATTCGGGTTGCCCGGATATTCCGGATACGAGAACGTAGCCGCAATTTTATAATCGAGTGACGTGTTTTTCAGTTTGAACATTCCTTCGCCATGTGCAAGCCACACACCCAGTTGTGCTCCTGCATACGAGGACAACATCACCGAATTATTTTTGGGTACAGTGATGCTCACAAACGTAGATTCAAATTTACCCGAACCATTGTGGTGCATTTTCGGATGCTTACTCATCGCAATTTCACTGTACACCAAACCAAGCTCCATCATCAACTGACAGCCATTGCAAACACCTAAACTCAATGTATCGGGTCTTGCATAGAAGTTATCCAATGCAGCTTTCGCTTTCGGATTGTATAAGAATGACCCGGCCCAACCTTTCGCAGAGCCCAGCACGTCTGAGTTAGAGAAGCCGCCCACAAACACAATCATGTTCACCCCACTCAAATCCTCACGACCGGAAACTAAATCGGTCATGTGAACATCCTTCACATCAAAGCCGGCGAGATACAAGGCATAGGCCATTTCACGATCGCCATTCACACCTTTCTCACGAATGATGGCTGCCTTTACGCCGGAAGCTGTTCTACGCTTTGGGTTTACGCCATAAGAAGCAAAGGTGCCGTTGAAGTGTGGTTGAAATGTATACGAGAGCAGTTGCTTCGCATAATTTTCTTTTCGCTTTTCAGCATGACCTTTGGGGCGCTGAATTTTATCCAACAGGTAAGAAGTGTGAAACCACTTTTCACGCAAAGCATCAATATCAAAATCAAGATTTGATACTTGGCTTTCTATTTGAATCGTGCGTGTGTTGGTCACGTGTCCGATTACCTGATAAGATAGCTCAGCATCCCGCAATTGTTTGATTACTTCTTCGGTATGCTTCACCTGAATCACCACACCCGGATTTTCACTGAACAACAAATGAATAACATCTTCAGCGCGATTTTTCAAGTCGATCTGCAAGCCAACTGCCGGAGTGGCGAAGCACATTTCGAGCAACGTAGTAATCAATCCACCCGATGAGATGTCGTGTCCGGCAACGATCAGATTCTGATGAATCAGGCGTTGAATGGCATTGAATGCGCAACTAAAATAATTCGCATCATTGATTGTAGGAGCTATTTTGCCCAATTGATTCAACACTTGTGCTAAACTGCTTCCACCTAATTGTAACGCTGAGTTGGAAAAGTCAACGTAGAGTATCTGTGATTCTTGAATGGGCTCCAGCGCAGGAGAAATCGTTTTGCGTATGTCGTTCACTTCAGCCACTGCAGAAATAATCACTGTACCGGGCGCATACACCACTTCACCCTTCGGGTACTTCTGCGTCATCGACAGAGAATCTTTTCCGGTAGGAATGTTGATACCAAGCGCACAAGCAAAATCACTCACGGCTTCCACCGCCTGATAGAGTCGAGCATTTTCGCCTTCATTTTTTACAGGCCACATCCAGTTCGCACTTAGTGACACACCTTTTAAACCGTAGGTGAGGGGTGCCCAAACTAAATTGGCGAGTGCTTCTGCAATGGCGAGTTTACTTCCGTCAGCGGGATTGACAAGCGCCGCAACAGGAGCGTGACCAATCGATGTGGCAATGCCTTTGTTGCTGAGAAAATCCAATGCCATCACGGAAACATTATTCAACGGAAGTTGTAGCGCACCGCATGTTTGTTGCGTAGCTACCTTTCCGGAAACCGAGCGGTCTACTTTATTTGTCAACCAATCTTTACAGGCAACTGCTTCAAGTTGCAACACTTGCTCGATGTAATGATGAACCTGCGATGGTTGATAGTTAATTTCTGAAAATGAAGAAGGTTTGGATGTGTCTGTGAGAATGGTTTTTGGCGATGAGCCAAACAAATGATTCATCTTCAAATCCACCGGGTTGATAGAATGATTAGTCCGCGTAAATTTCAATTGATGATCGCCCGTAGCTTCACCAACTACATACATCGGAGCACGCTCGCGTTCAGACACACGCTTCAACGCTTCCACATCTTTTTTCTGAATCGCTACGCCCATGCGCTCCTGCGATTCGTTGCTGATAATTTCTTTTGAAGATAGTGTTGGATCGCCAACGGGAATTTTGTCGATCTCAATCGTGCCTCCGGTTGCTTCCAATAATTCGGAGAAGCAATTCAAGTGACCACCGGCTCCGTGATCGTGAATGGATACAATCGGGTTTTGATCCGACTCCACCATGGCACGAATCGCGTTCATCACACGCTTTTGCATTTCCGGATTCGAGCGTTGAATGGCATTTAGCTCTAATGCATTCGCAAATTGTCCGGTAGTAACGGAGGAGACAGCTGCGCCGCCCATTCCAATGCGATAGTTGTCGCCACCCATCATCACAATCTGATCGCCTGCTTTCAGTTCTTCTTTTTGCGAATCTTTTTCTTTGCCAAAGCCAATGCCTCCGGCCTGCATGATTACTTTATCGTAACCAAACTTTTTGTTGTTCTCCACATGCTCGAAGGTGAGCAAGCTTCCGCAGATGAGCGGTTGACCAAACTTGTTACCAAAGTCGCTGGCACCATCCGATGCTTTGATTAAAATTTCGGCTGGCGTTTGATACAACCACGCGCGAGGTTCAATATTTTTTTCCCAATCACGGTTGTTTTCCAATCGCGAGTACGAGGTCATGTACACGGCCGTTCCCGCCAAGGGCAACGAACCTTTTCCTCCGGCGAGTCGATCGCGAATTTCTCCGCCCGATCCGGTAGCCGCGCCGTTGAAGGGCTCTACAGTGGTTGGAAAGTTGTGTGTTTCAGCCTTTAGTGAAATCACCGAATCGTAATCAGTCACAGCGAAGAAGTCAGGCACGTCTTGTCGCGTAGGTGCAAATTGTTCGATACGTGGACCTTTGATAAAGGCCACGTTATCTTTATAAGCTGAAACAATGTAGTTGGGATTTTCCTTGGATGTCTTTTTGATTAATTGAAAGAGTGTTGATTTTTTTTCTTCGCCGTCAATGATAAAAGTGCCGTTGAATATTTTATGACGACAGTGTTCGGAGTTTACTTGTGAAAAACCAAACAACTCGCTGTCGGTGAGTGGACGTCCTAACTGTACACTGACATCTTTTAAGTAGTCAATTTCTTCGGTGCTCAGCGCCAGTCCTTCTTCTTCGCTGTATTTTTTAATGTCGGTTATTTCCAACACCGGTTCAGGTGTATGGTGAATCGTGAAGAGGTCCTGGTCGAGCACTTCGTACAAGTGTTGCAACATCCGGTCGTAGTTAGGTGTTGCTTGTGTGGATTCAAAAAACTCTTCGATACGCTCAATACCTGCCAAACCCATCGTTTGGGTAATCTCCACGGCGTTGGTGCTCCACGGCGTAATCATTTCTTTGCGGGGCCCGATAAATTTTCCCGATATGGCTTTCTCCATTAACGGTTTGGCACCACCAAAGAGCCAGATCAGTTTTTCGAAATCAGCAGTAGAAAAGGGGTTTTTGTGGCCTACGGCGAAAAGCACGTTGGCTTCGGAGCGAAAGAAAGCAATCATTTTATCTCACGTAAGCCCAAAATTAATAGGAATTATTAAAAGTGAGGCTATTATTTTGAATATTGCAGGCCTTAATTTATCACCTAGTTTTATGATCACTTCTATTATGAGATGGATATGTTTTTTTGTACTGCTGGCGACGAGCCAATGCGCTTTGGCGCAAGAATCCATTATTGTTTTAAATGACAGCGTTAAGGTGCAAACGGAGTTGCTGTCCATCTCTCAAAATGATGTACTGACGAAGGCGGGCACGTTTGGTATCAGCGAATTGTTTTCTGTTCGATTTCAAACATCCGAAAACGCTGCTGCCAAGCAATCCATCGTCGATCAGTTGCTGGCCAAAGGCATTCGGGTTTATGCCGGTGGCAAACGCCTCGAAGCGCCACTTATTACAGAAGCTCAACCCAAAAAGCCAGCTACCACCGAAATAAAGACGAAACCCGTAGTTGATACAGAACGGATACCCGATAAGCAGAAAAAGGATGAATCGAATAGCGACGAATACACCGGAAGTGTAGGTATTGGTTTTGGCCAAGATTATGGAGGCTACGGTGGGCGATTGACATTTTATCCCGATCGGCACATTGGGCTATTCGGATCGGTTGGCTATATTCTGGCAGGTGCCGGATTTAATTTTGGTGTGATGGCGCACGTAAAACCGGAAAATAAAGTGGTGCCTGTTTTTAGTGTGATGTACGGCTACAATGCGGCCTTGAAAGTGACCGGCACAATTGAGATCAACAAAATCTATAACGGACTTTCGCTCGGCGCCGGATTCATCAGCCGCAGCTATGCGAATCCTCGTAACTACTGGCACTTTGGTCTGATTTTACCTTTTCGCTCCCAAGAATTTGAAGATGACTTCAATGCATTAAAATCGAACCCGTTCATAAGTGGTTTGGAAAAGCCCTGGCCGGTGACAATCAGCGTGGGGTATCATTTTAGTTTTTAATTTCGAATTTTTCCTCTGTTGAACGCACGAATCATTCTTTCAACTTTTCTTTTAGTGGCATGCGCATGCTGCTGTGTGCGAGCCCAGCCGGTCTTCAAACCACTGCAAACATATACCAAGGCCGATCGGGAGTTGATTCAAAAACTCAAAGCTCAGATTGATGAGGAAATGGATCAAACCCATTCATCCAAGAGGTATGAAATCAACAGTGTTTATCGCGCCATTGGCAAACAGATGCGGTTGATGGTCGAGAAAAATGAGTTTATTAAAAATGATTCGCTGCAACTCTACATCGATCAGATTGTGAAGCGGCTCCTTCGCACGAATCATTTTGTTCATCCGCCCCGGCAGGTGCTCATCCAAAATAGTCCCGATGTCAATGCGCTTTCCGTGGCCGATGGTACGCTCATCGTTTACATCGGCCTGATCGCGCGCATGCGCAACGAAAGTCAGTTGGCTTTTGTGTTGGCTCATGAAATGGCACACTTCGAATTGCAACACGTACGGCTCAAAATCACCGAATCGATCGAAGGTGAATTTTTGAAAAAAGAAATGCAAAACATGATGAACCTGGCTGTCGGAGATGCCTCGGTCGAAAGTTTGATGAACCTGAAAAAGCTGTGGTATTACCAGGGGTCGAATAGCCGCAGCCGCGAGCGACAAGCCGATTCATTGGCATTAGAAATGATGGAAAGGGCAGGCTTCGCCAACGAAGAGGCCGCACCGGCTCTTGCTTTGTTAGATCAATCGAAGCTGACAAAACCCGATATGGAGTTTATGACACAGCTGGATGTAGCCGAGTACCCGTTGAAAGATGAGTGGTTTAAAAAACGGCCAACCATTTTTAGCAAACCGCGCGAAGATCTTTTCTTTGATCGCGACTCGATGATCTCGCATCCGGATTTGGAACTTCGTAAAAAGATATTGACTGACCGCGTACAAGCTTCCGGTAGTGCGGCCAACCTTCAGCAGGAAGGATTTGTGAAGCGAATGATTAAGCTGGCTACCTATCAACGGATTGAAAGTGCCATGATCAAAGACCGCTTTGACCTTTGTCTTTATCTCAGTCTCAAACTTCGCTACCGCTTGCCACATGATCCGTATTTAACCGCGATGGTAACAAAAGTAATTTCGGGATTGTGCGAGCGAAGAGAATTTGCCTACGATAATGCGCTGTCATTATCTGATTTTACCATCGGCTACAATGAAGAATTGAAGATGGTGAATGAATTTTTGCACAACATCAAAACAGAAGAGCTGGGTGAGTTGGCCTATTATTTTCTTCAATCGCCTCAAAACTTTGACACAAATAATCAGGAGCACTTCTACCTGCTGTGGCAGGTGTGCAGCATCACCAATCGTAAAAATGAAAGAAAAGAAATTCGAAAAAAGTACGAAGAGCGCTTTGCGGATGGTGAATATAAAAACGATATGATTTTCTACAGTGGTTACAAAACCAAAATGCCGAAGAAGAATACCTTTCTCAGGTAGAAGAAGCGTCACCGATTTTCAGTTAATGGCAATAGATAGACACGAGGATCAGTTCGGTGAATTAAATCAGTATGTCCACAATTAATTTCTTGCGATTGTTTTCGTTTTATTTTTTGTAAAAACGAGGCCATGTTTTTAGTGGAAATTACTTTATCGTGTTTGCCGGTGATCAACCAAAAGTTGACACTACTTTGATTGATTAATTCGGTTAACTGATTTTGATTAAACGTGAGGTGCCGGAAATACACCCATGTATAGTAGACTCGCCTTCTTTTCTCTTCGGTATTCATTTGCGATTCAGCAAAGCGTAACAAGCCGGCATCAATCAATCTGAGTTTGCGCAACACTTTAGTAATCCGATACAACCGATTCGGATGGAGAATCATACTCTTAAACAATGTGCGAATAGCAATGGGGTAAGTGGCCAGACTGTACCAGAAACTCGTTTTGATGCCGTCAGGTGCCAGAAGAATGAGGTGCGTTATTTGTGGATGAAACAATTCATACGTGGCCAATGCAAATTTGCCACCCATGCTAAATCCGCCAACGGCAAACTGCGAAATACTTTCTTGTTCCAAGAATTGCTGCATGATTTTGCTCCATTCTTCTTTTTCTAATGCCTCTCGGCTGTGCCACGTGCTGGAGCCATGAAAGTACAGGTCAAATGCGTAACAGGTATACTCATCTTGAAGTGCTGCAATCCAACTATCAAATGCTCTGTGATCTTGCCCGAAACCGTGAAAGAGAAGAAGCTTTTGTTCACCTGTTCCTGATTGATAAAAGGATAAGGTAGAATTCGCTAGTGAGATGGCACCTTCTTTCAAAGACAAGGTATTTAATGTTAAAACGAAGGATAAAGGTACGGAAGTCATCATTAGATTGGTATTCAATCTTTTCCTCACTTTTGTAAAATAATTTACACAAGCCCACCGTCTATGATGAAAATTGAGCGTGGGCAATGGACTTGGCGATGCAGCAAATTAAAGAAAACACATTTCTGAAGGAGAAAGACAAACTGCTTGGATTTATCCGTAGCAGAGTGTCAACGGTGGAAGAGGCGGAGGACATCCTTCAGGATGTGTTCTTTCAATTTGTTTCTGGTTTTGATACCATTGAATCATTGGATCGGGTCACCTCATGGCTGTACAGCGTAGCGCGTAACAAAATCATTGATCGCTATCGCCGTGATGCCGTGCGCCCGAAGCAAACCGACTTTGAATTGATTTCAGGTAAAGATGACGATGCACCGCTTACGTTGCAAGACATCTTGCCCGACCTCGATAACACGCCAGAGGCTACGTTATTGCGCGAAGCCATTTGGGATGAGATTACCGATGCGCTGGCCGAATTGCCGGCAGACCAGCGCGAGATATTTATCCAAAATGAAATCGAAGAAAAAGGATTTCGAGAGATTTCCGAAGAGACGGGCGTATCTATCAATACGCTGCTATCGCGAAAACGATATGCCATTCTGGCCCTGCGCAAGCGGTTGCAAAAATTTTATGATGATACCATTGGTTAGCGCTCAGTAAATAAAAAAGAGTACGAAAAAAATTTAAAAAAGTAAGTATGAAAAAGGTAATGTGGATAGGAGCGATGGTGGGTTTGGGTGTGTTGGCGGTTTCGGCCTTTACGTTTATAACCATGTATTTATGGAATTGGCTGGTGCCCGATTTATTTCACGGCCCGCAATTGGATTTTTGGCAAACATTAGGTCTGTTGATTCTCAGTAAGATATTCTTCTCGGGTTTTGGCAAAGGCGGCCACCGCCACAACAACAAATGGCGTGGCTACTGGAAAGAAAAGTGGAACACTATGTCGCCCGAAGAAAAGGAACGATTCAAACAGAAAATGAAGGATAAGTGGTGCTACCGCGCCCCGAATTCAAATGAGACCAATGCAAACGGTTGATACCGTTTTCTAATGTTTCCTCAAAATTAAATTTTAAAAAAGGCCAACCTTAATCGAAAACAGGCGTTTTGAAGAAACCGTGGAAACTTTTGAAATACAAATAGTTTCCATAGTTTCGCCCCAGATTATGGAAGACAACGAAGTAAAAGATAAAATTTTGGCCGGTTCGGAGGCGCTATTCATGAAATATGGAATACGCAGCGTATCGATGGATGATATCGCCCGACACCTTTCGGTTTCCAAAAAAACATTGTACCAGCACTTTGCCGATAAAGATGAGCTGGTCACCGTAATGTCGCAAGAGCACATGAAGCGCGACATTCAGGAATACGAGCAAATCACTCGTGAATCGGAAAACTCCATCGATGAGTTGAATAAGATTTCCGTTCGCCTGCGCTGCGACATGGAGCAAATGAATCCCTCCTTGCTCTACGATCTGCAAAAGTTTCATCCGAAAGCTTGGGCGTTGTGGCAGCAACACAAAAATGGAAACATTATGAGTTCCATAGTGCGCAATCTCAACCAAGGCATCAGCGAAGGTTATTACCGCGATGACATCCATCCGGAAGTAATTGCCCTCAGCCGTTTGATTTTAATCGAGTCGGCTTTTGACGAGCGCATTTTTCCAAAAGACAAATTCAATCTGGTAGAAGTGCAATCGCAGTTCTTCGATCATTTTGTGTATGGCCTGTGCACTGATAAAGGCAGACGGTTATACCAGAAATACAAACAGCATTCAGATCAATCCATTAAACCATCCATTAAAACAACTAAGCATGAGTCCATTTTATAAACTAAGTATTTTATTAGCTGCCTTGCTGTTGGTGAGGGCCGGCTACGCACAACAAGAACCAACAGCTGCGCCGCAGGCGTTTACTCTTGAGCAGTGTATTGATTATGCATTGAAGAATGCGATTAATATGCAGAATGCAACGCTTGACCAACAAATTGCAGCAGCGAGAGTGAAAGAAACAGTAGGCCTTGGATTACCACAAATTTCGGGTACTGTTTCTCTTGTGCATAATACACAGCTTCAACGCTTCTTTACAACCTACAGTGGTGGCACCGGTGGATTTTTAGGAGATCTAAGTACGGTACCCAACATTCAGGCGGGAGATGTGGTGGCAGCGCAAAACTTCTTTCAGTTGAAAAACTCAGGAACTGCGTCCGTCACGGCTAATCAATTGCTTTTTAGTGGTTCTTATTTGGTTGGGCTTCAGGCTTCGCAAGCATATAAAGATTTGTCATACAAAAGCGCCAATCAAACTCGTGAGGAAGTTATACAGGGTGTGAAAAAGGCATATTATTCATTGCTCATCAGCAAAGAGCGCTTGTTGTTATTTGAAGCGAACATGGCACGCGTGCAAGCTTTGTTAAACAATACCATTCAACAAAATAAGAATGGTTTTGCCGAAGACATCGATGTAGATCGAATTCGTGTAACCTACAATAACTTGAAAGTTGAGCAAGCAAATTTTCTAAACATTCATGAGCTAAGTTCATGGCTGTTGAAGTTTCAAATGAATTATCCGATTGAACAGCCCATTTCAATAGTGGGAAGCATGGCGGATATGAATGCCGATCTTCAAATAGACCCTGTTGAAGAAGGTTGGGATTACAAGACACGAACTGATTACAAAGTGATGGAAGCTAATTATAAGCTTCAAAAGCTGAATATTAAAAATCAATATGCCGGTGCACTTCCAACGCTTTCAGCATTTGGTACAATCGGTTACAATACCCAATCGGGTGACTTTGGCGGGTTGTTTTCTACCAACAGTAAAATTGCTGATCAAGGTGGCGTCGGCCCTGACAAGTGGTATGATTATTCCTTGGTTGGAGTTACCTTGAATGTTCCAATCTTTAGTGGCTTTCAACGTCATCACAAAATCCAGCAAGAAAAACTGACCTTATCAAAACTGGATAATGGTTTTAAATTTTTAAAGCAGAAGGTTGACTTAGAAACTCGTCAAACGACTATCAGCTTTAAAAATGCTCTCAATTCATTAGCCGCGCAAAAGGAAAATATGGATCTGGCCAGTAACGTAGCGCGAGTTACCAAAATAAAGTACGAGCAAGGTGTTGGATCAAACTTTGAAGTTGTGGAAGCAGAAAGCTCGCTTCGCCTGGCTCAAACTAACTACTACTCTGCTTTGTATGATGCAATCACTTATAAGATTGACCTTGACAAAGCCTACGGCAAATTAACGATAACAACCAACTCAGAATCAAAATAGAAAACCCACGCTTATGAAAAGATATAATTACCTAACGTTTGTAGTCATTGTAGTTGCAGCTGCATTGGTAGCAGCTTGCAGTCCGAGCAAAGAAGATCAATTAAAGAAGTTGAAGGCAAAACAAGCTGATTTAGTCAAGCAAATTGCCACTTTAGAAAAAGAATTAGCAGGAACCAAAACGGAGTCTGCACGAACAAAAGAAGTGGTGACCATAGAATTGGCTCCACGCAAATTCGATAAGTATGTGCAAACACAAGGCGCCGTAGAGGCTACAGATAATATTCTGATAAGCGCTAAAACAGCTGGGGTAATCACACAAGTATATGTGCGCGAAGGCGATGCAGTTGTAAAAGGCCAAACATTAGCACAAATTGATAACACATTAACACTACGTAGTATTGACGAGCTTAAGGCAGGACTTGAACTGGCCAATACAGTATATGTTCGTCAAAAGAACTTGTGGGAGCAAAAAATCGGAACGGAAGTTCAATACCTTCAAGCAAAAAACGGCAAAGAGAGTTTAGAGAAAAAACTTGCTACCCTTGAAGAGCAATTGGATATGTCGAAAATCAAATCCCTCATCACCGGCGTAGTGGATGAAGTGACCGCAAAAGTTGGTCAAAATGCTGCACCGGGACAACCCGCCTTCCGTGTGATCAACAACAATAACTTGAAGATTACTGCAAAAATATCAGAAGCCTACCTAAGCTCGATCAAAAAAGGAAACAAGGCACAAATCAGTTTCTCTGACTACGACAAGAAACTAGAAGGACCGGTCAACTTTGTGGGAAGAAACATCGATCCCCTGAGTCGTTCATTCTCCGTGGAAATCAAAGTTCCTTCTAATGCTGACTTACGTCCCAACATGACCGCTGTGGTGAAAGTAATTTTCAACTCAGTTCCCGCAGCACTTTGTGTACCGATCAATGTCGTGCAAGACATCAACGGTGAAAAAATTGTGTACGTAGCCGAAGCAAAAGGCAACCAATTAGTCGCTCGCAAAAAGGTTGTAAAAATCGATGGCGTGTACGACAACTATGCACAAGTAACTTCCGGTCTTGCCATCGGTGACAAAATCATCACGGTAGGATACCAGGGTTTGAATGATGGTGAATTGATTAAAATCTAGTGTAGACACATGAAAGATCTAGACAAAGAATTTAAGCCCACCAGTTGGGCTATCGATAATCGAGTGGCGATTTATGTAGCGGTCGTTTTTATCTGCTTGGCAGGTATTATCACTTACAACAAACTGCCCAAGGAGAATTTTCCGGAAGTTGTACTTCCGCAAATATTTGTAACATCTATTTTTCCTGGAGCATCGCCTAAGGATGTAGAAAATCTGGTTTCCAAGCAAATTGAAAAGCAGGTAAAGTCAATTGCCGGTGTAAAGAAAGTGACCAGTAATTCCGTGCAAAGTTTTTCTACTGTGATCATCGAGTTTGAAACCGATGTGGAGGTAAAAGAAGCTAAACGTGAAGTACAGGAAGCCGTTGATAAAGCAAAAGCTGATCTGCCTCCCGTGCCTTCTAGTTTGCTGGACGATCCGCAAGTAATTGACATTGACTTATCGGCACAGCCTATCATGTTCATCAATTTATCCGGTGATTATGATTTGCAAACACTTAAAAAATATGCCGAGCAAATGCAGGATCGCATCGAAGCCCTGAGAGAAATTAGACGGGTGGATATTGTGGGTGCATTGGATCGTGAGATTCAAATCAACGTAGACTTATACAAAGCCGCATTAGCCGGAGTAAGCTTAGATGATATTAGCAACGCCATCAATTTTGAAAACCGAATTGTTTCGGGTGGTCAGCTTTCGGTGGCAGGTATGAAGCGATCATTGAGTGTGAACGGTGAATATGCCAATGCTGAAGAAATTGCGAACACAGTAGTCGGTTCGATTAAAGGCGGAAGCGTATACTTGAAAGACGTGGCCGAAGTGATCGACTCACACAAAGAGCAAGAGAGCTTTGCGCGTTTGGACAAGAAAAATGTAATCACGCTCAACATCGTTAAACGCGGGGGTGAAAATCTAATTGCCGCTTCGGATCAAATCAATTTAATCATTAAGGAATTCCAAGCTTCTATTTTACCTCCCGGTGCCAAGATTACCATCACCGGCGATCAATCAGACAACACGCGCACTACCCTTCACGATTTGATTAATACCATCATCATTGGTTTCGTTTTAGTAACGATCATCCTGATGTTCTTTATGGGAGCTACCAACGCAATTTTCGTAGGTCTTTCCGTGCCACTCTCCAGTTTCATTGCGTTCTTGTTCTTCCCGATGCTGGATTACACGTTGAACCTGATGACATTGTTCTCGTTCTTGTTGGCACTTGGAATTGTGGTGGATGATGCGATTGTGGTAATCGAAAATACACACCGTGTGTTCGACAATGGTAAAGTACCTATTCGCAAAGCAGCCAAGATTGCCGCCGGCGAAGTGTTCATGCCAGTGTTTTCTGGCACCATGGTGGTGTTGGCGCCTTTCGTTCCGTTGGCATTCTGGCCGGGCACCATTGGTGAGTTCATGGTATACCTGCCCATTACACTGATCGTTGCCTTGCTTGCTTCTTTGGTAGTGGCATACATCATCAACCCGGTGTTTGCGGCAGACTTCATGACCGTGCATGATCATGATCATAGCCGAGCGAAGTTTACCAAGGGTTATAAAATTACAGCCGTAATTTTCGCCGCTTTAGCTGCTGTTTGGTATGTAACCGGTTCAAAAGGTTTAGGAAACTTTACCATCTTCCTTTTTGGAATTTATTCACTCTATCGTTTTGTATTGGAAGAATTGATTTCCAAGTTCCAAACCGATGGCTGGCCCAAAGTGCAGAATGGGTACAAAAACATGATTGAGTGGTGCTTGGAAGGTTCGCGTCCTTGGATAGTGATTGGTGGTGTTTTATTCCTCTTTATTTTCTCGATTATCTTTACAGGAATCCGCAAACCTCCGGTGGTTTTCTTCCCGCAGGGCGATCCGAACTTTGTTTATACCTATATCACGTTGCCGATTGGCACCGATCAACGCGTCACCGATTCGATTACACAAGTGGTGGAGCAGAAGGTAATTGACGTAGTAGGAGAGAAGAATCCAATCGTTGAGTCGATTATTTCCAATGTAGCCGTAGGCGCAGCCGAAGATCAAACCTCCGGAAATAATGCGCAGCCTCATTTAGGTAAAGTGACAGTAGCGTTTGTCAATTTCGCGAAGCGTGATGGGCAATCCACGAAAAAATATCTCACAAAAATTCGTGAGGCTATCAAAAATATTCCAGGCGCAACCATCTCAGTAAATCAGGAGCAAGGTGGCCCGCCTACGGGTAAGCCAATCAACATCGAAATTGCAGCCGATGACTTTGATGTGTTGGTGGCTGCCGCGGATAAAACCAAGCGATACCTGGATGCTCAGCAGATTCCGGGTGTGGAAGATTTGAAATCTGATTTTCAAAATGACAAGCCGGAAATCACCATCAAGATTGATCGTGAGAAAGCAAACCGCGAAGGCATTGCTACGGGAACAATCGGGTTGGCACTGCGCAACGCCATCAACGGTGCAGAGGTTTCCAAATTCCGCGATGACAACGATGACTATCCGATTCAGATGCGTGTTCGCGAAGATCAGCGCAACAACATCAACACGCTGATGAATATGCCGATCACCTTCCGCGATATGAGCATGGGCGGTGCGGTACGTCAAGTGCCAATGTCAGCCGTGGCATCCATTGAATACAGCAACAGTTATGCGGGCATTAAACGGATCGATCAGAAGCGTGTGATTTCGTTGTCGTCCAACGTTCTTGCGGACTTCAATCCGAATGAAGTAGTGGCGCAAATACAAGAGAGCTTGAAATCATTCCCGAAACCTGATGGAGTGGAAATTAAAATGACCGGTGAACAAGAGCAACAACAAGAGACAATCGATTTCCTGGGTGTAGCAGCTTTGTCAGCCTTCGGACTTATTCTGATGATTCTGGTGATTCAGTTCAACTCAACCAGCAAGCCGGTAATTATTTTGATGGAAATTCTATTCAGTATCATTGGGGTGTTGATTGGCTTCTCGCTCTTCAAACAAGAAATCTCTATCGTAATGTCGGGTATTGGTATTATGGCCTTGGCGGGAATTGTGGTGCGAAACGGAATTCTTTTGGTGGAATTCACCGACTTACTCTTGTCGCAAGGCGTAGAGCTGAAAGCGGCCATCATCGAAGCAGCTAAAACCCGTATGACGCCGGTATTGTTGACAGCCATGGCAGCTACCTTAGGTCTGGTGCCTTTGGCGATCGGTTTGAATATCGACTTCGTAACACTGTTCACCGATTTCAACCCGCACATTTTCTTTGGTGGCGATAACGTGGCGTTCTGGGGACCTCTTTCATGGACGATGATCTACGGTTTGATCTTTGGAACGTTCCTCACTTTATTCCTGGTGCCGGTCATGTATTTACTGGTAGCCCGTTTAAAGATGAAATTGCTGAAGAAGCCTATGGCACGCCTTCAAACCGATGAACATTAAGTGAGAACATCTCTAAAAATAAACTAAAAGAAGTCATCTTACGACTACGGTTGTAAGATGACTTTTTCATTATGACCGCACGACTTATGACCATTTTTGTCTTCACCATTATCTTTCTGCTGATTGACTACTACTTTTTTCAGGGTATACTAGTAGTCAGTAAAAACTGGTCACCGTTGTGGAGGAACATCTTGCGCTATGGTTTTTGGATTCCCACCGTCCTAAGTATTGCAGCTTTAATTTGGTGGGCCATCGATGACCCGTATAAATACAGCGCCAATTTTCGCAATTGGGTTATCACCGGAATTGTAGCTACCTACTTCTCGAAAATAGTGGGTATTCTTTTCTTGCTGATGGACGATCTGCAACGCGGTGTTCGTTGGTTCATTTCTCTTTTTCAGAAAAGCGCACCCACATCCACTCCGGGCGAGGTATTATCGCGCTCCGAATTTTTATCGCGCACCGCCATGATTGCCACGGCAGTTCCATTCGGTGCATTTGCGTATGGAATAATTTCAGGGGCTCATGATTATCGTGTGCGCAAAGTGGCCATCACGCTACCCAACTTACCCAAGGCCTTTGATGGAATTCGCATCGCACAAATTTCTGACATACACTCCGGCAGCTTTTGGAATAAAACCGCAGTGAAAGGTGGAGTCGAAATGATCTTGGCCGAAAAGCCCGATATTATTTTCTTCACCGGCGATTTAGTCAACAACGAAACGCCGGAAGTAAAACCCTACATTGAAGTATTTGATAAATTGAAAGCACCACTCGGCGTGTTCTCCATTACCGGAAACCACGACTACGGCGATTACAAGGCATGGACAACCAATGAAATGAAACAGCGAAATTTCGCTGACTTAGTAGCCGCCCACAAAGAACTGGGCTTTGATTTGCTGATGAACGAAAACCGATTTATTGAGCAAGGAGGAGAGAAACTCGCAATTTTGGGTGTCGAAAATTGGGGAACACGCTTTTCAAAGCACGGCAAATTGGATGAAGCTTATCGCGGAAGCGAAGAAGCAACTGTAAAACTTTTGTTGTCGCACGACCCCACGCATTGGGATGCACAGATTCGTCCGACGTACAAAGACATTGATGTTACTTTCTCCGGACATACACACGGCGCACAGTTTGGTGTAAACATTGGTGATTTTACATGGACACCCGTGCAGCATGTGTACAAACAATGGGGCGGATTGTATCAAGAAGAAAATCAATACCTCTATGTTAACCGTGGCTTTGGCTACCTCGGTTACCCGGGGCGAGTTGGCATGCCACCGGAGATTACTGTATTTGAATTGAAGCGCGGATAAACGATCTTACTTAGTCTTTATCATCCACCCCTCGGTCTGTGTCCTCACAGACCGAAAACGTATTTTTATTCACACCGTAGTCTAATTACCGAAAACGTATTGTCTATTCACACCGCAGTATAGTTACGAAAAGTGGTCTGTGCGGACACAGACGACGGATTTGGAAAAGTGGGAGATCGCTGTGTTTGGATTTAAGTGCGAGTAAGATAGTTTCATTCATCACAACACTACCTCGGTCTGTGTCCTCACAGACCGAAACTGATCACACAGACTGAAAAAATAATTAGTTATAGTTACGAAAAGTGGCCTGTGCGGACACAGACCACGGATGTGGACCAATGCAAAAATAATTTTTTCAATACGGAAAGTTTCCCCTTCCCCCTTTTCCCCATACACCTTGGTCTGAGTCCCCTCAGACCAATACGGAAATAATTTTTTGACTAGTGTTTTATTTCGCCTTCATCATCCGTAAGGTAAAATACCCCAGCACGGCAATCACAACCCCCATACTAATCCACAACCAAATTTGATTTTCAATCAGAGCCGAAGGTTTCTCAGGTTCTGCTTGCAGTTTTTCTTCACTGCCTGTTTCCAGATTTCGTTTCGGAGCCGGAATTTTATCTTTGAACAACACCACATCATACTGCGGAGCGCTTAGTCGCTCATTCCCATAGTAGAGAAAAGAAGTTGCATCATTTTTCATTCGAGCCTTTAACTTCACCTGCGGTGAGCGCATCGTGATTGCACTTACATCAATAGGCGCATTATCACCATTGTCAATCGTCAATCGTAATTTTTGGGCAGGCGCGTAGCCAAAGCGAAATTCATTCGGTGTAAACGAAGTGATGTACCCTCTGGCCAACTCATCATAAAAATACTCCCAGCCCTTTTGTGTTTTTGTACTGTCCACCAACCGCTCCAGTCGGAAAGCCCGGTAAAAATCGGTGTTTTCATTCATCGCAAGGCGAAAGAAATTGATCAACTGGTATTCCTTTACATCAACTGTAACCACCGTTTGCCCCTTCGCTTTCAAATGAGTTGTATTCCACGTAAGTACAGGCTCCGAGTACACACCCGGCTCCGTCACTTGATTTTTAAAAGACGCCGATTGAAAAGTAAGCGGCCGCTCGCACGACAGCTCCAACCGAAGATAGCGGTAGTGAATTTTTGAAAAAGTGAGCCTGGCGGAAGTAAACTGAATGTTTTCATTTTGAATTGAAATGATACGCTGGCGATCTACCTCAAACCACTCTTTCTGATCTTCACTGCCGGCCACAGTGACAACACCATCATAATTTTCTTCCAAAAATGATAGGTCGATTTCATTCACAAACTGATCGTTATTCAATTCAAAAGTAAAGTATTGCTTCCTTTCTTTTTTTGAGATGTTAAAAGCCTCCAGTTGTTCCGTTGCTTCGGTAACCACTGGCACTTGCACCTTCAAAAGATAAGGCGCTTCAATGGTATCCGCTCCGGTAATTTGCAAAATGCGCACATCCGAAAAATCGTTTTTGCAATGTCGAATTACCTCATTCGGCAAGGCAATGGCATACCATCCTGCACTATCTACACCTGTAAGTGCTCTTCTGTAGGCGAAAGAATTTTTTTGCGCCTGCACGGAAAACACCAAAAACAAAAACGATAAAGCAATCAGCAATGAATGCCATGCGGTTTCTTTTTTCATCACTCAGCAGTTTGGTCTTCGTTTGATTCCGTCTTTAGTTGTTCACCGGCAGCTTTTTCATCGGCGGCTTTCTTCACCTTGTTGTAAAGGAAGGAAGAGATTAAAAGCAACACACCGAGAATGATCATCACAATTGTTTTGGCAATAGTGCTCATGCCTGCCATATCGTAGAAGAATAATTTTAGCAACGTGACACCAAACAATAAAATGGCGAGTGTGCGCAGCGGCTTATCATTTCGGCGCAAGCCAAATACAATCATAGCCAGTGCATAAGTGCCCCACAAAATACTCAGCCCCAACTTTAGGCTTTCATCTGTTCCGATAAGTTCCAGCCAATTTATCAACTCGCTGCTCAACAGAGCCAACGTAATCAAATGCAGCATGATAAATTCGATCGACTGAATGGTGGGCGGAAAAACGTCACTGCGTATGTTCTTGCGATTCAGATAAACCAAAGGAATCATGGCTGCCAAGGCAATGTATCGAATAGCAATGTGCCATCCATCGCGGAAGAAATACGCTGCATCGGTCTGCAAAATATAACTCGTCCGCAAATCCGACAATGCGAACAAGCCGTTCAACATAAAAATGGACAATACCAACGCCTGATAAACAGTTACTGCGAGCGTTAACGCTTCGTTTTTCAGCCATTTTTTGTTAATCAAAGTAAGCGCCATTCCGAAAATAGAAGAGTAAATCAGCAACCATAGCGTTTTGAATTTAAGTAAATCCATGTCCAACATCGGGTAGGCGTTATCTGTGCTCTGGTGCAGCATCAAACTAGATTCGTAGTACCGCATCTGCCAATAGTTATTTACTTCATGATAAAAGCTGATATACATAAAGCACAACAAAAGCGTACTCAGCCCAATCGTAAAGTACTGTTGCAACAATCCCTTCGGTTCCGGATACCGCGCATCCCGACTTAACCATAAAATCAAACCAAAACTCGTCAGCACAAACAGCGACGTAAACAGATAAATATTTAGAAACGGTGTAACAATATGCGTACCATCTTGCGAGTAGTAGCTATAGGCTTGCCAATCCTCAGCCAAACTCGCGGCCGTAATTAAAATCACAGCGTACGAGATCCATTCATAGACACGCAATTGTTTGGTGCGGCCAATCCAAAACAATAAAAAAGCTTCAGCCGCCCACATCAGCGTTACCCAGTTGCCATCCAACTGAACGGGCACAGCAAGCGTCAAAAACACCAACACCATGCCCGCCACTAAATAGAATGTGCTGCGCGTGGCATCTTGCTTTTTGTAAATGACCAGGCAAGCAATAAAATGCAGCGCCGCATTGAATACCGTAAAAATCCCCAGATAGTTGTCTCCGTATGGATAATCGCTTATCGCTGTGTATCCATACATGTAAAACAAAAATGAATTTAAAACCAGTATGGCAATGTCACCTATCTCCAGATTTTCAGCCTTCACCAGTTTGTACGCCAAAAATACAATGTAGAAAATCACAAAAAAGACCAGTACAAAAGAGAGACTCAACCACAAGTGACGGTTCGCATCAAACTGATCCATAAACCAGCCCGCGTAAATCAACCATGTCAATCCAAAAGCGAGATAGTACAACGACTTCCAATCTTTTTTGAAGGCCAGCGCAAGTATGCCTACGTTCACAATGGCTATGTACGAAAACAAAATCACCACTCGTCCCGAGCCATCACTCAACAAAAAGGGCACCGCATAGGCACCTACCAATCCAATGATAGCAATTACCTTCTGGTTGTAATGCACTGCCGCATAAACTGTAAAGCCCGTAAACACCACCATTAGTGCAAACGCCATTACCTGTGGCATCAATGCATAAAAGTCGTAGGCAGCGTAGGTGATAAAATAAAATGTAGCCATCGCACCACTCAGCAGCACGGCACTAAAAGTGGTATAGCTCACTTTGATGCGCAGCGCAATAACAGCCATCGCCAGTCCGGCAATATAACCTAAAACCACCCGCGTAATCGGACTCAATAAATTGTGATCAATCGAATACTTCACTCCATAGCTTACCCCGATTACTAAAATCACAATACCTAGTTTATTCAGCAGATTCGTGCCAATAAATTCTTCCCATTGTGTTTTTTCTTCGGGCTTGCTAGCTTGTAGATCGTGCAACCTTCGCCGAGGGTCAAATTCAGCATCTTCGCTGATCGGTTGTGTGCGTGGAGCCAGCACTTCTACGGGGGCAGGAGGCACAATCGGTGCTGCCGGTTTTACTATTTCTGTTTTGCGCACCGGATGCAACGCATCCATTTCTTTTTTCAGCAAATGAATTTCCGATTTCAGTTGCTCCTGCGTTTGCTGCAGTCGGTCAATCTTTTTGCGCAGCGCATCAACTGCACTCTCATCAAATTCATCCATAGTCCTATCTATTGCAAAGCAAAATAGACAAAAAATTCTGCATCTATTTTTTAGGGGCATCCCGCTAGAAGCGGGACCGTGCTTTTCGCTGCAAGTCCTCGTGGCGCGAGGCGCGCCCCTGTGGGCTTTCCGCTTCAATCACTTGCCCACGCCAGCACCACAAGCATCAAGCCAACCGATCACCTGTTATTACAACTTGCTGCTAATTTTTTCTAGCCCACATCCTTGCAATAGATCGATGGCGACTTACCCGTAACGCGTTTAAAGATCCGATTGAAATTTGAAATATTGGTAAACCCCGACTGAAAGCATACGTCCTGTATCGGCATCTCCGGGTTCATCAACAACCGACACGCATTGCTCACGCGCACCTCATTCAAAAAAGTAGTATACGTTTTCTGTGTACGCATTTTAAAATAACGGCAAAAAGCTTCCGTCGATAAGTGTGCAATCTCAGCCACTTCTTCCAAATAAATTTTCCGGTGACTCTCCTTAAAAGTAAATTGAAATACATCATTCATGCGCTTGCCCTCAATGGGCTGCGGCACTCCGTACGGCGCTGTTACACTCAACGATTTTAAGTCGCGCGATTGCGTTAGGAGTTGAAACAGTTCAATAAAAACAGCAAGGCGGTCAAGGCCCGTTTTAGTTTTAATGCGCAAAATGATTTGCGTTAGCTTTTCTTTTGTAGCGCCCGTCACGCGATAGCCGCGAAGCGATGTTTTAAAAAAACTGCGGATCGCTTTCATCTCCGTCAAATTCCAAAACCATTCACCCACATATTGCTCATGGAAGTATAAAGAAATGGCGTGAACTTTTTTCTTCGACCGGCCCTTGCGATAATAGACTTCGTCATTTCGAAAAACGTGCGGTTGTTCGCTGCCAATGATAAACAAATCATTGGTCTCAAAGCGACCCAGGTAATCACCCGCCACCAGTGTGCCTTCACCTTTTAAGATTAGCATCACCTGCAACTCCGGATGCTGGTGCAACTGATCATAAAAATGAGCCCGGATGTCCTCCTGAAATCGGAATGCCTCCGGAGCTGTTTTCGGAACGTTGAACGGCACTACTTTCATGAGCGGGCGCCTGAATTGATTATATATTGATTCAATTTCATACACGAAAGCTACGAAATATGTCAAAATAATACAGATACTAACTAGCTTTTGCAAAGGCTTGCAAAGCCCACCAGACTATCTTTGTAGATTCAATTATTAAACCACCCGCGTATGAGCATTCAATGGCAAGGCGTTTTTCCGGCACTCACCACCAAGTTTACATTCGACGATCGATTGGACTTACCTCTCTTCGATAAAAACCTTCAGGCTCAGCTTCAGTCGGGAGTCGACGGGGTTATTTTAGGCGGCACGTTGGGCGAAGCCAGCGTATTGTCCAATGAAGAGAAATTTGAATTGGTGCGCTTCACCGTGGAAAAGGTAAATGATCGTGTGCCCGTGGTGATGAACATCGCCGAAGGCAGCACGCGCGATGCTGTGAAGTTAGCCCACGAAGCAGAACGATGTGGAGCCAAAGGATTGATGATGTTGCCTCCGATGCGTTACAAATCCGATCACCGCGAAACGGTGGCCTACTACAAAGCCGTAGCCGATTCTACCGATTTACCCATCATGGTCTATAACAATCCAGTGGATTATAAAATAGAAGTAACACTGGATATGTTTGGCGAATTAGCTGCCTGCAAAAATATTCAGGCAGTAAAAGAATCTACCCGCGATGTATCCAACGTCACACGTATGATCAATCGTTTTGGCGATCGGTTTAAAATCTTGTGCGGTGTAGATACTTTGGCCATGGAAGAGCTGGTGCTTGGTGCACATGGTTGGGTGGCCGGCCTCGTGTGTGCGTTCCCAAAAGAAACAGTAGCCGTGTATCGCTTAACCAAAGCCAACCGAACCGAAGAAGCATTGAAAATCTATCGCTGGTTTTTGCCCTTGCTCGAATTAGATATTCATCCAAAGTTGGTGCAGTACATCAAGTTGGCAGAACAGGAAGTAGGACTGGGTTCTGAAAATGTGCGTGCTCCCCGTTTGCCTTTGATTGGCGAAGAGCGCGAGCGAGTATTGAGCATCATCCGCGATGGAATTAAAAACAGACCAAATCTATAAGGTCAACTTTCTCCAAAAAAAATATGGAATACACGGACAGTACCTTGCACGAAATTGATGTAGCCGTGCAAAAGGCGCAAGCGGCATTCATGTCTTACAAAAAGACAGATGGTAAAAAGAAAGCTGCCTTTCTTCGCGCCATCGCCGATGAAATTGAAGCATTGGGCGCTGAGTTAGTGAGCACTGCTATGCGCGAAACTTATTTGCCCGAAGCGCGGATCATCGGTGAGCGGGGCCGAACCACAGGTCACTGTCGCATGTTTGCCGATTTAGTGGAAGAAGGATCATGGGTAGAAGCCCGCATCGACACGGCCATACCAGATCGTGCTCCTGCACCCAAGCCTGACATTCGGAAAATGTTGGTGCCCGTAGGACCCATAGTTGTTTTTGGCGCGGCAAATTTTCCATTAGCCTACTCCACAGCGGGAGGCGATACGATTTCAGCACTGGCAGCCGGTTGTACTGTAATCGTAAAGGCACACCCGGCACATGTAGAGACATCCACATTGGTGGCGCAGGCTATTGACCGAGCGGCCCGAAAATCGGGAGTGGAAGAATTTGTTTTTCAGCACGTGCATGGAAAAAGTTTTGAAGTAGGAAAAGCATTGGTAGAACATCCGTTCACGAAAGGAGTGGGCTTTACTGGTTCACTCGCGGGTGGTAAAGCATTATTTGATTTAGCGCAACGCAGACCCGAACCCATACCGGTGTTCGCCGAAATGAGCAGCATCAATCCGGTCGTTCTATTACCCGACTCGCTTTCACAACAAGCCGAAAAAACTGCGGAGATGCTTGCCGCATCCATCACTTTGGGAGTGGGGCAGTTCTGCACCAATCCTGGTTTGATACTGGCCATTGGAAATTCAGCACTTGACAAGTTTACAGTTGAATTGGCAAAGCGAATTGAAGCGAGTCCTGTGGGTACGATGTTGCATGAAGGTATTGGGGCAAATTATGTTGCCAAACTCAAACAGTCGTTGGCGCAACGTGGCGTAAAGCTCGAAGCGAAATCTGCATCGACTTCTGAAAGTGTTGCCGGCATGCCCGCCGTTGCATCAGTTGCCGCTGCCGACTTTCTTACGAATGAGTTACTCACCGAAGAAGTATTTGGCCCTTACTCGCTGATTGTAAAATGCAACGATCACCGCGAGCTACTGTTGGTGATCAACCAGCTAAAAGGTCAGTTAACTTCGAGTGTTATTGGGCAGCAACAGGAACTCGAACAAAATCCAGAATTACTGCAAGCGTTGCAAGAGAAGGCAGGTCGCTTAATCATTAATGGCGTCCCTACGGGCGTAGAAGTTTGTCCATCCATGCATCATGGTGGACCTTTTCCATCTACAACTGATTCACGATTTACATCAGTAGGAATCGATGCCATCAAAAGATTCGTTCGTCCGGTATCCTTTCAAAATTTCCCGCAAACTCTTTTGCCGGTGGAATTAAAAGATGAAAATCCAATGAACATCTGGAGATTGTACAATAATGAATGGAAGAAGTAATAGCCACGGGCTTCAGCCCATGGATAAATGGTGAGCATTTAATCGTGCCACGCAAAAAATGGTTTTTTTCACTGCAATTTTGAAAAAAAATTTATGAATGTTTTTAAATGCATCGATGCACACACCTGTGGCAATCCCGTGCGCGTAGTAGCAGAAGGAGGCCCCGTTTTGCAGGGCAAAAATATGAGCGAGAAGCGCCAGCATTTTTTACGGGAATACGACTGGATTCGCAAAGGCCTTATGTTTGAGCCGCGCGGACATGACATGATGAGCGGAAGTATTTTATATCCACCTTCCGATTCCAAAAATGATGTAGGTGTTTTGTTCATTGAAACAAGTGGCTGCTTGCCCATGTGCGGGCATGGCACCATCGGCACAGTTACCATTGCCATTGAAGAAGGATTGGTCATTCCAAAAACACCCGGTGTTTTGAATTTAGAAGTACCCGCCGGATTGGTACGCATCGAATACAAGCAGGAGGGAGGAAAAGTAAAGTCAGTAAAGATTCGCAATGTAAAAGCGTATCTGGCCGCTGACAACATACAAGCCACCTGCCCCGATTTAGGTGAACTAAATTTGGACGTTGCCTATGGTGGAAATTTTTATGCCATTGTGGATGCACAAAAAAACTTCAAGGGCATTGAAAACTACACAGCCGATCAATTGGTGAGTTGGAGCCGGGAACTGCGAAAAGACATTAACAAAAAACACTCCTTCATCCATCCCGATGATCCAACCATTAACGGATGCAGTCACATCTTGTGGACAGGCCAGGTGATTGATCCAACGTCTACTGCACGCAACGCGGTTTTTTATGGCGATAAAGCCATCGATCGTTCACCGTGTGGCACGGGCACCTCAGCGCGTCTCGCGCAATGGTACACCAAGGGAAAACTAAAACGCGGTGATGAGTTCATTCACGAGAGTATCATCGGGTCAAAGTTTATTGGGCGCATCGAAGAAGAAACAGATTTGCATGGTAAGCCGGCCATCATTCCAAGTGTAGAGGGCTGGGCCAAAATTTACGGACACAATACCATCACCATCGATCCTGAAGATGATCCCTACGCGTATGGGTTTCAGGTAATCTAACACGTATATGAAAACGAAAGAATGCCCTTCATGTGCTATGAATGTGGATCAGTCCTGCAAAGAGTGTCCCATTTGTGGGTACGGATTTATAGAAGCGACACCTTGGATAAAGTACATGGCGATTTTTCTCATCATCGTTTTCTTGTTGACCTGGTTTATACTATGAGAGTTTTCATTAAAAATAGAAAGTAAAAAGTGCGAGTTGGAATCATCGGCGGCGGAATCATCGGCTTAAGTTCGGCCTATTATTTACAGAAGGCGGGTCATCAGGTAACTATTATCGATCAGGATGATTTGCAAATAGGATGCTCTACCGGAAATGCCGGAATGATTGTGCCAAGTCATTTAATTCCGTTGGCTTCTCCGGGTATGATTTCGAAAGGTATTCGATGGATGTTCAATTCAACAAGTCCATTTTATGTGAAGCCCCGTTGGAGCGGAGATCTGATCAAGTGGGGGTACCATTTCTACCGACATGCAAATGAAGAACACGTTGCCAAAGCAGCAGTTGCGTTGAAGGAGATCAGTTTATTCAGCAAGTCCATGTATCAGCAATGGGCCAACGAATTGCCATTTAATTTTGAGTATCAGGAGAAGGGTCTGCTCATGCTGTACCAAACCAAAGAAACAGAGTCAGAAGAACGCGAGACAGCACACTTTGCGAATAAACATGGCATTGAGGCACATGTGCTCTCCGCTTCGGAAGTGCAGCAATTGGAGCCACACGTGAAAGTAAATGCACGCGGTGGTGTTTATTTTCCTGGCGATGCGCATTTGACACCCCAGTTGTTGATACAACAACTCATTGAGTATTTGAAAGAGAAAGGTGTGGAATTTAAAACCAATACCACCATCACCGATTTTGTAGTTGATCAGCAGGTCATACGCGAGGTAATTACTTCACGCGGGACGTACTCCTACGATGAGGTGATTTTGGCTACCGGGTCATGGTCTGGCACCATCGGAAAAAAACTACATCTCAACATGCCCATGCAGGCAGGTAAGGGATATAGTTTTTTGACACCCATTCAAAAAAACATTCAGGTGCCTTCTATTTTTCTGGAAGCACGTGTTGCCGTTACACCCATGGGCGATGCCATTCGGTTTGGTGGCACTATGGAGATTGCAGGTGTCAATCACACCATCAACATGAATCGTGTGAAAGGAATTGTAGATGCTATTCCTAAATATTATCCGGAAATGAAAATAAACATGCCCGCCGCCAGTAATGTATGGCATGGACTTCGTCCGTGTTCTCCGGACGGACTTCCTTACATTGGAAAAAGCACGCGAATTAAAAACTTAACCATTGCCACCGGACACGCCATGATGGGATTGAGTTTGGGACCGGGCACTGGAAAATTGGTGCAAAAAATAATCGATCAAGATCAAATGCCTTTTTCTGTAGCGGCATTTAATCCTGATCGATATAATTGATTAGCGTTTCACTAATGATTAGCGCTTCACTAATACCTTAATCATCTTATCGCCGCGGTTGGTTTTCAATTGTACAAAATACAAACCATTTCCTTGGCCAGAGAAGTCAACTTCGTTTTCGTATTCACCTTTTTCAAGTTCGCGCTGCCCGGCCGCCTGAATTACTTTTCCAGAAGCATCTAAGAGATTGATGGCGATGGTAGTCTTTTCTGTAAGCGAATAATGAACAGTGGCTTTGCCGGTAGTCGGATTGGGGAAAACAGACGCTTCACTGATAGAAGCGGTGCTTTCTAAGCCGGTTGGTTGCAGTTGAATGAAAATGTTGTCGATTGACCAGCCCCAGCCATTGGTATTATCGGTGTTTGATTTCAGACGGAAGCGAAGAAGAACGGTATCGGAAGCAGCAAAGGCATTTCGAATATTCATTTCTCTGTTTACCTCTAACGATTGAGAGCCGGTCTGATTCGCGCCGTAGGCAGTTGACCACGTAGTATTCAGCGATGAACTGTAGCCATCCTCCAACGGCTTCCAGGTAAGACCATCTTTAGTTCCTTCTACTACTACATAATCTTTGAAGTCGGGTTGTCCAAATTTAACACCAGTGGCAGATGGCTGCACCAATACCACTTCTCCGAAGTAAACTTTAGAATTTGAACTGCTCACCACCAATGGGAAGAGCAACGTAGCACTCAACTCTGAATTGCTGGTGTAGGGATGTGAAGTTTGTAAACTCGTATTTCCGGTACCAAACTCTAGCGGGAAAAACTTGTTCAAACTCCAGTCAGCACCATCATTCAAGCGACTGAAGTATTCCGTTGCAGTAAGCTTTAAGTTGAGATTTTGACCAGTAAAAGAAGCCGAATGATAAGGAGCAGAGTTTTTGTACCCAATCAATTTTGTTTCAACGCTTCCGGCTGGAACATTCGTTACTTTCAAGGTATACTCTCCGGCAGCGAGATTTTTATATACGCCTACTGAATTCGTGTTGATCATTACCTGAATGGAATCCATTGCCTCCGTTTGAAACTTCACCACCCATTTTGATTGAGGGCTGGTGCCGGCAGCCAGAACGACAGGCCTGTTCACAGCACTTGTTTGAGTGGCTCCAATTTTTGCTGTCATAATTCCGCGGCCGTGGGTGGCAATCACGATCTGATCATCCTGACCTTTCATGTCCCAAATCGATACGTTCGGAAAATCTCCTAGTATGGCCCATGTGGCTCCATTGTCTAATGACTCTACAATTCCAATTTCAGTTCCTACCCAAATTATGTTCGGATCATCGGGGCGCACATACAAACAATATACCGCCACATCCGGGAAACCGTTGCTGCTGGTGCTTGAAGCATTGTAACCAGAGATATCCGTCCAATCCTGACCGAGGTTAGTGGTGCGCAGTACTTTAGGCTTGCCAGAAAATGAGAACAGCGCATACGCGGTGTTCGGCTCTTTCGGGTGTGTAGCTAATTTGGAAATGCCACCCAAGGTAACGAGTGTATAGTTGTTCGTAGGTGTAAATGTTGCGCCAGCGTTGGTAGAAACATGCAGGTTACGCAGGGTGCCCGAGTTGACCATACCGCTGCCCGCCCACACAATGTTCGCATTGGCGCGAGAAACATCAACATCCATCAGTGAAGTGGTGCCGCCCCATTTGGTAGTAATAGGCGTCAATGTCCATGCTCCACCAAAGTTGGTTGATTTGAAAACGCCGGCAGATGAAAGTGTGTAAATGACTTCGGGGTTATCTTTTGAATTTGCCAACTTTGAAATGAAGGGATGAGTGCCGGAAAGTCCAGATGTAGCCAACACCCAACTGTTTCCACCATCGATAGAGCGGCCAAAGTTGTTGTTTTGCGAGCCGCCGATCAATTTTTTATCATCCGTGTTATGCCAGATGGCCTCAAAACCATCACCACCAATTTTAAACTGATAGTTGGTAGAGGCAGACGCCACGGTGTTCGCTGGCGATTTCCATGTGCCGTTATCTTGTGTTCCACCTACATACTCATCGTAACCGGGGCGCTTGTCAGCACCATAAAACTGAGTGGTGTTGTAAGTGTTTCCGGCGAAAGTCCAGTCACCGGCGTTAATACCCGGATTGGAAGAAGTATTGGAGTAAAACACGCCCCCATCATTGGCATTGAGAATCTTATAGGTGGTGCCAGTCATTGGGATCATCACAATATTGTGATGGTCAACATGCACAATACTGTTTTTGCTTGCATTGCCATACTGACCTCGACCATCCGTAATGAATGTGGTGGTAGCATTCAATTTCAACTGCGATGAATATTTGAAGCGCAGTGTCTTGTCAGCAGTAGGAGGAAACGTAGCTTCGCTTACCAACGTCGGCCAGATGAAAAACATTTTGTTGAACTCATGGCCACCATTAATAGCGATACTGCTGTTGGGGCCAGCGGCATCGTAGGCTACATTGTTGATGTATAAGTATTCACGTGATTGCAAGGCTGCATCTACGTTGTCAGTATTGCTGACGAGCAAATTGAAAGCACCGTCTCTGCCCTGATCGCGGAAAGAAACCATGAGTTGTTTGTTATTTTTAATATCCCAAACTTCAAAGGGAACAGTAACATAATCGGCATAACTATAGTTTGCAGCAGACACTCCTGTAGTGGCACCTGCGGGTACTAAAAACCGATGTGCTTTTTGAGATTTGCCCGGTCCGAATCGAATTTCAACAGATATGCCATTCGCTGAAGTTCCTATATCAAAGCTACCATTAGTGGCGCCGGTGAAAGAAGTCAATGCCATGAAGCTGGAGTATCCATCATCTTCAATTCCGTAAATGCCCGTATCCGATGAGCCGCCGGATAATTCTGTTTGGAACAAATCGACACCTCCATAATAAATTCGGTTTTCATTGAAGGGATCGCATGCAATGGTATTACCGTACCAACCTTGACCATTTAAGAAATCTAAATCGGTAGTAGTAAGTTGGGTACGAACGACAGACCACGTAACACCACTATCATCACTCATCATCATCTTAGGGGTGGTGCCATTTTCGCATGATGCATAAATACGTTGTGGCCGTGAGGGTGCAATGGCTATTTCCACACGATCTAAATTTCCCATACCAACATTGGATAAACTCCACGTGTCTCCACTGTTAACGGATTTGATTACTCCCACTCCGTTTTGAGTAGCATATTGAACGGCAAAATTGCCGGGAGTTGCTTTCAGATCTTGAACGAACAGTAACGAAGAAACTTTTGTCCAACTGGTACCGCCGGTGGTGGTTTTATAAATTCCATTATTTGTAGCCACCACTACTATTTTGTCGTCCGCCGGGTTAATAACCATCCGGTTAATATCACCAAAGTCAGCTGTGTTTGAAAGATAGGACCAGGTAACGCCACGGTCAGTAGATTTAAACATACCGCTACCACCAATACCATCCAGGTTTCCAAAACCTTCGCCTGTGCCGATGTACATCACATCATGGTTAGATGGCGCCATCTCTAAAACGGTGGTGCCCAGGTTAGAAATGTCAGGTGTGATCAATGCCCAGCTTACGCCAGCGTTTGTAGTTTTCCATACACCACCACCTACCGAGGCTGCATACCAAGTGTTTCTATTGGCATCATCTGGATCAACTACTAACCCACGCGTTCTGCCCGGTACGTTGGCTGGTCCGCGCTCTTTCCATTCCAATACCCCATTTGACTGGGTACGGGCTTGGCTGCTCTTGTTACGAGCAGCGGCGAGTTGCGCTTTTTTTAATTCGCGCACTTTATAACCCGGCCGGTAGGCAGGTGAGGTTGCATCTGCAGGGGTACGGATGTCGTGGTGAAATTTGAAAAACTCATCAGGCCCATCAAAATATTCTTCGGAACCTGTTTTTGTTGGTTCGAGTGGTAATTCGGCGGGTCGCGAAAACCAAAGAATGGCTCCGCAATAGATGGCTGTGATCAGAATGACTTTTGAAGGCTTCATGGGATGATTTAATTGGTTTTGATTTTGGTTGTTTTGATATACTTTGAGAGATCCTCGTCTTTTCGGATCGTGCCGGGGGCGTCATACACTTCTACTTCATCTTCGGCCACCCATTTGATGTGGCCGGGCGTAAAACGAAAGGTAGCTACTACCTTAGACGAAGAACGTTGTAAAACTACAGCATTCAGCACTGGCTGACGTGTAATAAGGTCATGTTTTTGCACATATAAAATCAAGTGCCCAGATGAATTGGGAATAGAGTCAATATTTTTCCCCAATAGTTCATAGGGATTATCGCGAGTCTGCGTGGTGTTCACGGGCTGTTTACGCTGAGCACAGCTGACTATGGCTGCGAGTAGTAAAATGAAAGGGGATAATCGCAACATGATTACGTCTTCTGTTTTTTCTTTTTGGCGGCCGGAAACAAAATGTTATTTAAAATTAACCGATAACCGGGGGAGTTGGGATGAAGATTGAGATCGGTAGGCTCTTCTCCAACGGTATGTTGATAGTCTTCGGGATCGTGACCTCCAAAGAAAGTCCAAAAACCCTTTCCTAACACACCGTGAAGATACTTAGTTTCTTTGATTTCTTTGTTTTCACCCATGATGGTTACATCGGGTTTTACTAACTGCTTTTTGAAACCGGTGGTTTGTCCGTAAAAGCCTTTGATTACCCGGGTGTGGTTTTGGGTGAGCATGCTGGGGATAGGATCCCATTTGGCCGAGAACTGGAACAGGTTGAAATAATCATTCTCCTGGCGAAGGCCTCTTTCGGGTGCGTTGTTGTCGATGTCTGAAAATTCGTATTGATAGGGGTCTCGTGAGATACGAAAATCGGTAAAGGCAAAGGTGTTATTGAAGTTGAGTTTTTCTTGTGCTTGCGGATCGGCCCCATCGCCATCATACATGCGCTCACAAATGTCAATGCCTTCTGCAGCCAATGCAATATCAAATGAATCTGTAGCAGAGCACATAGCAAATAAAAATCCACCACCACCCACAAACTCTTTGATTTTTTTAGATACCGATAGTTTCAGTTGAGATACTTTGTGAAAGCCAAACTTGCGGGCTGTAGTTTCCGCTTCACGCACCTGATCCAGGTACCAGGGCATGTTGGCGTAGTTGCTGTAGAACTTTCCGTATTGTCCAGTAAAATCTTCATGGTGTAAGTGAAGCCAGTCGTATTTGGTGAGTTCTCCATTCAATACCTCATCGTCAAAAATAACAGTGTAGGGAATTTCTGCATACGTGAGCACCAAGGTAACGGCATCGTCCCACGGTTGCTTTGATTTCGGAGAGTACACAGCAATCCGGGGGTATTTTTCCAATTTCATAATATCAAAATTGGCGGCAGGGCTGGCAATTTCAGATAGGATGCTGTTGGCTTGTGCATCGGAAATAATATCATAACTCACCCCGCGCACCACCAATTCGTTTTGGATTTTTGGATGGTACTTTACCATGAAACTGCCTCCCCGGTAATTTAATAGCCAATCCACTTCCATATCCATCTTCAGCACCCAATAGGCAATTCCGTACGCTTTAAGGTGGTTGGTTTGCTTCTCATCCATCGAAATGAACAGATAATTCGCAAAAACACTTTGGCTGATCAGTACAAACAAGAACAAAATCCGACCCCTCATCGTTAAATCAGTCTATTTTGGTGTAACAAATTAAACAGTAGGCAGTCTACCGCTTACAACTCTTAAAGATATAAATTTGGCTCTTGTAAGGAAATTTTTCATCCAGTTTTAGCTCAGCACTATGGATTTATTAGAAAATGTAAAGGAAGGCCTGCGTTCTGTAAAAGCAAATATGCTCCGTTCGGTGCTCACGGCATTGATTGTTGCCATTGGTATAACCTCGCTGGTGGGCATTCTTACCGCCATTGATGGCATCGAATACTCGGTTTCGGAGAGTTTGTCATCGCTGGGTGCCAATACATTTGATATTACCTCCAAATTCAATCGTGGTGCTGCCCAGGATGGCGTAAAAGAAAAGGTGTATTCGCCCCTGATGCTCAACGAGGCACAATCATTTATAGAACAGTATAATTACCCCGGCAGCATTAGCCTTTCAGCCCGCCTCACCATTTTGGCAGAAATCAAATCTGGCTCTGAAAAGACAAATCCCAACGTAAATGTGACCGGGGTAAATGAAGACTACATGGCCATTAAGGGCTTGAACATTGCAGAAGGACGCAATTTCTCTCGTTTCGAAATTCAATATGGCTCCAAAGTGGCCATCATCGGCTACAAACTGGCTCAAACACTTTATGGTAAGAAAAGTCCAATCAACACCGAAATTTCCTACAAGGGCACACGCTTTAAGGTGATCGGCCTGATGAAAGAGAAAGGTGAGCTTTCAGAAAATAACTTTGATAACATGGTGTTGATTCCGATCATAGTGGGCAACCAAATGGCATCGGGGCAAGGCTTAAATTACCGGCTCACAGTGGCCATCAACAACCCGGAGCAAATGGATTATGCCATGGGCGAAGCCACCAGTGTAATGCGTAAAATCCGACGTGATGAGGTGGGCAACGAAAATTCATTTGATTTAGAGAAGAGTGAGTCGCTCGCGCAAGAATTGGAATCCATCACCTCGGGCCTACGATTTGGCGGGTTTGGCGTTGGCTTTATTACGCTTTTAGGCGCTTCCATTGCACTCATGAACATCATGCTTGTTTCGGTAACGGAGCGTACCCGTGAGGTGGGCGTGCGAAAAGCATTGGGAGCTACTCCACTACGTATTCGTCAGCAGTTTGTGATCGAGGCAATTGTGGTGTGCGTGCTGGGTGGATTGGCTGGAGTCGTGCTCGGCATCAGTTTGGGCAATTTTCTCTCTATAGTCGTCTTTAAGGTAGAGGCTTTTGTGATGCCTTGGTTCTGGACCTTCATCGGATTCTTGATTTGTATCTTCGTTGGGTTGCTTTCCGGTTGGTATCCTGCCAGTAAAGCATCGCGCCTCGATCCGATCGAATCTTTGCGTTTCGAATAGAGACATCTGGACACCAGCAACTTGCAACCTGCAACCTGAAACCTTTAATCATTCTCCACTCTGTCATTCCGAGTAAATAATCATTTTGACATGATCCCAATAAGAAATGACATGTATAAAACTGCGCCTTGTAAATAAGAGAGTAAATTTTGGGCGACATAGCACTTTCAATCTGTATTAGTCGCCTAAAACCCACTATGTCATTGGCAGGTACGAGGAATATTCGGAACATCTTAAATAGCATGATGTGCCTCGTGCCTCGGCAGGACAACGATAAAGGCGTCACGACACCTCCAAGGTGTCAGACGCCTTACTGCCATTCATTTCACAAAGCTTCACAGAGAATCACAAAGGCACACAAAGAGAAAACCCTCTGTGTAACTTTGTGTTACTCGGTGTAGCTCAATGAAATCATTATAAAGATGCCTTGTGCCTCGGCAGGGCAAGGGCGGTTAAAGGCCTTTCTTAAAATCATTTTTGATACCTCATCCTTGCCTTCTCCACAAGAGAAGGAATCAGTGGAATTTTAAGAAATGCCTTTGCGGGCTTCGTCACAA
>VYKN01000029.1_pt1 | contig 58598 bp, 57 predicted proteins | sample 5114581 | NCBI WGS metagenome assembly VYKN01 (sample SAMN12291810, study PRJNA351875) | freshwater metagenome | isolation source: freshwater lake | place: USA: Michigan, Baker Lake | collected 2011-08-08
AGAAATCGAGCAGCGATAAAATGTTGCTGACCGGCGAGCGCAGGTTGTGTGACACGATTTGCGTAAACTCTTCCAATTGCTCATTCTTATTTTTGAGCGTATCGGCGATGGCACTCAGCTTCGAATTTTGCTCCAGTATTTTTTCCTCGCTTAGTTTGCGTTCGGTAATCTCGCGGCTAGCCAACACAACCGTATCAACCAAGCCATCTTCTCCTAAGATGGGATTGCCGTTGGTTTCGAGCCAAATGTAGCCGCCACCTACTTTTTGGTAACGCACTTCCACTTTAACGGCACTTTTTTGCGTAACCAGTTGATTGAATTTTCCAATGGCACCTTCTAAGTCTTCGGCATGCACCAATGCAAAAATGGAGGTGCCGATGTGATTGAGGTAATTTTCTCCTAAAATCTGTTTCGTAGAAGGGCTGAGATATATGATCTTTCCTTGCGTGTCAATCAGATTGATAAACTCCAGCATGTTGTCGGTAAGCGTGCGATAGAGTTGCTCACTCTTTAGTAACAAAGCTTCTGCCTTTTTCTGCTCTGTAATGTCGAGGAAGCTCCATACACGCCCCACCACTTTGCCATCTAAAATTTGTGGCTTGGAGTACCGATGGAGTACGCGGCCATTGACCATCTCCATAATGTCATTGCTCTCCGCTTCCGGCTGTCCATACAGTTCCTGCACACGCGCTAAAAATTTCTCGGGTTCTAGAATCTTCGTCACTGCCTTGCGCAGTAGTACTTCATCGGGTTGTTGGTGGGCCTCTTCTTCAGTGAAACCAAAAATTTCCAGAAAGCGATGGTTGTAGATGCTGATCTGCCCATCGGTGTTTACAACCAGAATACCATTGGCCGTAGAATTGACAGCGGCCTGCAAAAGTGAATATGCTTTTGTGGTCTCCGATTCCATTCGTTTTCTTTCGGTGATGTCCACAATGGTGCCGATCATTTTAACCGGTTTGCCTTGCTCAGTTAGAATTCTACCACAAGCTGAAATCCATATCGTTTTTCCTTCGGGAGTGATCACCCGATGTTCACTGGCGTAGTCCTCATTTGTTTCGAGCGATCGTTTTATTCGCTGTTGTAAAAGTTGAATATCTTCTGGATGAATCAATGTTTGATAACGCGCATAGCTAAACAACCGATCAGATTCGGCCAGGTTAAAAATGGCCAAAATCTCATCTGACCAGATGGCTTCATCTGTAATCATGTTCCACTCCCATATACCAATGTTCGCAGCTTTAGTAGCCAGGGCCAGACGTTGATTCGTTTCTTCAATGGATTGAAGTCGTTTATTTTGATTGGAAACTTCTACAGAAATGACAACGATACCCGTGATCAGGCCCGATTGATTGCGAATGGGGCTATATCGGTTTTCCCATATTTTACGTGCCAGTTGGTTATCTCCATATTCTTCAATTTCACTGAATGATTCGCCCGCAAGTGCGCGATCAAAATTTCGGATTGCCTTTCGGAAATCATTTTTATTCAACTGACTAAGTATGTCCGACAAGCTCAATCCAATAACTATGTCAATGCCCCAAATGGCTTTCATGGTAGCGAGATGCGATTGGGTGAATGACGTGTAGCAGTACTGCAGGTCCAAAGAAAAAGCAATGAACCCGGGTGAACTGTCTAAAGCGGTGGATAGAAATTGGTTGTTCATGTGGGGCGCGTAGGGTAGTAAATTTACACTTATTAAATCCTCGAAAAATTGTACTTTACCCAAAATATTACTTAACCCCAAAACAATATGCTGAAAGAATTCAAAGAATTTGTGATGCGAGGCAATGTAGTTGACCTTGCAATTGGTGTCATTATTGGTGGTGCGTTTGGCACTATCGTAAACTCTTTGGTGGCAGATATCATTACACCGATCCTTCTACAACCAGCACTTGAGGCTGCGGGTGCAGCCGATATTGCATCCTGGAAACCGGGCGGAATGCTTGTTGGTAAATTTATCTCGTCTGTGATCTCCTTTGTTGTAATTGCATTTGTACTTTTTATAATAGTTAAAGCGATGAATGCTGCTCAAAAGAAAGAAGATGCTAAGCCAGCAGAACCGGCACCTATACCGGACGACATTAAGCTGTTAACTGAAATTAGAGACTTGCTAAAGAAATAGTTAATTGAAGAAAAAAACGGAATGAGGCACAACTCATTCCGGTTCCTTTATTTTTTGAATCGATCGGAAACAATCAATTCCTTACTTCCGGCTGTGTACTTATAAAAGCCGTTTCCACTTTTCACTCCCTTATGTCCTGCCTGCACCATGTTGACTAGCAAAGGGCAAGGAGCGTATTTCGGATTCCCAAAACCATCGTGCAGTACACGTAAAATCGATAAACACACATCCAGTCCAATAAAGTCGGCTAGTTGAAGTGGCCCCATCGGGTGGGCCATGCCTAATTTCATCACGGTATCAATTTCTTCTACACCAGCTACACCTTCGTACAATGAGTAAATCGCTTCATTGATCATGGGCATCAAAATGCGATTGGCCACAAACCCGGGATAGTCGTTCACTTCCACGGGAATCTTGCCAAGCTTCTTGGAAAGTTCCATGATCACCTGAGTGGTTTCATTTGTGGTGTTATAGCCACGAATGATTTCCACTAATTTCATAATCGGCACAGGATTCATAAAGTGCATGCCGATCACATGGCCGGGACTTTTTGTAACCGAGGCAATTTTAGTAATGGAGATCGACGAAGTGTTAGAAGCCAGGATGGTTCCAGGCTTGGTGTTTTCATCCAGATCTTTAAAGATTTTTAATTTCAGATCCAGATTTTCTGTGGCTGCTTCTACCACCAACTCCACATCCTGCAAACCTTCTTTCATGAAAGTGGTGGTGGTTAAATTCGCCAAAGTTTGACTTTTAAGTTCTGCGGTGATGGTTCCTTTTTCTACCTGACGTGAAAGGTTTTTATCAATAGTAGCAATCGCCTTTTTCAATGCATCTTCAGAAATATCGATGATGGAAACTTTAAATCCATTTTGTGCGAACACATGCGCAATGCCGTTGCCCATAGTGCCCGAACCGATGACTGCCACTTTTTCCATGTTAAATTTGATTTTATAATTGTAAAGATAAAGTTTCAATCCTCCCCGAAAAATCGCGGGTTAAGAATTTGTCCGCACACACAAGTATCCAGCATCGAGTATCAAGCATCCAGCCCCCGTTACTCAATCAACACTTCCTTCGCAAAGCCCATGGCATTAAATCGCAGCGAAAGTTTTTGCGGCACCGAATCCTGATTGCATTTTTTTCCGGGTGTGAGGTAGTAATAGAAAAATTTTTGATTGCGTTTGTAGAGTTCGTTTTCATCGGGGCGACCCAGTAATTTTACCACATCGTCTTGCGACAGCCCTTTCAGTTTATCTGTCTGCGCGGTGAGTGATTCACGCATTTTCTCGCGCTCATGCCCGCAGGCAAACTTGTCATTCTTCCATTTTTCAAGGTCGATATTGTTCAGTTCAGGCAACGGTTTGCCGCAACCGGCCACAATTATTGCCAAAACCATGAAAGCCAAAATGCGATACTTCAAAGTATTTACGTTTAATTTGCAAGCTCAAATGTAATTACATGTCGCTAAAAGTATTCAAGGCAATTTGGTTTCTTTCGTTATTAATTTTTTTAGGCGTGTTCATGTACAATTATGCAGGGCTCCCCGAAGTAGTCAATCTGGTAGATTCCATCGATTCGCCGCTTTCGCTTTCGCGCGAAGCGCTGTTTTACAGTGTGTTAGCGGTAGCTGCAATTTTAAACGTATTTGTCTTTATTATCAGCAAGTTGTATTCCTCCAATCCGGATTTCAGAGGCTGGTTTTATGGATTGATTACCTCCCTGAACATCTTTCTCATCATCGGAGTAAACTTCGTCACCTTATTTAACAGTGCCGAAAAATTTGATTATTCCCGCATCGGCAACATTATTTACGGCAGCCTGATGCTGGTGGTGCTGTGGGTGGTGGCATGGCCAATCTATTTGTTGATAAAAAAAATATCCGCTAAACGGGCAGTTTGAACGGATGCTAGTTAGAAATTGACTATCAATCAATTATTGATCAATGTGGTTGACAAGCAACCAGTTGAAGTCCTTTTATCGATTTGAATTGTCTTCAAAAAATTATTTTCTTCGAACCCCGACGGGAATAGATTTTTTTAACAATTGAATCTGACTCAATAATTTTTTCATCTTTGCGCGATTAAATCTTTTTAAATTCTAGCTATGGCGAGAGATCCAAGAGAATACGACGAATCCAGTATTAAATCACTCGATTGGCGCGAGCACATTCGGCTACGCCCGGGCATGTATATCGGTAAGTTGGGCGATGGTTCAGCTAAAGATGATGGTATCTACGTGTTAGTGAAGGAGGTGATCGACAACTGTATTGACGAACATATGATGGGCTACGGAAAAGTGATCGATGTAAAGATCACCGACCAACGCGTGGTAGTCCGTGATTACGGCCGTGGTATTCCGTTAGGGAAAGTAGTAGATGTAGTTTCAAAAATTAATACGGGTGCCAAATACGATTCAGGTGCGTTTCAAAAATCTGTAGGTCTGAATGGTGTGGGTACCAAAGCGGTAAACGCTCTTTCTAATTTTTTCAGAGTGCAAGCCTTCCGCGAAGGCCAAACCAAATTAGCTGATTTTAAAAAAGGTGTACTGGTGGCCGATCCCAAAGTAACCAAGTCCGATGAAAAAAATGGAACACTGGTAGAGTTTGAGCCCGATAACCAAATGTTTAAAAATTATCATTTCATTCCCGAATACCTGGATGATTTGATGTGGAACTATGCCTTTTTGAATGCGGGCTTAACCATCAATTACAATGGACAGAAATTTTTCTCGAAAGATGGTTTGCTCGATTTGCTGAAACAAAAATCAGATCCGGATGAAATTCGTTACCCCATCATTCATTTCAAAGGAGATGACATCGAAGTGGCTTTAACGCACGGCAATCAATACGGTGAAGAATATTATTCGTATGTAAACGGACAAAACACCACACAAGGGGGTACGCACTTAGCTGCTTTCCGCGAAGGTGTTGTGCGTGGCGTACGCGATTTTTACAAGAAAGATTTTGATGCTGCGGATATTCGTGCCAGCATCATCGGTGCGATCGCCATTCGTGTGCAGGAGCCCGTTTTCGAATCGCAAACAAAAACGAAACTGGGTTCTATCAACATGGCTCCCGAAGGAGGACAAAGTGTAAAAAACTTTGTGGGCGATTTCGTGGCCAAAGAGCTGGAGATTTACTTGCACAAAAATCCGAAGGTTGCCGAAGAGATGCTCAAGCGCATCATGCAATCCGAACGCGAACGCAAGGAGATTGCCGGCATTAAAAAATTGGCCAACGAGCGCGCGAAGAAAGCTAACCTTCACAACAAAAAACTTCGCGACTGCCGTTTCCATTTTGATGATGAAAAAGGAGAGAAGGGAAGTGAGTCCGTGATCTTTATTACAGAGGGTGACTCAGCCAGCGGTTCCATCACCAAATCACGCAATGTAGAATTGCAAGCTGTGTTTAGCTTACGCGGAAAGCCTTTGAACTGCTATGGGCTCACCAAAAAAGTAGTGTATGAAAACGAAGAATTTAATTTACTTCAACACGCTTTAAATATTGAAGATGGCTTGGATGGATTGCGTTACAACAAAGTAATCATCGCTACTGATGCCGATGTGGATGGAATGCACATTCGCTTGTTGCTGATGACCTTCTTCCTGCAGTTTTTCCCCGACTTAGTAAAAGCCAACCACGTGTATGTGTTGGAAACACCACTCTTCCGCGTGCGCAACAAAAAGGAAACCATTTACTGCTACAGCGAAGAAGAAAAGCAAGCAGCCGTAACAAAGTTAGGCAGCAAGCCGGAGATCACCCGCTTCAAAGGTCTAGGCGAAATTTCACCGGATGAGTTTGGAAACTTTATTGGTGAAGATATTCGCCTTCAACCCGTTCTCTTATCGAAAGAAGGTCATCTCACAAAATTGCTTGAATTCTACATGGGTAAAAACACACCCGATCGTCAAGAATTTATCATTGAAAATTTGCGAATTGAACTGGATAAAGTAGAGGCGAAGGAAGAAATTCCTTCAGAGATTGAGACTGAATAAAATTTGGGTACTCAAAAATTGAGGCTTTAAAAATGAAATGGTATCACAGTTTGTGATAGCCTTCAGAAAAGAAATAGACAAGAAATTGGATTCAAAGTAATGGCTAAGAAACAAATTCCCAACGAAACAACAGACAAAGACGGTAACGTGCACTCCATCGCTATTGATGGTATGTACGAAAACTGGTTTTTGGATTATGCATCCTATGTAATCTTAGAACGTGCCGTGCCGCGTATAGAAGATGGACTTAAACCTGTGCAACGAAGAATTGCACACGCCATCAAAGAAATGGATGACGGTCGCTTTAATAAAGTGGCCAACGTAATTGGTAGCACCATGCAATACCATCCGCATGGTGATGCCGCTATTGGAGAAGCGATTGTGAACATCGGGCAGAAAGATTTACTCCTCGACACACAAGGTAACTGGGGCGATGTGCGCACCGGAGATAGTGCGGCTGCACCTCGTTACATCGAAGCACGACTTTCCAAATTCGCGTTGGATGTAGTCTACAATCCGCAAACAACAGAATGGCAACTTTCTTATGATGGCCGGAAAAAAGAGCCCGTAACACTGCCGGTAAAATTTCCTTTGTTACTTGCACAAGGCGTGGAAGGTATAGCAGTAGGTTTGTCGACCAAAATTTTACCGCACAATTTCTGCGAATTAATCAAAGCATCGATAGATATTCTGAAAGGAAAAAATCCAAAGATTTACCCCGACTTCCCCACGGGTGGAATTGGAGATTTTACCGAATACGATCAAGGCTTTCGCGGCGGCAAAATAAAAGTGCGTGCTAAAATCGAAATTGAAGATAAGAAGACACTGATCATTCGGGAGATTCCATTCGGAACCACAACCGCTTCTCTTATGGAATCCATTGTGAAGGCCAGCGAGAAGGGAAAGATCAAAGTAAAACAAGTGGTGGATAACACCGCGAAAGATGTCGAGATCAGCGTCAGCTTGCAATCCGGCATTTCACCGGAGATTGCTATTGATGCCTTGTATGCCTTCACCGACTGCGAAGTCTCCATTTCACCCAATGCCTGTGTGATTGTTGCCGATAAACCTCAGTTCATGAAAGTGAATGAGATTTTGAAATACAACACCGAGCAAACGGTAAAACTCCTCAAACAAGAACTCGAAATCAAAAAGGCCGAGTTGATGGAGAAAATTTTATTCTCATCACTCGAAAAGATATTTATTGAAAAACGAATTTATCGAAACATCGAAGACGTAGAAACTTTCGAAGAAGTTATCACTACAGTCGACAAAGGTCTTCGTCCATACAAAAAACAATTCTACCGAGAAATTACCCGCGATGACATTCTTCGCCTACTCGAAATTCGCATCAAGCGCATTTCAAAATACGACTCATTCAAAGCCGATGAGTTGATGCGCGACTTAGAGAAGGAGTTGAAAGAGACATTGCATCACCTCAGGCACCTCACCGATTTCGCTATTGCATATTATCAGAAGTTACTCGACAAATATGGCAAAGGCCGCGAGCGCAAAACAGAAATCAAGAGCTTCCAGTCCGTGGCTGCTACCGAAGTAATTGCCAACAATCAAAAGTTGTATGTCAATCGCGAAGACGGCTTTATTGGTTGGGGCTTGAAGAAAGACGAATTCATTGCCGACTGTTCAGAGCTTGACGATGTGATCGTCATTCGTAGAGACGGAAAAGCCAAAGTGAGCCGCATCAACGAAAAGGTGTTCATGGGCAAAGATATTTTGCACGTGGGCATTTGGCGCAAAGGCGATGACCGCATGATTTACAATTTGGTGTACACGGATGGAAAGGGCGGTATCACCTATGCAAAACGCTTTGCCATGCCGGCCATCACACGCGATAAAGAGTATGATCTTGACATGGGCAATCCCAATAGCAAAGTCCATTACCTCAGCGCCAATCCGAATGGTGAAGCAGAAATTGTAGAAGTGAAGTTGACACCCGCCAGCTCGGCACGCAAAAAGATTTTTGATTTTGATTTTTCAGAATTGGAAGTGAAAGGTCGTGGAGTGCGCGGTAATGTGATCACTAAATATCCGGTGCGCAAAGTAGACTTCAAAGAAGCGCTCGGCTCTACTTTAAGTGGTTTGGATTTGTGGTTTGATGAAGCGAGCGGCCGCTTGAACAAGGACAAGCGCGGCAAGTATGTAGGTAAGTTTGATGGAGACGATCAGATACTTGCTATCACAAAGAGTGGTACCTACAAGATTACTACCTATGAGTTAACTAATCGCTATGAAGCGGAGAAAACTATATTAGTCGAAAAGTACAATGCGAAGAAGCCAATCACCGCAGTTTACGTGGATGGTGAAAGCAAGCAATATTTTGTAAAGCGCTTCCTGATTGAAACCAACACCCTCGATAAAGAATTCGGATTTATTTCCGAAGGCATTGGCTCACGTCTGGATTATGCGAGCTCAGCAGACTCACCGGAGATCGAAGTAGATATGATCAAAGGAAAGGGCAAGGACAAAGAAACGGAAGTAGTCAACCTCGAAGAGATTGTAGACATCAAAGGTTGGAAAGCAGTGGGCAATCGTTTGTCGCAATTCAAAGTTTCTAAAATCAGAGCTCTCGAAGATCCGGATGATACCGGCCTGGAAGAAGGCGATGTGGATAACGAATCGACTGTTGAAACCTCTAAAAGTTCTCAACCGTCAAAAAAAAAATGGGAAGAACCAGAGGAGGGAGAGCAAGCGAGCCTCTTCGGGGAAAGCCAGCCGCAAAACCAAAGCAAGCCGCTCGTCAACGGCCAGCCCCCGCAGCCAAAGGAAAAAAGACCAGCAGCGGAGCAAGCAAGTCTCTTCGGGGAAAGCCAAAACCAGCCAAGTCAGCAAAGCCAGGAAAACCAGCCAAGTCAGGAAAACCAGCCAAGCCAACAAAACCCGGAAAGCCAGCAAAAAGAGGAAAAGGTAAACGAAAATAAACCACCCGATTCCTCTTCGCGCACTTTCACCGCAGGCGAAACGATAGACCTAGACCTGTAATTCAATTGGCATTATTAAAAACTCGCCTTCCCTTCTCTTGTGGAGAAGGGGAGGGATGAGGTAAAGAATCTAAAGTTTTTAATAATGCCACCATCTGTTCAACAGATGACAAGCCAAGATTGGTACTACACCCATCTTGGTTTTCATTCAACATTTTTGGGGCGTGGCCGTGCGAGGCGCAGTCGGCCACCGGGCTATCCGCTTTTACTCCTCGTGGTGCGAAGCGCACCACTGCGGGGTAACCGCTACTATCCCTCGCCCGCTGGCGCACGCATAGCTCACGCACGCAATGCGCCCGATCCATTAATTGTGCGTAACTTTACAATGATTTAATTTTTACACAATGATTCGACTCGCCTTCTTGTTTTGTTTGCTTGGTTTTTCCACATTCGCACAAGTGCAAGAAATCACCGTAGAAGGTCAGGTACTCGATGCACTTAGTCGAAAAGGAATTAAATCCTCCATCCGTTATAAAAGTTATCCAACCGGTGGCATCTCCGGCCGCTTCAACGATAGCACGTTTTCATTCACCATCTTCGGTTCATCCAAATATCAAGTCACAGCCGAGTCAGAAGGATACATTCCACTCACCATCATTGTCGATCCCAAAGAATCCGCCAACAACAAAATACAACGCAATATTTTGCTCACATCCACTTCACGTGCCATCATTCTCGATCATTTGATTTTTGAAATGGGCCGTGCCGTCATCAACTCCAAATCCTACCAGAGCTTAGACGAAGTGGTAGCCATGATGAAAGACAACACCAAAGTAGTGATTCAACTAGAAGGCCACACCGACAACATCGGCAATGCAGAGAAAAACATGAAATTGTCGCAGGATAGGGTAGAAGCAGTAAAAAAATATTTAGTTTCTAAAGGCATCGACAAAAACCGAATCAAGACCAAAGCATTTGGCGGCACGCAGCCGTTGTCCAACGAGCGCACCGAAGAAGCCAAAGCACTCAACCGCAGGGTTGAAATGCGCGTATTAAAAGATTGATTCGCTTTCGGTTAGTTCTTCTTCAAGCAGGCGCTCTTCCACCATTTTAAAGTGCGCTAACTTTCGGAATATGTCTGCGCTGGGTCGGGGCGTGCGCTCTTTCGTTGCTAAATCACACGCATACAAACCGAATCGTTTCGTTGGCCCCAGGTGCCATTCAAAGTTATCCCACGTGCTCCAATAAAAATACCCACGAATGTCGATGCCATCTTGCAAAGCTGTATGGAGAATCTTGGCATAATCAAGAATTGACTGTTGCCGCAACTCATCCGTCTCCTGGCAAATTCCATTCTCCGTAATAATGATCGGCTTTTGGTATTTTTTCCAGTAGCGGTCAATGCATGTGCGCATGCCTTCCGGATGATACTCCCACATATCATCGTGTGCCACACCCGATTTTTTTATTTTGTCCGGCGTTTCAATGTACGTCACTGGCATAGGGTCGTGTGGAATGCGAGCGTAGTAACTCATGCCAAAAAAATCAACCTTTTTGAAGTGATCGGGCACCCACTCCATAAACCACCAGTCACTCAATCGAGAGGTAAACCAACCCAAGGTGTTTTCAGCGGTGAAGATTGTTGAGTTATGCGAAATGCCCACAGGTTGTGTTGGAAATTTCTTCTTGATGTAATCATACACCAGATCATGCGCTTTGCCCATGTTCTTCACAGCCGTAGCAGCAAGCACCGGATTTTTTTTGAAAGGGGGAAATGATCCGGTAATCCAACCAAAGCTCGCATATACATTAGGCTCATTGAACGTATTCCAATGACTGACATATTCTCCAAACCGATCTACTACTTTTTGTGCAAAGTCAACCCAATAAACGATGTTTGCTTCTTTTTCCCAGCCACCCATTTTAGCAAACCAAATCGGGTTGGTGAAATGATGCAGCACCATCATAATCTTTACATCGCGCTGTTGCAGCTCTTCAATAAACTCAATGTAATGAAGGACTGTCTCTTCGTGTAATTCACCCATTGGCTCTCGCTGCAATTTGCTCCACATCATGCCCATGCGATAATAAGGTGCCAGCGTAGAAATTATTTCCACATCTTCTCGCCAGCGCACTTCGTGATCTGTGGTGCGATCGAGCACAAAGCCATCTTTAGCCATTACACCCTGCCAATCGTGTTCAAAGGCAGTCTCTATCTGCGTAGCGGCTGTGCTCGTGCCAAAAATAAAATCAGGAGGAAAAACGTATTGCATACAAATCGGCTGCAAAAATAGGCAATCGGTTGATTTTGTCGGCTTCTTATTTACTTTTGATCACCATATGAAGACCCCATCAGAAATTGATCAGCTCGTAATTCAGCATCTTCTCAGCTTTGTATCTGAAAAGAGAATACAAACCATGGAGCGCGTGTTATCAAATCGCACCCGCTATGTTACGCTAGTGTTAGAAGATATCTACCAGTCGCAGAACGCCAGCGCAGCCGTGCGCACCTGCGAGTGCCTGGGTGTTCAAGACATTCACATCATCGAAAAAGAGAGCAGCTATTCCGTCAATCGCAAGGTTTTGAAGGGTTCGAATAAGTGGATGAACATTATCAAACACAAAGAGAAAAATCAAGACAATTCAGCTGTTTGCTACGAACACCTGCGTGAGGCAGGCTACAAAATTTTAGTCACCGATCCCGATCCGGATGGCATACCTATTCATCAAATCAACCTCGACCAAAAAATGGCGCTGGTCATGGGCAACGAATACGAAGGCATTTCCGAATATGCATTAAAGAATGCCGATCAAAAAGTACACATTCCCATGTATGGCTTTACCGAAAGTTTTAATATTTCGGTGAGCGCGGCAATCTGTTTGCAAACCATCTTGCATCAACTACGACAAACATCCATTGCATGGCAGTTGGAAGAAACGGAAATTCTGGAATTGCGTTTGAATTGGCTCCGTAAGTCGGTTAGAAGGTCTGATTTAATCGAGGAAGAGTTTTTGCGTACGATTCAGTAACTTCGGGCGGCTTTAATCGACCCGTAATGAATTTTTTTAGAAAGCGCTATGTGAAGTGGGGGCTGTGGACAGCATCATTCATCGTTGTATTCGTTATTTTATCCAATATCTGGGTAGTAAACAGCACGAAGCAACTCATTTACACCTCGTACGATAGTCTTCCCAACAACAGTGTGGCACTCGTGTTGGGAACCAGCAAACGTCTGTTGAGCGGGGCTCCTAATCCTTTCTTTAACGAACGCATAGCGGCTGCCGCATCACTTTATAAGCAAGGCAAAGTGAGCCACTTCTTGTTGAGTGGCGATAATCGAACGCGCTTTTACAACGAACCTGAAGAGATGCGTAAAGCACTGATCAAAGCTGGCGTGCCCGAAGAAATCATCACACTGGACTATGCTGGCCTCCGCACACTTGATTCCATTGTTCGCAGCAAAGAAATCTTCGGCCAAAATAAAATTATCATCGTTACCCAACCTTTTCACTGTTACAGGGCTCTATTCATCAGCCGGTACTTTAACATTGATGCAGTGGCTTTTTTGATCGAGGGGAATTCCATTGATTCCTCGTTGAAGACGGAGGTGCGCGAGTGGTTGGCTCGCTCAAAGGCGATTTTAGACTTATACGTTCTGAAAACGGCTCCACGGCACTTGGGCGACAAGCAACCTCTGGAGGTAAAGTAACAAATTGACTAAACCATCCGTTAACGAGGCACTTTCAATGGAATTAATTATTTATTTTTGCGGCTCAATTTTATTATGATAGGCTTTACTCGTTTGCAAAAGGTACTTTTTACAGTTTTAGCAATCTTCTCATTCGGTGGTTATGTGGCAGCACAAGAAACCATCATAACCGGCAAAGTGACCGATGCAGCTACCGGCGACCCCATTCCATTCGTGAATGTCGTTTTCAAAGGAACATCCAACGGTATGACTACCGACTTTGATGGCAAGTTCCGTATTCGAGCGCTGGCCATCACACCAAGCGACTCCATTGTTGCATCCTATATCGGTTACAAATCAAAATCACGAAAGTTCAAACGAGGCATTCAGCAAGTAATTAACATACAACTGGAAGAAGACGTAACGAAACTGCAAGAGGTAGTCATTAAATCGGGAGAGAATCCGGCGTTCCCCATCTTACGGAAAATAATGGATAACAAAGATATAAATGATAAACGTAAGCTGTCGGGCTATGAGCATGAAACGTATTCTAAAACAGAGATCGATGCAGATAATATTTCAGCTAAACTCCGTGAAAAAAAGGTAATGCGAAAAATAGCGCAGGTACTTGATAGCTTAGATCGTATAGCAGGCGAAGACGGAAAACCTATTTTGCCTCTGTTCGTATCCGAAAGCGTATCTAAAATATACTACCGTGATAACCCAAGGTTGAAGAAAGAATTTGTTGAAAAAAGCAGAATAAATGGCGTAATGGGAGACCAATACAGTGACTTAATCTCGCAAGTACTGGGGCCGTCCATTCAAGATTATAATTTTTACAACAGTTGGATGAACTTTGGACAAAAGGCATTTGTGTCTCCCATTGCCGATGTCTGGCGCATTTACTACGATTATGAACTTTTAGACAGCGCGATGCTCGATAATCATTACTGCTATCGAATCGACTTTTTCCCAAAAAATCCGCAGTCACTGGCTTTTATAGGTACGATGTGGATAACCAAGGAAGAATATGCCATTAAACAAATAGATGCCACCATCGGAAATTCTGCTGACATCAACTTTATTGAGAAGATAAAAATTCAACATGAGTATCAGAAAGTTGAGGGCGGTGCCTGGCTTCCTTCCAAAAGCCGCGTATTGATTGATGTGGGTGAGTTGACCAGCAATTCAGCCGGTCTTCTTGCAAAGTTTTATGTGAGCAATAAGAATTTTGTGGTCAATAAGCCTAAACCCGTTTCTTTCTTTGATGCAGCTATCGAAAAAGCCGAAGATGCTACCTTGGAAGAATCGGATAAGGTGTGGGATACACTTCGCCACGAGCCGCTGACAAAAGCGGAACAGAACGTCTATCACATGATCGACACGATCAAGAATTTGCCCATTGTGCGGTCTTACATTGATGTGATCAAATTGATTATAAATGGGTACTATACGAAGGGCAAATTGGATTGGGGACCTTACTTGGCTATCATCGCAGTGAATAGTCATGAAGGCGTTCGCCTTCAGGCTGGGTTTAGAACCAATTTCGACTTTAGTAGAAAATGGATATTGGGTGCTCGTGTGGCCTATGGTTTGAAAGACGAGACATTCAAATATCAGGTCTTCGCTACTCGAATTTTAGACCGAAAACGATGGACTACTTTTTCAGTCAGAACTAGATATGATATCAATCGACTTGGGTTGGATGAAGATCTTGTAACTGATTTCCCTTTGTTTGTTTATGCGAGCCGCTGGGGTCCATATAACAAGAGCTATTACTACTATGAACACCGGGCCATTTTGGAAAGAGAACTTTTCAAAGGGTTTATTCAGCGCGTAGCGGTTCGTCAATATAACTTTGACCCTACCTATAACTTTGAATATTTTGTAGATCCGTCAAACCCTACTACATCGCCTGTTGGTCGAACGTTTCAGACATCTGAAGTATTTCTTGAGTCGCGTTACGCGAGAGATCAAGTATATATTCAAAATGGCAATAATCGCATTGGACTGGAATCAAAACGATGGCCCGTTTTTACTTTTAGGTATACTCACGGATTCAAAAGTGCCTACGGAGATTTTGAGTATGACAAAATACGATTGAATATTAACAAGCGAATAAAAATGGGCCCTCTTGGTAATGGTTATTTAAACCTGACAGCAGAACAAATTTTTGGCCGATTGCCCGCTCCATTATTGAATATGCCCCTCGGTAATCAATCAATTATTTATTCACCGGTAAACTTTAACCTCATGCGATTTGGTGAGTTTGCTACAGATAAGTATGTTTCACTCCAATACCGACAGAATTTTGAAGGTCTTTTTTTAAATAGCATTCCGCTCATTCAAAAATTGAAATGGAGACTGTTGGCAACTGCCAACGTTCTGGTTGGGAGCCTGAGTTCGGCTAATCAAAGTGTTATTGTTCCTCCATCGTCAACACTGTCACCCGATGAATTAGTAGAGTATAATCGATTCAGATCGTTCTCTCTGGACCCAGAGAAACCTTATCTTGAAGTGGGCTACGGCGTAGAGAATATCTTCAAATTCTTACGTGTTGATTTTATTCATCGACTCAATTATTTAGATCTTCCGAACAACCCCAGAAACTTCGGAGTCCTAGCAACGTTGCAGTTTAAGTTATAGACGGTTGATCGAAAAGTTCTGTAATTTGACTTAATTGTTGTCCGTTTAGGCTGTGACAATTTTAGGAAAGTCTCTTTCTTACTGCCATTAAAAAACCTCATATTTGCAGTCCAAATTAGGATTATGGCAATTGTAAAGATCACCCTTCCCGATGGAAGTGTAAAAGAGTTTCCACAAAGCGTAAAAGGCATCGAAATCGCTCAGAGCATCAGTGAAGGCCTGGCGCGAAATGCGCTCGCAATCGAGGTAAATGGAGAAATTTGGGATTTAAGCCGAACGATTGAAAAAGATTCGGCCATCAAAATATTTACATGGAATGACAAAGGCGGCAAATATGCCTTCTGGCATTCTTCGGCTCACCTTTTTGCCGAAGCTTTGGAAGCACTTTATCCCGGTACAAAGTTTGGCATCGGCCCACCTATCGAAAACGGTTTTTACTATGATGTTGACTTAGGCGATACACCTTTTGGTGATGAAGAATTGTTGGCCGTAGAAAAAAAGATGGTCGAGTTGGCCAAGCTGAACAATGCCTTCATCAGACGTGATGTTTCTAAGAAAGAAGCACTGGAATATTTTACCGCCAAAGGCGACCCTTACAAATTAGAATTGATCGATGGCCTCGCGGATGGTTCGATTACTTTCTATCAGCAAGGTAATTTTGTGGACCTCTGCCGTGGGCCCCACATTCCAACTACCGGCCCGATTAAAGCCATTAAGTTGTTGAGTGTAGCCGGCGCATACTGGCGTGGCGATGAGAAAAACAAAATGCTCAAACGCATTTACGGCATCACATTCCCAAAGCAGAAAGAGTTGGAAGAATACCTTCACTTGCTGGAGGAGGCCAAGAAAAGAGATCACCGAAAACTCGGTAAAGAACTTGAACTATTTGCTTTTTCAGAAAAGGTAGGAATGGGCTTGCCACTTTGGTTGCCCAAGGGTACAGTGTTACGCGAGCGCCTGGAGCAATTTATGCGCAGAGCGCAAATCAAAGCCGGTTATGATCCGGTGGTTACGCCCCACATCGGCAGCAAGCAATTATATGTTACATCTGGCCACTATGAAAAATACGGCAAAGATTCTTTTCAGCCCATCCACACACCGGATGAGAGCGAAGAGTTTTTTCTGAAGCCAATGAACTGCCCGCATCACTGCGAGATTTATAAAACCAAGCCACGTTCATACAAAGATCTTCCAATCCGCTTTGCGGAGTTCGGAACCGTTTATCGCTACGAGCAAAGTGGCGAATTGCATGGCCTCACTCGTGTACGTGGCTTTACGCAAGATGATGCCCACATTTTCTGCATGCCCGATCAGGTAAAAGGTGAATTTGTGAAAGTTATCGACTTGGTGCTATTTGTATTCAAAGCACTTGGCTTTGAGAATTATACTGCGCAGGTTTCTTTACGTGATCCTGAAAACAAAGCCAAATACATTGGTGAAGATGCCTTATGGGAAAAAGCAGAACGCGAAATTCAGGAGGCTGCCGACGAGCGGGGACTGAGCACCATTGCTGTGAAGGGAGAGGCCGCTTTCTATGGCCCCAAGCTTGACTTTATGGTGAAAGATGCGCTGGGCAGAAGTTGGCAATTGGGCACCATTCAGGTAGACTATCAGTTGCCGCAGCGTTTTGAGTTGGAATACATTGGCTCAGACAACCAAAAGCACACCCCGGTGATGATTCACCGAGCGCCTTTCGGATCGTTGGAACGCTTTGTAGCAGTATTGATCGAGCACTGTGCGGGCAACTTCCCGCTGTGGTTGGCACCAGAGCAATTCTCTGTTTTGCCGATTTCTGAGAAGTTTAATGACTATGCTCGACAGGTGGTAGACACATTAAAGCAAAATGATATCCGTGGCTTTTTAGACGACCGGGATGAGAAAATTGGCAGAAAAATCCGCGATTCGGAGGTTAAAAAAGTGCCATTTATGCTGATCGTAGGCGAAAAAGAGGCATTAGAGGGTAAAGTTTCTGTGCGCAAACATGGCGAAGGAGACAAAGGAGCCATGGACTTGAACGACTTTATCGCTACATTTTCCCATGAATTTGGCTTCCCCACTGCCTGATTTCATTTTGAAAAGAAGAAAATATCGCGATATTTGCACCCTGTTTTTAAAAAGTAAAGAACTTAAACCCATCGAGTGGCAATATTTGAAGGTAATAATCGTCCCGGCAACAGACCTTTTGTAAGAGGACCAAAGAGGTTTGTAGAAGAACCGTATCGAGTGAATGAGCGGATCCTTGCACAAAAAGTAAGGGTGGTAGGGGAGAACATTAAAGTAGATGTTTATCCTACTTCGGTGGCCATTAAATTGGCACAGGAACAAGGTTTGGATTTGGTGGAAATTTCTCCGAATGCAGATCCTCCGGTGTGTAAAGTAGTGGATTATTCAAAGTTTAAGTACGAGCAGAAGAAGAAACAGAAAGAAATCAAGGCACACGCTCAGAAAACAATCTTGAAAGAGATTCGCTTCGGGCCAAATACCGATGACCATGATTTCAATTTTAAAGTGAAGCATGCCGAAAACTTCCTGAAAGAAGGAGCAAAAGTGAAGGCATACGTACACTTTGCGGGAAGATCCATCGTGTACAAAGAACGCGGAGAGATTTTGTTGTTGAAGTTTGCTACGGCACTCGAAGAATTGGGCAAAGTAGAGCAAATGCCAAAATTAGAAGGAAAGAGAATGTATTTGTTAGTTGCCCCCAAGGGAAAGAAATAATAAGTAAAAGTTTAACTGCGTATAAAATGCCAAAAGTAAAAACAAAGTCAGGTGCCAAGAAAAGATTTAAAGTAACTGGCAGCGGTAAAATCAAACGTAAAAGTGCGTTCAAAAACCACATCCTGACAAAAAAGGAGACCAAGCAAAAGAGAAGATTGAGCAAGAAGACAATCGTAAGCAAAGCCGATGAAAACAACATCAAGGTAATGCTTCCTTACATGCTCTAAAGATAATTCTGCCACAAGCAGAACCATTGAGTACTATTGTTTAACCGGTTTCTGGCAACTAAGTGTTCTGAAATAAAGCTCCGCCAGCATCCACAAAGTAAAAATTTATGCCACGTTCAGTAAACAGTGTAGCATCCCGCGCCAGACGCAAGCGCTTCATGGAATTAGCCAAAGGTTTCTTCGGAAGAAAGAAGAACGTTTGGACAGTAGCCAAAAACGCCATTGAGAAAGGTTTAGGTTATGCCTACCGCGATCGCAAAGCCAAGAAAAGAGATTTTAGATCGCTTTGGATAGCACGTATCAACGCCGGTGCACGCGCGCACGGAATGTCTTACTCTCAATTCATGGGCAAGGTAAAGAAGTCAGGTATTGATTTGAACCGCAAGGTTCTTGCTGACTTAGCCATGAACCACCCTGCCGCTTTCGAAGCAGTAGTGAAGAAGTTGAAATAAGATTTCATCAACAACATTGAATAGAGGGACTTCGGTCCCTTTTTTTATGCCTTGCTTTGAATGCACCGCACCCGATTTGTTTTTATCTTTGAATAAGAGAATCGGCAAGTCCCCGGCCATTGATTCATACAAAATTCAATTAAGTCTGATTTATGAAAGTTGAAGAACCTGATTATGCCGGAAGTTATACCTATGCAGATTACATGAAATGGACAGTTCCGGATATGATGGAACTGATTCGTGGTAAGATTTATAAAATGTCGCCTGCCCCGCGTGCTGTTCATCAAGTGGTATCAGGAGAGGTGTATCGGCAAATAGCCAACTACCTAAAGCGAAAAAAGTGTCAAGTTTTTATTGCGCCATTTGATGTTCGGCTTCCGGTGTCTCCAAAAAAGAAAGCGGACAAAGACATTACCACAGTAATTCAACCCGATGTATGTGTCGTTTGCGATCCATCAAAAATTGACGAGCGTGGTTGTCTGGGTGCACCCGATTGGATCATTGAAGTCTTATCGCCCCGCACTTCGGCCAAAGATTTGAGCATCAAGTTTGAAGTATATGAAGAGGCTGGCGTGCGTGAATATTGGGTTGTTCATCCAACGGAACAAACGCTCATAGTTTATATACTGAATGAAAACGGTAAATACGAAGGAGCGTTGAAGCCCTACATCCGAACGGATCAAGTAAGACCAATTACGCTACCCGATTTAACCATTCATCTGGAAGAGATTTTTCCGGAAGAACTATATTGATCGATTGTTGTTCTCACAAACGACTTCACTTTATTAATTTTGCGAGATGTCACGTTCCAAACGTATTTTTATAATCATCTGTGTCCTCTTCTTTTTAGGATTGGTTTACCTCAGCTATGACATTAGCTCGAAAACCACCTTTCCCGGTTCAAAATCGCAATTGAAAGAGCGATTGAAGAAGCAATATCTCAAGCCTGATTCGACACAAAAAGACTCTTCCCAAACCACTCAACGATAAAAAAAGCAATTTATCTGACTATTGAATGATTGGTCGGACTTGAATTTCGTGGGAAATGACCATCGTATACATTTGAATCAGATTAAAGCCAACTATAGACAGGATTATCCCCCGGGGTCAAGGACTTTGGGGGATTTTCTTTTTTAGCCTGTCGTATCTTTTCCATTTTCTTCCCAATTGTTTTTTTAAATTAAAGGTTCAAGGCAACCCTTTTTACGCAAGGTTCGTCCTGACTACGATTTTTTTAAACCTAATACCACTCAATGCATCTGCTGATCCAGGGCTGCAAAAACAAGGATCGAGAGAGCCAGCGATTGCTGTATCAGCATTATTATTCGTATGCGCTCAGCATTTGTGTGCGGTATTCCAGAAACATGGCCGAAGCCAAAGAAGTAGTTAATGACGGATTTATGAAAGTGTTTGCCAAGATCAATCAATACCAGCAAGATGCCCCGTTCAAAGGATGGCTGCGAAAGATTATGATCAACGCATCCATTGATCAATATCGCAAAGAACTCAAACACCAACATCATGCGTCTATTGAGTTGGCGGCTAGTTCTGAAGTGCAGGCTGATGCGATTACCCAAATGTCACACGGAGAATTGATGGAGTTGGTGCAGCAACTATCGCCTGCCTACCGCACCGTCTTTAATTTGTATGTAATCGATGGGTATACACACGAAGAGATTGGTAAACTCATCAGCATTTCACCGGGCACATCAAAATCGAATTTGATGAAGGCGCGTGAAAACCTGAAGGGTATGTTGTTGAACTTGAATTTGATTTCCTATGAAAAAATTAACTGACGAGGAAATTGATTCGCTCTTCAAAGAAGCGGCTGAAGGATACGAACCACCTTATCATCCGTCGGATTGGGAGGTGATGAATAAAAAATTGGAAGGTGCTGCTTTTCGAATGCCACAATGGGCAATCATCTCCATCATCGGTTCAATCGTATTTATTGCCGGCATTGGAGTAGGCGTGTGGATGGATAATCAGGAAACACCCGCACAACCGGTAGCTGTTCAAGACACGGAATCGGATGCGAAGCGCAATGCATCCACCGGAAATGAAAACACACCAGACGGAACGATTCAGGCTGCAACTACTTCAAAATCTACCCTATCAAATGCGTCAGCTTCAACCGTCAAATCATCCGTGAAGGAGACTCTTTCACTAACATCATCATCATTGGCAACAACAAAAGAAAATAACTCAAATGATCCTTCATTCAATGACATGGCTACAAGCAATGGTGACAGGAAATCAATCGCACTGACTTCACCACAATTGCCTCAAGAATCCAATGAACCGCAATCACCATCTCTCTCGCAACCAATGGTAGTTGGTTCATCAATTGACGATCCAAAAAAAACAGATGCTAATCCACCTGCTTTAGTTAACCCTTCAATAGCAGCTGCAATTGATTCGACGGCAGTTTCTGTCTCAGCCGAAAAAAAAGCCGATTCGTTGATCGAAAAATCGACAACATCACCTTCGAAAAAAATAAGTACACAAGGAAAATGGTTTATCAAAGTGATGGCCTCACCGGATAACTCCTCCATTAATTTTTCTTCCACCGCTTTCGCGGGAACCAATTTTTCAGCTCAGGTAGAATATCAATTGTCCAATCGCTGGTCGCTTAGTACCGGCGTTATTTTATCCAATAAGAAATACCAGACCGATGAAGACGTGATGTACGGAGGAAAAAAGGCGAAAGGTTTAGATGGTTCGTGTCAAGTATTGGATATTCCCATCATGGCGTCCTATAAAATTTCAGCAACACCACGGTTTGCATTCTATACGAGTTTTGGTTTTTCATCTTACCTGATGTTGAGTGAAAACTATAAGTATTTGACTGTTTCGAATTCAAGCTATTCGACAACTACACGCACGTGGGATACGAAAGTGGAGGGTAAGAACAATGAATGGTTTAAACTTATCAACGTTTCGCTGGGAGTTAACTACCGATTGAACGATCACTGGAGTTTGTTGGCAGAGCCATTTGCCAAGCTGCCCATGGCAGGAGTAGGTGAGGGGAAAGTGTTGTTATCCAGTACCGGATTATTTCTAGGCATTAAATACAAAATACACTAAAACAAATAACTATGAATTTAAGAATTATCCCTAGCTGTCTCGCATTGATTTCACTTAGCATTTTCATGGGCTGCTCAAGTAAAGACGTTCCTTCCGCTTTTGACTGCACCAAGTCTACACTCGCACTTACTTCCACACTTGGTAATCCTACCTCTTGTGCTACGCCCAATGGTAGCATTACACCCAACCCAACAGGAGGAGATGGTCCCTATCAATTTGCCTTGGACGCAGGAGCCTATGCCAGTGTTACATCCTTCGCTAGTTTGGGTGCCGGCAACTATGTGTTAAAAGTAAAAGACAAGAATGGCTGCGAGAAAATGCAAAACGTAACGTTGACCACGCCCGGATCGTCCGTGGTTATTTCAAGCGTTACGCCTGCCAATTCAGGTTGTGGAACAAGTTCAGGTTCCATTGCAATAAATGCCACCGGAACCGGAACATTATCATATCAACTCAATGCGGGCACGCCTGTTGCCAACGCTACTTTTTCAAATCTGGCAGCGGGTACTTACACAATTAAAGTGATCGATGGTGCCGGTTGTTCTACTTCGCAAGGAGGCATTAAAGTATTGAGCGGAACAAAGTACAGCACACAGATAAAAACCATCTTAGAAACGAATTGCAGTGGAGGAAGCTGTCACTCCAATGGTGGCTCTGCTCCATTTTCGGTGTTTAGTCTATCGGCAGTTCAGAGCCGCGCTGCTAATATCAAGGCACGGACAGCCGATGGCAGTATGCCGAAGGGTGGCACTAAATTGCCGCAGGCACAACTTGATCTGATTGCATGCTGGGTAGATGATGGGGCGGTTGATAACTGATTAACTATCATTTTCTACTTTGAAGGTCCGGAAAAGATTGACCTCAATTTTTTCCGGACTTTTCTTTTTTTATACCTATAAATGCAACTGTATTCTCAAGGCATGGCTGGAGTCAATAGCCCTGGCAGAAGGATACGAACATCTCTATATTCCTACTGCATAACTTGGGTTTAATCGGGCAGTTATTTAGCTTTAGCTTTTATAACCTGCTACCGAATTGCTCTTTGCTGCCATTATCGCCTACTTGCTGTTGACCATTCTGATTGGGTATTGGGCATCGCGCAAGGTTAAGACTTCAGGAGATTTTTTGTTAGCAGGCCGAAGTCTTCCAATCCTTTTAAGTTCTTCGGCTCTCTTCGCCACCTGGTTCGGTTCAGAAACAGTGTTTGGTGCATCTTCTGAATTTTTGAAAGGCGGACTTTACTCGGTTATAGAAGACCCCTTTGGTGCAGCACTGTGTCTTGTTTTGTTCGGATTGTTCTTTGCCCGAAAACTCTACCGGATGAACTTACTTACGCTGGGAGATTTTTTTGAAGTTCGATTTGGCAAGCGCACCGAATTAGCTGCCAGCATTTTTTTGGCACCACCCTATGTCGGCTACATTGCTGCGCAGTTAGTGGCCATGGGTTTGATCTTGAATGTGGTGGTGGGGCTGGAAGTGTGGGAAGGCGTAGTGATATCATCCATTGTAGTTACGTTCTATACCTACATCGGCGGCATGTGGGCTATCTCCATTACCGACTTTATTCAGAGCATCATCATCATTGCAGGGTTGCTTGCGTTGGCGATTATTCTGGTGGCCAAGGCAGGAGGTATTGCGCCTATCCTCACCGAGGTACATCCAACCACATTTCGGTTTTTGCCCAGTTGGAACTTTAAGGAAATCATGCTCTACCTTGCAGCCTGGTCGGTGCTAGGGCTGGGATCGATTCCTTCCCAAGATGTTTTTCAACGAGTGATGTCTTCCGGTTCGGATAAGATAGCCGTTTGTTCATGCTTTATCGGAGCGGGGTTGTATCTCAGCATCGCCATGCTCCCGTTGTTCATCAGTCTTTGTGCGAAGCATTTGTATCCACAGCTTGCCACCGGCGACACACAACTTGCCTTGCCCAACATGGTGTTGGCGCATACGCCATTGGTTATTCAGATTTTGTTTTTTGGTTCGCTCTTATCGGCCATCATGAGCACCACCAGTTCGGCTATTTTGGCTCCTGCAGCCATCTTTTCGGAAAACCTCATCAAGCCATTGATGAAAGATAAATTGTCCGATGCCCGCCTGTTGCTGATCACCCGAATTTGTGTGTTGGTTTTTGCGATTTTAGCTACGGTGATGGCATGCCTGCGATCGAACATTTATGAACTGGTCGGAGAGTCTTCTGTACTCAGTCTGGTTTCTCTTTTTGCGCCTTTAGTACTTGGTTTGTATTGGAAGCGGGCTACTGGCACTGGTGCCTTGCTGGCGATGGTACTTGGAATTGTGACGTTGTGGTTGTTTCCTTACTTGCATTCGGATTGGCCGAGTTTAATACCGGCCACGTTTGTTAGTTTTGCAGCCATGATTTTAGGAAGTTTGTGGACTACTGAAAAAAGTAAAGCATGATTAAAATTGAATTGAGTCGACTCGATCAGGATTTGAAAATGGAAGCCGTGAATGACATGGGCAACAAAGTGGTGATGGATGGATCACCTGCTGATGGAGGTCATGATGAAGGCTTTCGTCCGATGCAAATGTTGTTGGCCGCAATGGGTGGTTGCAGTGCAGTAGATGTTGTTTCGATTTTGCGCAAGCAACGTATCGAATTAAAAGATCTGAAGATAACCGTAACCGGCGAACGCGAGAAAGGAGCCGTGCCTTCTTTGTATACAGAAGTGCACGCCCATTTTAAATTATTTGGAAACATTGATTTGGAAAAAGCGAAGCGAGCCGTAGAGCTTTCAGTGGGCAAATATTGCTCAGTGGCAAAGACGTTGGAAAAAACGGCAAAGGTCACCTTTAGTGTAGAAGTCATCACCGATTAGAAAAAATGGATAATAGAAATTTTGAAACGGATGCTATTCGCGCACAGGCGGAACGCACCGATTACCGTGAGCACTCAGTGCCACTCTTCCTCACTTCCAGTTTTGTTTTTGACGATGCCGAGCAGGCTAGAGCTTTGTTTGCTGATGAAGTGCCCGGCAATATCTATACGCGCTTTTCGAATCCAAACAATACGGAGCTGATTCAAAAACTCTGTTTGCTGGAGGGCACAGAAGATGGAATCGCGACAGCCTCAGGAATGGCAGCCATGTATTGCAGCATGGCGGCATTACTGCGCAGTGGCGATCATGTACTTGCTTCGCGTTCGGTATTTGGGTCTACCCATCAGATATTAAATACTCTTTTTCCACGCTTCGGCATTTCACACACCTATGTAGATTTGGCCAGACCGGAAATCTGGGAGTCGATGATTCAGCCCAATACCAAAATGATTTTTGTGGAAACTCCATCTAATCCAGCATTGGATATTATCGATTTGGAATGGTTGGGGAAGTTGGCCAATAAACATAGTTTGATATTAAATGTTGACAACTGTTTTGCCACACCGTACTTGCAAAATCCTGCTAAGTGGGGAGCGCACATCGTAACACACTCCGCAACAAAATTCATGGATGGACAAGGACGGGTGATTGGAGGTGCCATATTAGGTACCAAAGAGCTGATCAAAGAGGTGCGCTTCTTCGCTCGCCATACCGGACCTTCAATGTCGCCATTCAACGCGTGGGTACTTTCAAAAAGTCTGGAGACACTGGCGGTACGCATGGAGCGCCATTGCGAAAATGCGCTTACTGTGGCACGCTATCTGGAAAGCCATTCTGAAATAGAGTATGTGAAATATCCGTTTTTACCATCGCACCCCAATTATGTGTTGGCCCAAAAACAAATGAAGCACGGTGGAGGAGTTGTTTCCTTTGAAGTAAAGGGCGGTATTGACCGCGGTCGTAAATTTTTAAATGGCTTAAAGATGATCTCCCATTCGGCCAACCTGGGCGATACGCGTACGATTGCCACGCATCCGGCATCGACCACACACTCAAAACTGACCAATGAAGAAAGAACTGCTGTGGGAATTACCCCGGGATTGATCCGGATCTCTGCCGGACTAGAAAACGTACAGGATATTATACAAGATGTTGAGCAGTCATTGCAACGTAGCAAATGACTGACTAGTTAGTTAAGCTGAGACCGAAAGGAATTAGTCCTTCTTTTCGGCTTTCTTTTCTTTCAAATAGTCGATGTACCCCATGCCGGCAGCGAATCCTACGATTACAGCTACAATGATCACAAAGAGATTGGCGCCATCGCCTACGTTTTGATTGAAGAACATAGTCTGAAAATTAGTTCGCCAAAGATAGGGGGAAACCTGAAACTAGAAAATGAATCAGGGCGAAAAATGAGTGGTAATATCGTTAAGTCTTATTTAAAACCTCACCACGTTCCTCTTCACAAGAGAGGAGAGGGCGGTTAACATTAAAGGCACTTCTAAAAACTCAATTTCACCCTTCTCTCAGTGGAGAAGGGAAAGGATGAGGTGATAAAAAGAGCGTTTTTAAAAGTGCCTTAACTAAAGCCTTGTTATATTCCCAACTCGGCTCTGTTTTTACGAAGCACCTCAATGATAAAGGTTATGTGGTCAGCTAGCTCAATGCCCAGCATCTCTACACCCTTGTAAACCTCTTCGCGGTCTACTTTGGCGGCAAAACCTTTGTCTTTCAGTTTTTTAATAACGGATTTGGTTTCTAATGAAGCAATGCCATCGTGTCTTACCTGACAACAGGCTACAATAAACCCGGTTAACTCATCGCAGGCCAGCAGCGCTTTATCCAGGCTGTTGGTATAGGGCACATTCCATTTTGTGTAATGGGCAGAAATAGCGTGGGCCATCTTTTCTTCACCTAAACCGCGCAAATGTTCTACAATGATTTGAGGATGCTTGTCCGGGTGGGCTTCGTAGTCGGCATCGTGCAGCAGGCCGGTGAGCGCCCACTGTTCTTTATCTTCGCCTAGTTTTTCAGCATAGGCTTCCATCACCAGTTCTACGGTGCGCATGTGGCGCAGCAGGCTTTGACTCTTCGTAAGCGAGTGGAGAATCTTTTCAGCTTCTTCACGATTCATTAACGCGAGGCTTTTCGTTTGGACACATACACGTTGATAAACGCAATGATGGCTACCACCGCTAAAATGATCAGGGTGATCACCATCCGGGTATTTTTTAGCTGCAGCGCGGTCATTTCTTCCTGGCTTTTGAGGCGCTCAACTTCCTTTTCTTTCTCTTGGAGGTTGAGGGCAATTTCCATTTGGGCAATTTTTCGGGTGCTTTCTTCGCTGTTCAATTTTTCTTTAGCCTGATCGTATTGCACAAGGGTTTCGTAGGCTTCACGCATCTTGCCTTGCTTGGAATAATTGAAGGCCAGGCTTTTTAAAATGGCCGGCTCAAACACATATGCTTGCAATTGCCGGCTCAGCTTAGCAGCGCTGTCCAGGTAATGTTCTGCTTTGTTGCTTTGGCCTTGTCGCGCATATACTTCACCCATGTTGACCATAATGTTCAGCACTGTCATCTGGTTGTTTTCTTTCTTTGCGAGGGCAATGGCTTTTTCATAGTACTCAATCGCTTGTTTGTAGTTGCCTTGCTTGTAGTACAAGTTACCAATGTTGTTCAACGGATCGGAATAGAGTTTCCCCATTTTCTCGCTCAGTTGCGAGGCTTGTGTAAAGTACTTCAGTGCCTGCTCAAACAGTTGCAGTTCGCTGTGCAGGTTGCCCAGATTGTTCATGGCCACAATCAGTTTGGGCTGGTCTTTTAGCTGCGAAAAATGGTTGTATGATTCCTCAAAATATTTCATTGCCTGCCCATAATCTTTTTTCATCGAGTAGATGGTGGCAATGTTGCTTTTGATCGTGGCAATGCCATCCTGGTTTTTCAGATTGTCATAGATGCGCATCGCAATCAGATAATATTCCAGCGATTTATCCAAGGCACCTTGGCTTCGGTAGGCAACACCCAGATTGTTGTAGGAGGCCGCCATGCCTTTTTTATCGTCAATTTCTGTGGCCAGCGTTAATGCCTCGCGTGTATATCCGATGGCTTTTACCGGATCGGAGTTGACATACACCCGAAAGAGCTCATTGAGTGTTTTTACCTTCAGATCGCCTTTGGCTGTTTTCAAGGCATTTTCCAAGCTATCAGCTGGATTAGCGGAGGCGCTGAAAGATAGCAGCACAAATAAAAGAATCGGGAGTCTGGTCATAAGTGGTTACTTATGGTTGTAAAATTAAGACATTATCGGGTAATAATGGAATCTTATGCAAATGGGTTTTAGGGTCGGAAACTCGTCTGTATTTGCGTAAATTTGATAATAAATTTTAAAGCTATGGATTTGGCTCTCAAAAAGGTAGAATTGATAGAATGGCTTGTTCAATTGCAGGACGAAAACATGTTAAATCAAATCGAATTGCTAAAACAAGGCTCTAATGAAGGTTATTATAATTCCCGGATGCCGAAGAGTGAATTCGAATTAAAGAAGAAATTAGAGTTGTCCGAAAAAAGCATAACGGAAGGTAGAACTTATTCACAGCAGGAGGTAGAGGATCACTTTTTTTCAAAATTCACAAAGTGAAAAAAGTGAAAGTGGTATGGACTGAGGTAGCGCTTGCTGACCTCTAGGCAGTTTATGATTGTTGTGCAATCCTTTTTCAGAATCATATTTAAGGTACAGTTACAAATTATGAAGAGGTACACTTTTGTTTGTTGTTTTCTTTTTGCAGCGAATTCTATTTTCGCTCAAAATAATAAAGAAGAACTTTTGGTGCGTCAGCCGATTGATCGGCTTTTTGCAGGTATGAGTGCTGGCGACAGTGCGATGGTACACAGTGCATTTGCCCATCACGTAACAATGGCCACCATCGGAAAAGATAAATCCGGTCAATCCTTTATTCGAAATGAGTCTAGTATTGCTGATTTCTTAAAAGCGGTGGGCACTCCACATCCCGAAAGCTGGAATGAACCGATTTGGGATGTGAAGATTTCCATTGATGGAAATTTTGCTCAGGCATGGGCGAGTTATGCATTTTATAGTGGCAAAAAATTCAGTCACTGCGGTGTAGATGCCTTTCATTTGTATAAACAGTCCGATGGGCAATGGAAGATTTTTCATTTGGCTGATACACGGCAGAAGGAGGGATGCAATATTCCTAAGCAGGTAAGCGATCGGTTTAAGTAATTTTTTTGATTTCAGATTAAAGATCAACAGCTATGAAACGATTCTTTGTTTTGATCATCTTCGCTGCGGCAACGTTTTCTTGCTTCTCGCAAAACTCGATGACCACGTTTATTCTGGTGCGCCATGCCGAAAAGATGGCAGATGGTTCAAAAGATCCGGAATTATCTGAAGCCGGAAAGAAGCGCGCTGAAGCATTAGCCGTGCTACTGGCGCAAACAAAATTGGATGGCATCTATTCTACGAAGTTTAAGCGCACGGAAATGACTGCTGCACCTTTGGCGAAAGCACTTTCTCTACCAATTCAAGGTTACGATGGAGCTAAAATGGAAGAGATCGATGCCATGATTCAGAAACATACTGGCGGCACGGTGTTGGTAGTAGGACACTCCAATACCACTCCAGGCATTATCAATTACCTGACTGGAAAATCAGATTATAAAAATTTTGATGATAGCGATTATGGAAACCTCGTGATCGTTTCGGTTGTGGAAAAGGGGAAACAGGTCAAAGTTACCTGGCTGCGTTACTAAATATTCTTTTTGTATTTCAGCAGCGTGCCTTTGATCTGCTGTCCTTTTTCGTATTTCGTTTTGCTTCCGAAAATTCCCAAAAATCCCCTGCGACCACCTGTACCCGCGGCTGCGCCACCCGTAGTGGTTCCAGTAGTAGTGAGCGAGATGTCGTCAAAAATGATCGCATCGGCACCTTTATCCTGTGCGCGTTTTAGTAGCTTTTGCTGAATCTTATCCGAACTTTTTCGAGCCGACATTTCCAACGTCACTTTTCCCATTACTTCGTTGGGCTCATTCACATCGGCTTCACGAAAATAAATATCAACCTTTTGTGTAGGTGCATACGACCGGCCATAATAAATGATTTGATTTCCACAGCCGGTAAGGATCATTAACAAAGCCACACAGGCAGTCCATCTAAACTTCAACATATCTCAAGCTTTTCGGAAAAGTACAAACAAATTTCACGAAAGTGAATCTTTCGGTACATTTGGTAGTTAGCCTATTTTGTACAAGGAAGGCTTTCCACTCATGATGCGTTTTAGTTACCTCATCATTATTTTTTCGTTGGCAACAACAGCGTTTGCTCAAAATCAAAACGAGGAAATTCGGAAAAGCATTTATTTCGATGGCGGTAGCTACTACATTGATGATGCGCAGGCAGCCGACCTGGCCCATTGGCTAGATTCGATTCCGAACTTGCCGGATAAATACGAAATTCAACTGATCAGCCATACCGATCCGATCGGAGGGAAGCGATTCAACGAGTGGCTCTCGAAAATGCGCAGTCAGGCAGTGTATGGCTTGTTGCTGCAGAAAGATATTCCTGAGCGCATCATTCACACAAAAAATTGGGCATTTGAAAATCCGGTTTATTCCAACGACTCGCATCACGGGCGTGCCCTGAACAGACGTGTGGATGTCATTCTTTTTCCGTTGGTTTTTTGAGCCTTTTTCAGGTAGGTTCTATAGAAAATCATCCGCTTTCGGACACCTTTTTTCACAAGCGAACGCCTGAACTGCAACGAATATCGTTTTTTTAACGTCTAAGGCACTAAATAACGATTGGCATATTATTCGCCAAGCAAACGCTATGCTGTCAACCGATCGAGTTCTACTTTAACCCTTTTTATGATTCAACTCAAAAACATCGACAAGTACATTGATTCTCGTTTTCAGCGCACATTCATTTTGAAGGGCATCGATCTAGAAGTAAAGCAGGGTGAATTTCTTACGCTAATGGGCCCCAGCGGTGCAGGCAAGTCGTCGCTCATGAACATCATTGGTATGTTGGATGAGCCTTCAGCAGGAGAGTACTATTTCTTTGACGAGCCGGTACACAAGATGCGCGAGAAGCAAAAGAGTGAGATGCACAAAAACTACATCGGTTTTATCTTTCAGGCCTATCACCTCATTGATGAATTGACGGTTTATGAAAATATTGAAACGCCACTTCTTTACAAAGGGGTGAGCGGAGGCCAACGCAAAAGCATGGTAGCCGAAATGCTCGATCGCTTTAACATGGTGGCTAAGAAAGATTTGTTTCCGGAACAACTTTCAGGCGGACAACAACAATTGGTGGGCATTGCACGCGCCATAGTAGGAGAACCCAAATTACTGTTGGCCGATGAGCCTACCGGAAATTTACATTCCGATCAGGGCAAACAGATCATGGATATTTTCCAGAAGTTGAATGAAGAGGGCATCACCATCATTCAAGTTACCCACTCCGAAGAGAATGCACGAAGAAGTAAGCGCGTAGTAAAAGTGGTGGACGGTGCCATTGAATCAGATGAATTGGTTAAATAAAAAAACACAAGCGATGAGGATATTTTTAGCAAGTTGGATTTGTTTGATGAGTGCAGGTGTTTTTGCACAGCAAGATGCAGTTTCACCAAAACGAGTGTTAACATTTCAAGAGGCGATCAAAATCGCATTGAAAAATTCGGTCAACCTTAATCAGCAACGGAATAACCTACAACTTAATCAGACTCAAAAAATTTCAAGTATTGCCTCTTTGGCACCCTCCATTTCGGCATCTACTAGCGCTTCGGTTTTTGATGGTAACTCCTTCAACCAAAATGCCGGTGTGGTTGTCAATGGTGTTCGGGATAACATTTCCGGTTCGCTTAATGCACGCCTTAATCTGTTTAGTGGCTTTAATCAAATCAACACCATCAAACAAAACTCCAGCCAGTTAGATGCGCAAGCCAATTTTGTTAATCGAACCACACAAGACGTTATCAATAGTGTTTCAAACCAATATCTGCAAGTAATGCTTGATACTGAATTGCTACTTGTGGCGAAAGAAAATTGGAATGCTCTCGAAAAGCAATTAGAGCAAACAAAAGAGCAAGTGGCGTTGGGTGCCAAAGCACCTGTTGATGAATACAATCAAGATGCGTTGACGAAAGGCGCTGAATTGCGCTATGTGCAGGCTGAGATTACCCTAAACAATGATAAGGCGTTACTTTCTCAGACATTGCTGTTAGATGCTTTTGAGGAATTTGATGTGGAGCGGCCATCCTGGGACATCAACACATTGGGCTCTGAGAAAATTGATCCCGCTGCATTGGCGGATATTGCAAAGCAACATCGTGGAGATTATCTACGAGCTGTAAAAAATGAGGATGCGCAACGATACGCCATGCGTGCTTCAAAGGGTCTGCTGATGCCCGCACTGGGTGCATTTTTTAACTATGGTTCGGCCTATAATTTTCAGCGAAATGAACCGGATTCGATCAGGATCACCACTTCAAAAACTTTTGTGGTAACTGATCTTTCTCAGCCTACGGGTCTTGGACTGAATACCGTAACCACTCCCAAAACGGTGGCAAATGAAAAGCAACGTTCATTTAATGATCAGTTTAAGGTAGATAACGTGTACAAACAATATGGCCTTCAATTGACAATCCCTTTATTTAATGGCTTGCAGAGCAGAGCTGCATACATTCAACAGAAAACACTTTATGAGAATAGTCGCCTTACTCGGAAAAACGTAGAATTTCAGATTAGGAACGATGTGTTGCGTGCCTATCACAATTATGAAGGAGCAAAAAAGGCTTTTGTGGTGACAGTCGATCAGCTCAAGGCGGCAGAATTGGCCTACAGTCTCGAATTAGAGCGCTATAATCTGGGAATTACCAATTTTGTTGATTTTGTAAATGCCAACCGCATTTTGGTTCAATCACAAACTGATAAAGCACAAGCAGAATATCGCCTTTTGTTCCAAAAGGTATTGTTGGAATACGCAGCCGGAACCCTCAAACCAGAGGATTTTCAATAATTCATAATTAATGTATAAAGTTAAGCCCTTGTTTTATACCTCACCTCGTTCCTCTCCACAAGAGAGGAGGTCAAGTCGAGCTTAACTTAACGGCATTGAATCCATAATTCAAAAATTTATTTACCTTTGCAGCCCCTCAGCTATCTGTGGGGCTGTTTCATTGGTTTGAAGCAGCATTGTTAAACCAAATTTGTTGTAAGTAGGCCCGCTTGCAGCATGTAAAACAGGGTCAAATTCAAATGGCAAAAGTGTCAAAAGATTCAAAAGAAAGAGAAGAGCCCAAAGCAAAGGCGAAGCAAGTCATTGACGACGCTCCTGTGAAAAAAGCCGTAAAAGGTGCTGCCGCAGAAGAGCTTTTCGAAAAAGATGAGCTTACTGAGCTTAAACTCGAGAAAAAGGCTGCCGAAGAAGAAGGTATCAGCCGCATGGTGCGCGATGTTACCGCTCGCAGAGCTTCCAATTCAAACGTTTCATTGGATAGTTTCGATTGGGATGCGTATGATCGCAAAGGCTTTGGCGAAGGCTACTCTAAAAACGAACGCAATGATTTAGACAAATTGTATGGCGGCACTGTAGCTTCTGTAAACGAAAGCGAAGTGGTAGAAGGTACTGTAGTAGGTATCAACGACCGCGATGTGATTTTAAATATCGGATTCAAGTCAGATGGTTTAGTGCCATTGGCTGAATTTAAAGACATGGCCAATTTGAAAATTGGTGATGTAGTTGACCTTTTCATCGAAGAGCGTGAAAACGCCATGGGTCAATTGGTACTTTCTCGCAGAAAGGCCAAGTTGGTAAAAGGATGGGATTATGTGCAACGCGCATTAGAGAAAGACGAGATCATCGAAGGTTTTGTAAAACGCAGAACGAAAGGTGGTTTGATCGTTGATGTATTCGGTATCGAAGCGTTCTTGCCTGGTTCACAAATCGATGTGAAGCCAATCCGCGATTTCGATATCTATGTAAACAAGTCGATCGAGGTGAAGGTGGTGAAAATCAACAACACCAACGACAACGTAGTGGTATCGCACAAAGTGTTGATCGAGAAAGACCTCGAACAACAAAAGGCAGTCATCCTCACCAACCTCGAGAAAGGTCAGGTGTTGGAAGGCGTAATCAAAAACATGACCAACTTCGGTGTGTTCATCGACTTGGGTGGTGTAGATGGTTTATTGCATATCACCGACATTTCATGGGGACGTATCAGCCATCCGGAGGAGTTGTTGAAACTCGACCAAACTGTAAAAGTGGTGGTGTTGGATTTCGATGGCGACAAGAAGAGAATTTCTTTAGGTATGAAGCAATTAACGCCTCATCCTTGGGAATCATTAGCTGCTGATATCGCAGTAGGTTCTAAAGTAAAAGGTAAGATTGTTAACGTAGCTGATTACGGAGCTTTCTTAGAATTGCAACCAGGTGTTGAAGGCTTGATCCACGTAAGTGAAATGAGCTGGTCACAACATTTGCGCAACCCACAAGATTTCATCAAAGTAGGCGATGAGTTATCAGCAGTGGTATTGACAATCGACCGCGAAGAGCGTAAGATGTCATTAGGTATTAAGCAATTGTCTGAAGATCCTTGGACTCGCCAGGAGATTTTGAGCAAGTATGCAGTAGGTACTCGTCACAAAGGTATCGTTCGCAACCTGACCAACTTCGGTTTGTTCATTGAGTTGGAAGAAGGCATCGATGGTTTGGTACACGTATCCGACTTAAGCTGGACTAAGAAGATTAAGCATCCATCTGAATTCACGAAAGTGGGAGACAGCATTGATGTGCAAGTATTGGAATTGGATTCTGCTAACAGAAGATTGGCGTTGAGCCACAAACATTTGGAAGAAAACCCTTGGGATACGTTCGAAACGATCTTCACGGTGGGTTCTATTCACAAATGTACCATCATCAGCAAAAACGATAAGGGTGCCTCTTTGGAATTGCCTTACGGAATTGAAGGCTTCTGTTCTGCGAAGAACTTAGCAAAAGAAGACGGAGGTAAAGTAGAAGCAGGTGAAGCACATGATTTCAAAGTTCTTGAGTTTTCGAAAGAAGACAGAAGAATTGTGTTGAGCATGAAAGCAATCTGGTCTGCCGAAGAAGCTCCGAAAGCAGCCGCTCCTAAGAAAGCAGCAGCGCCTTCTAAAGGCAAGAGCATCGACAAGATCAACCAGGAAGTAGAGAAATCTACCTTGGGCGATATTGAAGCGTTGAGCGCGTTGAAAGAAAAGATGAATGCCGCCAAGGCAAAATCGGAAGGAGACGCGAACTAATCGTTGAGGTTACTGAAAAGAGGGTGGTTTCGGCCACCTTCTTTTTTTTACTTCGTTGTATTACGACTGTTTTTTTTAGCTTTGTACTAACAAATGGTTCCGTGGCCGAGTGGCTAGGCTGAGCTCTGCAAAAGCTCCTACAGCGGTTCGAATCCGCTCGGAACCTCTAAAACCCTGAATATCTCATTCGGGGTTTTTTATTTCTGAGAACAGCAATTTTATGGGCTTGTGAGGTCTTCTTCTAGTTTTTCAATGGCTTTCTTCAATCCACCTTTCAGCGAGTTGACATCTACCACAAAGGTTTTGTCTTCGTTGATGGTAATGGAATAGTGAAAGCCATCACGCACCAGCGGATCTCTGGTGGCAACATTTTTTTGGAGTTGTGCCACCACCTTCGCTTCGTCGAGTTCAAACTGATCGGACGACTCCAGGCTTTTGCCCAGCATGCCGCCCGATCGGTTCAATTGAATTTTAATCATACTTACACTTTGGCCATGTTCCAGCCGTGAATCACGGCCTGCTCTACACTGCTACCTTTGCCAAACAATTTTTGTGCTTGCAAAATGGTGGCGTTTTTGGCATCCACAAAGGTGGCATTATTTTTTAAGTTGTTAACCAACGCTTCATACCACACCTTGCCTACAGTATCCCACGCGTATCCACCGGCTTTGATGGCGGCCATGCAGAAAGCATAGTTCGGAATTCCGGAGTTGAAATGTACGCCACCATAATCTCCATCATCGGTATTGGGCAAGTTCAGGTATTTATCCATGGTAGCAGGTTGCGGATCGTCGCCCCACTGTGGGTGATTTTTAAAAGCGGTGCCGGGTGCGATCATGGAACGAAGTGCATAGTTTTGGCCGATCATTACATTTTCGCCAATGAGCCAGTTGCTTTGGTTTACATCTTGCTTGAGAGCATATTGTTTGATTAGGATGCCCATAATGTCGGACCACGATTCATTTAACGCACCGGATTGATTTTCATAATCGAGGTTGGCGGTGTATTGCGTAACGCCGTGGGTGAGTTCGTGCCCGATGATATCAATGTCGATCGTAAAACTATCGAACACTTTTTTATCACCGTCTCCATAAATCATTTGACGGCCATTCCACATAGCGTTATTGTATTTTTTGCCATAGTGAACAGAGTTAACGAGTGTCATGCCTGCATTGTCGATGCTGTTTCTGTTCAGAATTTTGTAGTAGAAATCCCACGTGTATTGCGTGCCGGCCAGCACATTTTTCAGGTCCTTGTCTCTTCCTTTGAGGATGGTGGTGTTGGCGACCAGCTTGCCGGGTAGTTTGGTAGTGTTGGCGCACGAGTAAACTTCAATTTTTGGTTTCGGTTTTCCGGCGGCAGCTTTTTTGATCGCCATCATTTTTTGGTTGGTGGCGGTCAGACCCGAGAAGAATTTGCGGTCGCTGCGAAAGCGGTGGTTGCGCAACTGATTTTCGAGCGCATCGCCCAGCTTGATTTTGTCGCTCTCCGTCATTTTATCGGATATGTACGGAGGAATAATACACTGAATAGGGTGGCGGTGATTTTTGCACATAGTAATTTGGTTTAAAGGTGAGACGTGATGAAACGAATTTAAGCAATTGTGTTTGAAAGAAACAGGGCGATAGGAAATTCTCCTATGTGGATTTTAAAAGTATTTGAATGCTTAATCTTTAAAAAGCGTTTTCCCTTTTGTAAGCCACGAAGTGCCAAAGGCCAATAGTGCGGTGGTCTCGAATGTAAATACAATCTGACTCGTCTCGTCTCCATCTGCCAGAAAGTAGATAAGTATGATGAGCAGGCCGCTTCGATGATTCTAAAATCGAAAGGAGAAATGAAATAGCGGGAGGGAAATAGGAATCTCCTATGCTGTTTTTAGGTAATCTGAAGAAAATATTGATCTAACTTTTGTCAGTTAGATCAATGTTTCAGAAGTATGTGTGTTATTCTTTACGCTTCGACTTTGTGGGCTTATTTTCGAGCCTGAGAAGTTTCTTATAGGCCATATCAAGCGTTACGCTTACATCATTTGTTCCTTGTAAATCGTAATAGTAGCTATCGTGTACAAATGTGATGCACCATTTATACTTCTTCTTAGTTTCCCGAAATCGCCAGATGCCAAGAAGGTGATCTCCCATTTTATCTATTTTCTCAGCTACGGATTCAGTTGTTTTCACTTTTTGTTTTTTGATTTTCATTTTGTAATTGTTGATGAGTACAAATTTACGGAATATGAAGGAAACAAAGTAACGGCCAACTATCTTATTCTGTTTCTTACCCAAGCCTCTTTCGACTACTCAATGATTTGGCAATACAGGCGGGATATAGAGACTGAAAAGGTTGCCAGAAATAACTGACGGAGGAAAGCCAGTTTTTGCAGATAGCTCCTAAAATGGAGACTATCTGCTAAAGTGTGAGGATGGTATATGAGAAACTCCGATGTTGTTTTTACTGCCAACTAGGTTGGTGCAAGCGAATGCTTGCGCAATGATAGAGTTTAACTTCCGGCGCCTTCATCATTCTCTGCAAACTTCTGAAAGGCTTTGCTACCAAAGGCGAGGCCAAGAATGTAGATCCAACTTGTATCGATGACAAACTCGGCAAACGTACCTGCCACCCAGCCCAGCTTGATATACACCACTGCAAAAACCAACACAACAATCAACACCACAATGCGCATCGTGGATATCTCGCCTTTCCTTTCTTCCAACAGGCTGGGAAAGTAAAACACCAAACCTAAAATGAGTACGAGAAATGAGATGGCAGGGAAGGTGCCGTTGATAATACTCTCGAGATCTATGAGGCTGATAATGGCTGTAGCGGCAAACCCACCAATGGCCAGCACGATGAGAAAGATGCCAAAGTACTTGCCTAGGCGATCGTTTTTTTCTTCAGTTGTTTCAGGGGTGCTCATATTTATTTTATTTTGAAATGGGCTATTTTGTTATTTAATTTTCTTGATATCCAGGATGGGGTGAATCTCCACACCGTTTTTATTTCCTCCTCGTCCGTGGTTTTTCTTATCATGGAAGAGTACGCCCGTGATTTCAAATGTGCCACTGGTGTACACACTTTTGTCCTGGTACTTATTAATGAATGTGTTTCTTACTTTGCGAAACTTTTCTTTGTACAGCGAATTTTTGGTGATTGGGCAATCCGGGTTGGGTATCTCGGCCACCAAATGCAAATCCGGGTTGTTGACATCTACAAACTCAATATGAATATCCTGATCCGCTTCTTTGGCTACATACGGAATTTTTCCACGCAACGTGTACACCTGAAACTCATCCGGCTGACGTTCATCGTCTTTGGCGGTCGACCACGTGTCGGCGCGCGATTTATCCAGTATCTCTTGAAACGAAATGCGTTTGGGTGTAAACTTAATTTGCCCCGCATCTTCGTCTTGCATGGTTTTTACTTCCCACCGCTCTTCTCCGGTGCAAATTAATTTATCAGATTGCCCCGGCAGCGTAGAAGCACCCGCAAAGGCTGCAACCAGCGCTCCCGCTGCTACTACCATTTTAGGTCCGTGTTTTTTTAAGGAGTTCATGTGAGGTAAACTTTAGGTCGTGTTTCATTCATTCAAGGTTCTCGTTCATTCTCTTGGTTGGTTCGGCGCACCTACTTAAATGCAAGAAGTATCCTAAAGTAAGTTTGTGGGTAAACCTACCTTAGGATACGGCATTTTCTAATGCGTCATTCGGATGGGTTTGAATGAAATCTGCCTCGCCAAATCGATTGGTCTAATCCGGCAATTCGTATTAACGAGATTATGCAAATCAAGTGCCCTTCGGGCCAAGTCATTAAATCCGCGCGGACTATCTGTTGGTCTGCCGGCAGGATCGTTCACATAGAAAAGGCCCAAAGGATCTGCGTCATTGTCGACGGGATCATTATTATCATCGGCACCTAATCCTGTTAGAAATCCGGATAGCGAAGTGGCGGCTCCAAAGCCTGATGGACGAATATGCGTAAACGTGAGCGTTTTTGCTTCGCCACCATGGCAGCCGCTGCATGTATTCAGAGAGAAAATATGGCGCGCCTTATCACTTAGAATGAGTTGAGGAGCAGCAGCGCCACCATCCCAATGAAAATTAACTGGATTAATGGTATGTGATTTACCGCCCAGAAAAGGAACACCGTCAAATACAGCAGGTACGGTGTAGTTATTTGCTTCAACGGCTGGTTGGTTATCGTTAATAAATTTCACTAGCCTTTCGATATTGATTGCCTGAACGGGCTGCGGAGCACTCACTGTATTTACTCTGTTAAATATGGTTGCAGGCTCCTGTTTGGTAGTAGTTATAAGCAACTGATGTGTGGCAGCGTCGATAGTAAATTCACGAAGTTCCCAGGGTGAACCCAATGCAATTTCATTTGTGCGAAGCTGATTTAAAGAACTTTGGTTTGGCTTGGAAGGATTGGTACCGGCTTTTGTGAACTGGTCAGTGATATTCTGAAGTTTTTGATTGTAGGTGGCTGAGCCAATAGTTTCATTCTGCAGGTCATACCATTGTTGCGCAAATGCCTTTACATCAGCACACCTGCTTTTATTAATGCCGTATTCAAAGATAACTGTAAACTGTAGAGGCTGGCAGTTAGTCGAGAGGGCTGTGAACACTAGCCTGCCTTCTCCCGCATTACTAAACCCATATCCCGAATTTCCACGAAGGTCAAGTCGATTGACAATGGCCATTAACTTAAATGGCAGTGCCTCCAACTTTAAAGGCTGGTTGACACCACTTAATCGTTGCCAACTTGTTATAATATTATCAATCGTATTTCGTGCAGGAACATTATCATTGTTAGGATTAGCAGGTGTCTTCCATGACTTTAACCAGTTTAGGGTAAAATCAACCGGATTAACTCCCGTCACGGGTTCGTTCGCAAGTTCTTTCATTAGCTGACCAAATGTCCACACGCCATTTGCATTGCCCACTCGTGTACATGGATTAAATGTGCGGGTTACGTCTTCTACTACCGACGGGTTAGTGACCATTAGTGAGTGGTCTTTGATTTTGATTAAGGTGGCGGCATCAGGTGAAGGAATAAAAAGTTCAATAGGTAATTTATTGCGCAAGCCCTTTTCAAAGTCCAAGTTTTTTAGCCGCTCTTGTAAATCGGATTTTGTAAGCACAACGGCCGAGCGGTTGTCGAATTGAATCGGAGGGCTTTGTTTTGAAGATGATTCTAAATTTTTACGCGCCCCATTCATCAACTGTTTAACATCCTCCTTTAGAATGACACTGAAGATGTTATCTCCTTTTATTTCATCACCATTCTGACCATTGTCGTTCAGCACTGCTTTTTCATCCCCAAGTTGAATGGGCAAGAAAGGTTCTTTTAATAGACCATTTTCAAATTCAGATGTCAGAAGAATGTTTCCACTTTCTGTGGACTCTTTTAGTTCCTGAATGAATATACTCTTTGGCAGAGGTGGATTCATTTCAAAGGCTGGATTAACTGTATATTGTGTTACATCCAATGGCTTTTCTTTCTCACGACAGGATTTCAGTAGGATCGATAAAAGCAGAATAACAAAAATAATTTTTATAGTTTTCATTGTTGTTTGATTTCACCTACTCTTCTCCGGATTTTCGGCAACCTCCGTTTTTACTTTTAGATGCGTCCAATATCGAATGGAGATATTAATTTACCGTTAGCATATAGGATAAACTCCTACGTTATTTTTGGGAAAGAGCTATACACCCGTTAAGAATTACATTTTTCTAAGCCTCTTCAAGTTCACGTCCTTCATAGGAAGGAGCGTGCCCTAGTTTTTTCAAGGTGGCCAGATGTGAAGCAATGGCTTCCCAAAAACCATATTGTTTGTAAGGCATTGCTTGCTCACGAGCAGCTTGCCGCACGATTCGGCTCAACGCCGGAAGATGGATATGTGAAATATGCGGAAAGAGGTGATGGGTAGCATGCAGGTTGAGCCCTCCGGCAATCCATGTGACCACCGGGTTTTCTACTGCGAATTCGGATGTCGTTAGCAGCACGTGATGGGAATAGGTGGTATTCATGAGTCCGTTCTTATCGGGTTCGGGAAAAATGCTGTGGGTACAGAGGTGTGTAGATTGAAAAATGATGCCCAGCGCAATACCAATAGCCATATTCCCCACCAGAAAGCCGGCCATAATTTGCCAGGCAGCTACGTCAATCATCATCAACGGCAAGACGATTGTATAAAAAATAAAAACTACTTTAGAGAGGTATAAAAAGATGATCTGCCACTTCTCGTGGTTGTCGCCTTCACGATAGCCGATTACCTTTTGTTTGAAAGAGATAAACTCTAAGAGAAATATCTGGAACAAGGGTACCAATGAGTAAATGAAGAACATATACAGATGTTGATTTTCGTTGAGCTTATTCTTTTTTGTTTTAGGATGCAAGCGTACCGCCGAAAACGACTCGATGGCCGAGTCTAAAATGGGCACATTGGGTGCTACATGGTGGGAGTGAACATGGTTGTAGGTCCAGAAATGCGAATTGATGCCGATGAGGTCAAATACGTAGGTGATGCTCCGATTCACCCACTTTTTATTCGAATAGGCAAAGTGACTTCCATCGTGCGCGATGCCCACCGCCATTAGAAACATGCTGAAATGAAATAGCACTTGTAGGAAAAACAAATCCCACGCATGAAAATTATTGGATAACATGAGTGAGTAGGATCCGAAAAAAAGGCACAGGATAAAAAGACTTTTGCCGATCATCCTCCAGTCGGCCTTTTTGGTGATCCCTTTCTTTTCAAAATATTCATTTACCCGTAGCGTAATGTGAGAGTAGAATGCGTCATTTTTCTGGTAATTGACTTGAACGGCCATTGTTTATAGAGTTTAGCGTGTATTGTTACCTTTACTGCCTACTCTTCTCTGGATTTTCGGCTTCCTCCGTTTTTTGATATATCCGAAACTCCGCATTCGTTTTCGGAAAAATCTCTACGGATAGGATAAACTCCCATGGTTATTTCAACTCTCCGTAAAATAATTTTTAACCAAATCCTTGAATTCGTATAGGAGTTTCTCCTATTGACTGAGGCAAGTAAACTTTTTGGAGAGCTTATTAGCGTAAACTTTAAACCACATTTTTTTTATGGATTACACATTTGACGGAACAGAAGGCGCACCCATTGACTTGAAAATAGCCAAGGCGTGGGCCGCCAATTATCGGGCCTCTCTTAAAGACCCGAAGGACACAGTTGCACACTTTTTTGGATTTGAAATTATCCAAAAAATACTAGCGGAAGCGGATTGCGTAGGCATTCGCATCTATTATGGCATTGATGACAAGGGCGAGAAGCAGTTGTTGTTGGTGGGTGCCGATAAATCCGGCGAAAATTTATTGCCGGAAGGCGAGAAGGCATTAGCTGGTGGTGGCAATATCATAGCCGATGTATCTTACCCGTGCCCGAGTTATTGTCCACCGAATCCGCTCTAAAGTAAGGAAAGAGTTAAGATTTAGATTAATTTTGACTCTGCACCTATGGATGTATTGATACAAATAGCGCATATCTCTTACGGGTCGGCATTTACCCCGTTGGTGTTTGCGCTATTTCAATGGAAACGATTAACCAAAGCCCTTAAGATCATCGTATGGATCTCCATTCTGTCCATCCTTTCCGACTCTTTCAGCATTTATCTTATTCTTCAGAAAATCAGTTTCAACAATTGGATTACCTCTAATATCTTTTTAATTCTACAGGCGACGCTGTTTATCCTTTTCATGATGGATTTACTCCGCGCACGCTACCAGTGGCTTTTCATTTCACTGCTCTTGGTCATCAGCGCAATCAACTTTTTTTTCATCCAAACTCCACTCGTCTTTAATTCGTATATCAATTACCTCTTTGCGATTTTACTCATTGTTTTATGCTTGGTTTATCTCTACCGGCTTTTAAAAGAGTTGCCCGCCTTGGACATCTATCGTTTTCCGCCACTCTGGATTGTTTTTGCTATCTTAACGTACTATGGGGGAACACTTTTTTTATTTTTGTTTAACAACTATTTCTTGTCCACCAACATTATTACTCATCGTTCGATCTGGATTTTGCACAACGTGTTGAATATATTAAAGAATTTATTGCTCGCACTCGCTTTATGGCAAAATTACAGGAAGGTGAGGTTATCTCACTAATTGCGCTGGGTAGTTCGGTAATTCTTTTGCTGATCTTTGGCATTGCAGTATTCCTGATCACCTACCAAAGACGTATGCTGAAAGCACATCGGCGCGAGCAGCAAATGGAGAAAGAGCATCAGCGTAGTATGATTCAATTGGAATTTGAAAGTCAGGAGGCAGAACGCAAACGTATTGCAGCCGATTTACATGATTCGGTAGGTTCGCTGTTGTGGGCGGCCAAATTAACGGCATCGTTCATCGAGCGCTCAGTTGATACGAATGAAAAATCACGGGCGTTACACGACGAACTCCGTACCATCCTAGACCAATCTATTACCACGGTCAAACAAATTTCGTGGGAGTTGACACCGGAGGCATTTCAATACTCGGGCTTGTCCGCTTCGGTGGAATCACTCTGCCGTCGATTGGATGGGAAAAACATGCAGGTTCGTTTTGAAGAAACCGAAACACATGCATGGAAAGGCAAACGTGCGCTGGTGGTGTATCGAATCATTCAGGAATTAGTCAGCAACAGCATCAAACACAGTCAGGCAGAATGGCTGCGTGTTGCATTTGCGTGGTCGCCTTCGCAATTGATTGTAGATGTAATTGACAATGGAATCGGCTTTTCAGTAGAAGAGAAACGCAATGGAGTTGGATGGTGGAACATTCAACACCGGGCCGACTCAATTCGTGCGCTGATTCAACTGGGAGAAATTCCTACGGGGCGCGGCGCTCACATTACACTTCAAGTACCTTTGGATGATGAAAAATAATCTCACTATTTACATTGCGGACGACCACACCGTGGTGCGCAATGCCATGACGCGATTATTGAAAACATTTAGTCGCATTGGCGAAGTGAAAGATGCTGCCAACGGAAAGGAGCTGATTAAATTGATCAAAGAAAAAACACCGGATGCCGTCGTGCTGGATATTGAAATGCCGGTAATGGGAGGAATCGATGCCGCCCAAAATATATTAAGTCACTTTCCGGCTGTAAAAATCTTAATGCTTACCATGCACACGGAAGAAGCCTTTATCAAGCGCCTCATCGACTTGGGTGTAAATGGTTTTTTGGCTAAGACCACCGAACCCGAAGAAATGGAGCGAGCTATTTATTCCATTGTCGACAATGATTTTTACAAAGGAGATTTAATGAACTCGGCCAACCTCATCAAAAAAACGGCTGACCCTACGCTGGAAAAATTAAGTAACCGCGAATTGGAAATTCTGCTTCTGATTTGTCAGGAGTATTCGCCGGGAGAAATCAGTGCCCGACTGAACATCAGCGAAAAAACGTTTAACAACCATCGCTCCAGCATCATTGCCAAAACAGGTGCCAAAAACAACATCGGATTATATAAGTATGCCGTGCAGCATGGGTATTTGTGATTGCAATTTTTAGCCCTCGCTCAATTCTTTTTACCAATCGCCTCCCGCACCTTCGGTGCAATCTTCGTCCCGAAGAGTTCGATGGACTTCATCAGCATCGCGTGCGATGGACCGCCTACATCCATATGTGCGGAGAAGCGCGTGAGATCGAACATCTCGTGGAGATATAAAATTTTATCGATGGCTTCGTTCGCATCGCCAAACAGGTAAGCACCTTCCATCGTGCGCCCTTGTTCATATTGACTTCGTGAAAACGGTGCCCAACCACGGCTGGCACCCACACGATTCATCTGTCCGGAATAAACCGGATAATAGTAATCCGCCGTTTGTTTGCTATCGTCGCCAAAGAAGCTGTGCATGTGTACGCCCACTTGCAATTTTTTGGGGTCATGCCCGAAATGTTCGTACAACTCTCGATAGTATTTGAACAATGGTTTGAACTGTTCCGGGTTTCCACCGATGATGGCGAACATCACCGGCAACTCGAGTTTAGCGGCACGCACTACCGATTCTGGCGTGCCTCCAACAGCCACCCATATATTCAAATGATTGTTAACAGCCCGTGGTAATATCTGTTGATTTTTTAAAGCCTCGCGAAACTTTCCTTTCCACGTGATGGTCTCTTCCTGATTGATCTTCAGCAGCAACTCCAGTTTCTCTTCGAACAATTCGTGGTAGTCGTTGAGATTGTATCCGTACAATGGAAATGATTCAATAAAACTTCCGCGCCCCGCCACGAGCTCTGCTCTTCCGTTGCTCAGTTGATCGACGGTGGCAAAACTTTGGTAGATGCGCACCGGATCTGAAGAACTGAGCACGGTGACGGCACTGCCAAGTTTTATTCTTTTCGTGACCGAAGAAGCAGCCGCCAGCACAATCTCCGGCACCGACACGGCATAGTCGGGGCGATGGTGTTCACCGATTCCGAAGAAATTGATACCCACTTCATCCATCAGCTTCACTTCTTCGATCAATTCGCGCAACCGTTCGCCGGACGAAAGAGGTTTGCCTTTCTCATCATAGTGGTTATCGCCAAACATGCCTATGCCTAATTCCATACTCGTTTTTTATCTACACCCGACAAAGTAACAAGATTATTAGTTCCCGATTTACCGAAACCGGTTTCGCTCGTTTTCAGAGGCCCCGGAACAAAGTATCGTGTTATTTAATTAGTTTTACGCCCAAATCTGAAATGGCCGAAAATACCTACAAGTCGAATACATTCAAGAAACCCGAGAAGGAGAAGAAGCCGAAGGCGGCTAAATCCAAAATGAAGTTCAACTTCTCGTTTTTTCAAGACCCGCGCTTCAGCCTTGCGTTTGGTTTTTTCCTCATGATTGTGGGCATTTATTTATTCACTGCCTTTTTCTCCTATTTATTTACCGGCAAAGCCGACCAAAGTGTGGTGGAGGCCCTGTGGAATTCCAGCCTGATCGAGTCGGGCAAGGAAGCCGAAAACTGGCTGGGATTGTATGGCGCTGTCACCTCTCACTACCTGATTTTCAAGTGGATGGGCGTCTCCGGCTTTTTCATTCCACCTATTTTGTTTTTGCTGGGATTTAAGTTGGTTTTTAAACGCGAGCTGCTCCCGATTTTCTCGGTATTCATTCTCTCTGTTTTTGCCGGACTGTGGCTGAGTTTGCTGCTGGGCTACCTTACACACAGCATTGTGGGCGTAAACGAAGTGAGCTTTCTAAGCGGGGGCTTGGGCTATGAATTGGCCAAGCTTTCAGACGGGCTTTTCGGCATCGGCACTTTCCTGATCTTAGTCTTATCGCTGTTCATCTTCATTATCTACTTTTTCAACGTTACCGCCATCAATGCTTTTCAGGTGAAAGATCCGAAGCCGATGGGCAACGATGCCTTGGTGCCTCCGGTGCCGGTTGGGGATGATCTCAAACCAACCTACACGGATGATCGCGATCATTGGCCAACACAGGCAGAAGATGAGCCAGAGCCGGTGTTGTTGGTGAAACAACCCGATGATTTGAAGCCCGCTATTCCGGAAATTCAATTGGAGGTAGAACCTTCGCACGTAGAGCCGGACGAGCCACTGTTCACCATCGAAGAACCCAAAGAAGATACAGAAGTATTGGCGGAGAAGTTGGTGGAAGCCCAAGGGTTGTATGATCCAACGTTGGAGTTGAGCCATTACAAGTTTCCACCCATCGACTTGCTGAATGAATATGAAGTAGGAAAAGTACAGGTGTCGCAGGAAGAATTGAATCAGAACAAAGACAAGATTCTGGCTACGCTCACCAACTTTAAAATTGGTATTCAAAGTATCAAAGCAACGATCGGTCCGACCGTGACGTTGTATGAAATTGTACCGGAAGCCGGCATCAAAATATCGCGCATCAAAAACCTGGAAGACGACATTGCTTTGAGTTTGTCGGCACTCGGTATTCGTATCATCGCCCCCATCCCCGGCAAGGGTACCATTGGTATTGAGGTACCGAATAAAAACCGAGAAATGGTGAGCATCCGCTCGGTGCTGGCATCGGAGCGATTCCAAAAGTCGGATAAAGATTTACCGATTGCCATCGGAAAAACGATTTCCAACGAGTTGATGGTAATTGATCTGGCGAAAATGCCCCACTTGCTGGTAGCAGGTGCCACAGGTCAGGGTAAGTCGGTGGGATTAAATGTGATCCTGACTTCACTGTTATACAAGATGCACCCGAGCCAACTCAAGTTTGTGTTGGTCGATCCGAAGAAAGTAGAGATGTCGCTGTTCAGTAAAATTGAACGCCATTACCTGGCCAAGTTGCCGAATAGCGAAGAAGCGATTATCACCGATACCAAGAAGGTGGTGTATACGCTCAATTCATTATGTATTGAGATGGAAAACCGCTACGAGATTTTGAAAGATGCGGGTGCCCGTAACTTGAAGGAATACAACGCCAAATTCATTTCGCGTAAGCTCAATCCAAAAGAAGGCCATCGTTTCCTTCCTTACATTGTGTTGGTGATTGATGAGTTGGCCGACTTGATGATGACAGCAGGCAAAGAAGTGGAAACACCCATTGCACGCTTGGCGCAGTTGGCACGAGCCATAGGTATTCACTTAGTGGTGGCTACGCAACGTCCTTCGGTCAACGTAATTACCGGTGTGATCAAAGCCAACTTCCCCGCACGCTTGTCATTCCGCGTTACCTCCAAAGTAGACTCGCGCACTATTCTGGATTCAGGGGGTGCCGATCAATTGGTGGGCATGGGAGACATGTTGTTGTCGTTGGGTTCGGATGTGATTCGTTTGCAGAGCCCTTTTGTCGATACCCCGGAGATTGAGAAAGTCTGCGAATACATCGGTTCACAACGAGGTTACGATTCGGCGTACATGCTGCCGGAATTTGAAGGCGAAGACGATGGTGGTGTAAGTTCAGTAGATTTATCGGAGCGCGATGCCTTGTTTGAGGAGGCTGCCCGCCTGATTGTAATGCACCAACAAGGAAGCACCTCACTCATTCAGCGGAAGCTAAAACTGGGTTACAATCGCGCAGGGCGCTTAATTGACCAGTTAGAGGCCGCTAAAATCGTGGGGCCGTTCGAAGGATCGAAAGCCCGTGAAGTTTTAGTGAAGGATGATATAAGTTTGGAACAATTATTGAGCGATTTAAAGGAAAGACATAGTTAATATTTTATGACAATCACGAAAAAAATAGTTTTTGCCGCCATTTTCAGTTTGGGAACCCTTTCCGGCTTTGCCCAATACGATCCCAACGCACTGGAGATTTTGGAGGCAATGAGCAAGAAATACAAAGCCATCCCGGCTTTTGAAGCCAACCTCACCTCTACGTTGGTGAATGAATCCGAAGGCATCAAAGAAGAATTTAAAGGAAAGATCACGGTAAAAGGCGAGAAGTTTAAGCTAGAGCTTGAAGACCAGGTGATTATCAATAACGGAACCACGGTGTGGACGTATTTGCCATCGGCTAAAGAAGTGACCATCGATAACTTCGATCCGAAGTCGGATGATATTAATCCCATCAAGATTTTTGATATCTATAAGAAAGGATTTAAGTATTTGTATTTGGGTGATAAGACGGAGGCTGGAAACGATGAGGTGGATTTAGTGCCGGAGAAGAAAAATGCACAGTATTTCAAAATCAAGATGATGATTTCTAAAAAGGATAAAAGCATTCAGAACTGGACCATGTTTGATAAATCAGGCAACCGTTATAAGTACATCATCACGAAGTTTGTGCCCAACGCGAAAGTTGATGACGCTTTTTTCTCGTTCGATGCTAAGAAATATCCGGGCGTAGAAGTAACTGATGTGCGATAAACAACACTTTAATATTAAGTAACAAAGAGTCGGGGCTTCCCGACTTTTTTATTTTAACTTAGCCGTATGACACGACAACAACTGTTTGAACAAATCCAAAAGAAGCAATCGTATCTGTGCGTAGGTCTGGATACCGATTTAAGTAAAATTCCGCCGCACTTGCTTTCAGCTGAAGATCCGATCTTTGAATTCAACAAGCAGATCATCGATGCCACCAAAGAGTTTTGTGTGGCTTACAAACCCAACACTGCATTTTATGAGGCACTTGGCGCGAGAGGCTGGGCCAGTTTAGAAAAGACGTTAAACTATATTCCAAAAGAGTGCTTTACCATTGCCGATGCAAAACGTGGCGATATTGGCAATACATCGACGCTGTATGCCAAAGCGTTTTTTGAGCAAATGAATTTTGATGCACTCACGGTAGCTCCTTACATGGGTGAAGATTCAGTGAAACCGTTTTTGGATTTTCAGGATAAGTGGGTGATTTTGTTGGTACACACCTCCAACAGCGGCAGCCACGATTTCCAATTGTTGGAGACATTGGATGGTAAATTTGTATTTCAGGAAGTATTGTATGCATCGCAGCGTTGGGCAACAGCTGACCAGATGATGTATGTAGTAGGAGCGACCCATGCCGATAAGATTGGTGCCATCCGCGGTTTGGCACCCGATCATTTCTTTCTGGTGCCGGGTGTAGGCGCACAGGGTGGCGACCTTGAAGCTGTGTCGCATGCCGGAATGAATGCCCAATGTGGTTTGCTGGTGAATTCATCCCGTGCAATTATCTACGCTTCGTCCGGAAGTGATTTTGCTGAAGCGGCAGGACGAGAAGCACAGAAGATTCAGCAAGAGATGAAAACATATTTGCGCAAGTACTTGCACTAAGCCGATTGGATTTTTGGAGGTTTGGTTTTTTGGAATAATGACTCTATTTGAAATCATCACTTTCTTTTTCATCCATCCGTTCCGATTTCCCGGAGGGTTATTGCGCCTGCGAATTGTGACTAAACTACCGTTTAAGAGAATTCTGGCTGAATACGATGTTGACATTATTGTAGGTCATGGTTCAGCTTTTTGGTTAGAAGTTTTTGCCGGTGCGGGTGCGCTGGCTATGTTAGGATTTGTCTTAATGGTTTTTTATTCGATATTAACTCGGGGTTTTAGTTAATCATAGCCCGAGCAGAAGGGTGATAAGCACAAAAGATCCGGCAGGAAATGAAAACGTATCTGCGCAAGTATTTGCGCTAGGTAAATAAATGCTCCAGTGTTTTTCTGACATTTATAATACAGATTTTTTCGAATTACAAATTCCTTTCTTGTATTTCTCCGTGCCTTTGTGTCTTCGTGGCTAGTTTTGCCACCAAGACATTGTTTGCGAAAGAAAAGGGACCTTGGATGGTGACGGTTGGACTTGGAGGATTGCGTTATAAATTCTGATATTTGTTTTACAGGCATTCTGAATTCCTAAATTCCCCTCTTGTATTTCTCCGTGCCTTTGTGTCTTCGTGGCTAGTTTTGCCACCAAGACATTGTTTGCGAAAGAAAAGGGACCTTGGATCGTGAGGGTTGGACTTGGAGGATTGCGTTATAAATTCTGATATTTGTTTTACAGGCATTCTGAATTCCGAAATTCCCCTCTTGTATTTCTTCGTGCCTTTGTGCCTTCGTGGTTAACTAAATCAACTTAGCATAAAATGAACGAATCCTTTCTTCACTATGTATGGCAATTTCAATACTTCGATAAGAATGATCTGCGAACAACAGAAGGAGAGGAGCTAACGATTTTTAAAACCGGCTCATACAATACCGATGCCGGCCCCGATTTTCTTCAGGCAAAAATTAAAATTGATCAACTGGAATGGGCCGGCAGTATCGAAATCCACATCAAATCCTCTGATTGGCTGGCGCACCAACATACCGGCAATGGTGCCTATGAAAATGTGATCCTCCATGTAGTGTGGGAAAACAATCACCCCATTGTAAGAAACGATGGAACGGCCATTCCTACCGTAGAACTCAAGCATCGAGTCAGCAAAGAATTATGGAGCAAATATGCGAAGCTGGTAAACAGCAGTATGAACATCGCATGTCAGTCTTCATTTGCGGAAGTTGCTTCCATCACCCAACTTTCCATGCTCGATCAGGCGATGATGAGGCGCTTCGAATCCAAAGCCAACAAAGTAAAAAAACTGCTCAATGAAAATCAGGGCGATTGGGAAGAGACCACGTACCAATGGCTCGCCCGTTGTTTTGGATTCAAAATTAATTCCGAACCGTTTTTTCAATTGGCGAAAGCGTTGCCCTACAAAATCATTCGCAAGCATGCGAATAACTTGTTGCAGATTGAAGCTTTGTTGTTTGGCCAGGCCGGCATGTTGGAAACCAAAACAAAGCATGAGTATATTACCGCCTTGTTTAAAGAATATCAATTTCTCGGCACCAAGTATTCGCTCGCGGATTCAAAACTGAATCCCGCACAATGGAAATTTTTGCGTTTGCGTCCGGCAAACTTTCCCACCTTACGAATCGCTCAGTTTGCTAATTTGTTGCAAAGTCAAAGTGGTTTGTTTTCTCAAATCATCGAAGGCACAAAGGAACAATGGAGAACTTTGGTGGATGCAAATCCATCCGAATATTGGCAAACCCATTATCATTTTGCGAAGCCTTCCAAACGACAAGAACATGCTTTGGGTGAAGAAAGCAAATTAGTGTTGATGATTAACGCGGTCATTCCGATATTAGTAGCTTATAGCAAGCAAACCGACAACGATGTACTGATGGAAAAAGCGATCAATTGGTTGCAGGCGCTGCCCGCCGAGAAGAACAGAATCATTTCGTACTGGAATTCGCTGGGCATGCATGTGCAATCGGCTTTTGATTCGCAGGCATTGATTGAACAATACAATCATTTTTGCAACCAGCGACAATGTCTTAATTGTGCAGTCGGCACTTCATTGATTAAACCATGATGTTGCTCCACACCCTTCTTATTCTCGGCTTCGTCTACCTTTTTTATCGGCAGTTGGGAAAAGAGCATCCCATTTTGTTTTCGTTTGCTTTTATCACCAAGGCAGCAGGTGCAATCTTCTTAGGGTATTATTATTTGTACTACGCCTCTGCCAATGACACGTGGAGTTTCTTTCAAATGGGCTGTGAAGTAGCGGACTTAGCACGAAAAGATGTTAGTGCTTATGTTGATTTCGTTTTCACCAGTCAATACACGGCTACGGTCACGCATTGGTTGTATTTTGAAGATCGCACTTCGGCCATGGTCAAGTTCATCAGTTTCTTCTGTTGGATGGGCGGGAACAATTATTGGGTCTGTGCGCTTTATTTTTCGTTGATTTCATTCTTGGCTAGTTGGTTTCTCTATTTCCAAATCCAAAAGCTGAAAGCAGAATATGCAAATGCGGCCGCTGCCGCCCTCTTCTTTATTCCCTCCGTTATCTTTTGGGGATCGGGGGTGGTGAAGGAAACACTGGCGCTGGCGGGCATCCTTTACATCACCGCGCTTTTTGTGCGATGGACATCCGGCGGCAAGTTCAAATGGTGGCATGGGGTGCTGATCATTCCGGCACTGTTCTTCACATGGGTATTTAAGTATTATTGGTTGGCGGTATTTATCGCAGTACTTATTCCTACCGCTATCTTAATTTTCGTAGCACGAAAAAAAGCATTGTCAACGTGGCAATGGATCAGCAGTTGGTCAGTTATTTTTATTTTGCTGGTGGCCATTGGTTCGTTCGCGCATCCTAATTTTTACCTGAGTCGAATCCTATTGGTTGTTGTAGCCAATCACGACAAATATGTCGAGTTATCTTCACCGGATAATGTAATCCACTACTCGAATCTCGAGCCCACTGTAGCGAGTGTTTTGCAAAACAGTCCGCTGGCTCTTGTATCCGGATTGTTCCGTCCATTCGTGTGGGAGGCAGGAAATATTTCCGCTGTGATAGCTTCCATCGAAACCTTGATGATTTTAGTAATTACCCTTTCGTTTCTATTCTCATTACGAAAGAAGATTAACATTTCGTTAATTTTTCCGCTGCTGGTGTACAGTGCAACCCTTTGCATCTTCTTGGCATTGTCCACACCCAACTTTGGTACACTTTCCCGCTATCGAATCGGCTTCTTGCCCTTCTTTATCTTCGCTGCTGTTCAGCACAATCCATTCATCGATTATTTTACAAAACGTATTTCTTTTTTAAAAAAGAGGTGAGGGCTTTGATTAACTTTGGCCCATGGAGAATCCGGTAATTATTTTTGGTGCCAATGCACTCGGCCGCACGGCAAAAGAGATTTTTGAAAGCAACGAAGTGGTAGTCTACGGTTTCTTAGATGATGACAAGAAACTACACAAAACGGAATTGGATGAAGTAGTGGTGTTAGGTGATACCGATGACGATGGCTTCTTAAAGCTAATTGGCAAGAAGTGCGAAGCCTTCATTGCGTTAGATGATATCAAACTTCGAAAGAATTTGGTGAACATGTTGAAAGAAGTTCGACATGTTCAACCGGTCAACGCTATCCACGCAAAGACCACCATCTCTGCTCGTGCTTCATTAGGTCATGGTAACTTTATCGATTATGGAAGTTACCTGGGTGCAGGTACCTCCATCGGCAGTTATTGCCTCATTCATGCCAATGTGATCGTAGGTGCCGAAGCTAAGTTGGGTGATCATGTTCAAGTCGGTGTTGGCAGCAACATCAATACCAATGTAACGATTGAAGATGAAGTATTTATAGGATCGGGCGTAACCATCGTTTCGGGTGTTACCATTGGAAAGGGTGCCCGCGTAGGTGCAGGCTCGGTCGTGATTGCTCCGGTGAAAGCCGGTGAAACTGTTTTTGGAAACCCCGCCCAAAAAATAAAATAAATGTCCAAAATTTCTGAGACCGATCTGATCTTAAATAGCGATGGAAGTGTTTACCACTTAAATCTCTTGCCCAAACATATCTCGGACACAATTATTGCCGTAGGCGACCCCAGCCGTGTGTACATGGTCAGTCAGTTTTTTGATGAGGTAGAATTTGAAATGAATAAGCGTGAGTTCATCACGCACGTAGGCAAATACAATGGCAAACGAATCACCGTCATCAGCACCGGCATTGGCACCGATAATGTTGAAATCTTCTTTACGGAATTAGATGCGCTGGCCAACATCGATTTGAAGACACGCGAGGTGAAGCCCCGCAAGAAGAAATTGAAAGTGGTGCGCATCGGTACTTCAGGATCGCTGCAAGATGATGTTCCTGTGGGCGCGCACCTCGTTTCGGATTATGCGGTTGGGTTAGATAACCTCATGAACTTCTATGATCTGCCCATGAATGATTTTGAAACCGGGTTGGCGCACGATTTACAGAAAAAGACAGGTATTCCATTTATGCCGTATGTGGTGCGTGGGTCGGAGGCATTACGTGCGCAAATTGGAACCGATATGATTGTCGGCAACACCGTTACCTGCCCCGGATTTTATGCGCCACAAGGAAGAGAACTACGATTGCCTATTCGCTTTCCGAAATTACTCGAAGATTTGAACTACTACCACAAAGGCGACTTCTGGCTCACCAACTTTGAAATGGAAACAGCCGGCTACTACGCGCTCGGTCGCATGCTCGGCCACGAAGTGTTGAGCGTCAATGCCATCATCGCCAACCGGATGAAGAATAAGTTTTCGAAGAATCCCACCAAAGTGGTAGAATCCCTCATCGAAAAGGTACTCGACCGAATCTAAACCTCAACCCAAATTAGGTATTAGGAATTATAGATTTAGTTAATTTTCTGACGAATCCTTCGGATTGTCAGGGTTTAACCTTGATCCTGATAGTTCTGTCAGGATCAAGGTTAAAAGGTCGCGCTGTCCATCTTTACAATTTGTTTTCCGGCTTTGAAAGGCTCGTTGTTATAGAAGCCGGAAAGAATTCGGTGCGCAATTTGTTCGATCACCAACTCATCTTCGGTTTTACCTTCCTTGCCCCACCAATACACACGCTGCGGATGTTTCTTCATGTCTTCCACATACGAGCGCGCATGCTGGTATTGATCTTCAGTGAAGGTGATGGTAAAGCAGGTTTTAACTTTTTGTGTTTCCATAATGAGTATGCAATTACAACTGTAGTGCCAAGAATTATACCGCTAGTTTATTCAATTTAGATGATATGCTCCAAATGCTTGCCCGAAGGTGGGCAACCCTGCCCGATGTTGGGACGTGCCATTGCCACACAATCATTACATTTGCAGCATGAGAGAGTACGGAATTTATACGTTGAAGAATGGCATCCGCGTGGTGCATAATCAGGTTACTACTACTAAAATTGTTCACTGCGGCATTATGCTCGACATCGGCAGCCGCGATGAAGACGAGACTAATCAGGGCATCGCCCATTTCTGGGAGCACATGGCGTTCAAAGGCACCAAGAAGCGCAAGTCGTTTCATATCTTAAATCGGTTGGAATCGTTGGGTGGTGAACTCAACGCCTTCACCGATAAGGAAAAGATTCTCTTCTATGCTTCCCTGCGCGATGAATACACCGAGCGTGCTGTAGAATTGCTGGCCGACATTACCTTCGAATCCATTTTTCCCAAGGCACAAATCGAAAAAGAGCGTCAGGTGATTTTGGAAGAGATGTCCATGTACTACGACGATCCCGAAGATTCCATACAAGACGAGTTTGATGCCACCATTTTTTCCGGGCATTCGCTGGGTATGAACACACTCGGCACCGAAAAAACTGTGAAGTCTTTCTCACGAAATGACTTTTTGCGATTTGTGAAGCAACACCTCGATACCCGAAAGATAGTTTTCACTTGCGTGGGAAACATTTCATTTGATCGCGTGGTGCAATTGGCTGAAAAATATTTGGGACATATTCCCAAGATGACCTCCGACAAACGAAGAAAAAAATTCACCAACTACAAGCCCAAGGAAGTAGAGCTGCGACGCGAAATCAAACAAGCGCGCTGCGCCATGGGCAGAACGGCCTACAAACTTTCTGACGAAAAGCGAACGCCCTTTTACATGCTCACCAATATTTTGGGCGGGTCGGGCATGAACTCCCGCCTGAATTTGGTACTCCGCGAAAAGCATGGGTATGTATACTCCATCGGTTCGCAGTTTGTTCCCTTCACCGATAGCGGTTTGTTTGTCATTTCTTTCGGCACAGATCCTTCGCAGTTGAAAAAAAGTATTTCACTCGTCAAAGTAGAACTTTCCAAAATGCGCCACGAGCGATTGGGTGTTAAGCAGCTTTCTGCGAGCAAAGAGCAATTGCTAGGGCATCTGGCCATGGCTCAGGAAAGCAACATCAGCTATATGATTATGATGGCCCGCAACCTTCTCGACATGGGGCGCATCTCGTCATTCGAAGAAAATCAAGAAAGAATCAAAGAGACAACCGCCATTCAATTGCAAGAGCTAGCCAACGAAATGTTTGTCGAGCGCGACTTGAGTTGCTTGGTGATGTTACCGAAATAAAACATGGAGTTTATACCTGAATCTATCGACGACTATTGCCGCGCACACACATCACCGGAGAGTGCGCTGCTAAAAAAAATCAATCGCGATACCCATGCCGAAGTGCTCATGCCGCGCATGGTATCGGGGCACTTGCAGGGTAGGTTTTTGTCGTTGATCAGCAAGATGATCAAGCCACAACGCATTTTAGAAATTGGCACCTACACGGGCTACTCCGCCATTTGTTTAGCCGAGGGTTTAAATCCGACAGGTAAACTCATCACCATCGATATCAACGAAGAATTAGAAACCCGCGTCCGCGGCTATTTCAAAGAGGCTGACATAGAAAGTCAAATCGACTACCGAATTGGCGATGCAGCCGCAATCATACCCGCACTCAACGAAACATTCGATCTCGTTTTTATTGATGCCGACAAAGAGAATTACCAACGCTACTACGATCTGATGTTTGACAAGGTAGCAACCGGTGGATTCATCATGGCCGACAATGTGTTGTGGAGTGGCAAGGTGGTAGGAGAGAAGAAAGACAAAGACACCCGCGCCATCATGGCCTTCAACGATTTTGTCGCGAACGACCCCCGCGTAGAAAACATGTTGTTGCCACTGCGCGATGGAATAATGTTGGCAAGAAAATTATAATGGGGCGTGGCCGCGCGAGGCGCAGTCGGCCACCGGGCTTTCCGCTTCAATCCCTCGCCCGTTGGCACACGCTTAGTGCCAGCGCAATTTCAACTTTTTATAAACTATTCTTTTCTCTATCTTTGCAGCCGATGAGATTTTTTGCAGTAGCACTCATTTTTTTCGGAACTGCTGCCTCACACGCCCAGTCTCCTGAAGTGCCCCATAAAATGCATTTCGCCAACATGACACTCACCATCCGTGATGATGCCAAACGCGAAATTCAAAAAGATGTGGACGCTATGACTCGCCACGCCAAATACTTCAACGTAACAGCCGAGCGTGCACGATTATATTTTCCATTGATCTCCAAAATTTTTGCCGAAGAAGGCCTGCCCGATGATTTCAAATACCTGGCGCTACAAGAAAGTTCACTCGTAGCCGATGCGGTTTCCGTTTCCGATGCCGTAGGCTTTTGGCAATTCAAAGACTTTACAGCACTCAGTGTAGGGTTGCGTGTTGATCGTGAAGTAGATGAACGCATGAACATCGCCTCAGCATCGCGAGGCGCAGCACTTTATCTCAAGAAAAACAACGACCAATTCGATAACTGGATATTAGCTCTGCAAGCCTATCAAATGGGAGCCGGTGGTGTAAAGCGATCGGTAGGAGAGGTACATAATGGCAAGCGTCATTTCGAAGTCACCTCCGAGACGTATTGGTACATCAAAAAATTTCTGGCCCACAAAGTAGCTTTTGAAAAAGCCATCGACAAAGAAGCGGCCATCAAAGCCCACTTCTTACAAGTAAACAAACGCAAATCTCTGGCTGAAATAGCGAAAGAAGTAGAGGTAGAAGAACAACTTCTCAAGCAATACAACAAATGGGCGTTGAAAGGAATCATTCCCGACGACAAAGTATATGTAGTGGTAGTGCCCAACGGCAATATCGAGACCTCCTTACCAGTGATTACCCTTACCTCAACTAAAGCAGCCAAAGCCAAACCAATGGCAAAGAAAGCTGCGCCTGCAGAATCAACCTTAGAGACCAAAACCATCAATGGTGTTACTGCCATCAAACCTGCTGTAGGTGAGTCTATGGCAGCGCTGGCAAACCGCGCCCGTATATCGTTGTCTAAATTTTTAAAGTACAACGAAATGCAAATTGACCAGCAACTCGAGAGCACGCACTATTACTTCATCCAAAAAAAGAAAACCACGGCGAGCGCCACGCAGCACAAGGTAGCGATCGGCGACGATTGGTGGTCGATCAGCCAGCAATACGGCGTGCAGATGAAGAAGGTAAAAAAGTGGAACAAAGAAATAGCCAATCAGCCGTTGAAAGTTAGCTCAATCGTTTGGCTCCAGCCCGACCACACCCAGCAGCTTCCTGAAAAGCAAATCGTTTTCAGCAACCAGGAAGCAATTGCGTTGGCCAATGAAACATTCAATTGGGATGTAAAACCCGAAAGCACACCTGCAGCAAACCCCATTCCGGTTGAGGCCGCCCAAGTTCCTGCGCAAGAGGCAGTGTCATTCGCCAGTGAAGTGCAACCAAACGAAAATGATTCAGCGGTGGTCCATTCGGTGGCCAAAGGCGAAACATTTTATTCCATTGCCAAAATATATCAAGTTGCTGTGGTTGATTTGATCGAATGGAATAACCTTACTGTGCAGAG
>VYKN01000030.1_pt1 | contig 58160 bp, 51 predicted proteins | sample 5114581 | NCBI WGS metagenome assembly VYKN01 (sample SAMN12291810, study PRJNA351875) | freshwater metagenome | isolation source: freshwater lake | place: USA: Michigan, Baker Lake | collected 2011-08-08
TGAACTAGTTCACATTGTTTCTTTAAAGTAAGATCTTCGTTCATTTTCAATGTCAGGTCTTACGACTCCTACAGTCGTGTAAGACTCGTAGGAGGTTAACCCCGATAATCCTGACTCAATTATCAGGATTCATCGGCCCGGAGGGCAAAATTGTCAATGCTAATGACAATTTTGGGGTAAGGACGCTTGCCGCGACTCAGATAAGCTGAAATTTCAGCTTTGACTCTCCATCAACACCAGCCATGCTTTGTCCACATCTCCGGTTTGCAAAAATTGTTTGGCTTGCCGATGCGATGCTTCTTCGTTGAGGTAGGCGAATTGGGGATGTTCTTTTTTGAATTGTTCAATAGCTTCGGAAGAAGGAAGTTTTTCGCTGTTGCCGAGCATGCCTAAATCATTGCCGGAAAGTATTTTGCTGTTGCGGATATTGGTTGGCAGCGCATCGATGCCAAGACCTACTTTCTCATTGGGCTTTGGTACGGTGAAAATAGCATCTCCACTGGCGCGGCTGTAGTAGTCATTGCCCATACGTGCAACGGCGTTGAGCAACTGAGGATTGATTCTGCCTTCGCTATCGAGGATGGCATCGTTGATGTGCATCAATAGTACTTCGCATACGACTAAATTACCGGCTCCTCCTTCGGTGCCGAGTGGAATCACATGATTGACTTTGCACTCAAACGAAACATGCGACTCTCCTACCCGTGGCGGTTTAACTACTGTTGATGGTACTTCGGTGAAACCTGCTTTGATAAACTCGTTCACTCCTTTCGGGAAATCGCAACTGGCTAACGACACTTGTTGTACCATGTCGTAGTTCACGATGTTGATCACCACTTCAGGCACTTCTAACACATTCTCTAAAGTATGTTTAGTTGTGTTGTTGCGTGCTCTCCGCGAAGGCGAAAACACTAAGATGGGTGGATTGAGACTGAAGAGATTAAAGAAACTAAACGGACTCAGATTCACACGGCCTTGCACATCCATTGAACTTACTAATGCAATCGGGCGTGGTGCCACTGTGCCTTGCAAGTAGCTGACTAATTTGGGTAGTGGTATTTCTTTTGGGTTAATGATCATAATCGGGCTTCGCTTAGATTGAATCTAACTCAACTAATTCTCTTAACTGATTTTGCATTTCTTTGTGCCACTCGGTGCTCCTTTTAGTAACTCTGTGATATAGCTATTTGAAATAACCGCAAAGATCGCTGAGGTTCGCAAAGTTTTTCTGTAAAGGTTTCTGAAGTACTAAGAGTGGTCGTGACTGATGATCATGCCAGAGTCTACACCTTGATCTTTCGGGCTTTTACACTCCGAACTTTGCCATCGACCATCATTACCAATTCTCCATTTTGAAGGGCGCGTTGCTTCACTAATCGTTGATAAGACAACTTTAATCCTTTCACAGTTTTGTTTCGGATTATCTGATGTTCCTTTTTGATTGTCGTTGTACTTTTTTCCATTTTGTATGATCTAAAATAGATTGGTTAACTGTTCCCTCGTAGGCATATTAAATCGCTGGTAGTATTTTTCCCTTACATTCGCCAAAGCCAATGCGCACTCCTTCTTTCTCGCAATGGCCGCGCATGATTACCGTGTCGCCATCTTCGATAAACTTGCGCTCCACTCCTTCACTTAAATGCAACGGACGCTGCCCATTCCAGGTGAGCTCCAGCAACGAACCAAATGATCCGGGCGAAGGCCCGCTGATGGTTCCGGAAGCATACAGATCTCCCACCTCGATATTGCAACCATTCACCGTATGGTGCGCCAACTGCTGGCATACATTCCAATACATGTACTTAAAGTTCGAGCGGCTCACAACCGTTTCACTTCCCTTCTCCGCTTGCATCGTTACCTCCAACATAATATCAAAGTTGCGATCGCCTTCGGTAGCTAAATATGGCAACACATGTGGAAACTGTTCCGGACCTTTCACCCGAAACGGTTCGAGTGCATCGAGTGTCACAATCCACGGCGAGATGGTGGAACCGAAATTCTTCCCCAGAAATGGGCCCAGCGGAACATACTCCCAATTTTGAATGTCGCGCGCACTCCAGTCGTTGAACAACACAAATCCAAAGATATGTTCTTCAGCCGCTTTCGCGGAAACGCTGGTACCCAACTTGGTGTAGGCGCACGTGATGAATGCCATCTCTAATTCAAAATCCATTTTCTTGGAAGGACAAAACAACGGCAGCTCCGCATCGAGTGGTTTGATTTGCCCTTTCGGGCGATGGATGGGCGTGCCCGAAACAACGATGCTCGAAGCACGACCATGATAACCTACTGGCAGGTGTTTCCAATTCGGAAGCAATGCATTCTTCGGATCGCGGAAGAGTGTGCCCACGTTGGTGGCGTGCTCTTCGCTGCTGTAGAAGTCGGTGTAGTTCGGAATGCGCACCGGCATTTGCATTTGTACTTCGTCCATCGGAATGAGTGCCAACTCGCGTGCGGCTACGTTGTCTTTCAATTCATCAGTATCGTGTTGCAGCAATTCAGACAAGCGCTCTCGCACCGCCCGCGTTTTCGTGCGACCCAAGGCGATGAAGTCGTTTAAGAACGGCTGATTAAAAATGCCTGTCGGTAAACCGAGTCCATCGAGAAAACCATTTTCGTGCAAGTAGACCAGATCAAGTACGTGGTTGCCGATGGCCACGCCTGCTACGGAAGAGAGATAACGAGTTTTGAATATCCCGAAAGGTAAATTTTGAATGGGGAAGTCGGAGTGTGTGGGTACTTCTACCCACGACTTTAATGAGGGATTGTTTGCAAGAATTGTTTCCATATGTTTGATAAGTCAAGGCATCTCTGTAAACTTTTCATCTATTCACCTCATCCCTTCCTTCTCCACAAGAGAAGGGGCTGTTGAGTTTATAGCGATGCCATTTAAAGCTTCGTTAATCGACTTTCAAAATTAGTCAAATCGCAGCACAGATGTTGCTTTACAGGTGTGTATCTGATATTTTTGATTAAGGCAATAAGTTAAGCTCCATTTGTCTTCCTCTCTTGTGGAGAGGATTGTAGGTGAGGTGAATAAGATGGCTTAACTTGCCGACCTATTTTTGACCGATGCACTTTCCGGAAGCTTTTGAAAACAGAATGCAATCTGCGCTGCCGGATCAATGGCCTGCTCTGCGCGCAGCACATGCGCAGCCATCGCCTGTAAGTATTCGTGCGAATCCGCGAAAGCGATACCAACCTGATTTTACCAAAATACCCTGGACGCAACACGGTTATTACCTGCCCGAGCGCCCTGTGTTCACCTTAGATCCTCTCTTGCATGCGGGTGAGTACTATGTGCAAGAGGCAAGTTCGATGTTGATCGAACAAGCATTTACACAATCTACTGATTCAAATGGCTCGTTGCGTGTGCTGGACTTATGTGCGGCTCCAGGAGGGAAGTCAACGCACCTGCTGAGTATGATGAATGCACATTCTTTATTAGTGAGCAATGAAGTAATTCGCTCGCGTGCTTCCATCTTATCGGAGAATGTGCAAAAGTGGGGACATGCCAACGTGGTGGTAAGCAACAATGATCCGAAAGACTTTGAGCGCCTCAGCGGCTACTTCGATGTGATGGTTGTAGATGCACCCTGCTCAGGCGAGGGACTCTTTCGCAAAGATCCAGAGGCGATGCAAGAATGGTCGGAGAACAACGTGACGCTCTGCGCACAACGGCAACAGCGCATCTTAGCGGATGTATGGCCGGCGTTGAAAGAGAATGGTTTGCTGATTTACTCCACCTGCACCTACAACGATATTGAAAACGAAGGCAACCTAAAGTGGCTGGCCGAAAATAAAGAGGTGGAGTTTGTTACTCTTGCGATGGATGAGCGCTGGGGCGTGACAAAATCGGTGGTGGGAAACATCGTGGGGTATCATTGTTATCCGCATCTTGTACAAGGCGAAGGATTTTTTATAGCAGTGGTGCGCAAGCGCGAGGCCACTGCCCTACCCGTGTTTCGCACGAAGAATGTGTTGCCACTACTGGCGAAGAAAACCGCCGAGCAACTGAACCACTGGCTGCTGCGTCCGCATCAGTTGATTCAACTGAACGAGTTGATCGTAGCGTTGCCCGAAGCATTTGCTACCGAAATCAATTGGCTGAGCCAGCAGTTGAATGTGCTCACCAAAGGCACAGCACTGGCCACCCTCAAGCACGACAAATTTATTCCCGAACATGCGGCTGCGCTTTCCATCGAGTTGCAAGCCGATCAGTTTATTCAATTGGAAGTTTCGTTGGACGAAGCCCTCTCCTACTTGCGCAAAGAAACGCCGCTGCTGGGCGAAGGACGAAAAGGTTTTGCATTGGTCACCTATCAACACTTTCCGTTGGGCTGGGTAAACCTGCTCGGCAATCGCCTCAACAATTTATATCCGGCTAATTGGAGGATTAGGATGGGGGGATGATGGGGGGGTACTGGTTGCTGGTCGCCTGATACTGTTACCGTCTTGCTATTCTTTTTTCTATTTGATATTGATCCATTCCGCAGTCAGCGTTTAATACTTCTATTTCTTCTGCATGACTGGTGAGAAACTCTAAAAAAACATTTTCATAGTCAATCCATTCTCCACCAATTGGAACTTCCCGGCAATTCTCTACTAAAAAAAATACCTGAAGTCCCTGTTGAACGATCATTCCACCGGATTTAGTTTCCAAAAACAAAAGCCTTACTCGCAGAGGAAGATCTTCAAATAAAACACCATCTCTAAGTTCGTATTTTGAATCTTCTTTTAGTTTCTCAAAACATTTCGCAGCACTTAGTGTATCACCATAAGTTGCCACAAACAAAGTATATTGCTCAGCATAGCGAGGTGCGGTTTTCTTTGGATAGTTCTTATCGAAAAAGGCAACTATCGATTCCAGGCTATCAGAATTAAAGATTTTTATAAAATCCAGATTTCGATTACTGGTTAAGTCAAACAAATGCTCCCGCAAATTCTCCTTTAATACTGATTTTGCAAAAAGTCGGGCTGAATGAGACAGGTCTAGATTATCACTTATCACTGTTTTCACTTGTTGATGAAATTCAGGCTCTTTTTCCGCTTGCAATTCAGCCTTCTTTTGTCCATTGCATGCCACCAGTAAAATGGACATGAAAATCAGTATGATTTTAAAGTCGCTCATTTCACATCTAGTCAGTCTTTTCATCTTTTCTCTCGATTAACTTCTTTTCTCTTCATTAGTCAATCCATATACTCAAACTCGCTGCTCGTACCAGTTGAGCATGCTTTGATTCGTAACAGAATATCCTACTTTAAATCTCTTCTACTGTGGGGAAGTACGGTGACAAGTAAACATCATCTACTTCGTCTACTTGTCCTTTTTTCATTCGCCAGACTTTGAATTTATTATCGTTCCCTCGCTGCCGATCCTCATCATCGTAAACATACAATAATCCATACGACCCTACTGAGTTATGGGCTACCCATATAAAGAAGTCCAACAATTGCTCATCTCGGTGATTATGATTGCCCTGAATAGATAAATGTGAAGTGCCATTCATGTACCTTAGGTCGTAGAATTCGTTCCCTTTATTTAGTGATTGTATTTTGTTCTGCACTAGTCGGACTATCTCATTTAGTTTTTCATCGTCCTCCCCTTTTTCATCAAACGACTCACGCACAACAACCCAGCCATGGTATTCTATCATATCATTCTGATTTACTTCGTTCGTTTCCAGCGATTAATAAATTTTGCTACATTTTCATTGGACAGATGATCTTTTACCGGAATGAACTCCCACTGCGTACATCCTGAGCAGGAATACACAGTGGTGGTACTTTTTTCCAGCTCTGCCATTCGCTTCGTGCTTTCAATTGTTATCTGTATTGAATCTGTTGCCTGAAGCAGTTTTAGCCCCAAATAAGAATATACCTGAATTACCGGATTGATACTTCGAAGTGAATGTTCCAAATCAGCTACATTCTTTTTTTTAACCAGCTCCAACATTTCTATTCCATCTTCCGGCATTTCGGCAGATGCATAACAGGCATAACCAAAAACGCTTCTTTGTGGGAGTCGAGATAAGTGATCAAAATTAATTTCACTTCGCAGTGTTTTGTTTACCCTATCCAATAGGAAATTATCCACACTGGTATGAAGAGTATCATGACTCATCCTTTCAAAATCCTCAGTAAAGTGTGTGTCATAGAATTCCCGGTAGAAAATCTTTCCACCAATTGAAAGGGTCAATAGATAAACTATTGTATTTCCCTTCCGCTTTTTCCAAATCCAGTGTGTCTGTAGAATTCCCGCTTCAAGGTATTCTTTATGCTGTAGAGAAAGTCTTAACTTTTGCTGCGATTGTTCTAGATCTGAAACCAACTTTATTTCATCAATGCTTCGATAACGCTCATTGTCTTTTGATTGGCCAAAGAGAATGACTGTAGTGAATGCTATTAAAAATGTTATTACTATCCGTTTCATGATTCTATCTTAGCCAATATTGGTGTTCTTCACCAGCATAAACATAATTTTTTTTCGCACCATCTCTTTCAGCTAAGTAGCCCAAAGAATGTGAAAATTAGTATTGTCCTCTTAATCATAAATTACTGTAAACAATAGTCTGTCTGTTTCGCTCTAAAAATTCGTAAGCCACTGATCTCATCAAATTTCGCTCTTCCCTCCCACACCTCCAAAAAAAGTCTTGTCGTAAAAACTCTACTTGTTAGTGGCGGCGTTGCGAGGTGGAAGGGCTGCCTGTCTGAATTAGGCTCTGAGGCAACCGTTGCTGTTGTCCCATCTGATTTTCGAGATTCAATCCGGCTTATCATACTGAATCAAACCTATAAGTCTTGAAGGTAATGAAGTTGGCATGGTCAGACTTACTTGTCCATGTTGAGTCATTAACGGTTTGTCAAAGTCCACGAAATGAAAATAGAAAACCAATCTCGTCTTTGCTTGATCTTGAGGAACTTCACAGTAGTCACCAATCACTTTTTCCCCATTTTCGTCAAGGTACTTCTCATCCCAAGGAGATTGCCAGTTACTTTTATCTCGTCCTAGTATTTCTTGAGTTATTTGTCCAACATCAATTTCGTCTGGCGGATGGTCAAATGTCAATTCAATTACATGAACTTCGGGATTTTCGTCAACTGTGTAAATTCCATTTAACATCATGTAATCATTTCATTAAATCAAAGTTTGCTAACTCTGGTATATGAGCATGTTTTAATCGAAAGGTAGAATTCCATGTTATTCGAATTCGGTCATTTTACCCAAATTAATTTTCTCAGCTTTTGTAAACGTTATTTCCCGGACAAATTCCATTTTGCCCCATAAATACGCATTGCCTTTCAGCCATTTCGTTGTTCTCATTCGTGTGTTTAGTTTGTCTATTTCAGTATCGGTCGCTTTTCTTTTTTCACCTAACTGTCCATAAAGTTTAATCGCAGGATAGGCATCAAATTTTCCTTTGAATAAGGAAATCAACCAAAAAAAGATACTGCTATTTACTGCTAACACACAAATGGCTTTATGAACTTTACTGCTTTCAGGAAGTTTTGTTGGAAACTTTTCGAAATAAAATCCTGTCTGATTGCTATTCAAGAATAAAGAGCCAATAGGTGTCACTGTCGGGTTGCCCTCTTTGTCGACAGAAGCAATAGACACATGAAAATTAGTACTGAAACTTCTATTAAAGTGTTTTCTTATTTCTTTCCAATTTGCGTGAATGTCCATGTTACGTATAGACTTTTGAATGGTTTTGTTATCGTTTTTGTTGCTTACTAACCTATTTGCTTACGTAAACATCTCAACCGGGTATCGCCTCCGCTACTATGGCAAATTAAATATAACAAAAGAGATTTAATTATTATTAAGGTTGATTTCCTCAGACTATCCTGCTGCACCCCTTCAAATTGGTATTGTCGGCATACTCAAGTTACTCTGATGGTGAAATCCTTAACGGCAATTGCATGGTTTACTTTTTCCGTCTCGCAAAATCAAAAATTGCTCCGAGTGCCACGCCAATCGCGAGTCCTAGCGCCATACTTTGTGATATGCTTCCAGTCTGATAACCATATGCTGCTCCAAATGCAACGCCAAGTGCTGCGCCAACACCAATTCCATTTCCGTGATTTGTAATTTTTGATTCTGTCATACTCATTAGAATTTTTTAGTTATCATCTTCCAATAACTCATTTACCGATTTGAATTCTTTATCTCTCATTTTGAATGCCCAAACATTGAATAAAATGGCACCTATTAACGCAATGCTTACCAAAAAAATAACAGGTAATTGAATAGTGAGAGAAAAGATGCTTTTATCTGCAAGTAATTTTGTGAGAATTGCGATCGTTGCAATGAAAAGAAACGGACTTGCTATCAGACTAATTTTTTCCGCCTTCTTCAAATTATTTTTTGCTACATAAAAACGCTCGAGTACATGTTTGTAATTGGACTGAACTAAATCAATGTGTTTCATCTTCCATATCTGAAATAAAGTGTAAAGAGGCATAATCAACAGATAGACAACCAAAACACATCCGCATAATCGTACATACCCATCATCCAAGGCATTAAAATTGTACAAAACTAAGCCGGCAATCGTGTACGCAACCACTAACCCAATAATCTCTCCCATTCGAAACGAACTTGTTTTTCGATTGTATTCACGTTGCGAAACCTCACTTATTCGATAAGAAGTAAATCTCTTTTCTTCTTCCATAGCACTCCACACACTTTTCATTTCTTGTAATTCCATAAACCATTATTTATTCATTTGATTCTTAAGCTTACTCTTAATTCTGTTCAGACGGGTACCGATGTTTGTGATTGTAAATCCCGTAATAGCTGCAATTTCTTCATAGCTCTTATCTTCCAGAAATAAGAAAATGATTGCTCTGTCTACTTCGTTCATTTGTTTAATCTGCCGATACATTTCCGCTATTTTTTCTTCAACGAGCGTGTCTGCTTTTTCTTCCGTTTGAACCGAGGTATCTTGTAGCGAAACAGTTTTTGAATGTTTCTTTCTTAGATTTATGTGTGCTAACGATGTGTTTAATGCTACTTTATAAATCCACGTACTGATTTTTGATTTTCCCTGAAATGAATGAAAGGATTTCCAAAGTTGAAATACGATTTCCTGATAAAGATCCTTTTGATCTTCATCATTCTCTGCATAAATCCTGACAAGCTTGAAAATAATCCCTTCGTTTTCCTTGATCGTATCTAAAAAATCATCGCTCATCTGTAGTTTTTAGCATCATTTGCCCTATTAGTAAGGAGAATGTCAGAAAAATCACAAAAGATTGTGTTTTTTTTGACGAAAAAATGGAAAGGTACATTTTTCATCAAGGTTTTGCTTTGGGGCATCCGGGTTGGAACCTCCGTGAGGAGTATCATTCTACTTTTTCTTTTGTATCAAACGCACGAAGACTATCATAAAAATAATCACCCCCCACCCGATTCCAATCAGATTCACCATTCCGTCCGTTAACATCTGAAACAGGAAGAGGTCTACTTTTCCGATATGCCAGAATACCCATTCACTGGCCAGCTTAGTGGCCAAATTTGGATGTCCTGTTTCCAGCACGATGATCCCGTCACCGGTTTGTGGATTTAATCGAATGGCCGTGTTAATGGGGGGAGTGCTTTTTCCATCGTGCCCGATTATAAAATCGTTATTGTCTGTCGATACAAAGAGAACAGTTCCCAGTCCCCATATATCCACACCCATCGATTGCGCATGGGGCTCGCGCATTTTTTGAAGTGTTTCTGGTCGAAGAACATTTCTTCCCACCAACTCCTTGTTCTTGCCCGGCAGATGCGCCTGAAAAAATAACTCCAAATCAGAAAGTGATGTGTAGAGCGAGGTGGCCGCTAACGAGGTGTAGCGGTAGTGTTCAGAGTTACTACCGTCTTGATTATAAAATTCAGCTAATGAATTCTCAGAAGAATCGCTCCACACATAAGTGGAATGGTTCATCCCTAATGGCTCGAATACAGAGTGTTTCATGTAGTCAGCGAAGGATTGATGGCTCACTTCTTCCACCAGCAATTGCAGCAATGTGTAGCCACCGCCCGAATATTTAAACGTGCTGCCAGGTTGAATGCCTACACGCACTACCCCACTGCTACCTTCGTCTGCATCGGGAGCCTTGGTTAACGACTCTTCAATCGTAGGCAACGCAACTCCTTTTTTAAAGCCGGAGTATCCAAGCCCGTCTGTTAACCCTGCCGTGTGACTCAATAATCTTCGCACCGTCACTTCATCGTTGTTGAATTCACTGGGTGGAAGCTGCCATCGCGTTAAATATTTCCGAACAGGCGCATCCAAATCCAGCTTGCCGTCTTCCACCAGCTTCATGATTCCAAAAGCAGAAATCCACTTACTCAAGGATGAAACCTGAAAGACTGTATTTCTATTTACCGTCTTTCCGGCTGAATAAAACTTTTCGTATTCAATCACGCCATCTTTCATGACGGCCATGGCAAAGTTGCCAACAAACTGCTTTTTGATTTCGGCTTCTGTTGCAGACCGAAAAGATGATGAGTCATTTTGTTTTGCGATGGTCGGATGAAACCAACCCCCGACAGTGCCAACTAAAACAAAGCCTGCCCATACCATCATCATCAACACGGCTGAGGCGACATGGAGAAATATCCTTTTCATAAGTTAATAATAGATTTTTTAGTGGTTGTATAACGGAAAGATGCTAGTCGTTTCTATTGTTTTCGCCTGCCACTTGCCCGTCATTAGCCCGCCACTTACTGGTAAAAGGCGTTCATCACCAAAGAAGTTAGTTTAACTGATTGCAATCGGTAGGATTGAAGTCTCTGTTTCGAGTATGGGTTAAGAGGAACTTGCGTTTTTAACAGTTCTATCTTTGAAATTCTAAGATGGATAACTTATCAATATCACCTATCTCACGAAAAAGAATCAGTCAGCAGTAAAACGATTCAATTGCTGTCGAACGATCTTTTTCAGAGTTGCAATGGCTATCCCTTCCACATTCATATCATCGAGATAGATTAAATCAGATTCACGATAGTCACATCGGTGATCATTTCGACGTACAACCATGGAAGTTGAGAACAGGTGAGACTGCTTCTCTTAATCAAAAAGATGCATCTTCTGATTTTGGAGTAATTGGATGATGAGTGTCTTCCCCGGATTAATGGAATGGCGGTTTTCGCCCAAGGTTTTCGATAGCACTTCGCAGATGAGTGTTTTAAGTGAAGTGTGAACGTAATAGTTAAAATGGTTAAATATTTCTTGCTCCAACCACCCCACCTGCAATCTGTCAGCAGGTTCTTTCATCAATTTCACCACATAATCTGAATTACTCCACAGTGGCAATCCCAGTATTTTAAAAGACTTTGTTTGATTCTCAACGATACGCAGATACCCTCCATTGAAAAGATTCACTAGCATCAAACTAAATAAATTTGAAGCATAGTCAATAAATGGATCAGATACGCTCCATGATCCAACATCAAACTTCATTTTAGGGATATAATGCAAAGAGGTTTCACTACTCATTAAATCAAACAAGTGCCTCGCGGTATTTGTCTCTTGCTTGTTTGATTGAAAAGGAAAGAGATTCTCATTCTTACCCGTATCTAATATTTCGCTCATTATAAATTGCAGGGTACTAACTCATCAACACCGTATTTGTTCTCTCAACCAACAACAGTAAAACTCTTACTCTTTTCCATGAACAAATATATAAAAGAGCTTGAAGCCTGTCTATTCGGAAACAGCTTGTGACGGCTAAATGATAATTGAACCGAATTGTTATTTAACGAATCTGCATACAGCCCGAAGGTCAATGAAACCTACCCACGGTACAAGGCTGCGGCGGCTTCCGCGCAACGTTCTCCATCCATGGCAGCAGACACAATACCTCCTGCATACCCGGCACCTTCCCCGCAAGGGAACAAGCGTTTTACCTGGACATGCTCCAACGTTGTTTTATCGCGGGGAATACGCACCGGCGATGAGGTTCGACTTTCCACTCCTACTACCTGAGATTCATTGGTTAAGTATCCGCGCATTTTGCTGCCAAAATTTTTAAATCCTTGGCGAAGCCCGTCCGCAACAAAAGCCGGTAGCACTTCACGCATGTCTGCCGATTCTAAACCGGGCTGATAGGAAGTATCTAACAGAGATGCAGAATTTCTTTTTTCAACGAAGTCCACCAGGCGCTGTGCCGGTGCCTTCTGTGAGTGACCCGCCACAGCGCAGGCTTTCTGTTCAATTTCACTTTGAAAGTAGAGGCCTGCCAAAGGTCCATGTTGCTGGTATTTCTGGTAATCACTTTCTTCAATGGACATGACGATGCCTGAATTGGCAAACCGCGAATCGCGGCGTGAGGGACTCATTCCATTTACAACTACTTCACCGGGGCTGGTGGCTGCCGGCACAATGAATCCACCGGGGCACATGCAAAACGAAAAAACGCCTCGCTCCTTCCCTTGTATTTTAGCCTGATGTACCAACGCATACGATGACGCAGGCAAGTAAAGTCCTCGATCTGTTTTGCAATGATACTGCACCTGATCGATTAATTGTTGCTGATGCTCAACGCGAACACCGAGAGCAAAAGGTTTTGCTTCCAAGTAAATTTGTTGTCGGTGCAACGTGTGAAAAATATCCCGAGCGGAATGTCCTGTGGCTATGATAACAGCATTGGCCTCCCACCGTGTGCCATCCAAAGTTACCACTCCTTTCATTTCGCCATTTCGCACAATGAATTCAGATACGCAGGTATTGAAATGCACCTCGCCCCCACAAGCCAGAATAGTTTGGCGAAGTTCCGCCACCAAAAGAGGAAGTTTGTTAGTGCCAATGTGCGGATGTGCATCATAAAGAATTTCATCTTTAGCGCCGTGCGCCACCAATATTTCCAAGATGCGTTTTATGTCTCCTCTCTTCTTTGATCGCGTGTAGAGTTTGCCATCGGAATAGGTACCTGCCCCGCCTTCACCAAAACAATAATTTGATTCCGGATTAACAACATGTTGCTTATTGATGGCCGCAATATCTCGTCTTCGGGCTTGCACATCTTTGCCCCGCTCAAGCAATATGGGTTTCATGCCCAGTTCAATCAGCCGCAATGCAGCAAACATGCCAGCCGGGCCAGCGCCAACGATGATAACGGATGGCGCTTGCGATACATGATGCTGTGGTTTTTGATACGTGATCAGCTGAGGCGTACTTGCAGAATCGATTACTTCCACCAACAGGTTTACCACTACTTCGCGACTGCGTGCATCAATTGAGCGGCGCAGCGGCCGGATATAGACATCTCCTTCTATTGGAAGATTTAGCTTTTGATAGAGTGCTGGCTTGAGATGGTCGCCAAATGCCTCTTCAGGTGAAAGATTTACTTCAACTTGTCGGTTCATAGTGGAAAGGTAGTTATCCCTTCAATGTTTATTTTTCATCTTCGTCCGTCAAACGAAAACGAATACCCAAAATTAATTCCAAAATTCACACTTTGTGAAAAAGTGGATTGATTAACGTTTTTAAAAGTATCAGCATATTGTGGATCTACACTAAACGAGCGATAACCGAAGTTATAGCCAACGAAAGTGTCGATGGTAAATCCGTTACCGTCATTCTTTTCCATCAGGCGCAAGCCAACAAACAAACCGTACTCTGCTTTTTGTTCACTGGCGTTCGCAATTACCCGAGCGACTTGTGACACCGGAAAAGTAAGATCTACATTAGCAAAATGACTCAAATTGGTTAGCTGCACTTGATGTCCAAAATACCACATGCCGGTTTTTAGAGGATTATAAAACTTCTGCCTTACGGAGATCGCATTGCCGCGGGTAAATGTTTTATTCTTTGCCACATCGGCATCGGGTGTAAAGAATGGATCGCGCAAACCAATAAATGTAAATTCGTGACCGAGTCGCTCCTGGTTATAGAACTCGATGGATACGGGTAAAAAACCGATGAATGAAAAAGCCGGATTGCCACCCACGATAACGCCATGATATTCTGGATACAGCGGCGCAAAATAATAAAACCCACTTCGCTTGCGCGACCGCTGTTGCGGGATAATGGTCTTGGGTTTCTTCACGAGCTCTTCGATCTGATTGGCTAACTTCTGATCATCGAAAATGGGTTTGTAGTAGCCGGAGAGTTTACCATCCTGTTCGTAGAGTTCCCACGTGCCTACCCGAATGTCGCCTTCCATTTTCCCTTTGGTTTGCAGCGATCCATTGGGAAAATAGCCCGTGTAGTCTCCTTTGCCATTCTCGTAATCACATTCTCCTTCCTGCTTTCCATCTTCAAAAAAATACTGCCATTTCCCTTCGTGCACATCGTTGCTTTTGGTTCCTTTCACTTTCAATTTACCGCTGGGGTAATACTCCCGGTATTCGCCCACGCCTTGGTTGTAGGTGATCTCACTGTTCTTCTTACCCGATCTGTCGGTGGCAAACCAATAGCCGGATTTTTTGCCATCGGCATAGCTTCCTTTCGAGTTCACCATGCCTTCTTCAAAATAATAAACCCACTCTCCTTCAGGCACATCATTTTCGAATGATCCTGTTGCCAGTAATTTTCCTGAAGGATAATACTTTTTCCACACGCCATTTTTTTTGCCGTTGACAAACTCTCCTTCACTTTCTACATAACCTTCTTCCGAATAAAATTTCCATAAGCCCACGTTGCGCGTGCCGGAGCGTGGACCTTCTCCTAAAATCTTTCCGGAATGAAAATACTCTGTGTAGCGTCCAAAATCTTCTTTATACTCAATCTCTCCTCGTTTCAATCCGTCTTCAAAATAGGTGGTCCACGTACCCGATCGCTTATCGTGCAGGTAGTTTCCGGTTTCCTTTAACTCGCCGCTTTCGTAAAAAACTTTCCACAAGCCTTCGCGCTTTTTTTCGTCAATCGTTCCTTCCATACTTTTCTTTCCACTTTCGTAGAAAAACTCCCAGTTACCAAAGTTGGAATTTTGACGCAAGATGCCCCGCATTCGTAAGTTGCCCGTTTCGAAATAAAACTCCCACATGCCCGTGGTTTCATTATTGACAAATTGTCCTTTTGATTCGATGTTGCCATTCAGGAAATACGAAATGTAGCGGCCTTGTAAAATGTTTGTTGTGGTATCGCGCACCTGATAAACTTCTTTCAGGTTCTTACGTGCGGCATCATGGTATGTGAAACGGGTTACGCCCTGCCCAAGAGCAAGTGATGGCATGAAAATAATAAAGATCAGCGCATGTTTTTTCACCTTGCAAAGGTAACGAATATTGTGTTGGCTGTCACTACTTTGGCGTTTTGATGATCGCGGCTTTGCCCCATTCGGCACGCTCCTCTTCTGACCATAGCTGAGGAAAAAAAATGATTTTCTGAAAGCGAGGAGGTAAATATTTTTGCCAGTTGGTGCCTCCTGTTGCTTTGATATCTTCCGGATCGCGATGTAAATAATGGCTCGCTGATTTTAAGTGCGCCAACGGCCAAAGCACATTGGCGAGTTGATCAAATTCACGCATGCGTGCGATGGCATCGGCCGAACCTTTGAAATAGGTCTCATACAACTTCCACAAATTCTTACTTCGATACTTCATACCTGTTTCTCGGAACAACTTCAAATACTTCTCTTCAAATTGTTGTAAGGTTAGCGTTTTGGTGCCGGTAGCTAACTCGGTAGCTCCGCTACGCCAATAAAGTTTTTCAATTTGCTGATCGATGTCGCTGTATTCGGCAAGAGCTTCGCGTTCAGCGCTATTCACTAAATTAATCGTATCCGTTGAACAAAGTTCAATCAGTCGGTATTGTGCAGACTGAAAACCGGATGCCGGAAGCAACGACATTCGGAACTTTAAGAATTGTTCGCGCTCCATTCCATTCACCATCACGGCAAATGAATTTTCCAGCAACTGAAAATATCTTACAATACGATCGAGTCGCTCCACAAAAAACTTTTCGGTGAGGGATTCTTTTTCAGCAATTTGTTCAATCTCCCATAAGATGAGATTGAAATACAATTCAGTAATCTGGTGGTAAACAATAAATATCTTTTCGTCAGGAAACTGAGTCTTAGGGTTTTGCAAACTGAGCAGTGTATCTAAATGAATGTAATCCCAATACGTCAGGTAATCCGCATGCAACAACCCATCCAAATACGAAGACAAGTCTTGACCCATCACCGCGTATTTCTGTTGCAACTTTTTTACTTGCTCAATCAATGTTGGGTTTAATTCCATACCGGAAATTTGGATTTTAGATTTTGAATTGAATTAAGTGTGTAAATTTGAACCTTTCATCAAGAATAACCAAAAAACGTATGTCCAGTCATTCTTCTACCGCCGAAACCATCGCCAAAAAATCACTAAAACAAGATCGCTACGAACAACCTGATTTCTATGCGATTGATGATTTATTAACCGAAGAGCACAAACTTATTCGCAGCTCTGTGCGCGATTTCGTGAAAAAAGAAATAAGTCCCTATGTTGAAGACTGGGCTCAACGTGCACATTTTCCCTATGAAATTGTAAAAAAGTTTGGTGAGGTTGGCGCATTCGGCCCTACTCTGCCTGTAGAGTACGGTTGCGGTGGTCTGGACTATATCTCCTATGGAATTATCATGCAGGAGATTGAGCGCGGAGACTCCGGCATGCGATCTACTGCATCGGTGCAAGGCTCGTTGGTGATGTATCCCATCTATAAATTCGGAAGCGAAGCGCAACGCAAAAAATATCTTCCTAAACTGGCCAGCGGCGAATGGTTGGGTTGCTTCGGTTTAACCGAACCCGATCATGGCTCAAACCCGAGTGGCATGGTGACCAACTTTAAAGACATGGGTGATCACTATTTGCTGAATGGTGCCAAGATGTGGATTTCCAATTCACCGAAAGCCGATGTGGCCGTTGTGTGGGCAAAGAACGAAGCCGGAAGAATTCATGGATTGATTGTAGAGCGCGGCATGCCGGGATTTAGCACACCTGAAACACATGGCAAATGGAGCTTGCGCGCCAGCACCACCGGTGAGTTAGTATTTCATGATGTAAAAGTGCCAAAGGAAAATTTATTGCCCGGCAAAAATGGTTTAGGTGCTCCCATGATGTGTTTGGATTCCGCTCGTTATGGAATTGCGTGGGGTGCCATTGGCGCGGCTATGGATTGTTATGATTCGGCCAGACGTTACGCTATTGAGCGCATTCAATTTGGTAAACCAATCGCCTCTTTCCAATTAGTTCAAAAGAAATTGAGCGAAATGCTTACCGAAATTACGAAAGCACAATTGCTAAACTGGCGTCTGGGTATTTTAATGAATGAAGGCAAAGCTACCACACCTCAAATTTCGATGGCAAAGCGCAACAGCGTGCAAGTAGCATTGGAAATAGCGCGCGAAGCGAGACAAATTCACGGTGGCATGGGCATCACTGGCGAGTATCCGATTATGCGCCACATGATGAATCTGGAATCCGTTGTTACCTATGAAGGAACACATGATATTCACTTGTTGATTTTGGGAAATCAGATCACAGGAATTCCGGCTTTTGTTTAATTAAATAGCGAACAAAAGCTACACGCTGAAAATACATGAAGGTTGTAACCATCCTCGGTGCCCGTCCGCAATTTATAAAAGCCGCCACTGTATCGCGTCAATTTCAAAAAATTGGGATTGACGAAATACTGGTGCATACAGGGCAGCACTTTGATGCGAATATGAGTCAGGTATTTTTCGATGAAATGGAAATACCGGCACCCCACTACAACCTGGAAATCAGCGGACTGAGCCACGGAGCCATGACGGGCCGCATGCTGGAGAAAATTGAAGCGGTTTTACTAAGTGAAAAACCTGATTATGTTCTGGTCTACGGCGATACTAACTCAACACTAGCAGGTGCTTTAGCTGCATCTAAACTACATATTCCCATAGCCCATGTAGAAGCTGGTTTACGCAGCTTCGAAATGAAAATGCCCGAGGAAGTAAATCGCATTCTAACCGATCGCATCAGCCAGATTCTTTTTTGCCCCACGCAAACCGCCATCGACAATTTGCAAAAAGAAGGATTTGCCCATTTCGATTGTCAGATTGAAATGCCGGGCGATGTAATGTACGATGCGGTGCTATTTTACCAAAGCAAAGCAGAACGTATATCCACTATTTTAGAAAAAGCCCAACTAAAGCCGGGGCAATTTGTGTTGTGCACCATTCATCGTGCTGAAAACACCAACGACCCGAATCGTTTAAAGTCAATCTGCGCTGCGTTGAATGAAATTCATAAGATTACACCCGTAATTTTGCCCTTGCATCCTCGCACCAAAGGTTATTTGCAATCACTGAATATTCAATTAGACGTAACCATTGTGGAACCACTCGGCTATTTCGATATGCTGATGCTGCTGAAGCATTGCAGTCTGGTGATGACGGACAGTGGCGGTTTACAAAAAGAAGCATTCTTCTTCAAAAAGTTTTGTATAACACTTCGCGACCAAACGGAATGGGTCGAGTTAATTGACGTAGGCGCTAACCGATTGGCCGGAGCCGATCAAAAACTTATTCTCGATGGCTATCGCCAAATGAATGGAGCCGCGTTTACCATCACGAAAAACTTATATGGTCTTGGCAATGCAGCTGAATTGATAGCCAGAAAGCTAAAAAATTGACCCTTCAGTAGCTCGTAAAATTTAAAAAACGAGGAAAACCATTTTCTTGAAATATTGTTATAAAATGAAATTCCCCGCTATGAAATTGCTCCTTCGTTGGATATTCGTGTTGCTTCCCTTCATAAGCTATTCACAAGGCTGTAGTGACTCCGGCTTTTGCACGATGGGCGCACTTAAACCTGATCAGTTTTACACCAAATTATTTCACATTCGGCTTAACTCCATTGAAGTGACGCAACATATTGGTACCACCAAATATGGAGATTGGATTCATTCTACTTTCGTAGATGCAAATGTGGGGATTACACGCAAGATGAATGTACAAGTGCGATTGCCTGCTTATACCATTATTCAGGGAAAAATGCCAACCACGCGAGGTTGGGGCGATCTATTTATCAATGTGTCGCAGAATATCATCGCAGATGAAAATTATCAACTCAATGCAACTGCCGGGGTAAAAATTTACACAAGCCAGCCCGACAAAAGTTCGAGCGATGGTTTGCCCATGCCCATGTATCAGCAAACAAGCTACGGATCCAATGACATTAATTTTGGAGCTTCCCTGATTACACGGCATTGGATGTTTGCTGTTGGCTACCAGCGGGCTCTAAATCAAATCACCAATCAATTTTCGGCTCAACGGTGGGTTGGGCATACGAATTACAACACCGTACGAGTTTATGATGCCTCCAATGGTTTAATGAGAGGAGATGATGTTATGATTCGTGTGGAGCGCAACTTCCGCTTATCAAGATTCAATTTTCATTTGGGTGCGTTGCAACTTTGGCGGGTAAATCAAGATCGAATTATCGGCGAGAATGGCAATTTGCAATCTGTGGCAGGTTCGAATGGACTTACCTTGAACGCGGTGATTGGGGGCGGCTACCAGTTCAATGCTTCGATGGGTATTCGGGTGCTCACGTCATTCAAATTAAAAGAACGCGATGTAAATCCAGACGGTTTATCTCGTGATTTTATAGGACAAGTCGCTTACATTATTCGATTTTAATTTTGCATTTCGTTGTAGCAAAGAATTTGATTAATTTGGCTGCGACATCGAATGAAAGTTTTTTTCTCCGGCTTATTTCTCATTTTAAACGTCACACTCTCCTATTCACAAGGTTGTAGTGATGCAGGATTTTGCACCATGGGCGCCATGAAACCTGATCAACCTTACAATAAAAAAATTCAATTGAAGCTGCGCTCGATGGAAGTGAGCTTTTACCGTGGCTCAACTACCCTGACTCCGATTGTATACGTAGCTACTGCCGATTTGAATTTTAGTCTTGGACCTAAATACACCTTTCAGCTAAAGGTTCCCTTTCAATTTGTTGAAGGTAAATTAGCTAAGACTTCTTCGCTGGGCGATTTATCGATTTGCCTCACCCGAAACATCTATACTTCCGATCGGTTTGATGTAAATCTTTCCGTTGGCGGAAAAATCCCAACTAATTCTTCCGACCTATCAACGCGAGGTCTGCCTTTGCCCATGTATTACCAAACAAGCCTAGGTACTTACGATTTTATTGCTGGCGTGTCGGTCATTAACCGAAAATGGTTATTTGCAACTGGCATACAAATACCATTAAACCAAAACAACAACCAATTCATCTGGTCGGCTTGGAATGGTGACGTAGAAGAAGCCTACGTAGATCGATACACGCAATCTAAAAATTTGAATAGAGGCATCGATGTAATGCTACGCGCTGAGCGAAATTTTCGGTTATCGCGATTCAATTTTTCGGTAGGGCTATTGCCCATTTACAGAATTACCTCAGACGAAATAACAAACAGTATTGGCAATCGTACATCGAAGGATGTAAAGGGCAACGAAGGAAATGGATTGGCCTTATCAGTAATCGGCACAGGAGGTTATAATTTTAATGTGCGCTCCGGCATCAAATTGCTAGTCGGTCATAAAATAGTTCAGCGCGAATTCAGTCCTGATGGATTGACGCGCGAGTTTGTCAGTTCGGTAACTTATACCTATCGCTTCTGATGAAATACTGGTTTACATTTTTAGTAGGAATTGGGAGCCACTTGGCAGTAGCTCAATCCATCTCATTTAAATCCATTGATTCACTGGCATCCAATGCAAATTATGCAGAAGCCATCCAACATGTAGATCGCCTTCTTGCAAATGCAACTACTCCATCCAATGACATTCTGCTGAAAAACAAAAAAGCAGAATTGCTATTATCGCAGGGCAATGTAAATGAAGCCGAAGCTATATTGAAAAATCTTACTACCAACGATCGTTTCTTAGAAGCCGTAGTATTATCCACACGAGGCAAACTGAGCCTAACGAAAGGTCGGTTTGATTTAGCAAAAGAAAATTTAGAAGCTGCATTGAACCTGTTCAACGAATCGCAGCAGAGTAATTCGACCGAGGCCACTCAGTGTCTGGCCAGTTTGGCATCCTACTACGTGGCCACAGGCAAATACAATCAGGCAGAAGAATATGAAATGGCTGCCTTGCAACTGAAAAGAAAAGTAAAGGGCGAAAACAGTGAGGAGGTGGCTTCCTCGTATAATAATCTTGGATTAATTTATCTGGCATCCGATCCTGACAAAGCAATCGAATATTATGAAAAAGCGTTGAGCACCTACCAAAAAATCCACGATGCCAATCACCCGAAAATGGCCATTGCAAATACGAATTTGGGGATTGCTTACAATCAACTCAAACTTTTTGGCGATGCGATCAATTACTTCGAAGCCGCTAAGAAAATCTGGGAGAAGATTTATCCGAACGGTCACCCGAATCAATCCATCGTGTTGCGCAATTTAGGCAGAGCCTACGCACTTCAAAAAAATCAAAAAGCAGCCATTGAGTATTACAAGCAAGCCATCGCGATATATCAAAAAGCATACGAGAATAAACATCCTGATCTGGCCAGCGCTTATAATGAATTAGGTGCCATTTACCTCGGACAAAACAATTATGATGAAGCCATCAATCATTTTCAGCAGGCGCTCATTGCCAATTCACCCTCATTTAAATCAGAAGACATCAATCAAAATCCTACCGGCTTAGAATTTTACAACCCCTCCGTGCTGGTCTATTCACTTAACCTAAAAGCACAAGCACTGGAAGAAAAATACCTGGGCAAAACACTGAAGTTGGAAGATTTAAAAATTGCATTGAATTGTCTTTACAGCAGCGATTCATTAATTGACGAAATCCGCCATCAAAGCTCCGATGAAAATGACAAGCTTGCTTTGGGAAGCCGGGCCGCAGAGGTTTATGAAGATGGTGTGCGCATAGCCATGATTATTTCTGAAAACGTGTTGCGTCCACAGGCTTATTTGGAAAAGGCTTTTTACTTCGCTGAAAAAAGTAAATCAGCAGTATTGCAAGAATCCATTGCCGATGCGCAAGCCAAATCTTTCTCCGGCATACCACCGTCTCTTTTAGAAGATGAAAAAACAATCAAATCCACCATTGCATTCGTCACCCAAAAATTAGCCCAGAAGCCGTCGGAGCAAGAGATTCAACAATTACGCACGCAACTTTTTGAAGCAAATGCTTCTTACCGCACCTTCATCACGAGACTAGAGAAAGATTACCCGAATTACTTCAATCTGAAATTCAGTCAGCCTACCTTGAAGGTTAGTGAAATTCAGCGTTCCATTTCTAACGAAACGGCTGTACTAAGTTATTTCATAGCCGAGAAAAACAACAAACTGTATCTATTTCAAATCACTACAAAAGGCTTAAAAGCAAAAACCATTTCGCTTCCAACTAATCTCGATCGCACAATCAAAGGTTTCACCAATGGCATTCTCTATTCTGAATTTAATGCATATCAAAAGTCGGCAAATATTCTCTCGCCTGTGTTGATGCCTTCGTTGCCCTCATCCATTAGGGAATTGATCATCATCCCTACAGGAAAACTGAGCACTTTACCTTTCGAAGCATTGACCACCTCGCGCATAAAAGGAGGCGATTTCTCGCACGTAGAATATGCCGCTCTGCGCTATGCCATCGGCTATGAATTCTCCAGCAGCTTGCTGATGCAGAAAAAAGAAAACACTGAAGTATCCAATCCATCCATCTTCTTGTGCGCTCCGGTTAAGTTCAATGAAGAAACCGGCTTGTCGGAATTACCGGGCACACAACAAGAGGTGAACACCATTGCCAATCTCTTTCAGGGAAGAAACAAATCCGTTTTGTTTGCCGATGCCAATGAAGTGACCATCAAGTCTCCCGACATATCATCGTATCAATATTTGCACTTTGCCACGCATGGTATTGTCGATGAAGTAAATCCCGAATCATCCCGAATTTTTTTAAGTGCTTTTGCCAAAGAAGATGGCAATTTGTATGCAGGCGAAATCTACAATCTGAATTTAAACGCTCAACTCACTGTACTCTCTGCGTGTCAAACAGGGCTAGGCAAAGTTTCGAAAGGTGAAGGTGTGATTGGCTTATCTCGCGCACTTGTTTATGCCGGTTCAAAAAACATCATTGTTTCATTTTGGAGTGTAGCCGATGAATCGACTTCTCTTTTGATGACTGATTTTTATTCCATCTTGTTAAAGCAAAAAGATCCAAGCTTCAAGCGAGCATTACAGCAATCAAAATTGAAAATGATACAGAGTGGAAAGTATGCAGCACCCTTCTATTGGGCTCCTTTTGTATTGATTGGAAAATAAAAAAACCTGACCCTTGTGAGAGTCAGGTTTTACACAGTTGAACGCTATGGCAAAATAGGTGTTGGCTGTGTTTTAGAGAACCCCAAAGTAGGGAGTTGAGTTTCATTTTTCCTAAACATTTTCAAAAACTTTGTTAAAGAGGAAAAAATGGCCTTTTTTGAGCCAAAATGTCAATGTACCAAGGGATGATCGATGACAACTACCGCCAGCGTGGACTAAGGAATAATCTGGTAAAGAAACTGCGTTTAAAGGGTATTTTAGACGAAAATGTACTCATGGCTATCGGAAAAGTACCCCGACATGCCTTTTTTGACAATGCTTTGCTCAGCCATGCCTATGAGGATAAGGCCTTCCCAATTGGGGAAGGACAGACTATCAGCCAGCCCTACACGGTCGCGTTCCAGTCTGAAAAACTAGAAATAAAGCCGGGCGACAAGGTGCTGGAGATAGGCACTGGATCGGGCTATCAGGCCGCAGTACTTTTAGAGCTGGGAGCGAAAGTCTACACCATCGAATTCCAAAAAAAGCTGTACGAGCACACAAAAGATTTCCTTCCACAACTGGGCTATAAACCATTTTTCTTTTTTGGTGATGGATCGAAAGGAATTCCGGCGAAAGCGCCTTACAACAAAATCATTGTTACGGCAGGCGCACCGATTGTGCCTACAGCACTAACCGACCAATTGAGTGAAGGAGGCATCCTGATCATTCCTGTGGGAGACCGTACGAAACAACAAATGGTACGCATCAAAAAACAGAATGGAAAGCTGCTGAAAGAAACCTATGACGACTTTGCATTCGTGCCGCTGCTGGGCGAACAAGGTTGGCGGAACGCGTAGATCAATCAATACATACAATGAAGTTTAATCGAATGCCCATCGAAGTTGAATCGCCTGAAGAAATGGGCTACTCAACTATTCAATACAATTTGGCGGAGAGTTCAGTGCGCGACAAAACCATTGGAGAACTCGGAATTGATCTATCGAACGTGTTGATGAACTACGGGCATCATCGGGGGCTGCCACAGCTTCAGCAAGCAATCTGCGAAGGGAGCAACATTTTAAAATCCGAGCATGTGTTAATAACTGCGGGAGCTGCGCAGGCATTGTATCTTGTGGCTACCACGATGCTGCAACCTGAGGACCATCTCATCGTGGTTCGCCCAAATTACGGAACAAACTTAGAAACGCCACGGGGCATTCAATGCGCCATGACGGTGATTGATTTAGCATTTGAAAGCGGATTTCAACCCGACATAAATGAAATTCAACAAGCCATTCGACCGACGACCAAACTGATCAGCATCACCCATCCGCACAATCCAACGGGAGTATTTGTTTCGCAATCTACGATCGAGTCAGTGATCCAGCTCAGTGAAAAGCAAGGTTGTTATTTGTTGATGGACGAAACCTATCGGCATTTGAATTTTAAAACTCCGCTCCTTCCCTACTTCGCCGAAAGAAGTGAACGAGTAATTTCGGTGTCTTCATTGTCAAAAGCCTTTGGCGCACCCGGCATTCGAATTGGTTGGGTGATTAGCAGAGATGCAAAACTGCAACACGATTTACTGGCAGCAAAAGAACAAATGATCATCAGCAACTCGGTGGTGGATGAATACATTGCGCTGCAAATTTTCTTGCAAAAAGAAAAGTTATTAAAGGAAGTTCATAGCACATTACAAACTAATTATCACATTGTAAAAGACTGGCTCGAGACAAATAATGATTTTTTTGAATGGGTTGCACCCGATGCGGGGGCCGTTGTGTTTCCGCGAATCAAAGAATCGATCCAGGTAGATTTCTCAAAATTCTACGATCGGTTGTACATCCACTATCATACAGTAGTTGGAGGCGGACACTGGTTTGAGCAAAGTCAACGATACATGCGGATTGGTTTTGGATATCCGTCTTCAGAAGAGCTGAGAACCGGACTAGAAAATGTGATGGGTTGTGTGATGGCTTGTAAGATTGATCAGAAGACCTAATTAGTATCGAATACTCGGAGCCCTGGTTAGTGTCGACACTAACCAGGGCTGAGAAGTCAACGATACATGCGCATTGGTTTTGGATATCCGTCTGCAAGTGAGTTTAGAATTGGATTGAAAAATGTGATGAGTTGTGTGATGGCTTGTAAGATTGATCAGAAGACCTAATTAGTATCGAATACAAATCAAAGCACAAAGGCGATTATCGCTCATTCATCTCCACTTTAACAGGCTCCAGGTTAGTCTTAGCTAAAATCATCTCAATTATCTCTTTATCTTTTTGGTAGTCGACAAACCCACTTTCCTGCGAATTCCATTTTTCGCCATCCACAAACCGAATCACAAAATGCGGCCTGTCATAGATATCTCCACTGAGAGCCTCATACCGTTCAACATCTTCAATTTTGATTATGTCTGTGTATTGATAACGCTTTGACCCAAGGCTAAAAAATCCATTAATACGAATATCAGATTTACCAAAAACGGTATACCAATCAAAAGCGATTACAACACCTATTAAAATCAACAAAGTAGGAAAACATAAAAAAACACTTATTGATTTAAGGTATTCAAACTTATAATTAAGATTTAGATAAGCCAAATACTCTTCCCAATCATCATGTAAATGACGTTTGGTCGAATTAAAGGATATGATAACCGATAACAACAGACCCGCTAATGAAGACAACGCTCCAACGAAATCATTGCTGGGCTTTATAACAAACGTTGCTTCATTAAATACAGAAAGACGAATAGATATGAGAAATGAAAAGACAAAGTAAAGAACAAGACTCAAAGGCACCGCAACCATCAAGAAAATAACAAACTGTTCTCGATAAACTAGGCTATACTTCTCCTTCAGATATTCGAACGATTTATCTGTTCTTTGCTTTGCTTTACTTATGGGGTTAACTACCTCGAATAGCCTATATAACCCATAGGTTAATATTGCAATAACAAAACCAATTACGAAATTTTCAAACATATTAGAATGTCGGCAACGTTAACATCTAATGGTCAAAAATCCATCAAAACTCCTTTAACGATTCAAAACCTGCATCCATCTGAATTGATTTTTTATCCCGAAGCATAAACTCCTCTGGTTAGTGTCATCACTAACCAGTGATGAATCAAAACCCCATCAAAAACTCTTTCAACGATTCAAAACCTGCATCCATCTGAATTGATTTTTTATCCCGAAGCATAAACTGCTCTGGTTAGTGTCATCACTAACCAGAGATGAATCAAAACCCCATCAAAAACTCCCTCAACGATTCAAAACCTGCATCCATCTGAATTGATTTTTTATCCCGAAGCATAAACTCCTGCAAGCGAGCTGGCAATTCAATGGTATCATTTACGCTTTCCTCCACCACTTCTTTGAATTTGGCAGGATGCGCAGTTTCCAAAAATATCCCAACACTGTCATCGCTCAAATAGTTTTTCAAACCCAGATAGCCGATAGCACCGTGTGGGTCCATCAAGTACCCTTGATCACGATAAACCTGTTGCATAGCTTCTCGCGTCTGATCGTCTGTAAATCGACAACCTTTCACATCGGCAGTCAGCTTTTCAAAATCATTCTGATACAACTGCTGCATGCGCACAAAGTTGCTGGGGTTTCCTACATCCATCGCATTGCTGATAGTGGTTTTTGATGCACGGGGTAAAAAAATACCAGAGGTCAAATACGTCGGCACAATGTCATTCGCATTGGTGGCCGCAATCATCTGATGAATCGGCAACCCTATTTTCTTTGCGAATAAACCGGCTGTGAGGTTTCCAAAATTTCCGCTGGGCACAGAAAACACCACGCGTTTGCTCTGCGTTTTCAATTGCGCATATGCACGGAAGTAATAAAACGACTGAGGTAAAAGTCGCGCAATATTGATGGAATTAGCCGAGGTTAAAAACAGTTTTTGTTTCAATTCATCGTTACCAAAAGCCTGTTTCACCAATCGCTGGCAATCGTCAAAGGTTCCATCGATTTCTAAAGCGGTAATATTTCCACCCAATGTAGTAAATTGTTTCTCTTGAATCTCACTCACTTTACCCGAAGGATACAACACCAACACACGAGTTCCCGGCACATTGTAAAAACCATTCGCAACCGCGCTACCGGTATCGCCGGAAGTTGCCACGAGAATGGTGATCTCACGATCTTGTTGCTGTGCAAAGTAACCTAGCAAACCTGACAAAAAGCGTGCACCAAAATCTTTGAATGCTAACGTAGGTCCGTGAAATAATTCCAATGAATAAATTCCCTCTTCGACTTTCACCAGCGGTGCATCGAATTGCAGAGTATGATTCACCATGCGATGTATGTCTGCATCGGGCACATCTCCTTTCAAAAAAAGATTAGCCACCTCGTAACCTATTTCCTGAAAAGACAATTGAGGTAATGATGTAAAAAATGAATCGGGTAGTACCGGAATTTGCTCCGGCATAAACAACCCACCATCGGGCGCAAGCCCCTGAATTACGGCTTCGCGTAATCCAACTTCTAGTTTTCGATTGCTAGTGCTATAATATTTCATACCGTTATTTCACCCTTTCAATTTTTATCTAAATGATTTTAGCTCCTTCCGGATTAAGTTTTGAAATCACCACATCCGTCTTCAATTGATGCTTAGCAAACTCCTGTTGCATGGCTTTCGCTACATGTTCAGCAATATCGAGTTGCGAACTTAATGCAAACAATGTAGGCCCTGATCCGGAAATACCACAACCTAATCCACCCGCTTCAACCGCAGCAGATCGTACCTCTTCGAAACCGGGAATGAACGCCGAACGTACCGGTTCAGCAATCACATCTTTCAATGAGCGTGCAATCAATGCATAGTCGGATTGTGTTAAGCCAAGCATCAGTCCGGCAATGTTACCACTCTGGGTCACGGCATCACGCAACGTTACAGTGGGTCGAAGCACTCTGCGCGAATCGGAGGTTTTTACTTCAATATGCGGATGCACCAATGTGCAATACAATTCCAACTTCACATCAATCTTCACTACATCCAGCGGTTGATAATCGCGTATCAAAACAAAGCCGCCCATTAAACTGGGTGCCACATTGTCGGCATGCGCCGATCCACATGCAATCCGCTCGGCTTCCATCGCAAAAGGCACCAATTCTTTTCGCGAGAGGCGATTGCCCATCAAATGATTGATAGCAACCAATGCAGCCACGCCACTCGCGGCACTGGAGCCCATGCCGCTGCCGAGGGGTAATTTTTTAAATAGTGCTATCTCAACTCCAACGTGTTCGCCAATGGCTTGCAGATACGATTGAACCGCCACACCGGCTGTATTTTTTTCAGCCTCGCGTGGCAATCGTCCACCATCGCCAACAATCGTTGATATCGAAACATCGTTTGAATCATTCAAGGTGAGTACGACTTCATCACCGGGATGATCCACTGCAAAGCCAAGCACATCAAAGCCGCAACAAACATTGGCAACCGTAGCCGGAGCAAACGCTCTTACTGAATTCTTCATCTTAGTTTGTATAATTTCCGATTCGAATAATATCTGCAAAAACACCCGCTGCCGTCACTTCAGCTCCTGCACCCGGTCCGCGAATAACCATCGGACGCTCTTTGTAGCGCTCAGTCGTCAGCAAGATGATGTTGTCGCTTCCTGCCAAAGAAAAGAAAGGATGATTCGCTCCCACCGATGCCAGTGATACGCGTGCTCTTCCGTTTTCAATCACTGCCATGTAGCGAAGCCTCTCTCCTTTTCCATTGGCTTTGTCAAACAAACTGGAATAGTTCGGGTTGAAATTTTCCAATCGCTTAAAAAATTCCTCCACCGACATTTCACCTCTGCATTCTTCCGGTACCAGGTTTTCTACCTGTACATCCGAAAGTTCTAATGGCAAACCAATTTCACGGGAAAGGATCAGCGCTTTACGTGCTACATCCATGCCATTCAGATCATCGCGAGGATCGGGCTCTGTAAAACCTTTTTCTTTCGCTTCCTTCACAATATCGCTGAACTTACGGTTGCCATTGAACGAACTGAAAATGAAATTGAGGGTACCACTTAACACAGCTTCAATCCGTAATGCTTTATCTCCGCTGATTAGCAAATCATTTAATGTGTTGATAACCGGTAGTCCGGCTCCTACATTGGTTTCATACAAGAAGCGAACACCTCGTCTGCTGGCCGTTGATTTTAGGTTTAGATAACTTGAATACGATCCGGAGTTGGCTTTTTTATTAGGCGTAACAATGCTGATGTTCGAAGCAAGAATACGCTCATAATAGCCAGCAACTTCTTCGCTGCTGGTGCAATCTACAAAAATGCTGTTCGATAAATTCAGCGCGACCATGTTTTCAAAGTAAGCTGACATACTCATGGAGTGATTACTGTTCAGTAACAAATCAATGCCGTTGTCGAGTGATATACCCTCTTCCTGAAAAAACATCTTGCGACTATTGGCAAGTCCTACGAAGTTTACTTCCAAATGATTTTCTGCTGCAAGTTTTTGATATTGCTGGTTCACCATACGCATGAGTTCTTTACCAATCAAACCAGTTCCCACCAAAAAGATATTAAGCACTTTGCGATCGGATAAAAAGAAAGCTTCGTGCAAGACATTTAGTGCTTTGGTAGTATCCGATTGTTGAATCACCGCAGAAATATTCAACTCCGAAGAACCTTGAGCAATCGCATTGATATTCACACCAGCCTTTCCCAGCGCACCAAACATTCTACCGCTTGTACCAGGATTGTGTTTCATTCCTTCTCCTACCACAGCGATAATTGTCAGGTTATTTTCCACCATCACTTCGTCCATTTCGCCTCCGCGAATTTCATATTGAAACTCCAACTCAATCGCTTCCTTTGCTTTTGCTGCGTACAATGTTTCAATAGCAAAACAGATCGAGTGCTCAGACGAAGCCTGACTAATCAAAATGACATTGATTTTTTCTTTGGCGAGAATTCCAAACAACCGCATGGATACACCCACCACACCTTGCAATCCGCTGCCTTGCACATTCAGCAAACTGATGTTGGCCATCGAAGAAACACCTTTGATCAAAAGTGACTTACCATTAGCATCAGCTTTGATCACTGATCCCTGAAAAGTTGGATTGAATGTATTTTTAATCCAGATCGGAATCTGTCGCGTCATGGCTGGTTGCATAGTAGCCGGAAAAATAACCTTCGCCCCGAAGTGTGAAAGCTCCATCGCCTCTTGGTAGGTCATTTCTGCTACCGTGAATGCTTTCTTCACTTTACGTGGATCGGCCGTCATCATTCCATCCACATCGGTCCATATCTCCAATGATGTGGCATTGAGCGCGGCAGCAAAAATAGCTGCGGTGTAATCAGATCCACTTCGGCCAATCGTAGTGGTTTCACCGGAAGGTGAAGTACCTATAAATCCGGTGACAATCTGAAGGGATGGATGTTGTTGAAAATATTCTGCGATGAGTCGATTCGTAGAAGCGAAATCAATTTTTGCGTAGCCAAAATTACTATCCGTCTTCACCACCTTACGCGCATCTAAAAACTCCGCATCTATACCTTGCGATAAAAATCCCTCCGAAATAATGTAAGCCGACAATCGCTCGCCAAAACTCATAATATAATCCAACGAGCGAAGGGTTCTTTCTTTGATTAAGAAAATACCATTCAAAATATCTTCTAACTCATTGATCGTGATTTTCACTTGAGCAATCACGGCGCTTTGACGCTGAATGTCCACCAATTCGCGGACGGCCTCGAGGTGTCGCTTTTCAATTTGTTCAAGCTGTTGCTTGTAGTCGGTGTTGCCTTGAAGCGCCAGCGTGCTTAGTTGAATCAGCGTATCCGTCACGCCTCCAAACGCAGAGAATACAATGGCTATTTTCTCTTGGAGCAAATAGGGCTTCACAATTTCAATGACTGATTTGATGCGAGCGGGAGTAGCGACCGATGAACCTCCGAATTTTAATACCTTCATAAACTAAAAAATAAGTATCAATAGAAATAATTGCTTGGTGCAGAGTTGAAAATAAAACTGATCATGTCGCTGATTTATTCAGGCGATCAATAAAAAATAATAATGGGTGGAGGTTAATAGATGGAGGGAGCTACCCCGTAATAGTAATGGTAGTAATTGTTGTAGCAATTACAAAAAATGAAGTAGATGTAGTAGCGTTTGCCATAATTCTCATGCAAGAAGAGCATACCCAATGACTAATGCAAAATATTTTTTTAGAATTTTTAATAAGAAAGAAAAAACAAACTAACGGTTAGTAGTATTTTCTGAGGTGATAATGCTAGCTTTGCTTATCGAAATTGTTAAACTTAATTTCGCGCTATGGAAGAAATTATTTTCTTAGTCGAGGAGAGTCCCGAAGGAGGATTTTCTGCAAAAGGATTAGGTGTTTCTATTTTAACAGAAGGAGATACTATTGAAGAATTGCAAACAAACATTAGAGACGCAATACACTGCCATTTCGATATTGAAAAGCCAAGATTGGTTCGATTGCACATGGTCAAAGAATTGGTATTTGCCGCATGAAATTACCTAGGGACTTAAGCGGAAAACATCTTATAAAAAGCGCTGATCACGACCCACTGAAGATAGGGACTCTTTCTGCAATTATTGGCGAAATGGCAATCCACTTTAATATTTCAAAAGAAGAAATCTTAAAACAATTATTTGATAAGTAATGTCCCGCAAGAAGAAAAACCCAAAAGACTCGTTCGTTAGCATGACTGAATTGGTACTACCTAACGACACCAACACATTGAATAACTTAATGGGTGGAAGGCTGATGCACTGGATGGACATCGTTTCAGCTATCGCCGGACAAAAACACTGCAACAGCATTGTAGTGACTGCCTCGGTAGATAACATATCTTTTCGCGAACCGATTCGATTAGGTGATGTCGTTACACTCCGAGCAAAAGCAACTCGTGCCTTCAATTCTTCTGTTGAAATACGAATTGATGTAGATGCCGAAAATATTCCCGAAGGAAAAAAGATTGCCAGCAACTCGGCTTACTTTACATTTGTAGCTGTGGACGCGAATGGAAACCCGGTGCCCATTCCAGAAATAGATCCTGAAACAGACGAAGAAAAAGAATTGTATCACGGTGCTTTACGCAGACGCCAACTTCGCCTGATTCTTGGCGGAAGAATGAAGCCCAGCGATGCCCACGAACTGAAATCGATATTTGATATTAAAGAATGACCGAAGCCGAAGTAATTTTCTCTGATACTCTCTACAACCTACCAAGTCCGGTAACGGTGGTCATTGAAAAGCCATGGACTGCCATCACACCGGAAGAACGTACACAGCTTTCTAAAATTCTTAATGCTTTAAAGCTAGGAATCGATCGGGTACGCATTATCCATCAGACATCTTTAGATTTGAATAAGCTGGTGGACAGCCCCAGACACGTCATTGTTTTTGGCTTATCCCTTTCGGGTGTAAATGCCTATGAGGCTCTGAACGTTTCCGACAAAAAGGTAGTACTTGCAGAAAGCCTGACCTCACTCCTTCCCGATGATGCCGCTAAGAAGAAACTGTGGCTGGCCCTCAAGGCTATGTTTGGGCTTTAGCAGACACAAAAAAGCCTTCAAAAACAGTATTTTAAAATATTAGCCCTTCTTCTATCTTTGCCACACTTTTTAAAAGCCTGTCAAAAGGACGGGTGATAATTAATAAACTAAACCTGTATGCAAAACCAATTGTTGTATGTATTGCCCTTCTTTGGTGTGTTGGGCCTATTGTATGTTGTTTGGAAAAGTGCCTGGGTAGCCAGCCAAGATGCCGGCACCGACAAAATGAAAAAAATAGCAAGCCACATTGCCGAAGGCGCAATGGCTTTCTTGAAGGCCGAATACAAAGTATTGGTCATTTTCGTGGCATGTGTAGCTGTTCTTTTAGCTGTAACTGCCAATTCAACAACCTCTTCCCCATTAGTAGGCTTATCTTTTGCGTTAGGTGCTTTCAGTTCTGCATTAGCAGGATTTATAGGTATGCGTGTAGCTACTAAAGCAAACGTAAGAACAACCAATGCCGCTAGAACCAGCTTGGGCAAAGCCCTTGAAATAGCCTTCGTAGGCGGTTCTGTAATGGGTATGGGTGTAGTTGGTATCGGGGTTTTAGGTCTGAGCGTTCTTTTGATTGTTTATGGAAATATGTTCGGCATGGACACTCAAGATAATGTGACCCGTGTTATCACCATTATTACCGGTTTCTCATTTGGTGCTTCTTCAATAGCCTTGTTTGCACGTGTAGGTGGTGGTATTTACACCAAAGCTGCTGACGTAGGTGCTGACTTAGTGGGTAAAGTAGAAGCCGGTATCCCGGAAGATCATCCTTTGAATCCTGCTACCATTGCCGACAACGTTGGTGATAACGTAGGTGACGTAGCCGGAATGGGTGCAGACTTATTTGAATCGTATGTGGGATCTATCGTTGGAACCATGGTATTAGGTGCCGCTTTCATGGTGCCCGGCTTCAATGATCAATTTAATGGTCTTTCTGCCGTGTTATTACCACTGGTGCTTGCCGGTGTTGGTATCATCATGTCATTTGTAGGAACTTTCTTCGTAAAGGTGAAAGAAGGTGGCGATCCACAAAGAGCACTGAATATGGGCGAATTCTCGTCATCCATCGTCATGATCATCGCCTCTTATTTCATCATCACTTGGATGCTCCCAGCAGAGTGGACTTACAATGACTTATTGTATAGAGATGCTGCTGGAAATCCTACCGTTCGTATTATGACCTCTTTAGGCGTATTCTGGGCAACCATCATCGGTTTAGTAGGTGGAGTATTGGTAGGTTTGATTACTGAATATTACACTGCTATGGGCAAAAAGCCGGTATTGTCGATCGTTCGTCAATCTTCGACCGGCGCAGCTACCAACATCATTGCAGGTCTTGGTGTAGGTATGATGTCTACCATGCTACCAACACTCGTTATCGCTTTTTCAATCATTGGAGCGTTCTATTTTGGCGGATTGTACGGTATTGCCATTGCAGCCGTAGGTATGCTTTCAAACCTTGGAATTCAATTAGCAGTAGATGCTTACGGACCTATTTCTGACAATGCCGGTGGTATTGCTGAAATGTCTGAGTTGCCGAAAGAAGTTCGTTCTAGAACCGATAAGTTGGATGCTGTTGGTAACACAACTGCAGCTATCGGAAAAGGCTTTGCCATTGCTTCTGCTGCTTTAACCGCACTTGCTTTATTCGGTGCCTTTATGACTACTGCTCAAATCAACTCCATCGATGTGTCCAAAGCCAATGTAATGGCCGGACTCTTCATCGGAGGTATGCTTCCATTCGTATTCTCTGCCCTGGCGATGGGTGCTGTGGGTCGTGCCGCTATGGCGATGATCGAAGAAGTACGCAGACAGTTCAATGATATTCCTTTGTTAAAGGCTGCATTGGCTGTGATGAAGAAAAATGGCGATAAAGACATGAAAGACTGGTCCGCCGAAGATCAAAAGACTTTCCATGACGCAGATGGTTCTGCCGAATATGGAAAATGCGTTGAAATATCTACCAAAGCCGCTCTTAGGGAGATGGTGCTTCCTGGCTTAATGGCTGTAATTGTACCAGTTGTTATCGCTTTCTTACCTGGATTTGGTGTAGAAGCCTTAGGTGGAATGTTGGCGGGTGTGACTGTATCAGGTGTATTGATGGCGATCTTCCAATCAAATGCAGGTGGTGCATGGGATAACGCAAAGAAGAGCTTTGAAGAAGGTGTTGAAATCAACGGACAGATGTATTACAAGAAATCTGAGCCACACAAAGCAGCTGTAACCGGCGATACTGTGGGTGATCCATTCAAAGATACTTCAGGTCCATCTTTGAACATCCTGATCAAATTGATGTCCATCGTAGCCTTGGTAATTGCTCCTTTGCTGGTAAAAGGAGTACCTGCAACTGCTAAGACTGAAGTAAAACCGGTAATTGAATCCATTACCCCCTCTACAGAAGTAAAACAGCCTTAATTCAAACAAGGCATTCAATCCATAATGAAAAGCACCGGAAGTTTTCCGGTGCTTTTTTCATTTTAAAAGGTCAATCACTATTTTTAGCGTTCATAGAAATCAAACGATCAAACCCCATGAAGTATTTACTTTTAGTTCTAACCACTACTTTGTTTAGTGCGGCAGGTATGGCTCAAAACTCAGTGTTTGGGAAATGGAAATCCATTGACGACAAAACCGGCGAAGCCAAATCCATCATCGAAATCACTGAGCGCGATGGTAAAGTATATGGCAAAATCATCAAAATATTCCCCAAAGATCCGAAGCGAACAGATCCGGTTTGCGACAAATGCCCCACCGACGACAACCGATATAATAAGAAGGTAATTGGCATGGAAATCATGCGCGATATGAAAAAGGACGGCGATGAATATGCAGGTGGAACAATCCTCGACCCGGAAGTAGGCAAAATCTATCGATGCAAAATCTGGGTGGAAGGCAATGAGTTAAAGGTGAGGGGTTACTTAGGCCCGTTCTATCGTACCCAATCATGGCAACGCCTCTAAACAATACGTTGTTTTATCTAAAAAAATGTGATCTTTAACGACATAAACACCCTATCCTATTACCTAAAGGTTACCAATTGTGGCATTACGAGTATTCAAATCCAGTTCTCAGCTAGACGAAAAGGAAATCTTTGAAAGGATTACTAAGGGAGATGAAAAGGCTCTTGAAATAATCTATAAGAAGTACTATCGCATGATGACCAAATTGGTAATCACTAACAGCGGTACCGAAGAAGAAGCGAGAGACGTGTATCAGGATGCGCTGGTAGTATTCTGGCAGAAGGCAAGATCGGGTAATCTGGTTTTAACTTCAAAGATGAGTACCTTCATCTACAGTATTTGCCAAAACCTGTGGAGAAAAGAACTCGATCGGAAGAAGCGCCTCTCCAACGAAGAAAAGGATACACCCACATCCATGGATATGGATAGCCCGGAACGAGAGAAGATCATGGCCAAGTGCCTGGACCAACTGGGTGAAACGTGTAGAAAAGTTTTGATGTATTACTATTTCGATGAAATGTCCATGCAGGAAATAGCCGAAAAGTTGGGATTTGCCAACACGGATACTGCCAAGACCAAGAAGTATAAATGCAAACAAAAACTGGATGAATTAGTGAAGGCTCAATATTCGGAGCAGGATTTTTTAGACTAACACAATCATGAGTAACATTGAATTAATCGACGACTATTTGACCAATCGCCTAAGCGATGCGGACAAAGCTGCGTTTGAATCACAACTTGCTACTGATCCGACCTTACAAGCGGACATAGAGTTGCAAAAGCAAATTATTGAAGGCGTACGAAAAGCTCGTGCCGCTGAACTCAAAACCATGCTCAGCCAAGTGCCGGTATCATCTCCTGTATCTTTCACCTTGCCGGTGATGCGGATGGCTGCGAGTATTGTGGGTGCAGGAATTATGATTTTGGCGTTCAGCTACTACTTCAATTCGAACTCGAACGGACCGCAGATGGCCACCTCGCTCGAAGACTCTATCCAAAAAGTAGACCCTGCTGAATTTGAGCCATTGGAAGAACCTACCGTTCCTGCAGTTAAGGAGGAAGCAAAAAAAACGGAGCAACCTGAAAAAAAGGTAGAGGAATCCAGCCCCAAAGTTACTTCCGTTCAACAGCCAAAGATTGATATTGTTGACCCGACCAAAGAATTGACGGAAGAACACAACGCATCGATACCGAGCTCAGAAGCTTCGAAAACTGGTCTTGTCCGCTCTCACATTGCGGTAGAAGTAGACGATCACAACAAAAAGTACGGCTTCCACTACCAATTTGCGCAGGGCAAACTTTTTCTCTACGGATCGTTTGACAAAGGGCTGTATGAAATTTTGGAAATCAATGGCGAAACCCATTCGGTGTTTTTGTTCTACAAAGAGAACTACTACAATTTGGATGAGAAGTCCAGTGCCATCACTCCTCTGGAAGCTATCCGCAACCCGGCGTTGATCAGCAAACTCAAAGAGTATAAGAATAAGTAATTCGGATTTCAGGTTTAAAGGTTAGAAACCCTCTCCTATCGAGAGGGTTTCTTTTTATTATATTTGCAGCTTATGGAAGCAGCGAAGTATAAATACAGGAAAAAGAAGCTCGGAAGCTATCCATATGTAAGTGTAGTCTTCAGCATTGCACTCGCCTTATTTGCCATTGGCGTCTTTGGTACTTTAGTGATCTATTCCAAAGAGCTGGAACGCACGGTGCGAGAGAATGTAAAAATTCAGGTGTACCTGAAGAATCAACTTTCTAAAGAGCAAATCACCAAAATTCAGCAACGATTAAAGTCATCGTACTTTGTTTCTAAAACGGCTACTGAAGGTGCTATTCAATTTGTTTCCAAAGAATCAGCGGCCAAAGAGTTTATCCGGGAAACCGGCGAGGATTTCAAAAAATTCTTAGGAGAAAACCCGTTGCGCGACGCGTACTTAGTGCGCATCGATCCAGTGTATCACGACAAGGCAAGTCTTGCAAAAATCAAAAAAGACACCGAGAAACTGGATGGTGTTTTTCAAGTTTATTATGTTGAAAATGTGATTGAATCCATCAACGAAAATGTTACCAAAATCGGTTTGGTTTTGATGGGCTTAGTGGCGCTGCTACTTCTTACCGTGGTGCTGCTGATCAACAACACCGTGCGTCTCGCCCTGTTCTCACAGCGTTTCATTATTCGCAGTATGCAATTGGTGGGAGCCAAAAAATGGTTTATTCAGCGCCCCTTCTTGTTTCAAGCTATGTGGCATGGAGCATTAGCCGGACTCATTGCTTGCCTCCTACTCTATCTATTGGTTTCATTTACTACTCAGCGAATTGCTGATCTTAACTTAATACAAAATACCAACCGACTTTATCTTTTAGGAGTATCGCTGCTCGTTTTGGGAATGGTGGTGGCTGTTACCAGCACCTATCGCGCGGTGGCAAAGTATTTACGCTTATCTTTGGACGAATTATTTTAACATGAGCAAATTACCTTTCGGCAAGAAAAATTACCAGCTGATGATAACCGGCATTGTTACCCTCATCATTGGCTTCACCATTATGGCGATGGATCAGGAGACCCACGGCTTTGGTTTTTTAGGCTTAACCCTTGGGCCTCTGGTGGTGTTGTCAGGCTTTGTGCTTGAAATCTTTGCCATCCTGCATACGCCAAAAGAAAGCAAATAATTCCATGTCTATTTGGGAGGCGGTTATTCTCGCGATTGTGGAGGGACTTACGGAGTTTTTGCCGGTTTCTTCTACCGGGCACATGATCATCGCATCTTCATTCATGGGTATCGCCTCTGACCCATTTACCAAAACATTTACGGTAGCTATTCAACTAGGAGCAATCGCTTCGGTGGTAGTTCTTTACTGGAAGCGTTTCTTTCAAACCTTCGACTTCTATTTCAAACTGTTTGTAGCATTTATACCGGCTGCTATTTTGGGGGTTCTCTTTAACAAGAAAATAGATGCATTATTGGAACGAGTGGATGTAGTTGCCATAACATTAATTCTGGGCGGCATCTTGTTTTTGTTCATCGATAAGCTCTTTCAAAAAACAGAAGGAGATGGCAATCAAACGGTATCGTATCCGGTAGCGCTTAAAATTGGTTTCTTCCAAACCATCGCCATGATTCCAGGGGTTTCACGATCGGCTGCAACTATCATCGGTGGATTGACACAAGGTCTTACCAAAAAGATGTCAGCCGAGTTCTCTTTCTTCCTCGCAGTGCCAACCATGTTTGCAGCCACAGCTTATAAGTTGCTGAGCTTCTACAAAGAGGGCAATACCTTCGGAACAGTTGAGCTAACTACATTGGCCATTGGCAACGTGGTTGCGTTTCTGGTAGGCATGCTTGCCATTAAATCGTTTATCGCGTTCCTTACTAAAAACGGTTTTCGATTGTTCGGTTACTACCGAATTATACTTGGCTCCATTTTGTTGATCCTTTCGTGGTTGGGCATTCAATTGTCAATTGTGTAATGGAAATTACAGAAGGAAGCGTTTTGTTAATCAATAAGCCATTGAATTGGACTTCCTTTGATGTGGTCAATAAGTTGCGTTATCGGCTCAAAACAAAAAAGGTAGGTCATGCAGGAACTTTAGATCCATTGGCAACCGGATTGTTAGTTATTTGCACCGGCAAAATGACCAAGCGCATCGAAGAATTTCAAGCACAGGAAAAAGAGTATACTGGATCATTTACGATTGGCCAAACGACCGCTTCGAATGATTTAGAAACTACGCCTACGGAAGCCGTCGATGTTTCAACTGTTTCCGATCAATCCATTCAAGCTGCTACTCAAAAATTCATAGGAACCATTCAACAAGTACCTCCGATTCACTCCGCCATCAAAGTAGATGGTAAGCGAGCTTATAAATTTGCCCGCAAGGGACAGGAGTTGGTGTTGCCACCACGTGAAGTTTCCATTTCAGCGTTTGAAATTACTGACATCCAAAAACCCGTGATACGATTTCGAATCGTTTGTTCGAAGGGAACATACATTCGAAGCATTGCCCGAGACTTTGGGCAGGAATTGGGGGTTGGCGCCTACTTAAGCGAACTCGTGCGTACGCGCATTGGTGCATTTCGACTGGAAGATGCTATTTCTGTAGAGGCTGTGCAACGACCTGATGAGACCCCTTCAGCACTATGAGAATCTATCATCAAATAGACGACTTCACCAGACTGACAAATGCAGTTGTAACCAGCGGCACGTTTGATGGCGTTCACCTAGGGCATCAAAAGATTTTAGCCCGACTGAAAGATGTGGCAGAGAAGAGTGACGGCGAAACGGTAGTGATTACCTACTGGCCACATCCGCGTTTGTTGCTTAAGCCGGAAGATACCTCTCTGAAACTCCTGAATACTTTCGAAGAGAAAGCAGAACTGTTAAAAGAGCAGGGCATTCAGCACTTGTTGCGCATTCCATTCACCAAAGAGTTTTCGCAGCTGACCTCTAAAGAATTTATATCATCAATTCTGATTGATAAAATCGGCACCAAGAAGTTGGTGATTGGCTACGATCATCGGTTCGGTAATAACCGCGAAGGCAGTTTTGAACAACTAAAGCTAAGCGCACCTACTTATGGATTTGAAGTAGAAGAAATTGCACGGCAAGATGTTGACCATGTAACCGTGAGCTCTTCTAAAATCCGAAAAGCATTGGAAGAAGCCGACTTGAATACAGCATCGCATCTTTTGGGAAGAAATTATTCCATTAGCGGACGGGTAGTAAAAGGCGACAAACTTGGAAGAGTGCTTGGCTACCCAACTGCAAACATCGACTTGGATTCTCGCTTAAAGCTCATTCCATCTGACGGAATTTATGCTGTTACTATTTTGCATGAACACACCCTCTACAAAGGCATGCTTTATATTGGCAACCGACCAACTGTAGATGGTAGCAAGCGCGTTATTGAGGTAAACCTGTTTGATTTCGTAAAAGAAATTTACGGAGAATCATTGACTATCTATTTCCACCAACTCATTCGTTTGGATTCAAAGTTTCAGGATTTAGAAGCATTGAAAACACAGCTTGGCTTGGACAAGGAAGAATCGCTTCGTTTACTTTCAACGAAGTAGTTATCTCGTTTTCAAAATAAATACAACTTTTCCTTTCGATCGTTCCGGCTTCTTTCCGCCCGAGGTGGGGATGAGTGAATTTCTGCGAATCTCTTCTTTCAGAATTTTTTCTGCCTGTAGGCTGAGTCCTCTATCTTTGGTTTGCACACTGATGATATCTCCATTCTCGTCGCACTCTATTTCAAATTCAATTTTACCATCTTCATTATCGGGGAGATCTGGAATTTTAGGATTTTCTGCCCACGCCCATCCGGACATAGCCAACGCAAAACCATCGCCTCCGCCACCACCACCCTGTTTACCATAAAGCGCATTTGCATCGGGCTTTCCGTCCGGATTTCCTTTGTCCCCTGTTTTACCCGGATCATCTCCTTGGCTAGGAGTTTTGGTGCCTTTGTTCGCTACTGGAACCTGAGTAGCCGGATCGGGCTTCGGATCTTTCTTGGTTTCTTTGGTAGACTCTGCAGGTTTGGCCTCTGCTACTTTATCTTTTGGTTTTTCTATCACCGGTTTCTTTTCCGGTTCTTTCACAACCACCGGGCTCTCTTCGTTGGAAACAACTGCTTCAGGAGTTGTGGAAGCATCTTTAACTTCTTCTTGTGGTTGCTCTTGAGGTGTATTTTCTTCTTGTGTGGGCTCTTCTGTACGAACAGGCTCTTCAGGCTGCACATCGCCACCACCCTGATCATCAAAACCAAGATTGATTTCTACTCCCGGCAAATTGAGAGGCGGATTGGGTGGTCGCCAGGCAACCAGAAAAAACAGAATCAGAAACAAAGACGCGTGTATCGCTAAAGACGTTAGCAGTGCAATCTGTTTGTTCTTTTTCTCCTTCTCCTCTTCCGCTTTCATATTATTTCGGTTTGGTAGCGATAGAAACTTTCGCGTTCATGGAATTGGCAATGCCCGCCACAAAAACCAGCTCACGGGTCGGCACACTCTCATCGATGTGTAAAACAACAACTCCTTTGGGCCCGCCTATTTTCTTTTTCAATTCGCCCTCTAAGGTAGCCTTGGATACGCGCTTATCATTTACAAAAAACTGCAAATCTTTTGTAACAGTTACTGATACTTTCTGTACTTCCATTGCACTCGGTTTGCTGGTTGGCAGATTTACAGGCAATCCAGAAGGAGTAACAAACGAAGACGTGAGCATAAAAAAGATCAGCAAGAGAAAGATCAAATCCGTCATGGAAGCCATGCTGAATGCGGGATCTACTTTATTTCGGGTTTCTAATTTCATGTGATGGTTATTTCTTGAATTTTACAAAACACGTTACCGTGGCTCTTGCAATAAATCAATGAACTCAATGGATGAGTATTCCATTTTATGAACGACCTTCGATACACGTGTAACCAAGTAGTTGTAACCAAGGTAAGCGATAATGCCTACCAACAAACCAGCTACTGTAGTGATCATAGCTGTGTAAATTCCATCAGCTAATAATTTGGGGCTCACAGAACCTTCTTCCTGTGCAATGGAGATGAAGGCTTGCACCATACCAATTACGGTTCCCAAGAAACCCATCATCGGAGCTGCCCCAGCAACTGTTGCGAGTACGGATAGATTCTTTTCTAATTTGAATAACTCAAGCTTACCTACGTTTTCAATAGAGGCTTCAATGTTTTTGAGTGGACTACCGATACGTGCAACCCCCTTTTCGATCATGCGAGCTACCGGTGTATCATGCTGGCTGCAGAGCATCTTCGCTGACACAATATCTCCCTTCAATACAAGCTCTTTGATTTTGCCCATAAATGCATCGGGGCTTTCGTTGGCTTTGTTCACCGTTCGAAGGCGTTCTACGAAAATGTAGATCGCTACAAACGAAGACAACAAGATGGGAATCATCAAAGGCCCACCGGCCAAGGCCAGTTCAATAACAGAAACCGACTGATCTGCCTGAGGTTGACTGCCAGCAACAATCTGTGCTAAAATCATAAATAATAAAGTTTAAAAAATATCCTTATAAACAATTATGCTAATCAATCAGCATAACGCAAAAAATCACAAGCTAGTACAGCCTAATACTTAATCACCCACACAGCATCGCCATAGTCTGCTTTTGATGCATCGGCAGCAGATTGCGCATTTGCAAAGGTCTCATGATCACCAATCGCCAAACGGCTAAACTTTGATTTGCCAAATGGAGGTATGATTTTAGAACTTACCCCGTTCGTACTTAATTTCTTGGCATGATCCATCAATAAGTCAGCGTCTACTGCACTAGCCACTACTACATAGAATTTACCTGTTCTATCGGTCAATTTTTCGATTGTTCCTTCTACCGGAGTAGCCTTTGCCGCTGCTTCTGCTGCCAAACGAGCGGCTTCTTCATCTTCCTTCTGCTTTGCTAACCGCGCAGCTTCTTCTTTTGCTTTCTTTTCATTCTCGATCTTTGCCAAACGCTCCATCTGCGTTTTCTTATTGGCCGGATCGATTACATATTTCCAAACTAAAAAACCAGCCGCCAGGATAACTACGGCAATCAACAAACCAATAACCACCGGGGCTTTGGATTTGGGTTCATCCGGTTCGGGGATAAATCCGTGTTTATCGTATTTCACTTCATTCGCTGCAGTTGTTGTCTCTTCGTGTAGCACCACCGTATCTCCCGTCTCAAATTCAGTGGGTTCCACTTTGGGTTCTTCCGATTTCTCTTCTAATTGGTCAAGCGGTTTATACTCTAAATCCGGCAAACCAAAATTATCTTCGTTTTGATTGTTCTTGTTTTCGTCTTCGGTCTTGAACGACATAAGCTTAAGGTTGAAGTTTAACTCAATATTAACTTACAAATAACGCAAATTCTTTTGAAAAAGCTATTCTAAAAGCTCCAACTAAAGCCTGCCAACGCCTGAAATCCTCTCACGGGATAGTACAAATAGGTTTGATACTGACTACCCAACACATTGTTAGCTTGAATAAAAATATGCACCTGATCGGACAACGAATAGGTTGCATTTAAATTGAGGTCGGTTGCAATCGGAAGCTCCACTACCCCATTCTCATACCCGGTTACATTGTCCTTGAACACCATTGAATTTGCTTTTATTCCACCCTGCAAAGTAAAGTCTGCATGAAACTGGATTTTATTGTAGATGTTATACGAACCGATGACGTTGAGTTTGTAAGCCGGGCGATGCCACGCTTTCTGTATTTTGTCCGTGGTGTAAGCGTAATAATCTCCCCGCAAAGTAAATCGGTAAAGGGCTGTTTTTGAGAATGCCAATTCTGCAAACAAATTGGTGCGGGTGGCATTATCATAGGTCATCACAAATCGTTCCGGACGGTTGCTGCTTGTTAAACCTGTAAAAAGATTGTTTTGGTAGAAGTACAAATTCTTGAGGGTAGCGAATGAAAGCCCGGTTTGAAAGGCCACATTACTTCCAAGCTTCCCATTGATGCCGCCCAAAAATTCGAAGGTGCGATTGGTATGATTCAGGAGTACATTCTGCTCAAGCCATGCGTTCTCACGCGAAAGTGTATGTAATGATACCCGGTCCATACCGCCTGTAAGCCCAGCATACGCCTGAATTTTTTCTGTCAGTTGGTAACTGGCTCGCACATCCGGATAAAGATTCACATTTTTGACTGTGCCCAAGGTGTCATTCTGAAACGCTGCGGTGAAGCCTACTTTCAGTTGCAAATTTTCGATGGGCGCAAATGTGTAAGATGGCATCACGCGAAACAAGTGACGCGCCCGTGAGCTTCCGGAAAAATCGCGATTCATTAAGGTGTAGTCTCCTGCCAAATCGATGTACTTTTCGTTGGCCACTTTCAAATTGCTTTTCAATTCCAATGAAATTTCAGTTTCCGAAGACTGACGATCATCCTTCAAATAAGAAAAACCACCGGTGACTTGATAGTTGAAATCTTTGCGTTGCACATTCTCAATTGTGGCAGAAAGGTTGATGATCGAATACGACTGTGATACAACAGATGACACGGGCATATTGGGATAGATGCCGTAAAATTTGGCTGCTCGGTTCTCGTAGCCCAACGATCCGCCAACGGCAATTGCCCGGCTAAATGCTTTTCCAAACACATTCACTTCGGTATTTCCACTAGCTGAATTTCCGTCTCCAACAGGCCCGCTTCCATAGCTGCGATGAAATAACTTGGCTCCATAGTATTTGTTCTTGTCGCGTTTATTGGTGATGTACCCTTCCAGGTAAGGAGAAGTGTAGTTTCCAAAACCAGCGCTGATGTAGTTGTTGTAAAGCTTATCAATGGCCGGAGACTTTAACTTATGTGGACGAATTGAAGGATTGTATTCAGACGCGGTAAAGCCTACATTCTTGTAGTCGTATGTGATCTCTGGCTTAATGGGTTCCGCAGGACGTGGAGGCACTTTCTCAAAGGTGCGTGTAGCCGGCGGCAGTGTTACTTGTCGGTCCTTTATGATGACAATCTCCACATTCGGAATTTCCCCCTGATCTTGTGCAAAGAGCAAAGTACTGATGGTGCATAATAGCACGACTGACATCAGAACCCGATTTCTCATAATCCGTGAATCCATTTTTTTACTTATCATTATCAACGGTATCAGCTTTCACTTTTTGTTTTAACTCAATTTGATCGATTCGAAGCAGTTTAGCCTTCGCAGCCAATTTTACTTCTTCTGTAGGGAAGTTATCAATCAGTGATTTCAGTACTGCTTTGGCATTGAATGAGTCGCACTGGCTAAGAAATTGTCAGACAATAACAGATACGATTTTCCGACCCATTCTGTATACGAGGCAAAATCAGTATTGAGGCTTACCAATGTTTCGTAGCATTGTTTGTAATCTTTGCTTTGATAAAATAATTCACCTAACCGATACTTGGCTTCGGCACCATACTCATCTTGTGCGGAATTAATGGTGGTCAGGTACTCGTCTTTAGCTGTATCAAAGTCGCCGGTAGCTTGCGCATTCTTACCCAGATACAGCGTAGCTTTATTCGCTGCCCCTACCAGACTACTCCCCTTTTCCAAAATGGTTTTTGCAAATACTTTTGACGAATCGTATCTGCCAACCAGATAATAGGATTCCATCAATCCGTTCCATGCTGTATACAAATCTTTCTTAACACTGGCCGTTCTTGCCAACTCCTTAAACTGCACCAATGCCTTTTCGTATTTTCCAAGTTTAAATTCCAACTCGGCAATACGCCCTACCACCCGATTGACAAACTCAAAGCTTTTGTCATTGGCTATCGAATAGTAAACCGGTAATGCACCCGTAACATCACGTTGTCGATAATAGGACTCGGCCAAATAATACCGGGCGTAGTTCAATCGTGGGCTGGCGGGATATTGATTGATGTAATTGGTTAAACCTGTGATAGCACGTTTATAATCCTGATTAGAATACTGATTCTTTGCTGATTCAAATTCCACTGCCTCGATGCCTTTCGCATCGGGATTGTTTTGCCGATAGGTCGCCAGGTACTTATCAAACTCCTCCGAGCGGCCGGCTAACTGAAGCGCTTCCTGCAAAGGCAAAAGCACATCTTTGGAACCCGGATGGTTTGCATATTGAGTGAGAACCGTGATGTAATCGTTCGCTGTTTTAGTGTAATCTTTCAAATTGTAATTCGATGCAGCGCGCCGTGTATATGCGTAGGGTGCAAATCGCGAAGTGGAATGCTCTTGCAGCAACTTCGTGTATCCGGCCACAGCCGAGGCATAATTGCCCTGTTCAAAATCCAACTGAGCCCGCTGAAAGATCGCTTCATCGACCACACTGGACTGCGCATAGTTTTTAATGACCTCATTCAGTTCACGTGTCGCCTCCGGATATTTTCTCAGAATTCCGTAGATCATACCTGATTGAAGATGAGCGTAATCTTTATCGGCAGTGTTTAGGTCAATGGCTTTCTTGTAGCTGCTCAATGCATCGGAATACGACTTAGAAATGTAATAGCAGTCGGCCAACCGCAGTACACCATCCGGCAATTGTGTGTTGCCAGTCAGGGCTTTATTGCTAAAATCTTTAAACTGAAAGGTAGCCTTATCATACTGTTGCAGGTTGAAGAAGCAATACCCCATTCCGTAGCGTGCTTTCACCAACCACGACGGTGATACTTCGGACAACCCCACTATGTGCTGGTAATGATGAATGGCCGCATCGTACTTCTTTTGGATGGAGAGTGCTTCTCCGCTCCAAAAACTGGCTTCCGCCACATAGTTGTTGTCGACTGGAGTTTGCAATGACTTCTCTAACGCGGCCACTGACTCGTCATAATTATCTTTATTAAAGAAATCCAGACCTTTCAGTAAAGTTGCTTTCTGATATGCCCGATCAACAGCCGCGCTTCGCTTGGGCAGCGATTCGATGTAGTCGATGGCTCTATTGAAGTTATTGGCATTAACATAGGCTTGGGATAGCAACTCTTTCACTTCGTTGACATGAACGCTGCTCGGAAAAGCGATAAGAAATTTTTCAAATTCAGTAATGGCTTGATCGGGACGCCCCATTTCATAGGCTACTTTGGCAAATTGAAAAGTTGACTCTTCAACCAATTGTTGATCTGCTTTGTACTTTCTGGCAATATCAAACGAGGTCAAAGCCATTGGTTTTTGATTGGTCTTGAGATAGAGTAATCCCAGGTAGTACGATGAATAATATCCAATAGAATCTTTATCTGTAAATGATTGCTTCAAGTATTGAAGCGCCACCGTATTTTGTTGGGTAATGAAAGCAGAGTAGCCTGCCCGAAGCAGCACACCCTTATCGGCTCCCTCCTGTTTATCTTTCAAATACGAATTGTACGCATTCACTGCGGAGGTATAGTCTTTCTTTTTGTAGTATGCTTCAGCCTTCAGCAGAGCTATCTCATCAGCATTGGCAATGTCCTGTCTGCTTTGAATGGAAGTAGTATATGTCAACAGCGATTCATAATCGCCTTTTTTGTAATAGACGTTGGCAATCAAATAAGGTACAATGGTGGCGTATGCTTCGTTCTGTTCAGATCGTTTGAGGTCTATGAGTGCATTTTCAAAATCACCCTGACTGTATTCTACAAAGCCCGCATAATAACTGGCAGCCGGTCCGTATTGGCCTCCTTGCATCTTCACAAAGTTGAATTGATCCAATGCCTCTTTTAAAAACTTCTGACTGAAAAAGCTGTACCCTGCACCGAAGTGTGCGGCATTTTGTTGCTCGGCTGTTAAGCCTTTGTAATCAATTTTAGCGAAGTACCCGGATGCCTTTTTGTAATTTTTTTCGACATAGAAAAAATTGGCTAAATCAAAGTTAGCAGTCGATGCCAGTGGATGGTTAGGGTAACGGGCAATAAATTCTGTAAACATCTTCTCTGCATCGCCATGATAGAGATTCAAAGCGCACACTGCTAAACTATACTCTGCGTTGATCCGCTTCAGATCGTTGGATGTATGGGTCTTTAAATATTCAGCGAAGTTGGCGCGAGCAGCACCGAATTGCTTTTTGTCCATCAAGTCAATGGCAGTAGAATAGAGTCGTTCGCCTCGTTCTTGTGAAACCAAATCTTGCGCATGCACGGATGTAAATCCTATTCCTAGCACAAGCAGAAGCACCTTCATCAAATAACCATAACTTGTTTTATCACTAAGATTGAGACCGATCCGGCTAATCCCGATGCCTTTAAAAAATGAATAAGAACCCATGAATTCGTTTTTCAGAAAACAGATATTGGCAAGAGATATTGCCCTAAGTTTAAAAAATGTCATTCGTGCAAAAAATAATATGAATTACACGGATTCAAAGCTACTAATAACTTAACGATCGACCGAATAAATTAGTCAGATTGTATAAAAGTGATCCATACTCAAGTAATCATTGAACATGCGACAGATCGTCACATGGCATTCATAACTATCAGTAGATCAACTTAAAAACCAGTTCCTTCAAAATCTGACTTTCATCTTCACTGCCCACATTCACTCCTTTTAATTTAAGATCTGCCTGCTTCAGCGAGTGGATGGCGTGAATCACCTGTGGCAATTGAAATCGATGCAAAGCGGCTGTATAATCCTTTGCAGCAAAGGGGCTGATCTTGAGCGCCGTAACCAATCCACGTTCGCTGCGGTCTGGTGCGGAATAGGCAGCAAGGAGCTTGCTGAAAAACGAAAACAGAAAAGCTACCAAAGGAATAGCAGGGTTCTTTTTTACGTTGCCCTCGAAGTAGTTTAAGATCTTCGTCAATTGAAATGCGTCTTTTTGAATTAGCGCTTTCTGCAATTCAAAGATGTTGTATTCGCGGCTGATACCCACCTGTGCCATCACATTGTCGGTGGTAATCACCTGCGACTTATCCGTGCCGATCAGCACCTTATCAATTTCATTGGATAAGCGATTGAGGTCGTTGCCCACATATTCAGCCAGCAAGTGAATGGCAGAGTCTTCCATCTTATACCCCTTCTCTTTGAGGTACGAAGCAATGAAATCGGGCAACTGGTTTTCATACGGCTTTTTGAAAACTGCCGAGGTGGTGAGTTGGTCTACTTTCTTACCCAACTCTTTTCGCTTATCCAATGTTTTGTGCTTGTGACACAAAACCAAAATGGTAGAAGGAACTGGGCGCTGAAAGTAGTCTAACAGCAGTTTGGCCCCCGCCTCTTTTTGCAGGTCGGGGATGTCCTGAGCTTCGCGCACAATCACCACCTGTCGCTCGGCCATCATCGGAAATCTCTTGGCGTGCGTGAGAATCACATGCGCTGGAGCGTCTTTTCCATAAATTACCACCTGATTAAAACCCTTTTCACTATCGCTCAAGGCATGGGCTTCTATGTAGTTTGCAATCAAGTCGATGTAATAGGTTTCTTCGCCCTGCAATACATACACCGGGTCAAACTTTTTAGACTTCAGTGAGTCCAGAATCTTTTTTGCAACTGCGTCCATGTTAATCTCTGATTCTCTTTTTATCTGCTAATTGAAATGCGGTAACCCCTCCTACTACGGCCCCGGCCAGATGAGACTCCCAGGAGACGTGCGGATCGGATGGAATGACACCGTAAAATATTCCACCATACGCGATAATGACGACAATCGATATGAGTAGCGACCAGAAATCCTGGCGAAGGAAACCAAAGAAAATGAGAAAAGATGCCAAGCCATAAATCAGGCCACTGGCACCGATGTGGTAGGATACCCGGGGGCTAAACAACCACACAAGTAAATTGGTGATGAAGTAACTTCGGAAAAAGACAATCCCTGCTATGCGGTCATAAAAAAAGAACAAGGCCGTTCCTAAAAACAAAAGCGGGAACGTATTGGATAGAAGATGCATGTAGGAGCCATGCACCATAGGTGCCGTGAAAACACCAATTAACCCCACCCAAGTACGCGGCAAGATGCCTAAAACCCCTAAATCAATCTGATAAAAGAACTGGATACTGAAAGCCAGCCACATGATGAAAACGAGCCGGAAGGGAACGGTAGAACTGTTGAAGAAGTTTCTTTCTGACATCAATACGTGGATGGGTCGGTAATCATCGGCAAATTAACATATTTTGCCTCTTCATTACCTATCGATTTTAACCCAAGCAGCCCTCCGGATGACTCAGCAATCTTTTGTGAAATCTCGCGAAGGCTTTGGTAAAATTCAACTGCAATCAACCTGTCAATCTTACGAAGAACTGCATTCAATTCTTGCAGATCCATCGTAATCAGTGGGTTGCGTTGGGTTGCTTCATAGGGATAGGATTGGATGAGTATCTTCAGCTTATCTTCAAAGTCCTCGCCAACCACCTTATAAAACTCAATCAAATGCGAATCTGCCTTTTTCTGCTTTTTATTGGCAAGGTCGATTGCCTTTCGTATTTCTTTCCGATCGATGTCATTATCTGCTCCTGCGATCAAAATACAAACTAATAACGGAGCCCGTAATACCAAGTCACTCTCCGAAGGAGCTAATCGAGCTAATTGCGCTAACATAGGCTATCAGGGTTTAATTTTTTTAAGAATCTATATTTATAGTAAATTTCAAAACTTTTAGCCCCATTAACTAATACAATTCGAGTACTTTTAAGATCAAGCAATACAGATGTACGAAAAAGACCCAATAAAAATATTTGTAGTAGAAGATGATGCGGCTTATTCCAAGTTTTTGAAATACGTGCTCAGCCTCAATCCGGATTTTGAAACGGAGTTTTATACTACCGGTAAAGAGTGTCTGGATCACCTCTACCTACGACCTTCGGTGGTAACGTTGGATTACTCTCTCCCCGATATGGCGGGAGAAAAAGTATTAAAAGCCATCCGCGAATTCGACCCAAATATCAGTGTAATCATCGTTTCGGCTCAAGAAAAAATTGGAACAGCGGTGGAGCTACTCAAATCGGGAGCCTTTGATTACATTACCAAAGATGAAGATGCCAAAGAGCGCATCCTAAACTCAATTAAAAACGCACGCAATAAGAGTTCGCTCATCCGCGAAATAGGCAGGTTGCAACAAGAAATCTCTGTTAAATACGATTTTGAAAAGAGCATTATCGGAAACAGTGCTGCTATCAAAACGGTTTTTGAGAATATTGAACGGGCTGTGAAATCGCAAATTACCGTCTCTATTACCGGCGAAACGGGTACCGGAAAAGAATTGATTGCAAAGGCTATTCATTATAATTCCAAACGAAAAAACAAACCCTTTGTAGCGGTCAATATTGCTGCCATTCCTTCTGAATTAATTGAGAGTGAACTATTCGGTCATGAAAAAGGTGCATTTACAGGGGCTCTTCAAAAGCGCATCGGTAAGTTTGAAGAGGCCGAAGGCGGCACCATCTTCCTGGATGAAATTGGTGAAATGGACATCAGCTTGCAGGCCAAACTATTGCGTGTATTGCAAGAAAAAGAAGTTGTGCGCGTTGGCGGAAATCAAACCATCAAGCTTGATGTGCGGGTGCTGGTTGCTACCCATCGCAACTTGCAAGAAGAAGTGAAGGCTAAAAAATTCAGGGAAGATCTTTATTATCGCTTATTGGGATTGCCCATTCACCTACCCCCTCTTCGCGAACGCGGTCAAGATGTAATTTTGTTAGCAAAGCATTTTTTGGATCAGTTCACAAAAGAAAATCAACTGTCAAAAATTAAGATCAGTGCCGAAGCACAAGCCAAATTATTGCAACACTCTTTCCCGGGCAATGTGCGCGAATTGAAATCCATCATCGACTTGGCAGCTGTACTTACCGATGGCGACGAACTAAAGGCGCAAGATATTTCATTCAGCAGCCCGCTGAGTTCTGAATCGATGATGCTAAAGGAAATGACCTTACAGGAATATACGTATACCATCATTCGAAACTATCTGAATAAATACGATAACAATGTATTGGAAGTGGCCCGAAAATTAGATATCGGCAAATCCTCTATCTACCGTTATTTAAAAGAAATGGAACAGCTCGGCATCTGATCATGACTTCATTAGCTAACTATGTAAAAAAAGGAGGCTTCTACAAAGCAGTTGTAGAAGACGGCTCCGATATCATTTTTATTATTGATTACGAGGGTAAAATCCTGTACCACAACAGTTCGGTACAAGATACACTTGGCCACAAGCCACAGAGTTTAATTGGTAAAAACTTCTTATCCTATTTGCTACCCAATACCGCACAAGAATTCAAGACAATATTCGCAAAGATTAAAAAGAAGTTATACCACGAAAGTGTAGAGTTTCAGTTTCTCTGCAAAGATGGATCGTATAAATACCTGGAATTCAACTCCATCAACTTGAAGAAAAAGGAAAAAATCAGTGGGTTGATTTTGGACTGTAGAGATATTACACAACGAAAGAAAGATGAAGAAGAATTGCAGCGTGCCCAAAAAGCCAAAGAGCAGTTTCTTGCCAACATCAGCCATGAAATCAGAACTCCGATCAACGGCATTGCCGGCATGGCCACCTTGCTGGGGCAGCGCCCTAACGAAATAGAGCAAACCATCTATCTCAACGCCATCAAAAGCGCAGCCGACAATCTAAAAGTTATTATAAATGATATTCTCGATTTGGCTTCCATTGAATCGGGTAAGTTGAAGTTTGAAAAAATTGGGTTTAACATCAACGATTTACTCCAATCACTGATCACCACCTTCAATCATCAGGCGCAGGAAAAAAGAATCATTTTATCATTTGAACTTGAGAAAGAAGCCAATCATATTTTCTTTGGCGATCCGGTCCGTTTAAATCAAATCTTGATTAATCTAATCAGCAATGCGCTCAAGTTTACACATAATGGCTTCATTAAGGTAAAATGCGGATTGCAAAAAAAAGAGCGCAACAATTACTTTCTGCGCTTTGATGTATGGGACACAGGTATCGGCATACCCAAAGATAAACTACAAACCATTTTTGAAAGTTTTAGTCAGGCCGATACGAGCGTAACCCGAAAATATGGTGGAACCGGACTCGGGTTGACGATTGTAAAACAATTGGTAGAATTGCAAGGCGGCACTATATCGGTAAAAAGTACTGTTGACAAAGGCTCCGTTTTTTCGTTTGTCATTCCCTATCAGAAGGGAGACATTAAAGCACGTATTAAGAACAACTTCAATTCGGAAACAAATACACAAAGAGAATTAGTAGGCCTTCATGTGCTTTTGGTTGAGGATAATGAAATCAACCGGCTGTATGCAACCAGTATTTTAAAAACATGGGGTTGCGCTATTGAAAGCGCTGAGAATGGCTATATCGCCACCGAGAAAGCTAAGAACAACAACTTTGATATCATTCTGATGGATATTCAAATGCCTGTGATGGATGGCTTTGAAGCAACAAAAACTATTCGAAGCTATCCAAAACCCAAATCCAATGTGCCCATTATTGCGCTTACGGCCAACGCTACTCGCCGCGACATTGAACTATGTTTAGCTGAGGGAATGGATGATTGTATTGCTAAACCTTTTACCCCCGAAGACCTTTATCATACACTTAATAAACACTCACGAAAAGGTAAAAGTATCCCTAAAAGCACACCTGCACCCACCATCAAAACTCCGTTTGACCTGAGTTATCTTCGCACCATTTCCAACAACAACGAAGATTTTATCAAGGAGATGATCGCCACTTTTATTCAAACGCTTCCTTTAAGTATTAAAGAGATTAAGGATGCGTTGGCTACAAACAATTGGGAAAATCTGGGTCGTGGCGTTCATAAAATCAAGCCATCTATCACACTCATTGGATTAAACGATGCCAAATCACTCGCCGTGGAAATTGAGGCCCTGGCAAAAACAAAACAACCAGCCGAAAAAATATTTCAACTGGTTGAAGAGTTTTGCTCCATTTTAACGGAAGCTATTGAAGTCTTGAAGAAAGGAAAATATTAATTCTGATTCATCACAATCAACTTTTTGTAAACAGGTATCTCTCCTTCGCGGCCTATCAATACGAAGTAAACCCCGTTAATTAATCCGGACACATCTACTGTTTTGGTGCCATTTGCGCTATCGTTGAAATCGCCCTTCATCACAAATACGCCTCGCTGATCTGAAATCTTCCAGACTGCTCCCGCAGGGAAATCGCCATTCACAGCAAAGTTAAATTTGCCGTTGGCCGGATTTGGATAGATCTGCAAGTCATTGATCGAAGTAGCAGTAGGTGTTTCTGGCTCCACTCCTACTATTGTCGATCCCACCTTCTTGGTGCCAATGGCCATGATCGTACTTTGATAAATCTCTCCTGTATTCTTATCCTGAATAAAGCCAATCAATTTAAGTTTAGTCCAGTCTTTAATCGGCACATCGAGTTGCGTTTCTATTGAAGGATTTGGACGTACTGCTATATCACCCTTCGCAAATCCAGTGGTAATCGTAATTCCATCCGGCTTGGTAGGGTCGCTACCGAACAACAACTTGCGAAGCACATTCTTGTGCAAGCGGTTAGGCGTAGTGGTAGGCACATCATCCTCTACCAAAGCCACCTGAGCAATCAACGGTACATTTACGATCGTATCCGCTGTGATGGTCATTTTCACATTGATGTAGTTGCTCTTGTTGTTTACTGAAACTGCAATGGTGTCAAGCTTCAAGGTAAACTTAGAATCTTTCAAAGCACGTCTTTCGATCTCGCGACTATCTCTATTCAGGTCATTCGGATTTTTATTGTAATCAAACTTCCGTTGTCCGTCAATAAACGATACGGGCGGCTGAGAGACACCATAGATTGCAGCCCGGGTATTCGGATCATTCGGATTTTCAGCATTAATCAAATCGACACCCGAATAACTGATGTGGTACTGAATATGATTAAAGTCGCTCTTGCCATTCGGTCTGATTCCTGAAAGTGGATTGATTTGCTTGTCATAGAGAATATTCAAGTAGTCATCCGCTGCTAAACTTGGCGTAACAGAAGAATTGGTAAAATGCTCGACTAATACAATTCGCTTCTTCTCACCAATGAAGAAGTTATCAAAAGCAAAACCATCGTAGGTACTGGATGATTCATTTCCATCATTGCTGGCAAAGGCAACACGCACACGAACCTGACTACGTTTTGCGATTGGTACAAGATCTAAACCATAGCGGGCATTTTTCCACTTTCCTTGTTTGCCTGTCCAGCCATATGATTGTTGACCCGGATTAGACGGCAAACCTTTTTCGTTGTACCAATTTATTCCCTGATCATCAGAAGTACCTGCAGTCGGTCCGATCAATTCCCAGGTATTGCCTCCATCAATTGAATATTGAACAACTGCACCATCAATATTTCTTTCTGCATCTGACCAATAGTCCAAAGAAACCATGGGGCGCTCCAGTTTGGTCAAGTCAAAACATGGTCCATTAACCCATGAATCTTCTTTCTGATAATAGGTAGCATTGGATGCAAGAATATTCTCGCCAGTCCACCAGGCTTTGCTGCCGGATGAAGCTGACTTGATCGTACTGCCATTAGGCGTTTGTCTCACCCAGCTATTCGGTCCAAAAACAACGGGCAGTGCATTTACCGCACTTATCTTCTTCGACTCTCTAAACCAATCTGTATCAACCAACGCTTCGAATGTATTGAAATAAGGAGTCGTCAAATTCGGCTGAACGGTGGTACCACCCAACAAAATCGTAACTGTTTGCGAGATTGTATTAAAGCAACCATCGTTTGTCTGAACAGTCAACAATACTGTTTTGGCACCCGGTGTAAGATAGTTATGCTGAGGATCTTTATAGGATCCGGTAGTTCTGTTTGCATGAGTACCCCCTGGGACAGATAACGTTGCGTTTGGAGTAACGGTAGTGAGTATATCGCCATCACCAAAATCCCATGTATATTTCTCAATAACGCTAATCGTTCCGGGCTGTGTCAAATCATCAAAGATGGTCTGATCGTTTGTACAGATGTTAGACCAATTGTAATTCGCAACAGGTACATCACCCACTCGAATAGGTAGAATAGTGGAAGCCTGGCAACCCTGATCTGTCTCAATATCCAGCTTAATGTCATACAATCCCGGGCCACCGGCATTTGGTGCACCGTAATTATAGCTGGTATTCTTTACATCGTCACCTGCACCATTGTCATCAAAATCCCACTCCCACTTAATGATGGTACCATTAAATGCATCCACTGGTGGCATGCTTGAATTGTCATTCAAATCAATTGCATCTTTTACGCATGAATTTGTTGGCGGCAATATCTTGGCAATAGGAGTAGCGAAGATTTTAACATCACGTGCTTTCAAATTGATAGCGCCGAATTGGTTTTTATACGTGTAGAGTATGCGATAGGTATCAGATGGTAAGCCATCTGTCTCCAGAAAGTAATTTGTACCATCAAATGAAATAGGCGCTACGGGGCCTCCAAGAAAACGGGGAACACTGGTCATTGCCGTTTCTGGCCCAAATCCTTGTGTTACTTCCGGAGTACCACGAATGAGGATTTTACCTTTATTTGAACATAATGAGAAGTTTGTTCCATCAAAGTAAACCGGATTATTAACAGAGTACTCTAATCTAAAGTCATTGACCGTTAACGGATTGACAATAATGTTTATAGAGTTAGAACCTGTACATCCATTTGCATCGGTGTAGGTATAAGTTACTTTATTGATGGTACCCAACGTTCCATCATAAACCGTCGCGCTGCTGGGGTTAAAGGTGGTAACATCAAATAAGTTACCACTGATGTTCGTGATGGTTGTACCACTAATTCCAAAGCCGGGAGAAATAGTAAACAATCCGCCTGCATTTGCTCCTGTAATCGTAAAATTAGGAGCATTCTCCACCACCGAAGTAGATGAATTTAAAATAGCGGGGCTAGGCAACTGATTTATCTTCAGATTCATTTGATCGGAAACACTCAAGCAAGGGCCAGAACCATCCGGGTCATTGGCTGTGAGTGTTAGCGTAATATTCTGATTAATCTCAGATGGGTTGTTAAAACTATAATTCGAAACCGGACTCACCGTATTTGAAAACGATCCTGTTCCTCCCGTCCAAACGACACCAGTAGGTGCAAAAGTTACAGCTCCTTGTAAAGCAATGGATGGGACATCACGACATAAAGCTAAATCAGGTCCTGCGGTGATCTGTGCCTTAGGATTTACACGAACGTCAATAGTAAACGATTTTCCAACACAGCCATTTGTACCTGTCGGGTTAATTGTATAGGTAATCACTTGGGGTACGAAAGAAGTGTTTACCAGCACATCAGAAATAACAGATGTCGTTTGTGCACTAGTTGTACTTGCGCCCGTAATATTCGGATTTGCAGTAGCTATCCAGGTAAATATTGAAGGTAATCCATTCGAGGCATTAATATTTACCTGAATATTGTAATTGACAGGTGATCCGCTACAAATTAAAGGAGTAAGTGGTGATGGAGCTATCAAGGTAGTACCTACCGGCTCCGGTTTAACAGTAATGGAAACCTGGAAGGTAGCACCAGCACAACCGTTCACACTGGTAGGTGTTACACTGTATACAACTGTTTGATCCGTATTGGTGATATTGACCAACTGATCAGTGATAATTGAGCCGGATTGCAACGTTGAACTTTCGCCGGATACAGTTGCATTTGAGGCTGCAATCCATTTGAATGTACTGCCAACGTTATTACCTAAAAGGGCAACATTATTAATCAAGTTGTAATTTGATTTCACATCACTACACGTAATGAATGTATCTATTATACCAACTGGTTCGGGCTTCACTGTTACCGTTACCGTGAAGCTGTCGCCTACGCAACCACTCACCGTGCCTGTCGGTGTAACTGTATAAACTACCACCTGATCTACGCCCGTCGTGTTGATCAATGTATTATTGATCACATTGCCCGCCTGCGCGGTCAGGCTCTCGCCTGTTACATTCGTATTGTCTGCAGCCAGCCAGCTGTAGCTGCTCGCCATCGCATTGCCTAAGATATCTACGTTGCTCGTTTGTAAATCATAGCTCACTGAA
>VYKN01000033.1_pt1 | contig 53414 bp, 47 predicted proteins | sample 5114581 | NCBI WGS metagenome assembly VYKN01 (sample SAMN12291810, study PRJNA351875) | freshwater metagenome | isolation source: freshwater lake | place: USA: Michigan, Baker Lake | collected 2011-08-08
CCAACTTAAATATGACTTGCCTGCGTGCGGGTGGGCAGTGCTTGAAATTGATAACCCAGTTTTGAAAAATGTTCGAGGTAGCGCGGCAGGGTATATGTCATATTTCGCTCGGCCTTCAAACTATCGTGAAACACCACAATGGAGCCTGGCCGACTGGCACGGATAGATCCACGTAAACATTTTTCCTGCGCAAGTGATGAGGAGTAATCGGAAGTGAGTACATCCCACATGATTACCTGATATTCGTCTTTCAGGTGTTGAATTTGCTTGCCGCGAATTCTTCCATACGGTGGCCGAAAGAGCGACTGATGGGCTGCCAGATGTTTCGACATTTCATTGGCACATTGCTTCACATTGTCTACATATTTTTCTGTTGATGTACCCCATCCACGTAAGTGATGGAAGGTATGATTACCCACACCATGACCGCCTTCAATTACTTTTTGAAATATGTCCGGGTGTTTGCGAATGTTATCGCCAATACAAAAAAAGGTGGCCTTTGCCTGATACTGCGCCAGTGTGTTTAGCACAAACTCCGTAGGCCCTGGAATCGGTCCGTCGTCGAATGTCAGAAACAACACTTTCTCCTTCGTGTCAATCCGCCACGTAAGCTGGGGAAATAACCAAGGCAATATGAACGGGGTTCGAAACAAATTCAGAATTAAGATTTGTGAATTGTGAATTAAGATTTATCGTTTACTCTACGCGACAGGTTAGTAGGGTAATATCATCGCGATAGCCATTCTTGCCTTTGAATCCATCCAGCCGCACAATAATGTCCTGATGAATGGTACTTAAATCCTTCGCGTGATTTTTTTCGAAATATTCTGCCAGCGCCTGGGGGCCAAACTCTTCTTCTTGTTCATTAGCCGTTTCGGTGAGTCCGTCGGTGTAAGCGAGCAATGTAAATTCTTCCAGGTCGGTGATGAACCCTTCGTTGATAAATGGCAGAGGATGCATGGCTCCCAACACGGTGGAGCCATCTTCTAGCATACGCAACCCATGTTTGCGATCGTAGAGCAATGGTGGATTGTGCCCAGCGTTGACATACACCATTGTGCGCAGATTGATGTCGTAGATTGCCCCAAAGAAGGTGATGAACTTCTCTCCTTTCGTGTTATCCAGCACCTGAAAATTAAGGGCTTCAACAATTTCAGTAAGGTTGGGGGTTTGTCGAAGTAATGTATGCAATGATGCCTGAAAGTTGGACATCATGAGTGCTGCGGGAATTCCCTTGCCACTCACATCAGCCACACAAATCAAAAACTGATTTTTGTTGATGGGAATATAATCGTAATAATCGCCACCAATGATATCGTGGGGCAGGTAGCTTGCTTCAATTTTTAGATGTTCACCGTTGGGCAATTTTTTCGGAAACAAAAACTGTTGTACATCGCTGGCAATTTCTAATTCTTTACGAAACGCCTCTTGTTGCAATTGCTTGCGCGCTAATTTTTTGTTTTCGATCGCAACTGTGATGATGTTGCTGAGTGCCTGAATAAATTTGAGTCCCTCGTCGTGTTCATGGTTCAGATGATCATTGCTCAATCCGCCCACAAAAACCAATGCCAGCGTATCGCCTTTATGCGAAACGGGGATCACCAAATCAAATTCATGGAAGTCGCATTCTTCAAACTCAGACAATTGATGGATTCGTTTGATTAACTTGAACCGATCGTCCAATTTGTTCTTCATGAAGTTCTTTACCGTGCCGAAGTTTACTTTGCAATTCCAGATTTCATCGTAAACAAATAATGCCAGTTTTTTTATGTCGAGGTTGGAGCGCAGAGTGAAATTAAAAATCTTGTACAGCGACTCCTCCGGCACATTGCTGTTGATGGATTGCGTGATCTCCAACAGTGCGTTTAGCTCCAGTTCTTTCTTCTCAATTAATTTCCGTAAAGCTTGCTCCGACATACCCGTTAATCCCAATTTTATGGATAGAAAGATTGAATCAATTCACTGACGAATCTTTCGGATTGTCAGAGCCTAACTTTGACTTTGAATCTTCACAGTTGTCCGGATTCATTCGCCTAGGTTAAAGTGTAAAAATAGTAAATCTGATCATACCTTCGATGGTTGTTTCAAATCGCCCGACCCTTCCAGCTAACCACTTGACGTTGAGCGAGTAAAGCAACACCAATCACATAAAACGGGTAAAGCACCTGAAGAATCAGAAACGGAATCCATCGCCAGCGTATTTGTAAAAAATAGGCAACCGGGTACAGCAACATGAACTCTAGCACAATTTTAAGGATGATCAGAAAATAAGCGCGCTCCGGCAACACCCAGTGGCACAAAGCCGCCACCGGCAACAACACATAACTCAGTTGAAATACAAAAATAAAAACGGCCAGCAGCTTGGTGGCTACGGATGAGTTGAACTTCCATTTTGCTGCCCAACGAATGCGTTGATGCAGGAATGATTTCAGCGTGGAGCATGGCTTTGTCGTGACGACCGATTGCTGATTGGACATAAACACGATTCCTTCGGGGAAACGGGCATTGATCTTTCGCATCAAAAATTCATCATCGCCCGATGCAATTTGGTAGTTACCATCATAGCCGCCTACTTCCAGAAAGGCTCTTTTTCGAAAAGCCAGATTGGCACCATTGCACATGACAGGTCGCTGATAAAACAAGGTAGCAGCGGTGGTTCCGATGAGGCTGGCAAATTCAAGCGCTTGCATTTTGGCGAACAATCCGGAGCGGGAATCTATTCGAACCCCACCCACTGCCATCACGATGTGCCCGGAATGAAAACAAGATGCAATGGACGATAGCCATTCGTTTGGATGAATACAATCGGCATCGGTAGTTACAATTAAATCATGCGATGCAGATTGAATGCCCAAAGCCAACGCTCGCTTTTTTCCGGTGACGCCCTCTCCCAGTTGTAGGCTTCTGCAAATCGAAAAACGTGCAGCAAATTCTTCCACCAATTGTTCCGAAGCATCGGTAGAATGATCATTGACCAAAATAATTTCCAATTGATCGTGCGGGTAATTTTGAGCTGTTAGCGATTCCAATAGTGGCCGCAGGTTTGCGAATTCGTTGCGATAGGGAATCACTACCGAAATGCCCGGTGTTGCTGTTGGCTTTTTTGAATCCGATTTTTCGAACGTCAATTGCCACCCAACCCACAGTGCAATAACGATGGAAAAATAAAGACCGAAGACACAAAAAAAGAAGATGGTCATTCGCGCAATGTACGTTAACTTGCGAGGCAAAATGGAGAAAAAAGTAGTCAAAGAAAAGATAATTTTAGGGCTAGACCCCGGCACCAACATCATGGGCTACGGATTGTTGCAGACAAAGGGCAGTAAGCTGACACTGCTTCAATATGGTGTGATCAACATGGGCAAATACGGAGCCCACGAACTGAAACTAAAGAAAATATTTGAGCGCGTGCTGGCGATAGTGGATGAATATCATCCGGATGAAGTGGCCTTGGAGGCGCCCTTCTTTGGCAAAAATATTCAGTCGATGTTGAAACTCGGGCGTGCGCAAGGAGTGGCAATGGCGGCTGCTTTGTATCGCGAGGTGCCCATTACAGAATATGCTCCGAAAAAAGTAAAGCAATCAGTCACCGGCAATGGTAACGCCAGCAAAGAGCAGGTCGCACGCATGCTGATGCAACTCTTTGCAATCAAAGAATTGCCCAAGTTGTTGGATGCTACTGATGCGTTGGCCGTAGCCGTTTGCCATCACTATCAAAATGGCGCCGCCAAAAGCAAATCAAAGTCGTGGGAAGTGTTTTTAAATGAGAATCCGAAGAGACTAAAGTCTGTAAAAGTAAATGAATAAAATTTTAGTTATCAGCTTTAGCGATCTGAATCATGACGCACGTGTAGCCCGGCAAATTGATTTTATCAAAGGTCATAATGACGTAACTGTCATTTCTTATAATGGCAAAGAGAATGATCAATACACATTATATCGTATTCCCAAAACAAAATTTACATTTTCTGTTAAAGCCATATCATCCATCTTCTTGCTGTTAAGGTTTCATTTATGGGCATGGAACGTAATGTATCAGGCTAAACAAGTTATTCAGGATTTTTCAAAAAAATCATTTGACATAATCATCGCTAATGATGTGGAAAGTTTACCCTTAGCCTTTGAGCTGAAAGGGAATGCTAAAATCATCTTTGACGCACATGAATATGCTCCGCGTCATTTTGAGGATCGGTTGATCTGGAGAATTTTTTTTCAACCCTTCAATGTGTACCTCTGCAAAAAATATATTCCACTTGTAGATAAAATGCTCACGGTTGGCAAAGGGCTTGCCCATGAGTATGAAGTCAACTTCGGAGTTACTCCAACCATCATTACCAATGCTACGTGGTATTGTGATATTCAACCATCCCAGACACAGGACACGATTCGCCTCATTCATCATGGAGGTTCTACACCCTCGCGCAAGCTGGAGCTAATGATTGAAATGATGAAATATCTGGATAATCGTTTTACACTGGATCTGATGTTAATTGTTCCTCAATTAGCATCCAGCAAAACATCCGGATACATTGATTACCTGAAGAAATTAGCGCAGGATGATAAACGTATCGTATTTCGCCCAGCCATGAAAAGCAGCGAACTAATTCCATTTTTAAATAACTATGATATAGGCGTGTTTCTTCTTCCTCCAATCAATTTTAATTATGCAAACACATTGCCCAATAAGTTATTTGATTTCATTCAAGCTCGTTTAGCTATTGCCATTGGCCCTACACCCGAAATGAAAGAGATTGTTGACAACTATGACATTGGTTTAGTTTCGGACGATTTTACAGCTCTAAGTCTAGCAACCAAGCTGCAGCGAATTTCAAAAGAAGATATCATTCGATTCAAACAAAATGCCTGTAAAGCAGCAATCGAATTAAGTGCTGAAAAAAATTCAAAATTGGTAAATGAATTGGTTGCCAATTCCCTCAACGAGAAATGATCTTATGATTTACATAAACGAAATCTTAATAACTGTATCGCACCAACTATTTATTGGGGATTCGAATGAATGGATAAGCCAGCCACCAGGGGATAGATTTCGAAAATACGGATCCTCATCTATTGATGTGGGTCTCTGTTATTCGTGGGTGTGAGGGACTATCTTTTTTTTAGAATTTTTTTTATAGAATCTTTTTCAAAAAATCGACATATCCTTTACTTGCGTCAAATCTTTTTGCCCATAAGGATTTTATTTCCATTCGATCGGATGGTTTAGACAATTGACTAATCAAAAATTCCGCAAAACTCGCTACCGATGCGTTCGCATTTATCACTTGGTTTTCTCCAACTAGCTCAATCACACCACCCACATTAGTGGAAACTACAGGAATCCCCACGCTCATTGCCTCCATCATTGAAACCGGTATTCCTTCTGATGATGATACACTCACAAAAAAATCAACTGGATTAACTTGATAAAATTTTATGACCTCATCGTTGTGCAAATCACCCAAAAAAGTCCACTGAATAGTTGCCGAAGAAAGGTGTTGTTCGGCATACTTCTTAACCTTAGATAATCCTTCACCTCCGCCAATATGAATCCATTTTAATTTTACGAGTGGATGTTTATCAGAAACATATTTTAAAACATCGATTAAAAAAGGTATTCTCTTAACAGGAGAAATGTACGAACAGGAAACGATTCTGATTATTGCATCCGAAGATTTCTCACAAAGAAATCCGGGGTCGTTTATACCCAAATAGTGAACAGCCATTTTGCCACTATAGGCTGGATACTTTTTACTCAAATACTCCCATCCGTTTTTCGAAATAAGCGCCAAATAATCAACCCGACTCAAAAGATATTCTCTGAACGGTAAATAATTTGATAGATAACGATCTTCATATAAATCACCACCATGCGCACGACTAATCACTTTAACTTGGGATATGAGGTTTTCTCTAAATCGTATGGCGCCACCCGTTAAGCCAGAAAACCAATATGAATAAATGATGTCATCGCTAAAGATCGGGTGGCTAGCGTAAAACGATTCCAACCTAAATTGGGTAATCGTCATCATTTTCAAAAAGAATAAAACAGATTGGCGGGTTTCTTTTCTAAAGAATAAATCAGGTCGCAGAAATATTTCCCTCAAAAACCATTCTGCAAACAATAGCTTGAAAGTTCGAATAAATAATTGATTCCTTGTTACTGATGGATTAAAAATAGTAACCTCAGGCGGTAGCGATCGTCTGGGTCCATGACTTTTATAAGGGATGATGCAAACTTTTACATCTGAGCGAATCATCCACTCAACTTCCGTCATTAAAAAACTTTCCCCTTTTCCGAAGGGAAATTCCTGCGTTAGGATTACAATTCGTTTCACGGGTTCAGTCGGCAACTCATAACAATTGTATCACGATACGAAGGGTACCAACGCAAAAGCACTTTTTTGAATAATGCAAATCTTGTAGGTTTTGCATTTTCCACCAACCAAAATTCGTCCGGCCACAAACCTGCATCAACCGCTACTTTCGCTAACGTATATGGTGTAAACCAAAAACGGTGATCACTATTTACAATCTCAGTATGCCGTCTCGCTGCGCGGGTAAAGTTTTTATAACGGAATGCATGAGGCGTGGTTAGAATAATATGATCTACACAATGTGCATACTTCTCTCGTAATGATCGTAGAAATGTTACGGGATCACCAATGTGCTCAATAATCTCACCCATCACCAAAGCATCCCACTTTTCAGAAGCAATGATATCCAAAGGCTTATCGTTTGATATATCTGCGTAATGAACATTGGCAAACCCGAGCTTTCGTATATGATCAAGTGATTCCTGGTTGTTATCAATTCCAATGCATTTGAGAGCCGTTTCCGTCAAAAGCTTATGCAACCAATGGTTTCGAGCTAATTTTTCATCAATAATTTCTAAATGATCAGCACAACCTAAATGAATAATGCGTTTTCCTTTGGCCCATTCGGTCAAAAACTCTAACCGTGAAGCAATGGGTGAATTTGAATTCGATGTGCGCACGATAAGGCTATTCGCAAATTTTTCACCAGTTAAATAGGGTTTAACTTCAGGGCTAAACTTCATATTTTTCTATTTTTCTTTTCTAAAATCAAAGCTAATTCATTTCGGTATGACCACAGCAAGATAAAGCAGGTGAATATCACATAAATTAAATGTATCCAAACTTGAATATCCAGTTTTATAGGCTCTAAAAGAATGATCAAAAGCATAAGCATCACCGGAAGCCAAAACATTTTTTTCCAATTCATCTTAAATTCGTACCGCGTTTGAATCCACACATGTAACAGTTTTATTTCTACCAATTGACAAATAAAAGTAGCAAGAACAGCACCGTAAATATTGAACAGCCTAATAAACAAGTAAGATAAAATCAATTTCAACACCGATATTATTAAAAAAATAATGGGCAGTGGTCGTGAGAATTTCATTAAGTTATAGGGCATGGAAAAGTATAACTTCATAGCTCGCGGCAAATAAATTAAAGCTACGTAGGGAATGATATCGATCGACTTCAAATAATCTGGATTAGTAACAAACCATTCAATTAGCAAGGGTAAAACTAAAATGGTGGCGCTTATCATAAGCATGATTGCCGCAGTCAGCCCATGAAAATATCTATTAATGACAATCGAACTGCCTTCTATTTGCTTATCTGAGTTCAGCGCAAGTATTTTAGGAAAAAACGAATTGTAAAGCCCCGAAATTATCAAATCCAATAAGACCAAACATTTAAGTGTAAAATCATAAACACCCAGGTCAGCAGCAGTTACGATCAAGATTAGAATAAATCGGTCGGCATAATTAATCACCCATTGCTGCAACTGATATACAAACTGATACGAATTGTAAGAAAATGTTGATCGAAGAAACAGGAAATTGAAATGGGTTCCGTAGTTATTAAATATTGACCATAAGACTCCGGCTGCCGTCAGAAGAAACGCCAGCATTCGTCCTCCAACCGGACCGATCAATGTTTCAGGGTAAAAGATTAATCCAAGAGCGGTAAAACTTACAGTTAAAAAAAAGTTACTGAAATTGTAAATAAAAAAGGGAGTAGGTTTCTGTTGACTTTGTAATAATCCGCTGTTTATCTTCAGAATAGATTGCCCAATTGCAGTAAAAATAGCTGCAATTCCATAAGGAAAAAATTGAATCTTATCATTCGATACCCATTTAAACAAATAAGGCCCGACAGGAAGTAATACCACAGCTACTACACCACTTATGATTAGGACAAACAGAAAAGTTGAGCTTATAAATTGCCGTATCTTGACAGTGTCATTTTTAAAATCATGAAAATGTAAATAGACCGACGAATCAAAACTGTACGTTGTAATAATTTGAATAAGGATAGAAAATGCCAAGAATATTGAAAGCTGTCCAAATAGTTCTGCTGAAAGATAGTATTGATAGAATGGTAATAATAGTACAGCACTGGCCATCGGTAAAGAACCAGCGAGTGTATAAAGGGCAGAACTCTTAATAAAGTTTTTGCTGATCAAAATGGATCAAATAATAGGATAAATAACCATTGCAAATCTTCAAGGCTTCGTATTCGAATACACAGATTGTATTTCAAGATCAGTGAGCACGCGGTTATATAGCCACACTTCGTCAATGCTTCCACTAAAAAATGGTATTGTGTAAGGTGGCAATATCAAACAGTTTCCTATTACAAAATTATCGATCCCTTCAAGCTGACTTATCCATTTACCTGAATTAGCACCATTCACGACGGTCAAGTTTTCCTTTTTTCCATTTATAAAGATTGACCAAGATACACCATCAGATAACATGACCAAATGGTAATATACACCGGTTTGAATCTCGGTAGTTCCTCTTACCCAGTTCGCCTTCCCTATTTCTCTTTGATAGACACCTAATGTTTTATTAGTAGGGTCATATCGTAAAAAACTAATATAACTTTCAATTGAACCTTCGTCTCCCACGCTTGCCACGTATTGTACATGATCTAAATTTGCAAACTTAACCCAAGCCATGAATGTACCTTGTGCATTATTTAGAAAAGAGGGGTTAGAAACTTTTACCAAATCATCAGAAGAATCAAATGATAATGCTTCTTGAGACTTATTAAAGCGATCCGTGCTTATGGTTGTTGTTCCCGAAATAACGCCACTATTTGAACCAATCAAATCAGCTGCTGATCCCGCCGAAAATGTATAGTGCGCCACAAGGCCATTAACCGGGAATTTCGAAGGAGTATTAGCACCATCTTCCTTACAGGATGAAATAACCATGAGTATTGCAACAAGCACTAGAGATAAAATTTTCATATAATCAGTTTTTATGTAAATATATTAATTCAGGATCATGTATTACAAATGCAGTTATGAAAGAAATCCGATTAACTTCTGAGTCAAATTCTTTCTAGAAAAGAAATAATTTCTAGTTATCATCCGGCTAGTATTTGCCTTCCAATCTTCATAAACAAATAAAATACCCTCTTTAACTAAACTTAATTCTTCCCTTTCAAATATTTTTCCCGCCTTTGTTTCTTTCAATACGTGGGCAGCATCTCCATCCTTAGGGCCAATCGCCAGAATCGGATTCCCCGAAGCGAGGTACTCGAAAAACTTGCCTGGTAAGTTGCCAGGTGCAATAGCCGTATGTGCCAACACCAGTAGTTGCAAATCGGTCTCGCCATACAATTTCAACAATTCGTTGTGCGGCATCTGGTCGACAAAGCGTGTTACTTTGTTAAGTTGTTCATCTTGTGCTACTTCATTTTTGAATGCCGAGTTGACATTGCCAATAAATTCAATCAGCACATTGTTCGCAAATTCAGGATTCTCTAAACACAAAGCCTTCACAGCTTGCATCACCGGACGCGGGTCGCGAAGCTCATCCACAACACCGATGTGTCTGATGGTGAAGTGCGAGGTCTTTTTGTGCACGATTCCTGCAAAGTCATCTTCGTCGAATCCATTCGTAATCAGTTGAACCTTCCGATTGCTCAGGGCTTCCAATCGGGAAACGTGAAACGGCGCGATGGTGATTACCTCGTCTGCCATCGTCAGCACTTTCTTCTCTAGCTTCCGGTGTCTCCTTCTTGCCCACTGAGTTAACGAAAGTGTATCCAGCAAATCCCACTCACTCCACGGATCTCTGAAATCGGCAATCCAGCGCAGCGAAGGATCTTTCTTTTTGAGCGCTAAACCGATCAGGTGCATGCTGTGAGGTGGCCCGGTGGTAATAATTTTTTTTATTTCGTTTGCTTTTAAAAAATCGTGGAGAAATGTAACCGATGGCCGTACCCAGAAAACACGTGCATCGGGGATAAAAAAATTTCCACGAATGAACGAACTCAGTTTTTGAAAGAAGCTCTTCTTGCCGGTGGCAATCATGTCTGTTGGCTTACCGCTGTGACCGCCAAAAAAACGAGCCACTTTAAAAAACAAATCGTATGGTTCCCAGATAGGCAGCTTGAGTATTTCTACCGATTCGGGAACATCTTTCAACAAAGATGGATCTTGAATGGTAAATGAAGGATTTTCGGGTGTGTATACATATGGTTCCCACCCCATCTTTGTCAGATACTTTACAAATTTGAGCCAACGTTGCACCCCGCTGCCGCCACTGGGTGGCCAATAATAGGTAATGATGAGTACTTTATTCAATGTAGGGTACTTCTGAAATTTCCTTTTTTCGTCCAGCTCGCAAATCGCGCAAGCCCGCTTCAATATCTTCTTTATTGCTTTCAGTCAAATCATCCCACCAATCAGTACTGCTTTCTTTACGAATAGCCTTTATCTCTCTGATTATCTTCGCATCGTTAACTTGCGTTAACCAAGTAATCAACTCTAGTTTTTCCGCTTGAATGTTCATTTCCAAAAAGAGTTATTCTCCCAAATTTACATCATTTGAAATCATCTTTTCCGGGCTCAACCAACTAATTTCCGGATCTCTCTTGAACCAAGTCAGTTGGCGCTTGGCATAATGGCGAGTGTTGCGTTTGAGAAGCCGAATCGCCTCTGCTTGATCGTAATGGCCATCCAACCATCCAAATAGCTCCTGATAGCCTACGGTTTGCAATGCATTCAACTCTTTGCGTGCATAAAACTTTGCAGCTTCCTCCACCAATCCGCACCGGATCATTTCGTCTACACGGATATCGATTCGGGCATAAAGTTCTTCACGTGGCAATTCCAATCCATATTTCACCACCTGAAACGGCAATACCTTTTTGTTTTTCTTCCGAAAATACATCACCGACTTACCCGATGCCCGCACAATCTCCAAACCTCGCATCAGTCGTTGTGGATTTTGAATATCCACTTGTGCAAAATATTCAGGATCGGAGTTGCGCATTTCTTCTTGAAGCCATACCAAGCCCTTTTCATTAAATTCCTCGACAATCGCCTCGCGCAGCCCGACGGGAACATCAGGCATTTCGTCAAAACCTTCCAGCACAGCCTTTACATACAAACCAGATCCCCCACTCAGCACGAGCGTTTCATGACGCTCAAAAAGGCGTATGATCAATTGATATGCTTCTTTGCCATAAGTGGCAGCATCGTAGTCTTCTTCAATTGATTTGTAATTGATGAAGTAATGGGGCACAGCAGCCAATTCTGCTAAAGTAGGCTTAGCAGTGCCAATCGTCAACTCTTTGTACAACTGGCGCGAGTCCGCTGAAATTATTTCCGTGTTCAAACGGGTGGCCACCTGAATGGCGGCGGCCGTTTTGCCCACTGCCGTGGGACCTACAATCACAATGAGCTTATTTTTGGGTGCCATCAAGAAGCTTTCAAATTACCGAATTTTCAAATTACTGCCTATCTTGCAGGTAAAATTCGCCACTACGAATGATTAAGTACACTACACAATTTCTGGCTAAGTTGGAAGACTTGGTTTCAGAATCGGATTACATCTTACGCTACGAAAAAGGAAATTTCAAATCTGGGTATTGCCTGCTGAAAGAGCAGAAAATCATGATTCTGAATAAATTTTTTGCGACGGAAGGCAAAATCAACGCACTTTTGGACATCCTCAAAAACGTTGAACTCGACACCACCAAATTCAGTGAAAAGAATTTAAAACTGTATGAGGAACTGACTCAGGCAGAAGTAAAATTATAAACATGTTAAAGGCAATTGACAATAGACCCCCGAAGACCACGATGGAAGTATTTAAGATGCTTCCGGAAGGTACTCGTTGTGAATTGATTAATGGAACAATCTATATGTCACCTGCACCTACCATTTACCACCAAGATGCAATTCTCACTCTGGGCAGTGAGTTACACAAGTTTGTCAAAACTAAAAAGCTTGGAAAAGTTTGCCTGTCTCCTATCGATGTCTATCTCGACAATCGAAAGAATGCCTTCCAACCTGATTTACTGTTTGTCGCTTCAGAGAATGAGAACATCATCCGCGAAGACGGCATCTATGGAACACCTGACATGATCATCGAAATATTATCACCGGGCACGAAAAATTTCGACTTAACCAAGAAGAAAAAGATTTACGAAAAAACGGGTGTTAAAGAATATTGGGTGATAGACCCGCAAACCAAAGTGTCCATTGGTTTTCAATTAGTGGATAAGAAGTTTCAGGAGTTCAAAAAAGACAAAGGCAAAATCGTGTCTTCACTCCTTCGCCACACCTTCAAATTTTAATCACGTTGAAAGTCACTCTCCTCGGCACAGGTACATCGCAAGGCGTTCCCGTTATCGGATGCTCGTGCGAAGTCTGTCAGTCGATGGACTATCGCGATAAGCGTTTGCGTGTATCCGTTCATATTGAACTAAACGGAAAGAGTTTGGTGATTGACACCGGCCCCGACTTTCGGCAACAAATGCTGCGTGAAAACATCACTCAACTAGATGCTGTATTACTCACCCACAGCCACAAAGATCACATTGCCGGGTTAGACGACATTCGGGCTTTTAACTTCTTGCAGCAGCGCGATATGCCAGTGTACGGAACAACGGCCACGCTCCAGCAACTGAAAACTGAATTCTACTACGCCTTTGAGGAAACCCGATACCCTGGCACTCCTCAGATTCAATTGGTGACCATCGATGATCAGCCTTTTTCTGTGCAGGGAATTTCTATCATACCGCTACCCGTCATGCACTTGCGAATGCCTGTTTTGGGTTTTCGAATAGGTGGATTCAGTTACATCACCGATGCCAACTACATAAGTCCCGAAACCATGGACCGATTGGCCGGAACAGATGTGCTCGTTTTAAATGCATTGCAAAAAGAACCTCACGTTTCGCACTTCAACTTGCAAGAAGCCATAGCCATCGCTGAAAAAGTGGGAGCCAGACAAACTTACTTTACGCACATCAGTCATAAGTTGGGCGCGCACAAAGCGATTGAAAAAGAATTGCCTAATTCCATAGCTTTGGGGTTCGATGGTCTAAGCTTCGAACTGTAAGTTTTGCATAACAACTATTATCTGATCAAGCCACTCAGCGAACAGCTGAATGCACTACTAAAGGCATTTAGTCTGGTTTCTTGCTTTAGTCAAAACAAAGATGAATTGGTGTTGGAGTTCAACAATTCGCATACGTCTTTCTTTCTAAAGGCAAGCCTCCAGCCATCGTTATGTTGCTTGTCGTTTCCTTCCACATTTCATCGGGCAAAAAAAAATAGCATCGATCTGTTTGACGACATCATCCTAAAAAAAGTACTCAACGTGCATTCCTTTTCCAATGAACGTAGTTTAGCGATTGAATTGGAAGATGGTTGGAGTTTGCTTTTCAAAATGCACGGATATCAATCCAATGTTTTGGCTCTTTACCAAAACAGGGTGGTCAAAATTTTTAAAAATCAATTCAATGATGATTTAACTATTCAGCCGGATCAACTACATCGTACGATTGAGAATACCCAAGAAATCTTTGAAGCGAATCTCCATGATTTGAGTAAACACTACATTACACTTGGCAAAGAGGTGATATCCTACCTACAACACCATTTTGGTCGTTTGGCTACGATTGATGAAAAATGGATCTTCTTTCAGCAGACACTTTCACAGTTAGAAACACCGGTCTATCGAATTGCGGAGGAGAAAGGAAAAATTCATCTCACTTTACTGCCTGCCGAAAAAGTACTTTCTACTCACCCCACTCCTATCGATGCGCTCAACGAATTTTACCATCTCCACACCTCCACCGATTCATTTAAACATGAGAGGCATCAGCTGTTAAAATCTTATTCTGACTCGCTGAAACGAATGGAAAGCTACATCGCCAAAAACCAAACCAAGCTGAGTGAGATCGTCAACGACAAGCACTACCAGGTGTGGGCTGATTTGGTGATGGCGCACATGCACGAAATTAAAATTGGCACTGAAAAAATCACGCTCGAGAATTTCTACACCGGTCAACCAGAAGAAATCAAACTGAAGAAGGAGCTGAATGCCCAGCAAAATGCGGAAGTATTTTACCGAAAGGCAAAAAACCAACAAATCGAAATCAATCAGCTTTCTCAATCAATCGAAGCAAAGAAAAACGAAATTGAAAAGGTAAAGTCATTGATCGCGCAAATCAGTGAAGCACCTGATTTAAAATCACTGCGGCCATTTATCAAATCAAAACCAATTGGCAAAGCACACCAAGAACATGTTTCTCTCCCCTATCATGAGTTTACCTTCAAAGGGTTTCGGATTTGGGTTGGGAAGAATGCAGAAGCCAATGATGAGTTGACTTTAAAGTTTGCCTTCAAGGAAGATTTGTGGCTGCACGCCAAAGACGTGGCGGGTTCGCATGTGTTAATCAAACATCAGTCCGGCAAACCATTTCCCAAAGATGTAATTGAGCGGGCAGCCGAATTAGCCGCCTACAATTCCAAACGAAAAACTGACAGTCTTTGTCCGGTGGCCTACACACCTAAGAAATTTGTTCGCAAGCGCAAAGGAGACCCTGCCGGAGCGGTAATAGCAGACAAAGAAGACGTAGTGATGGTAGTGCCTAAATTGTAATCAAGAATTTATCGTCCTATTTTTCAACTCAACTATGTGGGCGGTAGACCAAAACATCGTGTGATGCCGATTCAATTCACTCAATTGATTTAGCTTTTCGATACAATTTTACCCTCAGTTCTCTAGTCAATTTGCGCTTTTTGCCTTCTCTAATGAAACACAATTGTGTATCTTATACCCGAATTGAATTGACTCACGTAGTCTCCTTAAAAGTGTAAGTGCCTTCATGAAAATATGTTTTTTAGCATGGATTTTATCTTGTTCGTGGTTGCTTCTGTTTAGTCAGGACAAGTCCTATCCTGATTCTTTGAAATTAAAATTAGCTGAAACAAGAGATCTAAATAGTCGGCTACGTATCATGTATAACCTTGCGGCAAGCTATCTTGATAGCGACCCAAAAGAATCGATCAAATGGAGTCAAAAACTTCTTACCGAATCTAAAGCTGATACTGCACGTAAGTGGGAAGCTACCGCCCACGTGTTACTTGGCTTGGGTCATGATATGGATGGTAATCTTACGATGGGATTACAAGAGCATTATAATGCACTGGAGATTAGTTCGGAGATTAACCACAAAGATATCATTATTGCATGCTATACAAATATTGCCGGGAATTACTATGAACTTACAGACTACCAGCGATCATTGGAATTCAACGAGAAATTGCTGGCAGCGAGTATAGAAAGTAAGGATAGTGTCGGCATTGTAGATTCCTATTTCTTATTAATTTCCACCTGCGTCAATTTACAAAAATTTGAAACAGCTCAGAATTACATCAACAAAGTCAAGGTCATGTTGAGTAAAAACAAAAATGAAGAGCGCCAATTTGCATTACTTTCCTCTTCGGTATACTATTTTGAAGCTCAAAACCAAATTGATTCTGTTCTTTACTACGTAGACAAAGCATTAGTCATCTGCAAAAAAAATCCTTCCATAACCCCGGAAGGGGGAAGGAAGTTTCTGGCAGCCGGAAATTCATACAATTTGACTGAATTGTATCGAATTAAAGCAGCAATGATGGGAAGACAAAACAGACTCGATAGTGCTGACTTTTATTTTAATCTTTCTTTTAAGCTTCTTGATCAAAATTACTTTACTGATTCCGAAAGAAGAGTTTGCTATAGCTACAGTGAATTTCTTATGAATAAGAAAAACTTTCAAGCAGCATCGAAGTATGCCCACCGCGCGCTCGCCCTTTCTCGACAGCAAAAAAAATATTTTGATTTATCTTCCGTATCAAAATTGCTTTCAGACATTATGAGGGGAAAAAAACTCTTAGATTCTTCGTTGTACTATCTCGAGCAACACATTCAATTTAAAGATTCAGCAATTAACCAAAGTAATATTCGAAAAGTTGAATCGTGGTCATTTGCGTTTCAAATGAAAATTAAAGAAAAAGAGAAAATAGAGTTGGAGAAACGAATAATTGCTGATAAACAAAAGCTGGATCAACAACGATTTATTATTGTTGTTGTGTTTTTACTTGTAGTGGTAGCTGTAGGCATCATTTATGCACAGCAAAAGGCTCGAAAAACGAGAGAGAAATATGTTACAGATCTGGCAAGGAAAAATGAGGAGTTGGAGAATTCAATTAAAAAAGTGAGCGAACTCAATCGCAGGCTTGATACCCTTACTAGCATTGTTGCTCATGATATTCGTGCTCCGTTGAATTATGCCTATTCAGCGCTTAATATTCTAAAAATGTCTCCCATTTCATCTGAAAATAGTGAGCTTATTGATGCTGTAACAAATTCTATTGATCAAGGTTTTCTATTTATACACCAATTGCTGGATGCAAAGACTATCCGAGAAAATCCATTAAAAAATGACCACATCCAGATAGTAACGCTGATAGAAAAGCAGATTGAAATGTTTAAATACGCTGCTCAGAAAAAAAACATCACCCTACAGGCGTTTGTAAAGCCCATTGATTTAGTCACAAACCAAGTTTGTCTTGAGAATATTTTGAGCAACCTAATTTCCAACGCGATAAAATTTTCGCCCCCACATACCCAAGTCTCCGTCTCAGCCAAACGCCTGGAAGATGGTGTTGAATTTACTGTAAGTGATGAAGGATCCGGCTTTTCAGATGCCGACAAAGAACTTGTTTTCAAAAGCTTTAAAAAACTTAGTGCACAGCCGACTGGCGGAGAAAGCACACATGGAATTGGCCTTGTATCGGTAGCCGAATTTCTGGAAATCTTAGGTGGTCGAATTCAACTGATTTCGGAAAAAGGAAAAGGTGCTCAATTCATTTTTGTAATCCCCCAAAGGCAGATAATAGAACAAGAACCTAAATCAATTTGAAGTAAACTTTGAATATACTCCCTTTACCTTGCTCGCTCAGTACTTGCAGCTGACTTCCTGGTCCGCATTCAAACAACAAGTTGCCAATTGCACCACATGCAAAAACCGTCCATTCTCTGAGCAGCCTGGCTGTGGACATAAGGCTCTTTTTTATAGCCCCGAGGCACTACAGGTTTATAATAGATTTATCAACCGATAAGTTCAGGATCACAATCATTCAAATCTTTGCGAGCAATTCCATTGACCAGTTTTTAATCAGTTACTTTATTTGCTATATTTCGATGACTGGTAAAGTTTGCGAACCAAAAGAATCGAGCTATGATCGTGTTTAAAAGCGAGGTGGTAACCAGCCATCAAATTGTTTTCAAAAAGCAAAAAATCTTTATTTTTAAATGGGAAGGGGTGTCTTTTAATGAGAAGTTTAGAGTCAATTCGGCTGCCGGTCTAGAAATACTTCGTAAAAACAAACATGTGAATAGACTTGTTTTGGATCTGACAGACCATTCGTTTCTTGTTCCAGATGATCTTATCTACATATCAGAAAGCAGCCGAAACCTAATTGCAAAAAACCATGGGGTGAAATATCGATTAGCGGTTATTCTACCTTACGATCGACTTGGTCAAAGCTCTGCTCTTCAATTTGGAAAATATTTACAAGACTCAACTTTGATGAAAGTCAAGTATCTCAACACCCAACGTGAGTCAATAATGTGGCTGGTTGGCCTCGCCCCTCTTCCTATGAGGATACTCAACTCTCTCAAGAAAACCATAAAATCCTTCATTTCGAAAAAATAAGTATTGGTCGATATTGCCATCTAGCCTTCTTGCTCTTTGTCGCTTGTCTTAGTCGATTTTTTCCTGACTTGCTCGATCTTTTTAGGATTCTCAAAAAGCTGGTAAATCAAGTGTGTCCCAGGGGTCTTTCTTGGCAGGTGGGGCTTCCCAGCGCGGAACTCAGGAAAAGAGTTGATACTATTTTTTTCGAAAAAAAGGCCGGTATATCAGTTCAGCAAAGCCACTGGCACCCAGCGCACCAACAATTCTCAGTTTAGATCTTTGTCTTAGAATTTCGATGAGATAGCATCAAAAAAGATCAAATGGCGTTTGAATCGGAATTATTTTTTATCTTATTAGGATTCGTAGGGAAGTTCTTCAATTTTCAGATATGTGCAGTCCTTTTACTACTCGCATCGCGCTTATTCTGGGCCTCAATAACGTGGCAGAGCGAACTTTGCTGGTATTTTTCCTTTTTATTTATTTTACATCAGTCTCACAAAGTCAGTCAGAACAGTCCCCATTGGGTGATAGTGTTCAAGATTCTTTGCAAAATAAAATGGAGCATTTGACTGAATTGTCAATTCAATTTATTTCGAAAGATCCGGAAAAGACGAAACAGTATGCACAAGAAGCATTGAGCTTAGCATTGAAGTCAAAGAACCGATACTTTGAAGGGCGCGCCTATACCAACCTTGGGCATTATTTCGAGGTAACCGAGGACTTATTGCAATCTGTTCAATTTCATTTAAAAGCTTTAGAAATTGCCCGATCACTGAAAGATAAAAAGGAAGAAGCCCGATGCTATTATAATTTGGGGAATATCTATATGCTAATTGGCAATTTTGAAAGTGCATTTGAATATACGTACCAAGCGTTAGACGGTGATGTGGCAGCAAGCGATTCGGCCGGCATCTTGGATGATTATAATCGGATAGGTCAACTCCATTTGATCATTGAGAACATTCCACGAGCTTCTATGTTTTTCAGAATGGCGCTAAAGGTCGCCCTAGACATCAGAGACACAGCTAGTTTTGTGTATCTTTATTCGAACATTGCACTTGGATTAGAAAAGCAAAACAATATTGATTCTGCGGTTTATTATAATGAGTTGGCCTATAAATATTCAGTGCAGATATCGAACAATGAGAACACCAAGGGAATTCTATATAATTTAGCAAACCTTTACATTGAATTAGGCTATTTTGTTAAGGCAGAACAAGCAATGTCAGAAGCCAAGAATGTGGCCTACGAGTCGCAAGACATCAAAGCTCAATCCTACGCAACCGAAGCCCGCTATTTGAAGAGGAAGGGAAAATGGAGGGAATCTCAGTTGTTTGCGTTAAACTATTTTAATCAGGCGACAAAAATTCGAAGTAAACCTCTTGCATATGATGCAGCAGTGCTTGTTTCTGAAATATCATTTGAACTTAAAGAATTCGAAAAATCTCACCATTATCTAAAATTAGCTTTAGAATTTAAAGATAGCCTTATCAATCAATCCAACATTCAGAAGTTTGAAGCATGGGACTACAACCACCAGCTAAAGACAAACGAAAACAAGCAACTGCTTCTAGAAATGGCACTCTTGCAAAAAGAGAAGCGCATTGAAAACCAGAAATATTGGATTACAGTGTGTGCTGCGTTGATCTTGAGTTTAGGTATTATTGTTTTTTTTGATCAGCGAGTTCAAAGGCAACAAAAAAAGTATGCAAAACACATCGAGACAAAAAACAAAATCTTATTGGAGTCGCTAGCAAATGTGACAGTGCTAAAGGACGAAATGCAAAATATGATGTATCATACGGCTCATGACTTAAAAAGCCCTTTAAATACCATTCAGGGATCACTTCACCTATTACAGATGAAGAGTTCCATTGATCAAGATGATCAACGAATTCTTGCTGGAGCCGAAAAAGCTGTACTTCATGGGCAGGATTTTATTCAACAACTCTTAGGGGTTTATCTTGATGAACATGCTGAAGTTAAATCAGAATTAGTTCAACTTCCTGCTTTTCTGGAGGAGAAGTCCGTTGTTTTTGCCTCACAATCGTCAGCAAAAAATATTCGAATTGACGTTAAGCCAAGCGAGACTTTTTATCTAAAAACGGATTCATACTTATTGAGCAGGGTTTTAGACAACCTCATTTCAAACGCAATCAAGTTTTCAATGCCTAGCAAGTCTTTGTTGTTAGCAGCTTGGCAATCAAACCAAGACACCTTGATATCAGTACAAGATCAAGGCCCTGGCTTTTCTACTGACGACCTTAAAAAAGTATTCCAAAAGTTTCAACGCTTAAGTGCCCAAGCGACTGCTGGGGAGAAATCACATGGTCTTGGACTGTCTTCTGTAAAGTCTATAATGGAGAAACTTGGTGGCGAAGTTGAACTCAAAAGTAAAATTGGGGAAGGATCTATTTTCTTACTGCGATTTAAGCACGCGTGATTGGCGTTTTGAGGGTTTTCCTGTTGGCATCGATTAGCGCTAAACTGTTGATTCAAATCCCGCCCACAGCACCAAAAGCCCTGACTCTCGCGATTTTTTAGGTATTCATAAAGCTGTTAAATCAAGTGAGTTCGATGGGTTTTTCCTCACAAGTTAGGTGTCCAAGTGCTGAGATCAGGTGATCAGCCATTCGTTTCTTGCCCCAGACAATCACATATACATTTCGGAATGCATCCGAAACCTCGGCTATTCTACCTTACGATCGGCCTAGTCAAAGCTCGGCTTTGCAGTATGGAAAATATTTGCAAGATTCGAAGTCGATGAAAGCCAAGTACTTAAATGCTAATATTAGTCAATAATGTGGCTGGTTGGCCTTACCCCTTTTCCGAGTTGGCTATTCAATTCTCTCAAGAAAACAATTACAGCTTTGGTGAAAAAATACACATCACTGCGTGGTACCTCAATGCCACTTACCTGGCTTAAAAAAAACATATTTCCGCGATGTTTTGTCTACTGTGTTCTAATTCAGTTCATTGGAATAAAAAAAATCCGTAAATAGCACTCGTACCTTACATTAAACCAGTAATCACTCTTACCCAAACATTTAGACTCCATGAACCAGAATCGTTACTACTCCTTAACTAACCTCACACCTTCTATTATCCAATTCAAAATTAATAACATAGATCCGAGCCCTGCAGAGTTTGACGAATACATTAAAATTCATTCAAGCTTGCTATTCAACTCTCAACGCATTGCCGTTATATACGACATATCTGCTGGAAAATTTTTAACATCTGAGCAGCGGATAAAGCTTGGAAAAATGGTGAACCAAAATAGTGAATCGATGAAAAAGTATGTGGCCTGTGTAGCCTACGTAAACACATCGGTAATGGCAGGTATTATTTTAAAAGGCATTCTTTTGGTAAGCCCTATGCCAGTACCCAGTAAAGTGTTTACCAACGCAGACGAAGCCTTCGCATGGTGCAACGAAAACCTGACTAGTCGCTAAAAAACGAAACGAGTTAATCTAAAAATTTCTACGTGCGAGGTTTTTTTGTTCATGCCAAACATAAATTAGGCCTTCAGATGCCTTTTGGATTGTTTTTTGCGTTGACTTGTTTTTTATCAAACTCTGCTGTTTCTCAGACCTCGTCCCCAACGATCATTGTTGCTAGCGAAAAGGAGCTTTTGACTCCAACGAAACAGATACGTTATTTTATTGACTCAACGGGAAGTTTTACAGCTGACCAAATCTCCACGCCTGAGTTTGATAACAAATTTTCCTTTCAAAACTCCAAAATCCCAAACTTTAAAGGAGTAAGTGGCAAGGTCTGGTTTAAATTCAGGATAGAAAACCAAACTTCAGAATCTACTTACCTATTCCTTACCAATCAATACCTTCACTTTATAGATGTTTATAGTAAGGCGGACGAGGAGCCTCTCAGAATTCTAACTCAGACTGGGTTTAGTAGACCTTTCGCAACAAGAGGCATTGAGTCAAGAAACTTTTTGATCAAGTTAACTGACCCCAGCGATTCGGTGGTCAACATTTATGGAAGCATTCGTTCGCCAAATGGCCCTTTTTGGATATCACTCAAACTAGGTACCCTATCAGCGGTAACGAGTGAAAATCGTCTTTCAGAGTTCATCTCTATTGCTGTGTTGGCGACTATGGTAGCGATGTTGTTTTACAACTTCTTCATATTTTGCTATTTGAGGGAAAAGGTCTACCTCTTTTATGTGTTGTATGCTTCGGCAACAATTGTTTATTTTTTATTCATCAATTCATTTTTGTTCGAGTGGTTTTGGCCAAACCGACCAAGTTTCAATTTAAGTTTGTTCCCTCTTGGATTTCTTTATTTTTCGGTCATACTTTTTGTCAATACTGCCCTTGGCATTAACAGAAATGATGCTCCTCGGCTGCTTCAGTTTTCCTATGTCCTTTATTTCCTTGCTGCCATTCTGGCTTTAAACGGAACGATTCTTTCCCTCTACTCGCTTTTCTTCGTCAATTTGATGAGCCTAGTTGCACCACTCTACATCACTATCGCAGTCGTGCACCGATTAAAAACCAAATCTTTCTTTGTTTATATTTTTTTGATAGGCTGGACTCCCCTTCTGTTGATGATCACTTTATTTACGCTAATGATCGAAGGAGCTTTCTATAACGAATTCCTCCGTGTGCATGGCATCGAACTTTGTACAGTTTGGGAAGCAATTATTTTTTCTATTGCCTTGGGCTATCGGTATAGTGCCCTTAAAAAAAATGTAGCATCACTACAAGAGGAAAAAATAAGATACATGGCCGAACAAAACGAACAGCTTGAACGAAAGGTGCAACAACGCACCGAAGAAGTAACAACCCAAAACGAGGAATTAATAGCGCAACAAGAGGAGATTACAGCTCAACGAGATGTTATTGAAATACAAAAGAATAGTTTAGAAGAAAAAGTTAAAATCCGAACGTTGGAGCTCGCCAAAAGTAATAATCAATTGAAGATTCAGCTTACTAAATTGAATCAATTTAGTTTTATTACCGCGCATAATCTTCGTTCTCCCGTTGCCCGCATTATGGGCCTGGCAAGTATCTTCGACAAACAAAATCCTTCCAATCCAGTCAACACTACAATATTGGAGAAAACAAGCGAAGCTGCACTGGATTTGGATAAAGTAATTCACGACTTAGGCTTTATTCTTCAAATTCAAACTGACATTCCTATAGAAAAATCAAGTATTGATTTGGTCGAATTGATTGAATCGATAAAATTGAAATTCGAGGAAGAAATAGCGAAGACTTCTGCTACTATCAATGTATCGTTACAAAAAAATATTTTGGTTACGAATAAAGACTACTTGAATAACATCCTTACAAACTTGATCTCAAACTCACTAAAACACAGACAAAGTGAGAAACCTGCTGAGATCACAATTACTTTTCAAGAACTTGAAGCTGTGTACAAACTAACCGTGGAAGACAATGGTGCTGGTATCGATACGGATTACTTCGCTTCCAAAATTTTTGAGCCTTTCCAACGATTCAACGATTTTACAAAAGGGACAGGCCTAGGCCTTTACCTAGTAAAAACCCAAGTAACTAACCTCGGGGGTAGAATAAATTTGGTTAGCACACTCGGCAAAGGAACCAAAGTCACTATCATCATCCCGAAAACCACCGCCTTACTCTAAAGAAACATTTGTTGCTCGTCCACCTACTATTGTACTTCGTGTACTTTAATCATGTTTGATCGTCCGCGCTCCTGAATTGGCATGCTCGCCAGAATGATGAATACATCACCTTTCTTCACATGACCATCACGTTTCAAAATTGCTTCCACATCGGCAATAGTATCATCTGTAGATGAAGCTTTGTCGTAATGATAGGCGCGTGTTGCCCAAACCAAATTCATGGTATTGATGATAGACGCATTGCTGGTGAACGCAAAAATATTTGCATTCGGGCGATGCGATGAAGCTTTGTAAGCACTGTAGCCCAATTGCGTCATGCCCACAATCGCTTTCGCATTTACATCTTTTGCTAGTTTACAAGCTGTCAAAATCAAGCTGTCCGTAAAATAGTTAGGAGATTTTGGATCAACGTCCTGAAACTTGTAAAAAATTCGACCTTGCTTTTCTACCGAGCCAATGGTGCGCACCATGCTTCGGATTACTTCAATCGGATATTTACCCGCAGCGGTTTCTGCAGAAAGCATCAGTGCATCGGCACCGTCAATCACCGCATTCGCCACATCGTTTGTTTCTGCTCGTGTAGGGCGTGGGTTTTCAATCATGCTCTCCATCATTTGGGTCGCCACAATTACAGGCTTCGAAGCGCGGTTACATTTTTCGACCAACATCTTCTGTACCATCGGCACCTCTTCCATCCAGATTTCTACTCCGAGGTCTCCACGGGCTACCATCACCGCATCTGTCGCTGCAATAATCGCATCAATATTTTCAAGTGCCTCGGGTTTTTCAATTTTAGCAACGATACGCGTGGTTGATTTATGACGATTGATGATGTCGCGCAGGATTTCGATATCAGCCGCTTTTCGCACAAACGAAAGCGCTACCCAATCCACCTGATGTTTTAATCCAAACTCTAAGTCGGCCAAATCCTTTTCTGTAAGTGAAGGTGCAGAAACTTTGGAGAAAGGAAGGTTGATACCCTTGCGTGGTTTTAGCGGGCCACCATAAATTACTTTGCACACCACATCAATATCACGTACCTCAACAACTTTCAACTCTATTTTTCCATCGTCAATCAAAATCATGTCGCCACGTTTCACATCGCGGGGCAATCCTTCGTACGAGGTGCTTACCAATTCATTGTTACCCAATACCTCGCGGGTCGTAATAATCAATTCTTGTCCGGCTACGATCTCAATCCCCGGCGCCATATCGTTGACACGAATTTTAGGGCCTTGCAAATCTTGCAAAAGAGCCACATTGGTGCCCATTTCTTTGTTGAGCTCACGCACATAGTTGATCACTTTCAAATGATCTTCGTGCTTGCCGTGTGAAAAATTTAATCTGAAAACATCTACTCCCTCTTTGATCAATGCGTGCAGCATTTCTTTGTTGTTGGAAGCGGGGCCTACCGTGGCTACAATTTTGGTTTTGTTGTACGAGATACGTTCCATGTAAAAATTAAAAAATAAAGTAATCCTTCGATTTTAAAGCGCCCAAAGGTATAAAAGCTACCAATTCAACGGAAGGGATATGACGTAAGACTTCCTGCAAACGATTGCTTTTGCCCGGATCATCGCTTTGGGATAGCAAAATGAAATCATAATGAGGAAATTCGGGCACCAAAATGCTCTTTAATTGCTCGGTTTCCACCGGTTTATTTTTAAAAAGCTTTAAAACACTTACCTCGTTGTGAAAACTGAAATAAGCGAAATTTGCCTCCTGCCCATTCTTAAACGTAATAGATAAATCCTTCTGCTTAACCAGTTTCACTTCCAGCGAGTTATTGATCTCCCAGGCCAGTTTATAGCCCTTTAAAGGAGATAATATTCCCAAAAGGTCAAAATCATAGGAATATTCAATATCGAGGCGCTTTTTCTTCATTGAAAACGGATACTCAAAAGTACGGAAGCTGACGATCGCTTTTAAAAGTTTGTCAATATTGCGCTAAATCTCTTTATTTGCACCTGATTTTTGAATCCTTAAACCTTATTATCATGTCTGAAATCGCACAAAAAGTAAAACAAATCATCATCGACAAGTTGGGTGTTGAAGAATCTGAAGTAACACCGGAGGCAAGCTTTACCAATGACTTGGGAGCTGATTCGTTGGATACTGTTGAATTGATCATGGAATTCGAGAAAGAATTCAACATTTCCATCCCAGATGATCAAGCAGAAAACATCGCTACCGTTGGTCAGGCGATCAGCTACTTGGAAGAAAACGCAAAAAAATAAGTTTTCGCAGTTTGCAGTTTTACGGTTATTATAAATTATGACTTTTAAAAGAGTTGTTATTACAGGGGCGGGTGCACTTACCCCTATAGGAAATACCCTTCGCGAATTTTGGGATGGATTATCTCAGGGAAAAAGCGGAGCCGCCCCTATTACCAAGTTTGACACTACTCTTTTCAAAACCAAATTCGCCTGTGAGGTAAAAGGCTTTGATGCTGCTAACTTCATGGACCGCAAAGATGCCCGTAAGCTTGATCCGTTCACACAGTATGCTATGGTAGCGGCAGATGAAGCTATCAAAGATTCTAACCTTCCACTTGCCGAACTAAATAATGACCGCGTAGGCGTTATCTGGGGTTCCGGCATCGGCGGACTTTATACCTTTCAGGAAGAAGTGCTTGCCTTCTCTAAAGGAGATGGCACTCCCCGCTTCAACCCGTTCTTCATTCCGAAAATGATACCCGACTTGAGTGCGGGCCACATCTCCATTAAGTATGGATTCAGAGGCCCGAACTTTGTAACGGTATCTGCTTGTGCTTCCTCAACCAATGCCATTTATGATGCCTACACCTACTTAAAACTAGGAAAGGCCGATGTCATGGTAACGGGTGGGTCAGAAGCTGCTGTTTGTATTGCCGGCGTAGCCGGATTCAACGCGCTGAAAGCACTATCAGAACGAAACGATTCTCCGGAGACCGCATCAAGACCTTATGACAAAGACCGCGATGGTTTTGTGTTGGGCGAAGGTGCCGGTGCTTTGATTTTGGAAGAGTACGAACATGCTAAAAGACGCGGAGCAAAAATCTACGCAGAAATCATTGGCGGAGGAATGTCTGCCGATGCATACCATATCACGGCTCCACATCCGGAAGGTGCCGGAATTATTAAAGTGATGGAATATGCACTAGAAGAAGCCGGAATTAAGCCTGAAGAAGTAGATTACATCAACACGCACGGAACATCTACTCCATTGGGTGACATTGGCGAAATCAAAGCCATTCAAAAAGTATTTGGCGAACACGCCTACAAGCTGAATATCAGCTCCACCAAATCAATGACCGGCCACTTATTGGGTGCTGCCGGAGCCATTGAAACCATTGCTTGTTTATTGGCCATCAACGAAGGCATCGTACCTCCTACCATCAATCACTTTACGGATGATGATGAGCTAGATCCTCGTTTGAATTTAACCTTCAATAAGGCACAAAAGCGAGAGGTGAAAGTGGCGTTGAGCAATACCTTCGGATTCGGAGGTCATAATTTCTCCGTGATCTTGAAAAAATTTGAGTAAGCACTAGTGTGGAACTTACTCCAATTACCCAAACGAAACTCTCAAGAAGATAAAAAGCTAATTACGGCTATTAAAACCATAGCCGGATTTGCACCCTCTAATCTGGCGCTCTACAAGCTGGCTACGTTGCATAGCTCCAAGTCAAAAGAGCTGGCTGGCTACCGTGAGTCGAATGAGCGGCTGGAGTACCTAGGCGATGCCATTCTGGGTGCTGCCGTAGCCGATTATCTGTTTAAAAAATATCCCTTCAAAGACGAGGGCTTCCTCACTGAAATCCGATCGCGCATCGTTAACCGTGAGTCGTTGAACAATCTGGCGCGCAAAGTGGGCATCGGCTCGATTGTGCGCTTTGATCAGAAAAACACGCAGCTTAAACACGTCATCTTAGGGAATACCTTAGAAGCATTGATTGGCGCTATTTATCTTGATAAAGGATACCTGCGAACTAAAAAGTTTGTGATTGATAAACTTATTCAACCCTATTTTGATTTAGAAGTAGTAGTAAGTTCCAACACGAATCACAAAAGCAAATTGATTGAGTGGGGGCAGCGCGAGGGCAAAGAGGTGCGGTTTGAATTAGTGATGGCCAAATCGGCCGGCAGCAACAGCAAAGAATTTGCTATTCAGGTTTTTGTGAATGACGAGCCCTACGGCTTGGGGCACGGTTTCAACAAGAAAAAAGCGGAACAAAGTGCAGCCGAAAAAACGTGTGTGGCATTAGAGATTTAAGCAAACGAACAGATGAAGGGGATTGTAAAGATTGGAGGCGCTACCGTAAATCAAACTCCGTTTGACTGGAACAACAATGTCAAAAACATCAGCGAGGCTATACGGCAAGCGCAGCAGCAAGGTGTTGTAATCCTTTGCCTTCCCGAACTTTGCCTTACGGGATATGGCTGTGAAGATCTCTTTTTGAGCGATTGGCTGGCCGCAAAAGCCTGGAAACATCTTCTGGAACTGGTGCCGCTCTGCCAAAACATTACGGTAAGTGTAGGCTTGCCCATCCGCATAAAGGGAATCACCTACAACGGTGCCTGCGTTATCTCCAACCAAAAAATACTGGGCATCACACTCAAACAAAACTTGGCCAAAGATGGCGTACACTACGAGCCACGTTGGTTTGAAGCGTGGCCGAGCGGCGCCGCTACACAAATTGACATGGAAGGGCAAACCGTTTCTGTGGGAGATTTGATGTATGAAGTGCAGGGCATTCGTTTTGGTTTTGAAATATGCGAAGATGCATGGCGCAAGGAAAAACGTCCCGGCTATCAGCTCTATGCACGAGGTGTCGATTTAATTTTAAACCCAAGCGCCAGCCATTTTGCGATGGGGAAAAGCACCCTCCGCGAAAGCGAAGTAGTGATTGGTGGTTCTGAAAAATTTAAGTGTGCATACGTATTTACCAATTTGTTGGGCAACGAAGCGGGTCGCATGATTTATGATGGCGATATCATCTTCGCACAAAACGGAAGATTATTAAAGCTCAACAACCGATTATCTTTCCAATCAGTAAACGTACAGGTGTGCGAAATCAATTTTGATCAACCGGAACTTACGCAGGCACATCCACTCACCGACAATAAAGAACGCAACCGCGAAATGGCCGATGCTGCTTCGCTGGCTTTGTTCGACTACGTGCGCAAGAGTAGAGCCAAAGGTTTTGTTCTGAGCTTAAGTGGTGGCGCCGACTCTTCGTTGTGTGCGGTGCTGGTGGCAGAAATGGTACGCAGAGGCACCAAAGAATTGGGCTTTGAGAAGTTCTGCTCAATGGTAGGCATCACGCCTGCATTAGATGTGAACGTGATAACCCGTGCACTGCTTACTTGCGCGTATCAGGGGACTGCAAACTCATCTGATAAAACGTTGCAGGCAGCCAAAGAATTGGCCCTTTCGCTGTGCGCTGAATTCCACCATTGGCTGATCGACGATCAGGTTAATCTTTATGAGCAGTCTATCGAGTCGGTCATTGGCCGGTCTCTCTCTTGGGAACAAGATGACATCGCCCGCCAGAACATACAGGCGCGTACCCGGTCGCCGATTATCTGGATGTTGGCAAATGTGAAGCGAGCGGTGCTGCTCACCACTTCCAACCGCAGCGAAGGGGATGTTGGCTATGCTACCATGGACGGCGATACCAGCGGTAGTCTGGCTCCCATTGCCGGCTTGGATAAACCCTTTATTATTCAATGGCTCAAATGGGCTGAAAAAGAATTGGGGTATAGTGGCCTGCGTTATGTGAATAATCTGCAACCAACCGCCGAATTGCGCCCGCAGGAGCGCGCTCAAACCGATGAAAAAGATTTGATGCCCTACACCCTTCTGGTGGAAATAGAGCGACTGGCCATTTACGAGAGGCGTCCTCCTATCGAAGTGTACACTTTTTTGGCACATGGCAAAAGTGATCTGCTGTTGAAAGAATATGTTAAGAAATTCTACCGGCTGTGGGCGGCGAATCAATGGAAGCGCGAGCGTCTGGCTCCATCATTTCATTTGGATGATCTGAATGTCGACCCGCGCAGTTGGTGTCGTTTTCCGATCCTATCCGGCAGCTTTCAAGAGGAATTAACGGAACTCGAAAACATCCACTAATTGTAGGGCGTTTATGAGCAGGTTTTACTGCTTCATATATAAGCTAGGTTCACATTTCATTCATTGATCAATGTTAAAAACTAGTAAAAGGTATGACGGTAATCGCCTATCTTTGCCCACTAATAATCAAGTATTCACTCTTTTATTAACGATCTACTCGACTTATGCTTAGCTACATCATTTGGAACGGCAGCCCAGAGATTTTCACCATCGGTTTTTTCTCTTTGCGGTATTATGGACTGCTCTTCGCACTGGGGTTTCTGATCAGCCAACAAATCCTTTACTACATTTATAAACAAGAGGGTAAACCCGAAAAAGATGTAGACACCATCACCATCTACATGATTGTGGCCACCATTATTGGGGCGCGTTTAGGACATGTTATCTTTTATGAGCCATCCATGCTTTGGAACAATCCGCTGGGTGTATTTCTACCTTTTGAACTTTCACCCTTTCGGTTCACCGGCCTTCAAGGTCTAGCTAGTCACGGTGGTGCAATTGGTATTTTGCTGGCACTGTGGTTGTATTGTAGGTATGACTTTTCATTTTCAAAAGCGGATACCAGTCTATCTGAAAAAGATGAAAAAGTAAAAAAGAAATCAAAGTTCGGTTTCTTCGTAAAGCGAAGAAATTTGCCAGGGCAATCGTATTTACAGGTGTTGGATCGAATTGTCATTCTGGTATGCTTAACCGGTTGTTTAATTCGTTTGGGTAATTTTTTCAATTCCGAAATCATTGGCAAGCCTACCAACAGTCCTTTGGGAGTCATTTTCATAAACAAGGTTGTAGACGACATCAGTACAAAAGCCAATGTTGCCAATCCACTTCAATCGTATGAGATTGTGAAAGACAGTTCGAGTGTAGCAAATGAAAACGGTCGTGTTCCGTTATCGCTCTACTTGTTCTTCAAAAAAGGAACTTCCGAGGCGGAAGCACGTGATTTTGTTGAATGGCGCGTACAACAAATCATGGCACAGAATCGGGAATTTGTTGACGTGTCCAATGGAGCATTTGCAGGAAAAGTAGCTTTGGAAGCATCTGGCAACTATGCTGCAAAAGTATCTTTTCAAGGAATTTCGCGGCACCCTGCTCAATTGTATGAATCCATTTCATGCCTTATACTTTTTGCTCTCTTGCTTGGTTATTGGTACAAACACAAACTGAATTTACCGGAAGGAAGGATCTTTGGAATTTTCCTCATTGCCCTCTGGAGCTTACGCTTTGCGTATGAGTTCTTGAAAGAAAATCAGGTAGCCTTTGAAGATGACCTGACTTTGAACATGGGGCAAACACTGAGTATACCGTTGATCATTGTAGGTGTGTGGGTAATGGTTCGGTCTTTCAAAAAGAAAGCAACGAATCCATCTGCCTGAATAAGCACGGTAAGGTAAATTACCCGCGATGATACTGTTGATGTTTGGTTTTATTCTTGGATTTCAAGAAGCGGCTCCCTCAGCAGATACCGTTGCACGTGTTCGCTATGATACGCTGGCGGTCGCACCGGATACCACTTTGCTCACTGTTAACCGGGTGCTGATCATTGGCAACAAACGCACGCGCGATCAAATCATTTCGCGCGAACTCTCACTGAAACCGGGAGACACCATACGTGTCAGTAAACTTGCTGAAACCATTTTGTGGGATCAGCGCAAAATCTACAACCTTCGTCTGTTCAACATCGTCACCGTTCGGAGTTTAAAAATATCGGCCACCGTTATCGATATTCTGGTGGATGTGCAAGAGCGATGGTACACATGGCCAACGCCGATTTTTGAATTGTCGGATCGCAACTTTAACGAATGGTGGCAAAACTACAATCACGATTTTGGCCGCGTAAACTTCGGCTTGCGTTTGGATCAATTCAATGTGCGCGGGCGCAATGAAACACTTCGGCTGATAGCTCAGTTTGGCTTTAGTCAGCGCTTTGAATTAAGCTACTCCATTCCCTACCTCGATAAGCGCCAAAAGCAAGGCATGATAGTAAACTTTGATTACAGCAATCCTAAAAATCTAGCAGCACTGACGGAAGATCATAAACTGGTTTTTTTGCGAGGCAGTCAACCGCTGCGTATTTCAATGGGCGCACAGGTCAGTTACACGTATCGAAAATCGTTTTTTGAAACCCATGCATTCAGCCTTGGCTTCCGCTCAACCGAAATTGCAGATACTATTTCACGCAAAAATCCCAATTACTTCAGCAACAGGTCGCTGACACAACGCTACGGCATTTTATCTTACACCTTTCGTTCCGAACATCGCGATGTGGTCATGTATCCTTTGAAAGGATATCAGTTTTCTGGCTCCATACAACGAAACGGATTTGGCTTTGAAGGCAACGTGAGTCAATGGGTAGTGAATCTCACATACGCGTATCACCTGCCACTCAAACGTAACTATTACTTCTCCAACTTTACCGCTGCTTACATCAGCAGTCCAAACAATCAACCCTATGCCTTGTATGGTGCGATGGGGTATCAGCGCCAAATTTTACGTGGTTACGATATTTATGTAATTGAAGGACCTACCTTTTTTGTAAACAAAACCACCTTCAAGAAAAAAATATTCTCGCGCGTGTGGCGCTATGAAAAAATGCCCTTGGAACAGTTTCGGCATTTGCCTTTTGCCATTTACCTAAAAACGTTCGCCGATATAGGTTACACTGAAAACTATACCTACTATCAGGAGAATCCTAACTTAAAAAATAACCGACTCAGCAATTCTCTGCTGGCAGGTTATGGAGGCGGCGTGGATGTGATTGCGCCGTACGATATTGTTTTCCGTTTTGAATATGCCTTTACCAAAGAAGGTGTAAACGGATTTTTCTTCAACATCAAAAAAGAATTTTAACCGTAATTATGCAATAGAAAATTCTATTGCATAATTTGACGAATGAAAATCAACAACTTAGGATTAATTAAAAACAACCCATTTGGTGATTTTCATTGTCAAGGTTAAACCCTGACAATCCTGACGGTACCGTCAGGATTCGTCAATAAATTAACTAACTCTTTAAATCCTAATGCATAATTTGGGTTTAAACAACAATTGTGAAATAGTATTTTGATTGCATAAAGTTTATCTTAAATTCGATGATCAGTTTCCCCAACTGATGAACTGCTGATCGCTCCCCAACGGATCAGTTTACTTTTTAGTTGCTTTTTTTATTATTTCATGAGACTACTATTGGTAGCATCCACCCTGTTGGGTATTTGCATAGGGACTATGGGGCAAAGTGTTTTCACTCCGATGGGAGCCAGATCGATGGGAATGGCAAGTGCATCAGCTACCCTCAGCGATGGATGGGCCCTTTTTAACAACGTTGCCGGCATGGCCGGGCAAAAACAAGCATGTGCGTTTGCTTACGAAGTAGCGCCTCAGATGCCGGGCGCTAATCGAATGGCTGCAATCGCTCAAATGCAGATGGGTTCCTTCACTGGCGGCATCGGCTTTTTTCGTTTCGGTGATGCGCTTTACAATGAACACCTTATCTCATTCGCCGTGGCACACCAAATTGGCATTACTGCATTGGGAGCCCGCGTTAATTACAATCAATATCGTGCCGATGGCTTTGGATCGTTGTACACATTTAGTGCAGATGTAGGTGGCATTACCCAACTGACTCCTAAAATTCGTATTGGCGCATACCTCACGAACATAACGCAGTCATCGTTGATCAGTGGTAGTGGCGAACGATTGCCTACCCGAATGGTGGTAGGTGCTGGATTTCAATTCTCACCTAAATTCTTAGCCACTACCGAAATAGAAAAAGATTTGGATTATTCGCTTATTTGGAGAACAGGGTTTGAGTATGAAGTACATAAAAACATTTTCTTCCGCACCGGCTATCAACTACAACCCAGTGTGATCTATGCTGGACTGGGAGGCACCCGCAAACGTCTGACAATCGACTATGCCATACGGTATCATTTTTTACTTGGTATGATCCAGCAGGCTTCTGCTACTTTTCGTTGGGCTAGCTCTACTTCTACTTCTCCAAAATGAAGAAACGAAAAAAAGAAAGTGGCTCAGATTGTTCCTTCTACAGACTTTACCGATGGAGTCGTCTTAAAAATAGTATAAAAGAAGTTGTTTCGGTTATTGGGTGGATCATGCTGAGTGGCATGATGGGTTTTGCGCAAGATTATCCACGCCAGACAATCGACCCCAGTCAATGGGTAGATGAACTATTCGCTGCCCAATCGGATAATCTAAACTATGCTGATTTGTATGAAAACTATCTACAACTACGGGCGCATCCGTTGGACTTAAACACGGCTACTGCCGAACAACTCCAGGCATTACAATTTTTAACAACAGCCCAATTAAATGCGCTACTCTCCTATCGCGAACAGGCAGGCAAATTATATTCGGTTTACGAACTGCAAACCGTTGACGGATTTAGTCAGGATGTATTTTTAAAGTTGATTCCATTCGTGCGTGTGGACGATGAGCAACAAGCAGGCGGCTATCGCTCGCTGTGGAAACGGATGGTATCCGAAGAAAATAATTATCTGGTGATGCGCTATTCGCAGACATTGGAGAGACAACGAGGGTATACAGACGCTGCCTCGGAAAGCAGTCGCTACCAAGGAAGCCCTGAAGATGTTTACCTACGTTTTCGCGTCAGTAGGCCGGGCGACTTTAGCACCGGCTTTACATTTAAAAAAGATGCCGGCGAAAAATGGCAATGGAATACTTCCAGCAAATACTATGGCTTCGATCATGTTTCGGCACACGCTCAGGTACAAAACAAAGGAGCGGTTAAAAATCTGATCATTGGCGACTATCAGGCGCAGTTTGGTCAAGGTTTGATGCTTGGCTCGGTTTTTGGAATCGGAAAAAACGGAGAGACTATCTCTAGTATACGTCGCAGCAACATTGGTTTTCTTCCGTACACTTCGCAGTATGAAGGCGGCTACATGAGGGGAGCGGCACTCACCTACCAACTTCATCCGCATGTGCTCGTGCATACCCTCCTTTCGACTCGTGGCCGCGATGGAAATTTGGCACAAGACTCCTCTCAAAACTCGGTTTCATCATTCAATTACAGTGGCTTGCATCGCACGGTGAATGAACTGAATAATCGAAATACCTTGCGCGAACAAAACGCAGCCCTTATCCTAAGCTACAAACACCGTGGCGTCGATGCGGGAGTGATGCTGCACTACACCGGTTTTGACAAAGCGTTGACTAGAAATGCAACGCTCTACAATTCGTTTGCTTTTCAGGGAAATGAAAATACCAATGCGGGAGTGTATGTGAACTACTCATTTGCTAACGCCACCTTGTTTAGCGAAGTAGCGCACACGCTGGAACATGGCTGGGGCGGTGTAGTGGGATTGTTAGCGAACGTAACTCCGCAATTCGATGTATCGCTGCTGCTGCGCCACTATACACGTGATTTTTATAGTTTTTACAGCAACGCCCTTTCAGAAAATACAACTCCCCAAAATGAAAGCGGAATGTATTGGGGGTGGAAGTATCACTTTTCAAAACGAAGCCAGTTGTCCGGTTATGTAGACCTCTACGCATTTCCGTGGTTGAAGTTCCGAACGTACCGGCCTTCGCAAGGCAATGAGTGGTTGCTGCGCTATCAATACAAAATCTCACGCTCGCTACTTTTCTTTGCGCAGATCAAAGAAGAAACCAAGGCGCGTAACACGAACAACGATGTACCACTCTATCAACTTTCTTCCGGCACGCGCAGGAGTTTCGTAGTGCAAGCTGATTATGCAGCAACTCCGCGTTTAAATTTAAAGAGCCGCTTGCAGTTTTCTTCTTTTGAGTTCAACGGAAAAACTACGAACGGAATGGTGGCCATGCAAGATGCCACATTTGATGCGCGCAACTTTTCGGTGACTGCCCGCTATGCACTTTTCGATACCGATGACTACGATAACCGTATCTATGTGTATGAACCCGATACTTGGTTAGCTTTTTCTTTTCCTGCATACAGCGGCAAGGGCATTCGGCAATTGCTAATGATACGTTACCGCCTGTCGAAAAAAATGGATTGCTGGGTGCGCTGGGCACAAACACGTTACCTTTCTACAGACAAAATTGGCAGCGGTGGTGAATCCATTTCCGGAAGCAGCCAAAACGACGTTCGGGTTCAGATGAGAATACAATTCTGAAAAAAGAAAAACGCATCGAAACTCCATGAAGCGCGCATTTCCATCTACTGTCTGGTGAGGTACCGAAGAAAAAGGGTTAACTTCACGCCGTTGTAACAACTCATTGCATGCACGCTGTTAAATTAATCACACCCGGAATTTTATTCATGATATGCCTCGGCCTGCTCATTTTTATTATCGTGTTCCGAAGCATCTTTCACAAAAAAAAGTAAGCCAGTATGCGTGCAGCACTCGCTATCTTTAAAACTTACAAACCGGCTCATCTTGAAGCTTCTCAGAGGACTCATTCATTCAAACGTCTACATTTCAATAGCGGCAGTATTGCTTACCGTTGAAACCCAAATACAGTTGGGGTTGGTGCCGCAATGGAGACCCTACTTATTCATTGTTTTTTTCGCGACGCTGTTTGAATACAACCTGCATCGTTTGGTAACGCTGCTGCTGGTAAAAGATGCCATACATTCGGAGAAACACGCTTGGGTGCGCGAAAATCAAAAGGTATTTTATACACTGATGATCATCTCTACCATGGCTTTTCTGTTTGTGTTGTGGATTGCCAAAACAAAAGTTTTGCTGACCCTCGCTCCTATTGCTTTGCTTACCTTGTTCTACTCCATTCCTGTTGCGCGAAGCAAAGGTTATATTTTCCGATTACGCGAAGTACCCTATCTGAAGTTATTTTTGATTGCTTTCGTTTGGTCTGCCGTTACTATTTTGTTGCCGGTAGTGCATGCAGAAATATCTTTCAATCGTGCGTATGTATTACTGCTATTTGCAGAACGATTTCTATTTATACTTGCTATTGCCATTCCGTTTGATGTCCGTGACATGGAAACCGACCGAAAGGCGAATCTAAAAACACTACCGCTATTGCTAAACGAAGATCGATCGCGGCGCGTATCATACTTCGCGTTGCTGGCCTTTAGTGTGTTGGTTTTGTTTCATTACTCGTGGCAAAGCGAGTGGTCGATTATCGTACCGCTGCTAACCACAGCCATCATTACTTTCTTCTTACTCCACTCATCGCGAATGCGGGAGAAGCCATTCTATCATCATGGCTACTTGGATGGAACTATGCTGTTGCAAGGGTTGTTGGTGATGATGTTTTATTATTTGAATTAGATCATCTAGAGACAAACCTTTCTTTATTACTCAGGTATATGGCGGATAAAATATAATTCGTTTATTCATTTGCTATCTTTATACGTCAAATATAACCGCTCAGATCATGCCAGAAATCAACTCCATCAACATTCTACAAAAATTCTCATTGTTTGAAAAACAGTGGACACCTCACATCATTGGTGAACTAAATGGACAATATGTGAAACTTTGTAAACTCAAAGACGACTTTGTATGGCACAGCCACGAAAACGAAGACGAACTGTTTATGGTATTTAAAGGTACCCTGCTCATGGACTTCCGCGATGGCCGAACGGTGGAAGTCAAAGAAGGCGAAATACTGATTGTTCCCAAAGGGGTTGAACATCGCCCGCACACCAATGGTGAAATTGTTTTCAACTTACTGTTTGAGCCCAAAGGCACTTTGCATACGGGCACGGTAGAAAGTGAAATGACCGTGAAAGAATTGGGATGGATTTAATAAAAGGAAGTTTAGTCTATCGAATTGGTGAAGGCCCTGCGAACAGAAATAGCCCCATTGTAATTTTATGAATACCTCCGACATTTATATTCTCAACATCGAAGAAGTAAGGCGCAGAAGTATATTAATTTGGAAGGGCTTGCCGGAAGAATTTTATCATTGGAAATCCGATAAAGACGCTGAGTCATTCATCGAAGTCATACGACATGTACTGGAATGTGAACATCTGTTTCATTCGCGCATTCTTCATCGCGGAATCAATCCCAACTTTAGCTCTCCCTGGAAAGGTAGACCACTGATCAGCTTGCAGGACGAACTAAATTTTGATGCACCCTATCGGAAAGAGTTTTTATCATTGGTGCGCTCCTTTACGGAACACGATCTGGATTCAATCGAAATTGTTGGAAGATCGTCTACGCGCAAACTAGGCGATTACCTCCTTCGAGCTGCGTACCACGAATCGGTACACGCTGGGCAATTTCTGGCCAACATGAGAACACTACAAATCACCCGACCCAATATTTGGGATTAAATCGCTTAGGTTTCGGCTACCACCCAATTCCATAATCTTCTCCATGGTTGCTGCTGCCGCCCCAGAAGCTGCCGTGTTGCCAATCAAAATAGATCGCGTTAATCGGGCCGCTGGTTCGATCCTGGTATGTAAGCTTATAACCCATGCGCGATAAATCTTTTCGCACCCATGCCGGCATGGCACTGTTGAGTGTCAGTCCGCCCGGCACTTTTTCATGATCGCCGAAGCTGGAATACATCTGTAAAGTTTTAAAGCTCGGTGCCTCACACGCTTCTTGCACGGTCATACCAAACTCTACCACATTCAAAAAGAATTGAATCAGCAACTGATCTTGCTCATCGCCTGCTTGCTTGGCAAACGACAAAAATGGTTTTCCATCTTTCAATGCTAAAGTAGGTGTAAGCGTTACCCGTGGGCGCTTGCCCGGCTCCACTACGTTGAATGGATTCTCTTTCGCATCTAACACAAAAGATTGCATGCGCTGGCTCATGCCAATGCCTGTGTTGCCCGCAATACAAGCAGGCACCCAACCACCACTGGGTGTAATGGAAACCACCCATCCTTCTTTGTCGGCTGCCTCCACGGAAGTAGTTCCCGCCGTAAACGATTCCAAATATTTTTCATCCAGCGCATTCACCGGTTTGAAATTATCCGCGCGACTCGTTCCCCACTTTTGTAAAATATCGAGATACGGATTTTGTTTTCCTTCAAAGGGATATGGATCGCCGGGAGCAATTTTCGGATCGTTCACTTCCGGATTAATCAACTTGAATCGTTCGCGCGCATATTCTTTCGAGAGCAATCCTTTGATAGGCTCTTCAGGCGCAAAGGCCGGATCGCCGTAATAAAAATCGCGATCCGCGAAAGCGAGATTCATAGCCTGATAGACAGTGTGAATGTATTTGGTAGAGTTGTAGCCCATACTCTTCAAATCAAAATTTTCGAGGATGTTCAGTGTTTGCAACATGGCAGGGCCTTGCGACCACGGCTGCAGTTTGTACACATCTATACCGCGATAGTTCGTAACAGTAGGTTCTTCAATTTTCACTTTCCAGTTGGCAAGATCGGCTTCGGTAAACAAACCACCTTGCTCCTGACTACCACGAACAATCTCCTTCGCAATATCGCCTTTGTAAAAACGATCATACGCAGCATAGATAGCGGCTTTGCGATCTTTCCCTTTCTTCAACGCTTGTTGCTCAGCTTCTACTAATTTCTGCAACGTGGCGAGTAAATCTTTCTGCACAAATATCTCGCCCGCATCAGGTGCCTCCCGTTTCTCACCCAAGTGTGTTAAAAATACTTTTTTCGAATACGGCCACTTCTTGATTTCTTCTTTGCCTCGCTCAATCGAAAAAGCAGTTTGTGCTTCAATGGGATACCCTTCGGCCAATTGCATCGCAGGCGCGAGCACTTCTTTCAAACTCATCGTGCCATACTCAGCCAGCATCGTCATCAACCCTCCGGCAGTGCCGGGAGTAACGGCCGCCAGCGGACCAAACTCAGGCGGATACTTCATGCCTTTGTTTTTAAAGAAGTCGGCAGTAGCACCGGTAGGCGCCACACCCAACGCATTGATGGCAATTACTTTTTTTGTTTTGGGATTGTAAATGAGCGCTTGTGTTTCTCCACCCCAACTTAGCACATCCCACATGGTACATGTAGCGGCCAACATGGCGCAAGATGCATCCACTGCATTGCCACCTTTGTTAAAAATCATAGCTCCTGCAGTCGCGGCCAAGGGCTTACCTGTTATTGCCATCCAATGCCTTCCGTGCAGTGGTGGCTTTTGGGTGTTGACAGGCAGGTTGTTGAACGATTGCGCAGCAGCTTGCAGGCAGCACACGGTAGCAAAGAAAAGATGGCTTATCTTCATATGGATTGATTATATTTAAATCAGTTTACACCTAAAGGCGCCTCTAAAAACTCCGTCTTCCCTTCTCTTGCGAAGATGGGATCAGGATGAGGTTATTGATGCCAAGTTTTCAGAGAAGCCTTTATCTGTTTTCTAAGGTAATCAAATAATAAAGGTTTCACACATCAAATTTGTCAGCGGGCAATCATCTCCACCAAAGGAAAATTTATGAATACACATCAACAACTGATTGAAAAATTCTACTCGGCCTTTCAGCAAAAAGATTGGCAAACGATGCAAGCGTGTTACCATCACGAAGTTGAATTCAGCGATCCTGCATTCACCCATTTGAAAGGCAAAGAAGCCAAGGCGATGTGGCACATGCTGGCGACAAATGCCCGCGACTTTTCACTTGTATTTAATCAGGTGCAAGCCGATGAACACAAAGGCAGTTGTCATTGGGAAGCCGCGTATACTTTTTCGCGTACCGGCAAGCGTGTGTTGAACAAAATTGATGCATCGTTTGAATTTAAAGATGGATTGATCTACCGCCACACCGATCGTTTTGATTTTTGGAAGTGGACGCAGATGGCGTTAGGCACATCCGGATTACTATTGGGCTGGACTTCTTTCCTGCAAAATAAGGTGCGGGCTACGGCCATGGACGGCTTAAAAAAGTTTATGAAACAAAACCCCATGTACGGCTAGAAAGGGACGTCAAATAGCTAAAAACCGCTAAATATCGTATAAACACGCTCAAATTCAGCGATTTGCATTTACGGGGAATTAATAGTTATATTTGAGAGTTAATGAAAGTAAATCCCATCTGAAAGTATTCCCACCACGTGAGTTTATTGTAGGTACGGTTTTAATGAGTTAGCAAGAACATTTTATCACTTAATTTTTAAAACACAAATGAACATTTATGTAGCCAACATTCCCTGGAAAGCAACCGAGGAACAATTGAAGCAGTTATTCTCCGAGTACGGCGAAGTAAGCTCTGCGAAAATCATCATGGACAAAGTAACGCAGCGCAGCCGTGGCTTTGGTTTTGTAGAAATGGCTGACGACACAGCCGGTAAGAGTGCTATCGATCAATTGAACGGTTCTGACTTCCTTGGAAAAAACCTGGTTGTAAACGAGGCTCGCCCACGCGAAGAAGGTAGCGGTGGTGGTCGCGGCAACCGTGGTGGCGGAGGCGGTGGCTTCCGCAGAGGCGATTTCAACAGAGATTATTAATCGGTTTGAAATAGAGACTTTACATGCCACGCCAAAAGCGTGGCATTTTTTATTTATAAACATCTCTAAAAACCTTTTCTATTAACCACCTCAACCCTTTCCCTTCTCCACAAGAGAAGGGTGGGTGGCGTTTTTAGAGATGTTGATCTGGTTCGATTGTTTAGTGTATACTTTTTCTGATCACTTTCTGATTTCTATTTTTACTGCATGACTTCTTCGCACGCATCCAACCGACTCGCATACGCTACTTCGCCCTATCTCTTACAACATGCGCACAATCCGGTGGATTGGTTTGAATGGAGTAACGAAGCATTGACAAAAGCTCGGCAAGAAGATAAACCGATCTTGTTAAGCATCGGCTATTCTTCATGCCATTGGTGCCATGTGATGGCGCACGAGAGTTTTGAGAATGAAGACATCGCGCAATTGATGAACGAATATTTTGTGTGCATCAAACTCGATCGCGAAGAGCGCCCTGACATCGATCAGATTTACATGGAGGCTGTGCAAGCGATGGGACAAAACGGAGGGTGGCCGCTGAATGTATTTTTAACGCCTGATCAAAAACCATTTTTTGGTGGCACGTACTTTCCTCCTAAAAACTGGGCACAACTTCTTGTTCAGATCAATAAAGCTTTTCGCGAAAAGCGAAATGAAATTAATGAGTCGGCCAACGACCTCAGTAAACATTTGGCTATTTCCGATTTACAACGTTTCAAAAATGTGCCGATCTCCAATGGCTTAAACAGCGGTGCACTCGATGCCATGCACCAGGTCATTGAATCTCGATTTGATTTTAACGAAGGTGGTCTAGACAAAGCACCCAAGTTTATCATGCCCTCCATCTGGTTATTTCTGCTTCGCTACTATCATCTGCAAAAAAATCCAAAGACGTTGGAGATGCTACACCTCACCTTGAAGAAGATTGCAGCCGGAGGAATTTATGATCAGATCGGCGGTGGCTTTGCACGCTACTCGGTGGACGGCCAATGGTTCGCTCCACACTTTGAAAAAATGTTGTACGACAATGGTCAGTTGCTTAGCCTCTATGCCGAAGCGTATCGGCTCACTAAAGAACCGGTTTACGCACGCATCATTCGCGAAACAGTGACTTGGCTGGAACGCGAAATGACATCACCCCAAGGAGGTTTTTATTCGGCCCTGGATGCGGACAGCGAAGGCGAAGAAGGAAAGTTTTACACGTGGCAGTTCAACGAATTAAAAGAACTGACTGCGGAAGAAATTCAACTACTCAATGACCATTATCACGTAAACCCCGCAGGAAATTGGGAGCACGGCAAAAACATTCTTTTCCGCGAAAGCGAAACAGAACCCACTCCTGCTCTCTTACAATTGAATGAAAAACTATTGGCCATTCGAAATAAAAAAATAAAGCCGGGGCTAGATGATAAAATCCTTACGGGATGGAACGCCATTACTATCCAGGGACTGGTGGATGTGTATCATAGTCTCGGTGAAGATCGCTATTTAGAATTAGCTGAGCGTGCTCTTCAATTCATTGAGCAACATTTGATGGTAGATGGTAAGTTGTATCGTTCATTCAAAGGAACACATTCTACTACTACTGGGTTTATTGATGATCATGCTTTCCTGATCCAGGCATACACTTCCTTGTATCAGGCCACGCAAAAAGAATATTATCTGATCGAATCAAAAAAATGGTGCGAAGAAACGATTCGTTTGTTTTACGATGAAGCCGAAGGTTTCTTTTACTTCAACAGTCATGAGGCTGAGTCGCTGATTGCTCGCAAGAAGGAAGTATTTGACAATGTGATCCCTTCTTCAAATTCCGTGATGGCTCGCAATTTATTTCATCTGGGCATTTTTTGGGATCATGAAAACTGGAAGACCATGGCAAGCCAGATGATGCAACGACTGATTTCGTTGACGCAGTCAGAACCCATCTACATGTGTCATTGGGCATTACTCGCTATTGAAATGACACACGGCATGGCAGAAGTGGTAATGACCGGCACCAAAGCACCGGTATGGCAATCTGTGTTTGATCAAAACTATGTTCCTTTTGCATTGTTCATGAGTGGCAACGGTACCAGCACATTGCCTCTGGTGGCCGACAAACAAACCGATCTTCACGATGCCATTTTTGTTTGCTTCAACAAAACCTGTCAGCTACCGGTAAGTCAGGTGGAGGAGGCTATGAAGCAACTGAACGCCAAACCTGCGAATTAGCAGTCGGGCCAAAATCACTCGCTGATAAATCGTAACTTTATAGCCATTTCCTAAAATATGTATCCGGAATTAGATTTTGATTCATCAACGCTCTTTGCCGACTTGATCATTCCGGTGCCTATTCCTCAGTTATTTACGTACCGAGTGCCACAATTGATGACCGACCGCATTCGTGCGGGGCAGCGGGTGATTGTTCCTTTCGGAAAGAAAAAGATAGTTACCGGAATTGTTCATAGCACTCATCAACAACCGCCTAAAGAATACGAGGCAAAAATGATTTTAGAGTTGTTGGATGACACCGAAGTAATCTATGGTGCGCAATTCAAATTGTACCAATGGATGGCGGATTATTACCTGTGCACCTTGGGCGAAGTAATGATTGCGGCACTTCCGGCTGGGTTAAAACTTTCGAGCGAATCGATGGTGCAAATTGATCCACGCTTTGACTTTGAAAATACCACGTTCGATTTCTCCGAAAAAGAAAAGTTGCTTTTAGATCGGCTGCGGACTGACACGCTCACCTACAGCGAAGTATCGAGCCTACTAAATGCCAAAAATATTTATTCGATTTTACGATCGCTGCAAAGCAAGTCGGCAGTTATTCTATTCGAACAAGTAAAAGAAAAGTATAAACCCAAAACCGAAAAGAGAATCCGGCTTAACGAAAACTTCGTACCCAAAAAAAATCTGGAAGCGTTGTTCGAAAATCTTTCGCAGAGTGCCAAGCAAGAAGCCATTGTACTCAAATACTTACAGGAAGTGCCAGTTTTCTCGCATCCCGAATTAAACTCCGGAGGGTATGCAAAAAATAAATTACTGGGCGAAGAATTATCGGCTTCTTCGTTAAACACGCTCATCAAAAATAAAATCCTCGAAGAGTTTGAGGTGGTAGTGCCACGCTTCGGTTTTGAAGAACCTCCCTTGGCACATGCCATTTTGTTGAGCGAGCAACAAGAGCGTGCGCGCAACCAAATCTTAACCGAGCTGGAAACCAAAAGCGCTGCGCTGCTTCACGGTGTTACAGGTAGTGGTAAAACAGAAATTTACATCGACTTGATCAAACGTGCCCTCGATGGTGGCAATCAGGTGTTGTATCTGCTTCCCGAAATTGCACTCACCACACAGATTGTTTTTCGCTTGAAAAAACTTTTTGGGAGCGAGATGGGGATTTACCATTCGAAGTTTTCAGATAACGAACGGGTAGAAGTTTGGAATGGCGTACTGACCGGAAAGCTACGATTCATTGTCGGAGTGCGCTCGTCGGTGTTTCTGCCCTTTGACAATTTAGGGTTGATCATTGTAGATGAAGAGCATGACCCTTCGTACAAACAACACGAACCGGCTCCGCGCTATCATGCCCGCGACACGGCTTTGATGATGGGGCATATTCATGGTGCCAAAGTAGTGTTGGGAAGTGCTACGCCTTCATTGGAATCGTACTATCATGCACGCACCCATCGCTATGGGTACATTGAGTTGAAAGAACGCTTTGGCGATGCATTACTTCCCGATATTGTATTTGCCAACCTGAGTGAAGAGAAAAAACGAAAAACCATGAAGGGTGAATTCTCTTCTACTTTGCTGAACGAAATTCAACAGTCACTGAATCATCACGAGCAAGTTATCTTGTTTCAAAACAGACGGGGCTATTCGCCCATGATTGAATGCCAGGACTGCGGTTGGGTACCCAAGTGTATCAATTGCGCAGTAAGCCTTACGTATCACCAATATCGCCACGCCATGATTTGCCACTACTGTGGCTATAAAGAAGACATGCCGCCGAAGTGCCCCATCTGCTCGTCCACGCGCATTCAAACATTGGGGTATGGCACTGAAAAGTTAGAAGAAGAACTGAAGTTTCATTTTACGGAAGCGAAAACACAACGCATGGATTTGGACACCACCCGCACCAAATCCGGTTATGAAAATATCATTCAGGGATTTGAGAGTGGCGACACAAATATTTTAGTGGGCACCCAAATGGTCACTAAAGGTCTTGACTTCGATAAGGTAAATCTGGTGGGTGTATTTGATGCTGACCGGATGATGCACTTTCCGGATTTTCGCTCGTACGAGCGTGCGTTTCAATTGATCATGCAAGTGAGTGGCCGGTCGGGGCGTAGAGCCAAAAAAGGCAAAGTAGTCATTCAAACATCCAGCCCTACACATCGCTTATTTTCGTTCGTTAAGCAACATGATGTGAATGGATTTATGGAAGAGCAATTACAAGACCGACAGGAGCATGGGTACCCTCCCTTCTCGCGCTTAATTGAAATTTCATTAAAGCACGTCGACAAAAAAATAGTCAATTTGGCTGCGAATCAATTGTCCGAGCAAATTAAAAAATCCATTCCGCTGGTTCGGTTGGTAGGGCCTGGCGAGCCTATGATTGGCAAAATTCGCAATGAATTTTTGATGACCATGTTAATTAAGGTTGCACGCGATCAAGGTAAACTGGCGGAAGTTAAAGCCACACTATCAAAACTTGCCTCGCTGCTAACATCCGAGAAAGAATTTCGCAATGTGAAATTGATCTTCGATGTTGATCCGGCTTGATTTTCTTACATCAACATGATATGACCTTGAGATAGAAAAAAAAACACTCCCCTGTTTATTAATTTTGCTCCCTATGATAAGCTCCATCCTATCGTATTTTCTGCCACAACATGCGTTTGCGAATGCCAAACAACAGCGCAATGCGGAGTTACTGGTAAAGTTCGCCTGCATCTCCATCCTTTTTGCGGTTGGGTATTTTGTAGATACGTATTTCACCCATTTTCTGGTTGCCCGGTACATGATGGTGGTATGCATTATTGCTTTCACCATTCAGTTATTCACCTTTAAGTACTCCATCATCTCTCAGCGGGGCAATGTTCATACATTTGTTTTCATTTGCTGGATTGTAATCCTAATTCTATCCACTTTTTCCGGAGGCATCAATTCGTTTGTACTTCCTTGGATTACTCTAATTCCATTACTGGCCTTGATCTTAGTTAGTGAGCGTGCAGCATGGATTTGGGGTGGAATAGGTTCTTTAACCGTTGTGTTTTTTCTATTTACTAAACTAGAAAATTACCTCCCTGCTGAACTTATTGTCGTGAACACTCCTATTCTCAATGCTTCACTCCACATTGGACTTCAATTTCTTGTGCTTACGCTAACGTATGTTTTTGATCAGCAGCAAAACAAACTGATTGAAAAGATTGAACTTCAAAACAGCATGTTAAAAAACAGTCAGGAAGAAATTGAGGCACAAAATGAGGAACTCACCCAAAGTCAGGAAGAACTCTCATCAAAACGAAATCTGGTGGAAAGCCAAAACCTAGCACTCATTGAAGCAGGCAAAATTATTGAACAGAAAAATCAGGAGTTGATTCACAAAAATGACAAGCTGGAGAGCGAAATTCAAAAGCGCACAAAAGAGTTGGTCGAATACACTCAACAACTGGAGCAATTTGCTTTTATCTCTTCACACAACTTGCGTGCGCCCATTGCCCGAATCTTAGGACTTGGTCTTCTACTTGAAATAACCCACGAGCCTTCCGATGAGTCGCAGATCAAAACCAATTTGATTCTGTCGGCCAAAGAATTGGATCGCGTGGTGAAAGACCTCAACACCATTCTGGAAATTAGAAACAACAGTCATCAAGCCATACATGAAATCAATCTGGAAGAAGAGTTGGCGTTGGTTTGTACCGGACTTGAAAAAGAAATTGCCGATTCGAATGCACTACTGACATTCGATTTTCAGGAAGCTCCTTTGATCAAAACCATTCGGCCCTATTTAGACAGTATTCTGATCAATCTGATCAGCAACGCCCTCAAATACCGCGCTATGGAACGAAGGCCGCAAATCGAGATACGCTCAGAATATAAAGATGAATTCATTCGCCTTTCTGTTTCCGACAATGGAATTGGCATCAATCTGGATCAGGTGCAAAAGAAGATCTTCACGATTTACAGTCGTTTCCACACCCACGTTGAAGGCAAAGGACTCGGTTTGTATTTAGTAAAAACGCAGGCCGAAGCGTTGGGCGGACGCGTGCATGTAGAAAGTAAAGTAGGCACCGGCACTACCTTTTCTGTGTACATCAAATCGAAAGAATAATAAAGCGACGGAAGCGCTTAGTCCTAGATTCGCGCGGTTATTTACCTAAAATGCTCCACTCTTCGTTGAGCACCGCAATAGCCTGATGTGCCGTTAAATCAAATTGACAAGGAACAACGGAAACATAGTTATTAGCGATAGCCCACTCATCATTATCTTCGGCTTTATCAAAATTAACAAAGTTTCCGGTCATCCAGAAATAACTTCTACCGTAGGGATCGAAGCGCTGATCAAACTCTTCTACCCACTTGGCGTTGGCCTGTCGGCATACCCGAATCCCCTTCAAAGGGTCGTTTTGCTTGGCGGGAATATTTACGTTTAAAGCAACGCCCTTCGGCAGTCCTTTCTCTAACACTTGCTGCACAATTTTTTTCACCACTTCGCCCGTGTGCGAAAAATCAGCTTTGTGACTGTAGTCGCACAGGGAAAAGCCAATGGAAGGCACTCCTTCGATGGCTCCTTCAATAGCGGCAGACATGGTGCCGGAATACAATACGCTGATGGATGTGTTGCTGCCGTGGTTGATGCCACTAACCACCACATCTGGCTGCCGATCGTTTTTCAATACAAAATGGCGCGCCATCTTAATACAATCAGCGGGAGTGCCGCTGCACTCATACGCACGCACGCCTTCAAAAATAAAGGACTCATTCAATCGTAGTGTATCACCAACAGTAATGGCATGACCCATTCCGGATTGCGGTCCATCGGGCGCAACCACCAGCACATCCCCTAACTCCTTCATCACCGTCACTAAATTGAGAATACCTCGCGATGTGATGCCATCGTCATTTGAAACTAAGATCAGCGGTCGTGCCATATTGGTTTTATTTTACGATTGAGTTATAATATTCGATGATGCGGGCCAATTCATATTTATTATCAAATTCGAGCCTATTGTCTTTGGCAAATGCTTTCACATCCTTCTCGCGCCCGTCCATCAATCGCAGCCAATCTGATTTTCGTCCGGTGAAATCGATGATGGTTCCATCCGGTTTCAACAGGTAATACACGTTCACCAATACCAATCTTGAAGTGGTTCCATAGTAGCCATACGGCGAGCTCATTGTGCGGTACTCCAGCTTTTCCCGATACAAAACCGTTATTTTTCCTTCGCACAGCAATTCAAAAAAGACAGGCGACTTGTACGTGTTGTTTTCAGAATACGGCAACGAATAAAATTGACGGTAGCGTTTGGCAGAAGAATCGAAGATTTCAAAGAATAAAACTTTTCGCGGCGAGTAACTCTGCAATTGTCCTCTCACCTTCGCCTGCAGAAGATCCCCCTTGTAGTCTTGCGACTGTTCATACTTGAGGATTCCACGCAATGTGTCTCCCGACTCTAAAACCGCTTTACCTTCGTGCCACAGCTCAAAAGAAAATTGTTGCGCCTTAGCTATATGCAAAGACACAAACAACATCGTCAGTAAAAATAGTGTACGCATCACTTTTTCAAAATCATGTGTCCGAGTTTATCTCGTTTAGTGAGGAGGTATTTTTCGTTGTGTTGATTGGGTGTAATCTCAATGGCTATATTTTCTACAATCTCCAGTCCGTAACCCATTAAGCCTACCCGCTTCTTGGGGTTATTGGTGATTAACCGAATTTTAGAAATTCCCAAATCGTGTAAAATCTGTGCGCCAATTCCATAGTCGCGGTTGTCCATATCAAAACCCAATTGCAGGTTGGCCTCCACAGTGTCGAGGCCTTGCTCTTGAAGTTTATACGCCTTCAATTTGTTCAGCAGACCAATACCACGTCCTTCTTGCTTCATATAGAGAACTACACCCTTTCCTTCCTGCTCAACCATTTTCATGGCGCTATGCAATTGCGGCCCACAGTCGCAGCGGCATGACCCAAATATATCGCCTGTAACGCAAGAGGAATGTACACGCACCATCACCGGCTCATCTTTCTCCCACGTGCCTTTTACCAGTGCCATGTGTACTTCTTTCGTGTTGACTTGCTCATACGCCACCAATTGAAAGTCGCCTTGCGAAGTAGGCAACTGCACATCGACTTGGCGCACCACCTGCTTCTCTTTGTTCATGCGGTAGGCAATCAGGTCTTTGATTGTTACCAACTTCAATTTAAATCGTTCCGCCACTTTTACCAAATCCGGCAGCCGCGCCATGCTTCCATCTTCATTGCAAATTTCCACCAACACACCGGCTGGTCTGAAACCGGCCAACCGGGCAAAGTCGATGGCGGCTTCTGTATGGCCTGACCTGCGCAACACGCCTTCACGTTTTGCTTTGAGCGGAAAAATGTGTCCGGGTTTACCCAACTCCTCCGGTTTTGTTTCCGGATCGACTAATGCTTTAATTGTCTTGAATCGATCGTGTGCCGAAATACCCGTAGTGCATCCGTGTCCGATTAAATCCACCGATACAGTAAACGGAGTTTCAAAGGCGGCCGTATTTTTTCCTACCATTAATTCGAGGCCCAACTCTTCGCAGCGATCTTCAATAATGGGGGCGCAAATCAGACCCCTGCCGTGTGTTGCCATGAAGTTGACAATCTCCGGCGTGATGGTTTCTGCAGCACAGATGAAATCGCCTTCGTTCTCGCGGTCTTCATCATCTACCACAATAATTACTTTGCCATTTTTAATTTCTTCGATTGCCTCTTCAATCGTATCTATTTTCAGCTTGTCCATTTTATCTCCGTAAATTTATTTTCTTTCTAACAATTGTACACCCAAACTGGTTCAGGATTTGTTTTTTGTATCCCAAATCTCTTAGTAGTCACTTGGCTACCACAATACCTAACAATCCTGCCAACTCCGACTCCGCTTTTTTCAAACCGGTTTGCATTTCCAGTGCTTTATCCAATTCATCCCAGTTGCCGCCCGCCTCTGCTTGCTTCACCAAAGCCAAATTATCTTCCATCATTTTTTGTACTACTCTGAATTTCAATCGCAACACATTGGTTAAAGCCAAATCGTTTAAAACGTCTTGCTCCTTTGAAAAATAAATATGAAACTTCTCACTCCAATGTTGGCTGGTAGCATAGCGTGGCGTGATCAACTCTGTCACCATTCGCTTAACAGCTTCGCTAGCGTTGCGCAGAAAATATTGATTGTCGATTAACTGACCAGTGACTAAGCCATTCTTGAATGTTTCGTAAATCTCTTTGAAAACCGGATGTGTAAACTCAACATCTTCCAACTCATGTAGCAGAAAATCAGATAAGCTCTGGTCTTCCAATTTTTGATCGGCATAATTCAACATCAGGCGAATAGTTTCCCGCTCTTGATAGAAAACCATGTTCTGTGCATCTACCTTCGCGGGAGCTGCCTCTATTTCTTCCGGTAATGGGGGTGCTTCCTGTTGTTCGCGAAGGGCTTCCTTCTCATTCTTTCGTCTCTCGCCTATCAGCACTTTATTCAGCTCGGCCAATAAGACAGATTCAGTAATATTAAGCAGGTGACTGGTCTCCTGAATATAAACCGATCGTTTGATTGGATCGGGTATCAGCGCAATACTGGTAACTACCTCTTTGATGGATTCTGCTTTTCGAATAGGATCACCGGCAGCCTCTTTGGCAAACAAACTTGTTTTGAAGGAAACAAAATCTTGTGTGTGCTCTTTCAAAAATTGATGAAAGGCCGTGGTGCCCACTTTGCGTGAATAGCTATCCGGATCTTCACCATCCGGAAACAACACTACGCGTACGTTGAGGCCGCCTTTCAAAATCATGTCAATACCACGCAAGGCTGCCTTGATACCGGCTGAGTCTCCGTCGAATAGAACCGTGACGTTTTCGGTAAAACGATGAATGAGTTTGATTTGATTTTCCGTAAGTGCCGTGCCCGAGGAAGCGACCACATTTTCCACATCGGCCTGATGCATGGAAATAACATCGGTGTACCCTTCCACCAAATAACAAACATCATGTTGGCGAATGGCATTCTTAGCCTGATACAACCCATAGAGCACATCGCTCTTGTGGTAAATATCCGTTTCCGGTGAGTTGATGTACTTGGGCTGATTTTTGTCTTTGCCCAACATGCGGGCACCAAAGGCAATTACCTTTCCGGAAATATTGTGAACCGGAAAGATGACTCTTCCGCGAAAGCGATCGTATGAACTGCCATCCTCTCGTTTTACCACAAGGCCTGTCTTCTCTAACAAATCTTTGTTGTAGCCTTTCGCTATTGCCTCCCGGCTAAAGTTTTCCCATCCTTCCAGTGCAAAGCCCAGTTCAAACTTTTCAATGGTGCGATCATTGAAGCCGCGCTCGCGGAAATAACTCAACCCGATGCTTCTGCCATCTTCATGGGTGGTAAGAATATTTTTGTAATACTCTTTGGCAAAATTCATCAGAATGTAAAGCCCCTCGAGCTCCGATTGCTCGGCTGCGCCTTCGTCTGACAGGCGATCTTCTTTGATTTCAATACCGTACTTTTTGGCCAGGTAGCGAATGGCCTCGGCATAGCTGAGCTTTTCGTGCTCCATCACGAAAGTGAATGCATCGCCTCCTTTGCCGCTGCTGAAGTCTTTAAAAATACCCTTGGCAGGAACGACAAAGAACGAAGGCGTTTTTTCGTTGGCGAAAGGGCTGAGTGCCTTGTAGTTCTGCCCCGATTTTTTGAGCGTCACAAAGTCGCTGATCACATCAATGATGTCGACCCTGTTTTTTACTTCTTCTATGGTTTCGCGGCTGATCAAAATCGGAGGAAAATAGACGGCAAAGATAGGTTTTTGGACTGGGTAAAATAATTAGGGAATTGATTTATCTTTGGGATGGAAACCAGATACAACTCTCGTAATTATGAGTATTCATTCTACCAAAATCGACATCATTCAATGGCTCACACAACTGAATGACAAAGAGATTCTAGCAAAGATTCAGGCTATTAAACAGAAAGATGATAATCTTTTATCAGCCTCCCAAAAAGCCGAACTGAATCGCAGAATAGCAAAATTTGAGAAGGGAAAAATGAAGTTCAAGTCGTGGAATGAAGTAAAAAGAAACATCCGGAAAAATGTAAAAAATGCTGCCTGAACTTAGCATATCGGATGAAGCCGAGAAAGATATTGAGGAAGCTTACTTTTGGTACGAAAATCAAAAAACAGGACTTGGAGAAGATCTCATAACTGAGTTTGAAAAGTCATTCAAAAAGATTCAACAAAACCCCACAGTTTATCGGGTGCGATACAAAAAGAAAATTAGAGGTTTTCTTACCCCAGTATTTCCGTATCTAATCCTTTATTCTGTTGACACAACCATTAAGATAATTTCCGTCTTTCACACGCATCGCCAACCCAAAACCTTGAAAAAGCGAATCAGTAAACTGAACTAAATTTGATTTAACTGGTTCTTATAAAACTATGAAATTTACCCAAGAAGACATTACCCGCGCCCTCTCTACCGTCAACGATCCGGACTTAAAAAAAGACCTCGTGTCGTTGGGGATGATTAAAGATATTGTTGTATCCGACAAGAAAGTCAGCTTTTCGGTGGTGCTTACCACACCCGCTTGTCCTCTAAAAGAAAAGATCAAAAAAGACTGCATCGAAGCTGTTGAAAAAGTGGTAGGCAAAGAAGTGGACATCGACATTTTCATGACCTCCTCTGTTACCTCCTTACGCGATAATGCTCCCCTCCTCCCCGGAGTAAAAAATATTATTGCCATTGCCTCCGGCAAAGGAGGTGTTGGTAAATCTACCGTCACCACCAATTTAGCCGTAGCATTGGCACAAGCCGGAGCCAAAGTAGGATTGATCGATGCCGATATTTTCGGTCCGTCCATTCCGGTGATGTTCAACTGCGAGCGCGAGCAACCCGAAGTAAAAGTAGTAAACGGCAAAAATCTCATTTTGCCGCTTGAGCAATACGGCGTGAAACTCATTTCCATCGGTTTCCTAGCGCCGCCGGAAAGCGCAGTCGTATGGCGCGGCCCCATGGCCAGCTCGGCCCTCAAACAATTTATCAGCGATACGATTTGG
>VYKN01000034.1_pt1 | contig 48929 bp, 41 predicted proteins | sample 5114581 | NCBI WGS metagenome assembly VYKN01 (sample SAMN12291810, study PRJNA351875) | freshwater metagenome | isolation source: freshwater lake | place: USA: Michigan, Baker Lake | collected 2011-08-08
ATGGATTCTACAAAATCAAAGGACAAAAAATATTTATCTCTGGAGGTCAGCACGAAGCATGTTCGAACTTTGTACACTTGACACTCGCGCGTATCGAAGGTGCGCCTGCCGGAGTGAAAGGCATTTCGCTTTTTATCATTCCTAAATTTTGGCCCGAAAAAGATGGGGCACTCACACCCAACGATGTGTTCTGTGCCGGAGATTTTCAAAAGATGGGACAACGCGGGTATTGCACCACACACTTGGTGTTTGGCGACAAAGATGAATGCAAAGGTTGGCTTGTGGGCGAACCACATAAAGGCTTGCCCTACATGTTTCAAATGATGAATGAAGCACGCATCAGCGTGGGGCTCGATGCAGCCTCTGTAGCGATGGCCGCATATCAGGCATCTCTGCAATACACCAGCGAGCGCCCGCAAGGAAGATTGGCCAGTGAAAAAGATCCATTGAAGCCACCTACACTCATCATCAACCACCCCGATGTGCAGCGCATGCTGCTGACACAAAAAGCCATTGCCGAAGGCGCGCTTTCGTTGGTGATGGAGTGCAACCGACTATCGGATTTAGTGCACGGCACTGATGGCGAAGCAAAAAAGAACAGTCTGCTCTTACTAGAACTCCTCACGCCTATTGTGAAAACGTATTCTTCAGAACAAGGAAGTCGCTCGGCTGCGTTGGCCATTCAAACTTTAGGAGGGTATGGTTTCACCATGGATTTTCCCGTGCAACAACACTACCGCGATTTGAAAATCATGTCCCTGTACGAAGGTACCACCGGCATTCAATCCATTGATTTGCTTGGAAGAAAAGTGGTGATGGAGAAAGGAAAAGCGCTGGCTATTTTAGGCGAACAGATTCAGTCCGCAGTGCGATCCGCTAGCGAGTTAGACTCGTTGAAAAAATATGCACAACAATTAGACGCTGAGTGGACACGCATTCAACAAGTGCTGGCACATCTTAGCACGTTCGCTCCTACTAGCATCGATCGCTACTTAGCCGATGCAACAGTGTTCATGGAGCAAATAAGTTATGTCGTCATTGCGTGGCAGTGGCTGAAGCAAGCAATCGTAGCTCAACAAAATATCGATGCAGGCAACTTTAAAAACCAAAGCCAGGCGTTTTATGAAGGCAAGGTTGTAACCATGAAATTCTTCTTCCGCTACGAATTAACCCATGCCGCAGCGTGTGCACAAACTTTACTGGACGAAGAGTTTTTGACGAATGTGAAGAAGAAGGAGTTGTTTGATTAGTTGTTCACGCAAAGGTTCAAAGAGGCAAAGAATTCATGAAGGCTATTAAGAAATCTTTGCGAATTAGCGTGTTAGCGTGCAATAAATCATGCTCGACTAGGCATATCTGCGCGGAAAAATGCAAACCGTTGCAATCGCCTTTTCTGAACAAAAACCATTAACTTGCAGCCCGTAAATCAATCTTAAAAATTCATTTTATGAAGGAAGTATATATTGTTGCCGCGGTACGCACACCTATTGGCAGCTTTGGCGGAAGTCTGGCCTCTCAAACAGCTATTCAATTAGGCGCCACTGCTGTGAAAGGTGCCCTCAAGAAAATCAATCTGGATGCTAAGCACATTCAGGAAGTATACTTCGGAAATGTGATTTCTGCAGGCCTTCAGCAAGCTCCGGCAACTCAGGTAGCAGTGGCAGCAGGCTTGGGTTACAATATTCCTTGTACGTTGGTAAATAAAGTTTGCGCCAGCGGAATGAAAGCCATCATGCTGGGTGCGCAATCCATCATGCTCGGTCAGAATGATGTAGTGTTGGCAGGTGGTATGGAAAGTATGAGCAACATCCCCTACTATCTGTTAAAAGCTCGCTACGGATTTAAATATGGCAATGGTGAATTATTAGATGGTTTAACATATGATGGGTTGACTGATGTGTACAATCACTGTGCGATGGGTGTGTGTGCAGACAACACCGCGAAAGAAATGAACATCTCTCGTCAGGATCAGGACAACTACGCGATCAACTCATACAAACTTTCGGCAGCGGCATGGGCTGCAGGTAAATTCAAAGATGAAGTAGTACCCGTAGAATTAATCGGAAAGAAAGGCGATGTGACACTTTTCGCTGAAGACGAAGAATATAAGAATGTAAACTTTGATAAAATCCCCGGACTGAAACCGGTGTTTACCAAAGAAGGAACTGTGACAGCAGCAAATGCATCTACTATCAACGATGGTGCGGCAGCAGTTATCCTGATGAGCAAAGAGAAAGCAAAAGAATTAGGCATCACTCCTATTGCGAAAATCAGAGGCTTTGCGGATGCAGCCCACGACCCAATGTGGTTTACTACCGCTCCTTCACTCGCTATTCCAAAAGCCATGAAGATGGCCGGAGTAGAAAAAGGCGATGTGGGCTTTTACGAAATCAACGAAGCCTTCTCGGCTGTAGCCATAGCCAACAACAAGTTATTAGAACTTGATCCATCGAAAGTGAATGTAAACGGAGGCGCAGTAGCCCTCGGACATCCACTGGGTGCATCCGGTGCACGTATTACCATTACATTGGCCAATGTATTGAAACAAAACAATGCTTCCATTGGTGTAGCCGGAATTTGTAATGGCGGTGGTGGTGCCTCGGCAATTGTGATTGAGAGACTGTAGCCTTACTATATAAATTTATAAATCCTGAGGACACACCTCAGGATTTATTATTTTTAGGCCAATATTTAGAAATTAATTAGTGCTCAAGGCACGATTATTAAGTTGATGGAGGATCGTTCAGATGGCGTGTTTCATAAAACCATATTTTTATCTACTGATATGCATCTGCTTTTCCACCAAAGCGCAACTTGCTAACAACTATCTCGCAGCTCCTATTCAAGACACGATTCCGGCCTTCTATTCCGAACAAATCAAAACACGCCTTAGCACAGACCATCTGAAAGCTGCGAACTTTCGAGGCAAAGTAGCCGTATCGATGAAGGAATTATTAACCGAACGAGCGGGATATGTCATTGAAAATTTTAATGATGATTACTTTATACTCGATCCGAGATTTACAGGATATCTTCAAGATGTCTTAACAAAAATTTATGAAGCCAACCCGCAGCTTCCTAAAGAAACCAGTGTATTCGCGCACCGGAGTAGCGCCAGCAATGCTATCAGTTTTGGAGAGGGCACTATCGCGTTCACATTAGGGCTATTATGTCATCTCGAAACGGAATCACAGATCGCTTTTGTATTATGTCACGAATTGGCTCATTATCATGCCAATCATTCGAATGAAAAAATCCAATCGATTGCTCTGTTATATAATAGCAAAGAGTTCAAAAAAGAGTTGCGAGCCATTAACAAAAGTGAATATGGGCAATATACCCGCTATGTAAAATTGGCAAGTTCTTTGGGTATCTCCGTGTCAAAACACGGTAGAGAAAAAGAGTTCGAAGCTGATTCGCTTGCCGTCGTTTATTTCCGCAATGTGTCAAATGATTCAAATGCGCCAATAAGAACATTAGAAATTTTAGATAGTTTGGATGTCGATCGAAGAATTGTGCCGATTAATCTAAAAAAGCACTTTGATTTTTCGACTTATCCATTTAAGGAAAGCTGGGTTGCGTACGATTCTCAAGTCATCTGGAGTAACCTCGATAAAGAAATCCCCGATAGCCTACGCACACATCCAAGTTGCGATCTTAGAATCAAAGCCATTCAACGGCAAATGTTAAAATCAACTGCGATCAGTTCGAGAAATTTGGTTTTAGGTAAGCCCACGGAAATCGTCCTACTCAGCCAATTTGAACGAATTGAATCGCAATATCATCTAAAGAATTATGGACGAGCAATGTATCATTCGTTGATGCTGTTAGAGCAATTTCCGGAAAATGCGTACCTGCATGCAATGGTTGGAAAATGTCTTTATCAACTCTACAATTATCAGAAAAGACATGAACTGGGGAAAGTATTACCACTACCTGATCCGCGGTTTGGTGAATCTTATGATCGCTTTCTCACTTTTCTACAAACTTTACGATTATCAGAACTACAGTCACTCACAGAACATTACATGAATGAGAAAAAGGAAAAATATTCTCACAATGAAGATTTCTTATTTGCACTCTGGCTTTGTGCTCATTTCGATCCGCAAGAAACTTATCTCAAAAAGCTTCAAAGCGAATACACTCATAAGTTCCCTACTGGAAAATATACTCAACAATTTAATCTCAAATTTTAACCCAATCAAATGATGAAAAACGCTCTCATTCTTGCTGTCATTATCAGCAGCAGCATGGCAACCATGGCCCAAAATCGCATTAAAGAAAATGTGAAAACTGTAAAGATTCGTGACTCCGGAGCCATTATTCAAAATGGAGTTGTAAAAGGATATTTCAACTTTTTAGATCTGGAAAAGAAAGATCGTAAAAACAATAATTACGAATTGAGTATTACGGATGAGAATTTACGTGAAATCGGCTCTGTTACCATCACCCGTCCTAACACTTACTTAGTGGTCGATGCGGTTTTCAATGGAGAAAGCTTTGGGTTTTTGTTTTATGATATTCGTACCAAATCCGTTGAGTTAATCGCTTATGACAAGAATTTAAAAGAGGGTGGGAAAGTTACTATTGAACTGGAAAACAAATATGCCGCAGCGGCTTACGTGTATATGGCGCAGGGACATGACCCCACGCAGGCATTTTTAAAAGCGGTTCCTAATAAAGGATTTGTTTATTATGGAATAAAAGAAGATACGAAGTCCGATTTTGAAATTATCTTCTACGATAATTCAATGAAAAAAATCTGGTCAAAGGCTGCCCCTAAAGATGATTTTGATTTTGAGACGGCGACCGAAGCTTTTCAAGATGAACAGTTCGTTGGTTCACTCGTTGTAAAAAGAACAGGTCTATTCGACCTGAATCCAGATTTTGATCTGCTGATACAATCAGTAACCGATGGCAGTACTGTTTTCCGCATTCCACTTACAACAGCAAAATATAAAGTAGCATTAGCGGAAATTTCATTCGACAAAACAAAACAACAATTTACAGTCTTCGGTGAATATTACGACAAGTCTGACAACGTCTTAAAGGATGATAGCAGGGGCTTTATTAGTCAAGTAATAGATATCAAAGGAAAAATTATATCCGAAAAAACAAATTCATGGTCAGATATTACGGCCAAAATAGCCGCTAAAGACAAAGATAAATTCGAAAAAACGTCTATCCTGTTTCACGATTTTATAACGACAAACGATGGTCACATCTTCGCGATCGGCGAACAATATAAAAGGGGCGGCACACCACTTACTCCTAAACTTAATGTGTTCAACATGGTGATTTTTGAATTTGATGCCAATTATTCAATTATCAAAACTTACTTTTTTGAAAAAGATAAAAACGGAACCGAACTCCCTCAAGGAAGTTTAATCATGTCATCCAAACTGTTGTCTTACATTGCTAAGTCCTACGGTGGATTTGATTATATTTTCACTCAGCCATCAAAGGATAATCAAACCTTTGTAGTCAACTACATTAACTATGACCGCGAAAAGGGACAAAAAGGAAAAAATCAACTGGGTTCAATTATCTATACACCAGAAAAAACGTTTACAGTCGATAAGATTGATTTAAATAGTAAGAGTAAAAAATATTTCGTCTACCAAGCAAAACAAGGATATGTAATGATCTCTGAATACGACGAAAAAGAGAAGAAAATAGACAGCCGCTTAGAGAAAATCAATTATTAAGATAAATTAATATCTATGAAGGCCGGACGATTAACCTTGTCCGGCTTTCTTATTTTTAAACGATCTGGAAATCGCTGCCGCAATATAGCTTTCACCGATTCGTTCGTACACTAATCTTCCAATAAAGCACATTGAAAGATAATGATGGATAATCATTAGAGAACCTATAAATTTGCTAATTGAATACGAACACTATGCGAATTTCATTGATTGCTACATTACTTTTAACTAGCACTGCGCTTTTCGCACAAAAAGAAGTAAAGACCTTCTACGATCCGATGAAACGGCAACTACAGGAACACTACTTCGTTGCAGATGACAATCAAACCATGGACGGAAAATACAAACGCTATTTTCCCAATGGTAAACTCAATATCGAAGGCACTTTCGTGAATGGAGTTCGTTCTGGCACATTCTATGAGTACCACGCGAATGGCACGCTGATACGCAAAATAAATTATGAAAACGGCTTGCGTCACGGTACAGTAGAAGTTTACAACGAAAAAGGAAAGCAAATCCAAAAAGCGTTTTATCAAAACAACCTGTTGGTCGATAGTATCAAGTCCTACTTCCCTACCGGCATTCTCAAGCAAGAAGGCTCATTCGTAAAAGGCAAACCCGATGGTTTTGTGAAAGAATATTATGCTTCCGGAAAAATTCGCAAAGAGATCACCTACAAAAACCAAAAGCCAAACGGTATCACCAAAACGTTTTACCAAACGGGCACGATCGAAACAGAAGCCAATTACAAAGACGGGTTCATCTCCGGTTATTTCAAATCATTTTATCCCAATGCGCAATTGGAATTAATCTATTCGATTGCCGAAGGAGAAAAAGTGGGCGACTTTAAAAACTACGATCAGGAAGGTCATCTATTGCTGGAAGGTCACTTTATGAATGCGAAGTTGCATGGTGAAAACATCGGCTACTATACCAACGGCAACAAGCGACATGTTTATCAATTCAAGGAAGGTGGAAAATACGGTACTAACTACGATTACTTTGAGAATGGAAAAGTGAAAACCAAGCAACAATTTGCGTTCAATGGTTTGGATAGTAAGCTGGAAGAATACACCGAAGATGGTAAGCTAATCTTCACCAAAGAATACAGAGACAATAAACCACACGGCCAATGGATTTTCTATTTCAACGACGGTAAGACTGTGAGTGTGAAAGAAAATTATGAGAAAGGTCAACTGAATGGCATTCGTACTCAGTACCATGAAAATGGAGAAAAGTCAGTAGAAGAAACCTGGAAGTTTAGTCTGATCACCGGCCCTGTGAAGAACTACTATCAGGATGGTAAACTACTTTCGGAATGTGAATACCGTGGAAGTCGACAGCACGGCATCTACACCAGCTACTACCCTAACGGTAAAATCAAAGAGCAAGGCGAATACGTAGCCAACAAAAAGCATAAGCAATGGAAAGAGTTTGATGAGACAGGTAAGCTCATCAAAACGCTTACATTTCAAGCCGGTATTTTTAAAGGAGAAAAATTAAACTAAATCTCTTCTGCTTCCAAACTCCATTTCTCCGGTGATCGCCATAAACTCGAGAGCAGCAACTCACGCATGAAGATAAATTCCTTCGGCAGCTTGTCGTACATTCGTTCAAACAACTCTGCATGTGAAAGCAACTCTTGCTTCCAACCTTCTCGATCAATCATCATGATGCTGTCAAACTGTTGCTTGGTAAAATCAGAGCCTGTCCAATCAATATCTTCATAGTGTGGCATCCAACCAATCGGGCTTTCTACAGCATTTGATTTTCCTCTGATCTTTTCTACCACCCACTTCAACACACGCATGTTGTCGCTGAAGCCCGGCCAGATAAAATTACCCTTCTCATCTTTGCGAAACCAGTTCACACCAAAAATGCGAGGCGGGTTAGGAATATCTCTACCAAACTGTAACCAGTGATTAAAGTAATCGCCCATGTGATAACCACAGAAAGGCAACATCGCAAATGGATCTCTTCGCACTTTGCCTACTTCGCCAAAGGCTGCGGCCGTCATCTCTGAACCCATCGTCGCAGCTAAATATACGCCGGAGTTCCAGTTGTGTGCCTGATAAATCAGCGGAATAGTTGTGCTTCTTCTTCCTCCGAAGATGAATGCACCAATGGGCACGCCGTTTGGATTTTCCCAATCCGAATCGAGGCAAGGGCACTGAGATGCAGGTGCTGTAAAACGTGCATTGGGGTGCGCTACAGGTTTGCCCGATGCCGGATCCCACTTTTGTCCTCTCCAATCGATGATATCTTTCGGAACTTCTTTCGTCATTCCCTCCCACCACACATCACCATCAGGTGTTACACCTACGTTGGTAAAAATGGAGTTCTTCTCCATCGTCTTCATCGCGTTCGGATTTGTTTTGTAATTCGTGCCCGGTGCTACACCAAAATATCCGGCCTCCGGATTGATCGCGTGCAGCTTACCATCTTTGCCCGGTTTGATCCACGCGATATCATCGCCCACAGTAGTCACTTTCCAACCCTCAAATTCTTTGGGCGGAATGAGCATCGCGAAATTGGTTTTGCCACATGCACTTGGAAATGCAGCGGCCACATAACTCTTTTCTTTATCTGGACCTTCCACACCTAAAATCAACATATGTTCAGCCAGCCAACCTTCTTCTTTGGCCATCGCGCTGGCGATACGCAATGCAAAACATTTCTTGCCTAATAAAGCGTTACCACCATACCCTGAACCATACGAAACGATGGATCTCTCCTCAGGATAGTGTACAATGTATTTCACGGTTGCATTCGTTGGCCATTTCGCGTCTGCCTGACCGGGTTTGAGTGGTGCACCAACGGTATGCAAACATTTTACATATTCACCATCCGCACCGAGCAATTCTATCACTCGCGTTCCCACGCGCGTCATGATATGCATGTTCACCACAACATACTCTGAATCAGTAATCTCAACACCAATCTTTGAAATGGGCGAACCGAGCGGCCCCATGTTGAATGGAATCACATACATTGTTCTTCCCTTCATACAACCTTCCAACAAAGGATTGAGTGTGTGCTTCATTTCTTTCGGCTCTACCCAGTTGTTGGTAGGACCTGCATCTTCGCGTCTGCGGCTACAGATAAACGTTCGGTCTTCTACACGCGCCACATCGCTAGGGTCAGAAAAACATGCAAAGCTGTTGGGTCTTTTTTCAGGATTTAGTCGAATGAAAGTTCCTTTCTTCACAAGCAACTCACACAACTCGTCATATTCATTCTGCGAGCCATCGCACCAGCGTATTTTGTCAGGCTTGCATTGAGCGGCGACTTCATTGATCCATTTTAATAAATCCGTGTGCTTAACGTCATACGTTTTTGCGATCTCCATAAATGCTTTTTTAAGGTTTTGGAGCCGCAAGTTAGCAATCAAATGCCAAATATTTCAATCGTTTGAAAAGTGTTTTTTATGACTTTTGACAGGTTTTATTCGTAGCGCAAACTATGCACCGGATCAACCATAGCAGCCTTGGCCGCATGATAACTTACTGTAGCCATCGACACAACAAAACAGATGACTGCTGAAATCAAAATCGTGATTATCCCCACTTCCACATGATAGGCATAGGTTGCTAACCACCAGTTCATTACGTACCAGCCAATAGAGCTACCAATCAACATAGCCATCAGCACAAGCCACGCAAATTCTTTGGCCATCAACTGCACTAATCCGGAAACACTGGCGCCCATCACTTTGCGCACGCCGAGTTCTTTGGTTTTTTGCTCGGCACTAAAGGCAGATAAACCAAACAAACCAAGGCAAGATATTAATATGGATAAGACGGAGAAATAGTTAAATAACTTACCAAACCGGTCTTCGGATTTGTATAGATTATCCCAGTCTTCACTTAATTGTTTAAACTCAAACGGATACGCCGCAGCATATTGCTTGTTTATTTTCTCAAGAGCCTGCAACGCTGCTGTTCGTTGCCCTTCTTTATAGCGCATGAAAATTACGCCATACCAATCAGGTTCATACATCATAAACAACGGTTCTACTTTGGCATGCACCGATTGAAAATGAAAATTCTGAACGACACCAATTACCTTCCCTTTTCGCTCTCCCCAAAGTGTAAGGGGCTGATCAACGGCATTTTCAAAACCCATGGCTTCTTGTGCTGCTTCGTTAATGATAAAGTTGGCTGTATCGGTTGCATACTCCTCTTTAAAACTTCTGCCGGCTATCAACTTCATCTTCATGGTTTCAATAAAATTGTAATCAACAGAGAAATTAGAAAACAGAATCTTATCGTTTGTATCCTTTCCTTCCCACTCTAAATTGGATGTAGAGTTACCAAAATCAATGGGGTTCGCACTGGAAAGTGAAACTACTTCAATCGATGGCTCTTTCGAAAGTTGTTCGCGAATGACATCGGTATGTTTGTTCATGTCACCGTTCATCCACAGATAAATCAAATTATTTCGTTCCAGGCCAATGTCTTTGTTTTGAATAAAATCCATCTGCCGATACACCACCAGTGTGCTGATGATGAGAACAATGCTGAGGGTGAATTGAACCACAACTAACACTTTGCGAAATTGAGCTGCTCCGGTTCCGCTTTTCAACTGACCTTTGAGCACTCGTGCTGGTTGAAATCCGGATATATACAACGCAGGATAACTTCCTGAAATTAAACCAGTAAACAATACCACGCTCAATAAGAGAAGAATCGACCGGGTGGTTAACAAATTGAACGAAAGCTCCTTCCCTGCCACTTCGTTAAAGAGGGGCAACAACAGAAACGCCAGCACTACTGCTATGATGGAAGATAAGAAAACCATCACCATAGATTCACTCAAAAACTGAAATGCCAATTGCGACTTGACTGCTCCAATCGTTTTGCGCAAACCCACCTCTTTGGCACGCTTCGCTGATTGCGCTGTGGTCAGGTTCATAAAATTGATGCTTGCAATCAGCAACACCAATACAGCTACAATAAAGAAGATTCGGACAGACTCAATTCTTCCACCCACTAGCTTGCCATCTACAAACTCACTGTGCAGGTAAGCATCTTTGTATTTTTGAATAAACAGGGATATGTTGTTATCACCATCCACATGATGATCAATTTCACGTTCCAGTTTGGAAGCGAATAGTGCAGCATCTGCATTTGGCTTGAGTTGCACAAACGTGCGAACGTTATTATTATCCCATTGATTGAGCCATTGCTTGTTCTTTTCAAAGAACCAACTGAACGGCAATAAGAATTCAAACTTCAAAGAAGATGTGCCCGGTAGGGGCGCCAATACGCCCGTCACTTTAAAACTTTCACCTGCATCCATCACCAGCACTTTACCAATCGGATCGGCCTTGCCGAAAAATTTAATCGCCATCTTTTGACTGATGACGATCGAGTGCATATCTTTCAGAGCCGTCTTGACATCACCACTTTGCAAGGGAAAGGAAAATATTTGTAAAAAATCCTGATCAACAAAGCGACCTTCTTCAAAGAAGCCTTCTTTCTTTTCCTGAAATAGTTTACGTTCACCCCACGTCATTCGTGAGGCAAATTCAATCTCAGGAAATTTATCTTTGATGGTTGGAGCTAAAGGACCTGGAGTGGAATTGGTTGTCAACGTTTTTCCATCCGTATATGCCTGGTTCTCTAACACGCGGTATAGACGCTCTCCATTGGTATGGAATGCATCCATACTTAACTCATCCAATACCCACAGCAATGTGAGCAAGCTGCAAGAAATACCAAAAGCCAACCCCACCACATTGATAACGGAAAATGCTTTGTTGCGAAACAGGTTCCGGAATGTAACGATCAAATAATTTCTAATCATACGTCTATTTTTTTTTAAAGACTGCTCACGGAAATATTCGTTGCATAACAGTTACTTACAAGTATTCAAAAAGTTACAGTGGCCGGTCAGTTAGTACCGGAAACGACACCTGAAAAACCGTTCCGGATCCGATGTGTGTATGAAACTGTATCGAGCCCTCGCATTGTTCTACGCCTTGCTTCACAATTGGCAAACCTAACCCTGAACCTAATTGCTTCGAACTGAAGTAAGGCGTGAAAATCTTGCTTTGATAATCATCAGGAATTCCATCACCATCATCCTTCACTTCCACCCACACTCGGTCATTTCGTTGTTCTACAGTTACCCAAACAGATGGTTTTCGGGTGGCCGATGATTGCAATCCGTTTAAAATCAAATTTGAAAACACCCGCGTCAACAACTTCTCATCGCCACGCACCAGAACTTTCAGTGCAATTGATTTCAGCTCCACGGTGTGTCCTTCCTGAGATGCATAAAGTGAGACTACCGAGTTTAGCAGCTTGATTAAATCAACAGGTTGAAGCTGTGGAGTGGGCATTTTAGCAAACGTGCTGAAAGATGAGGCAATGTCGTTCAGCAACTCTACCTGCTCCAACAGCAAGCGTATTGACTTCAGCTTGTTTTCATCTGCCCGCGCATGCAATTCCATTTGCTGCAAAGTCAACTTCATAGGCGTAAGTGGGTTTTTGATCTCATGCGCTACTTGCTGCGCCATTTCACGCCACGCACTCTCCTTCTGCGTGTTGGCCAATTGAATTTTGCTTTGCTCCAGCGTTGCCAGCATGCGATTGTACTCACGCACCATCAACCCAATTTCATCTTCCGAATTCCATTGCAACGGCTGATTGGAACTAAGTGTTGTACGGCCCAATGTCTTGGTAATCATCCGCAACGGAAAAGTAAGCCACTGAATAGCGTAATGCGAAGCGATAGAAAATAAAATGAATACAAGTACAAATACAATCAGTATGTTCGACAGAACCTTCGCCAAACTCAAGCTAGCCTCATCATCTGATTTAAAGAAGGGCAAGTTGAGAATGCCTTTTAGTTTGCCATCCTCGGCCGAGTGAATGGCCAGGTAGGAACTGTTGTAAGTCAACAGCCCGATTCGTTCTTTCGTTACAAAATACTTTTCTCCATTTTCAGTAATGGCTTGTTTGGCCATTGGATTCATCCAACTCGAGATCAACTGATTGTCAAATATTCCAGGCTGACTGGACGTGATTAACTTTCCTTCAGGGTTATACAGGTTAACATCCGTATGAAACGATTGTGCAAGCGGCGTTAGATCGGCTCCCCAGGCATTTGCATCATCTCGCTGCAACGAAAGCGTGGCTCCCATTTGCTCGGCCCGCAAGCGATAGTCTGACTCGAGGCGCGCTTCATTAGCATTCGACATTAATCTAACAATGGTAGTCGACACAACCACCAGCGGCAAAATGAAAGCCAAATAAATGTAAAGCTGAATGCGGGTAGAATAATTCATTTTGCTGCCACGCCAATAATGGGAAGAAGCGTGAATGACCATCCAGCAAAAAACAAGAAACAAACTAATGATAAACAAAAAGGAAAAATTAGCAAGGGTATCAAACCATCGATAATCCAAAGTTGAAATAACCGCTACTTGGTATTCTTCTCCGCGCAACGCCGTGTGCAAATATCCATTCCTGCTAATGGGCTCTTTCACAATTCCTTCTCTCAACCATGCACGGTTAAATGCTTTGGCATAATTAAAATCTCCGGCACTACCAGCCAACGAGTCATTCACATACATGGCGTATGCAAAGTCTCTATCGGAAACAAATTGTGCAAACCGGTTATCGACCAATAACTCAGGGTAAACATTTTTTGTCGACAGATGCTTCAATGAAAGTTCCAGCACAACATAGCCTACGATGGCATCTGCCTTCGACACTGCGGCTATCCCTAGGTACCTGCGAGCCGCCAAGCCGCCATCGGGTTCACGTATCCAAAAGACGCCTTCATACCCCGTGCGTAGCGCCGAGTGTTGAAATGATTGAATGGAAGACGCAAGGCTTCGTATAGTGTCGCTGTCCAGCGTTTGTCCTGCTGAGTTATATAAGTGAATCTTACTTGCATACCGATCAAAGTAAGAGTTGAGATAAATTTTCTCTATGCGCTGCCGCACTGCTCCTTTCGGCAATAAGGGATTCGTAAATCGAGCAATGATAAAAGGATCAATCGAAATAGCTTTTACATTCTCTGCCATCAGATACTCGCCCAGAATATCGTGGTTGATCAAATTATTGTTTCCAAAACGTTGCATGGAAAGCACCGATGATTCTCTGGAAAACAGTCGAATGCTGAGGGCTCCCTGCAATGCGTACGCCGCAATCGTGATCAACAAAAAGGTGAAGGTGGAAATAGTCACCTGCATCAGTGTTTTGTGTAAATTCGTCAGGCGAACGATGACAAAATAGGGTAACGCAATCAGCAACGTCAACCAGTAGTCATGATCGTCTAAATAACAATAAAACAAAAACAGCAAGGCACCAATCGCCAGCACAAAGAAAAAGTCCATCAGTCGCTTACCGCTGAGGTCGATAACCAACTTTAAAAACACGTAGCAAAACAAAAAACTGCTGAGGGCCGCAATGAGTATGGCGGCATAGGCTGCAACGCGCAAGCCGGGAAACTCCAACGATCGGGTGATGTCTATTAAAATCGAAGAGTTATGAAAAATGATTTCGTAATACAGATAAGGATACAAAAACGAAAAGATCGCTAGTGTCACAAACACGCCACCCCACCCGATCCGAAAGCGCCTCACTTTTAAAAGCGCATGAAAACTTTTGAAATGATGAAAGTGTAAAAAAACATATAAGCAAAATGACAAAACAATCAGTGAGTTGATCAGAAAATCTCCCAACGAAGAGTTGATGAAAGACGATGCAAACAACTGTGGGTCAAACAACATAAAATTTCCCCACAGTTTGGGAAACCCGGTATTAATCATCACCAACCGAATCAAGAAGCAAAACAGCAAGCCCGAAATAAACACCAACTCATAGTGGGCACGCTGATGCCAGGAATAGAGCAACTGCCACCATCCATACATCAGAAATCCTAAGCCTGCCAACACCAGTAAAAGCCCGAGCCAATCGGGTGCAGTCTTTGTCGCAACAGGCTCCACATCAATCGAAAACAAACCTGTATTGTTTTCATCATAAATGGATAAAGAAGCCTTTTCCTGAAAAGGCTTGATCGTTAATTCGCCAACCGGAAATACAGCCTCGTTGGTAAAATTTTGGAGATACTTATTAACGGCTTTGGGCTTCTCCAGCAAAGGAACCACCAGCACTAAAAAGCGCTCCGCATCTAGGGGCCACTTACGAACGAGGTAACTGGCTCGCTGTGTTTGTAACAAACGTGTATGAAAAGGTTGATGCAGCCAATCTAAATCAGGCACAAAGGAGTTGTCGCTCCATTGGACCAACGTGTTTGCTTTCACAAGTAAAAAAGAACTACTTGCTTTTTGCCAGACAGCAACATCCGTTGTGGTACTTAAAACCTGTGCCTCTCCTTCCGCCTTTTTCAAAACCATTTGCAGGTTTTGTGCTATTTGACGGCTTAGCTCATCCGGCGAATACGGTTTTCGATAATTGCCATGAACGAAAATACCGGCTGCTAAAAAAACACCAGCCAATGCAAACAGGAGAATTCTTTTAGGAGACAGCATAGCACTCTTTCACTAAAAATACAAAATAACAACGAGTGGAACCGAACCTTTCGTGATTATTCGCCTTTGAATGACAGGCCTCCAAACCAATAGAGGAAGAGAATGCGCGAGTAGCGAAAACTTAAGGGTACGAAAAAAATAGAGGCGCTAAACATTGCGACTAGATAGACCCAGGAATCGGGTCGAATAGTAAAGTAAAGGAAAACAGCAATGGCTGTAAAAATGGCCACAGTAAATCCGTAGCTGATAAACATAGCGCCAAAATAAAATCCGGGCTCGGGAGTAAAAGTGGTTTTGCAAACCGGGCAATTTTCATTCATCACACCAAATTTTGTGAGCGATGTTAATGGGTAGGTAAAAATATTCCCTTCGCGGCAGCAAGGGCATTTACCCTGCCACATGGCCGCTTGCCTGGTTAGCTTCATTTCTTTTGCTGGATCTGTACCAAAAAATTCCCAAGGCCATAATGGCCAAATAAGGTGCTACAAACAAATAAAGAATGCCGAAATTAATTCCCGCAGCTATCCCGATGTTTCCGTTGCTGATGTTGTTCTCTAACGTAGCCTTACACATAGCACATTGTGCCCATCCTGTAACAGACAACACCATCAACAGAATAATTGCAATTAGTCGCTTCATATTTTATGTGTAATAAGGTCGAATCATCAAATAAACAATCACACCGGTAGTAGCCACATAAAGCCAGATGGGAAAGGTGATTTTTGCCAACGCTTTATGTCTTTCAAAATTACCAGCCAGTGCGCGTGAAAAAGTAAGAAGCACAAAAGGAATTACTACTATCGAAAGTAAAATGTGGCTGATTAAAATAAAGTAATAAATGTACTTCACAGCACCTTCACCACCATAAGGAGTTGAATCGCTGAACATGTGATAGATTACATACAGAACCAGAAACGCTGCCGACAGAGCAATACAAATTTTCATCAGTGTTTCATGCAAGCTTCTATCGCCTGATTTGATAGCGCGAACGGCCAGCACCAAAAGCACAGCGGTAAACCCATTGATAGCCGCGTAGATCGGAGGAAGAAATGAAAAGTCATATCCTTCAATCTTAATTCTGAAAAGTGCAGCCACAACCAATGGTATCACAACCGACAGGGCAATGATCAGCTTTTGATAGGGATCTTTCTTAGGTAAGGCCTCAGTATTCATTAAACAGTATTTTTAATTCTACCAATAAACGATCGGTTTCATCCCGACTTTCCAAGTGGTAATATCCCCGAATTTTTCGCTCGCTATCCACCAAGACTGCATTCGAACCGGCTGGTAGTACAAATATACACATCAGCTTTTTCAACTCAGCCTCACTTACTAACCCATGAGTCAAAATTAAGTTTAGTTTTTTGTTCGCAATTTCATTTTGCAGACGCAACTTGTTTTCGCCTTGTAAATTAAAAAAAACAACAACCGTTGGATCGCCTGCAATGCAGTGAAGAGCCTGCAGCGACTCCTCTGGTACACGATAAGGCACCGCATAATCGAAATCACAATCACCCGAAACCTCTACCCTTTCCTCATGATACACGGGTATGTCGAATTTATTCTTCCCGAAAAATTTTAAGAAGACAAAAACCAAAACAGGCAACAGAAGCGCAAGACTTAAAAAGATATTTTTCTTTTTCAATTGGATTGAATTAGTTCTAATCTAACAATACACATACCCTAAAAACAAAAATGGCTAAAGTAAAACCTTAGCCATTTCACTGATTCTATTTATAAATCTTAAATAAAGTTAACATCTGATAATTGAAAGCCTTCGTACAAAAACGCAATCAACATCCAAACGATGAAGATGATCGGAATTAACACAGACCAGAAGAGCACTTTCGCTTCGTATTTCAAGTGCATAAATTCCCCTACGATGTAACCGGCCTTTACGATGGTCATGATCACAAAAACACTGGTTTTGAAGAAACCATGAGGGACAGTAAAAGCCACAATAAATTCTACTGCAGTTATAGCTCCAAGTATTGCTGCTACCGTCCAAAGCTTTTTGATTTTTGCTTTATCTGGAGGGAGAACAACAACTTCTATTTCGTCTGAGTGATGTGCCATGTGATTATGTTTTGAAGGTAAATATGGAAATCGAATTATACGAGGTAAAAGAAGGTAAACACGAATACCCAAACCAAGTCTACAAAGTGCCAGTACAAACCAACCTTCTCCACCATTTCATAATGGCCTCTTCGGTTGTAAACTCCTGTAACGGTATTATAGTAAATGAGAAAATTTAGCAACACTCCACTGAATACGTGGAAACCGTGAAATCCTGTGATAAAGAAGAAGAAGTCAGCAAAGTCCTGAGGCCCGTATTGATTAATATGAAGATTGGCTCCAGTTACTTCTTTAGTAATCCATTGACCGTTAACAAAGTCTTTCACCAGTGTAGGAGTATCCGTTCCAACAATAAAGTGCGTCCACTCCCAAGCCTGGCAACCTAAGAAAGTCAGACCACCCAAGATCGTCCACAACATCCATTTCTCAACAGCTTTTTGATCCATGCGATGACCAGCCTCTACCGCCAATACCATGGTTACACTACTCATGATCAAAATGAACGTCATGATACCAACGAAAACGAGTGGCAATGATATTCCGTGAAGGAATGGCACCGCTTCAAAAACCTTTTCAGGAACAGGCCATTTAGTGACATCGAAACCTGCGAGACCATCTGACGCGGAATGTGAAGAGCGTACTAAACCGTAGGTGATCAATAATCCGGAAAAAGTAAATGCATCTGAAAGTAAGAAGAACCACATCATCAGCTTGCCATAACTGGCGCCTAGTGGAGCTACTCCTCCATTCCAAACATTTTGATCCGATGCGGTAGTCGCGTGTGCGTGTGCCATGGTTAGAAATTTATCTCAGCAATGTTAAGAAAACGAACAAATATAGCCAAAGAAGACCTAAAAAATGCCAATAAGTTATGCACATTTCCATCTGCACCTTATTGAATACTCCCTTTCGCAAGGTATTAAAAACAATCAGCAGGTAAACCAGACCACCAATGATGTGCAAGCCATGCAGCCAGGGGAAAATATAGAAAAAGGATTCGGATACGTTGCCACCGGTAAAATGATGGCCAGCTTCCACTAACTGAAATAACCCCATCGTCTGCATACCCAGAAAGACAAGCCCTAACAAAAAAGTGGCTACCACTAAGTTAGTGGCGCGGCTAAGGTTTGCACGAAAATAATACGCCAATTGCAAACACACACTGCTGAGTACAACCACAAGTGTGCTATATCCAAAAGTGCCGGGCAACTCGTACAAAATCCAGTTTCCTTCTGCCCGTCGCACAATATACGCCGACATCAATGCCATAAAAAGCATGGTCACACTGGCAATAAACAACCACATGCCAAATTTCTTTGGGTTCATCGAAAGGGGCTTTGCCGGAGCCTCTACAATTTTAAAATCAACAGCCTCGTTCATAATGATTATTAAATTTTATCTAACAAATACGCAATCTGTACAATCGGTAAATACAAAAACGAACCAAACATAATGCGCTTGGCTGATTTCTGGCTACCTGTTTTCATCAATGAAAATGTCTGCGCAAAAAAAGCAACGCCGCACACTGATGCAACAATGGCCGATTTCAATCCGGTGATGCCGAACATAGCCGGCAACAATCCCAATGGGATTAAGAACATCGTATAAATCATGATTTGTATAGCGGTGTTCAAATCCCTTCCGCCTCCGGAAGGCAACAACTTAAAGCCGGCCTTTTTGTAGTCATCGTCTGCTACCCAGGCAATTGCCCAAAAGTGAGGAAACTGCCAGATGAATTGTATACCAAAAATGATCATTGCCTCGTGGGTAATACCTCCGGTCATGGCAATCCACCCTAACAGCGGAGGCAATGCCCCTGGAATGGCGCCCACAAAAACAGCAATGGGGCCTACACGCTTCAGCGGAGTGTAGATGAAACTGTATAACACCATCGAAACAAGCGATAACAAAACGGTCAATGGATTCGTGAAAAACCATAGAATAGTGGTGCTTAATAGCAAGCAAACAATTGAAAAGACAATCGCTTCATTGACCGAAATTCGAGCTGTTGGAATGGGTCGTGATAGGGTGCGCGTCATGATCTTATCCAAATCGCGTTCGATAATCTGATTGATACAAACCGAAGCTCCGGATAACAGAAACCCACCAATGACCAGCATGCTAAGCACAGTCCAATCGATGCTGCCCTTGGAAGCCAGACCATATCCAAAAGCACAAGAAAAAGCTACTAGCATCGACAAACGAGGTTTTAAAAGCTCGTAATACGATTTAATCTTGCTCGCTGCCAGCGTAGAGTCGCCTAGATTTTGAACTGCTTCCATACTTAACTCTGTAACACCGATTTATTTCTACTGTTCAATCTAAAAAACAAATAAAGCTGCAAACCGAAAGTAACGGTTGCTACGGTTAAATGAACGGGTTGCAAAAAAGGTGGCACCCCACCGTAGGCCATGCCTACTCCACTGAAAACCGAGGTCAAAATTAACACCATTAAGGTTGTGGTTAAAGCTTTCACTGAAGTTGTTTTGTATAACCTCCATAGAAGATAAGCATGTGTAATAACCAGCACCCAGGAAAAAGATCGATGGATGATAAATTCCCCTCCCAATGAGGCAATCCAAGTATCGCGGCTCGCTCCTGCCAGGCGATCTATTGCCTCCCGAACTTGCGTACCTAAAAAGGTTTGTGTTAATAATAGAAGCGCGCATATAATCAACAACCATTTTGTTGAAGGTGCGACCGAAGGCACCTCTTTTGGCACCTCACTGATCCACAAGAGATATACCAACAAAGCCACAATCAACATGGCTAGAAACATATGAACCGTAATTGTCCATTGAGTTAAATTGGTCGAAACCACAATCGAGCCAAACCAACCTTGAATGATAACCAACAACACGGTCGATAGTGAAATCCAAAAAACAGCAGGCTGCGACTTTCTAAATCGAATAGATCGCAAAAACAAAATCACAATCAAAAGACCAATCACCACACCCACAATCCGATTGAGATATTCAATCCAGGTTTTGACCGGATTAAAATCAGCTTCAATCAAAATGGTTTTGTCGTTGGAAATCCGATCGGCGGTTTGATGCATGCCAATCGAATGAAGAAGCCGAACAAACTTTTGATTCTTCTTATCGCGATATTGTGCGTAGGATTCTTTGTAGTTTTCAGGCAACTGCTCTACCGATGTGGGAGGAACCCAGGTACCAAAGCATTTGGGCCAATCGGGGCAACCCATTCCTGAACCCGTGGTGCGTACAATGCCTCCTACGGCTATCAAAAAATAAACAGCGACTAAAGTAGTTAAGCAAAGCTTAAAAAATCCTTTAGTCGCTGTTCGGTTCAATCTTTTGCTAATCCTGCGGATTAGTGTTTATCACCTGCAACACTGGCACCACCCAAATCCAATTTGATTTGATCGTTTTCGTGTGGCAAGTTCGATTCAGGTGTTTCAGAGAATGGAATATGCTGTGGTATAAAATCTTCTTTTGATCCAGGCTTGCTATAATCATAGGGCCAACGGTATACGGTAGGAATTTCTCCAGGCCAGTTTCCGTGTCCGGGAAGGCGCGGTGTAGTCCACTCCAGCGTAGTCGAGTTCCAAGGATTGGCAGGAGCTGGCTTTCCGCGGAAAATGTGATAGATAAAGTTGAACAAAAATACGAACTGAGCAGCTAGGGTTATAATAGCCGCTACACTCACAAGCATGTTCAAATCAGCAAATCCACTGAACGTTTCGAATGCAGTCCATGAATAATATCTTCTTGGGAATCCGGCAATACCGATATAGTGCATCGGGAAGAACACAAGGTAAACGCCAACGAAAGTGAGCCAGAAGTGTAGATACCCTAATTTCTCATCCATCATTCGGCCAAACATCTTAGGGAACCAATGGTACACACCAGCCATCATACCGAAGAAAGATGCGCTACCCATTACCAAGTGGAAGTGAGCTACCACAAAGTAAGTGTCATGCAATTGAATGTCAACAGCCGAGTTACCTAAAAATAATCCTGTGATACCACCCGTTAGGAAGAAAGACACCAGACCGATCGAAAATAACATAGCCGGAGTAAAACGGATGTTACCCTGCCACAAGGTGGTTACATAATTGAAAATCTTAATAGCCGATGGAACTGCGATAATCAAAGTAAGAATGGTAAATACGGTTCCAAGGAAAGGATTCATACCTGTAACAAACATGTGGTGCGCCCACACTACGAATGACAGTATGGCGATACCCAACATCGAACCAACCATTGCCTTGTAACCGAAGATCGGCTTACGTGAATTGGTTGCAATAATTTCTGAAGTAATACCCAATGCAGGCAACAACACAATGTAAACTTCCGGGTGACCCAAGAACCAGAACAAGTGCTGGAATAAGATCGGGCTTCCACCTTGATTAGGAAGTGCCTCTCCGCCAATATAAATGTCAGAAAGATAAAAACTGGTTCCGAAGCTTCGGTCGAAGATGAGCAACAACGCGGCTGCAAAAAGTACCGGAAATGATAGAATACCAATTACCGCCGTTAAGAAGAATGCCCAGATGGTAAGTGGTAACTTGGTAAATGACATACCTACCGTACGCATGTTGATAACAGTAGTGATGTAGTTAATACTTCCAAGCAGCGAGCTAACGATGAACAATGCCATAGAAACCAGCCACAAGGTCATACCCAAACCGGAGCCGGGAATTGCCTGAGGTAATGCACTCAATGGAGGATAAATTACCCATCCACCTGCTGCAGGTCCGGTTGAAATGAAAAGAGAAGCAAACATGATCGCACTGGACAAGAAGAAAAACCAATACGACAACATATTCATAAATCCAGATGCCATATCGCGGGCACCAATCTGCAATGGGATCAAGAAATTACTGAAAGTTCCACTCAAACCGGCCGTAAGCACGAAGAAAACCATGATAGTGCCGTGCATCGTTACCAAAGCCAAATAGAACTCCGGATCAATCTTACCTTCTGATGTTAACCATGCTCCCAAAATCGGTTTTAACCAAGAAAGGTTAGCTTCCGGAAAACCTAATTGAAGACGGAATAGAACAGATAATACTCCTCCGATAAGTGCCCACGCCATACCGGTAAGCAAGAATTGTTTGGCAATAACCTTGTGATCTTCTGAGAAGATATAGTTTGTCCAAAAGTTACCATGGTGATGCTCGTGACCGTGATCGTCATGGTCATGAGTTTCGATGTGATGTTGTACGTCTATTGTTGCCATAATTCTTTCTCCTTATTTAATCGCTGCGGTCTGCACTGTTACTGTATTATCCAAAGGAATACCTGCCTTAATCATTGCTACTTCTTTCAACTCAGCTGGGACATACTTCAAATACTCAGGGTTTTGTTTTAACCAAGATTCCTGTGATGATAACCATTTCTGGTAATCTTCTTCCGAATCTACGACAACCGGGAATTTCATAGAGAAGTGACCTCTTCCGCAAACTTCGGTGCAAGCCATTTCATAGTTGAAAGTAGGGTTGTTTAATTCTTCGCGCATTTGCGCGGTTGTCTTGGTGGCAGTGAATTTAAAATGAGTTTGTACTCCGGGAACAGCATCCATTTTCACCCGAAAATGAGGTAAGAAAACACTGTGCAGCACATCTTTCGCGCGAATCTTCATCAAAATTTCTTTGTTTACCGGAATGTGGAGCTCCAAAGATTTGAAGTCATCGAATGAGTTTTTGTCTGAAAGGTCCAATCCAAACTCATTGGAGGCATCAATCATTTTATAATTGTGCTTTCCAAGTTCATTGTCTTTTGTTCCAGGATAGCGAGCCATCCATAAAAATTGTTGCCCAACCATTTCTACAACAACAGCGTCTTTCTTTGCCGGGCTGGTGATATCAGACCAAGCACTAAGGCCTTGTGCAACTAATACAATAAGCACAATGGCTGGAATCACAGTCCAAAGAATTTCCAATTTCGTATTATCTGCGAAGAAAGAAGCTTTTCTGTTTTTATTGTAACGATAAGCGAAGGTAAACCAGAACATCACAATAAAGATGATGGTGAATGCAAAGACAGTAACCCACATCGTCACCCAAAACAAGTTATCAGTGATCTCACCGTGTATTGAAGCTACCGGAGGATCATAATCATGGAAGTAAGTGATAGAATACCAGAAAAAGAAAACTAACCCGAAGAACATAAAACCTAAAAACAAGTAGGCATTGATGTTATTCCAGGAAATAGAAAATTCTTCTTCATTTTTTCCTTTTACCAGATCTACCAGGCCGCCAATTCTGAAGATCATAAACAATATGATCAACACCAAAATCGCTCCTACCCAAATTATCCAATTCATAATCTTTCTTTAAAAATCTTTAAACAAATCAAATATGATGATTCAAACTCTCCGGCATAAACGGATGGTTTTTGGCCACCAATTGCAATTTCGAAAGTGCATTCAGAATTACATACAAGAATGCACCTGCAAACACCAGTCCGAGACCAATTTCAAGTAATCCAATACCTCCATCCATTTTCATCGCACCTGGCGTAATCATATTGTAAAAATCAAACCAGTGACCAACAATAACGATTGGGCACACCACCTTCAACATTGATACCTGACGCTTTGCATCTCTCGTCATTAATAACAAGAATGGTAATACAAAGTTTAAGAAGATGTTCAAATAGAATATCCAGCTATAAGGAGCATTTCTCATTCGCTGAATGAAGTAGATCGTCTCTTCTGGTAAGTTGGCGTAGTAGATAAGCATAAACTGACAGAACCAGATGTACGTCCAAAAAATGCTGAATGCAAATACAAACTTACCAAGGTCATGCAAGTGGTTCTGAGTAACTACCTTCAAATAACCTGCGCCTTTCAGATTCGCTACGATCAATGTAATAGTTGCCAAACCTGTTACCCACCAGCTTGCGAATACATACCAGCCAAACATGGTGCTGAACCAGTGTGGATCAATGCTCATCACCCAATCCCAAGCTGCAACTGAAGAACTCACCGCAAAAATCACCAGAAAATAAGCAGAAAGCTTACGTGAAGTGAACCAATGTTTAGTTCCTCCATCCACATCTTCAGCCAACATTTCTTTCTTGATCCATGTAAAGAACAAATACCACAGGCCGAAGAACAATACCATTCTTACAATATAAAAGATCGGGAATGTACCTTCGTTGAAAGGTCCGAAGAAGTAGGCTTTCTTACCTACCAGTATTTTGTCATAATGTTCGCTTCCTTTTGTATAGAGGCTTGCATCGGTCCAGTGGAATACATCTCCCTTCACTAGAAACCAAAGAACAACTGTCAATACTCCGGCAATAGGAATCCAGTGACCAATCGCCAAAGGAATACGTTTAATAGGTGCCGACCATCCCGCTTGTGCAGCATATTGAATGGCGATGAAAAACAATCCGATAACTCCAATACCAGCAAAGAAAATGTTGTTCTGCCAGAGTGAAGTATAAATGCGCTTTAACCAGGTAGGGCTTCCATGATGTCCTTCGGCAGCAGTTGCATGAGCATCCCCATGCTGAGCAGGTTCATTGCTCGCCAGTAGCTCCTTTGCTATCTCAGTAGAAGCATGCTTTTCAGCTGCTTCATGATGGCCTCCGCCACTTTGAGCCATAAATACCCCAAGAGCAAAAAGAAATAGACCTAACCCTATCAGGATAAAAAGGTTTCTTTTGGTCTGAGGTTTGAAAATGTATTTTTCGTCCGCTATCATTGAGAATAGAAATTAATTCTTTTGTAGTTGTTTTACATACTTGGCAATCTTCCAGCGATCTTCTTCGCTCACTTGAGAACCGTGTGACCCCATCAAGCCTTTGCCATATGTGATTACGTGGAAAATATGTCCTTCTGTAATGTTCTTGTAAGCGTCGCCTTTTAGGTTAGCAACACCAGGGTAAACACTATGTTCTACACCGTCAATGGTTACGCCTGCTGCTACTTTACCATCTCCACCAGCTTTTGCTCCGTGGCAGTGTTGGCAATACATTTCGTACAATGCTTTTCCTTGTGAAAGAATGGCTGCTGTAGAATCGTAAGGATTTACTAATTGATTAGCCAAACGTAAACCAGTGCTGTCGTTGGTTCCACGGTAAGGCAACCAACCGGAAGAAGTTCTTCTTACGGTATGTGCCGGAGGCAGACGCAAATTCATCTTGTAAGGATTGTACTGATTTGAGTTATAAAACTCTCCTCTTCCGTTATTCAGTGCATTGGTAATCTTTCCTTGATTGGGGTCGGTAATCTGAGAAAGCGGTTCATACGCTACCGAGTGGTACATGTTCGGAGCGTACTCCAAACCCTGGTAATCTCCGCTAGCCTTGCAGGCAGCCATGAAAACGACCACCAAAAGCCCCATTGTTAATTTTAATCCTATTCGCATAGCAACGTTCAATTAAAAATTCTTTTCGTTTACTTCCGAAGCGCCTTGAGACTTTAACAAAGCACTGATTTCTTCTTTACTCATTTTATTCGCAGCTAAATCCACTGCTACCACGTGCTTGTCGTCTGTGCTACGAAGATCAAACTGGCGTGGCCACTTATAAGGTTTCATGTCGCTGGCGATGAAAAATGTTCCTACCATACCAAAAGCTGCCAACAACACTGTCATCTCGAAAGTAACGGGAATGAAAGGAGGTAAAGAAGCGTGGTTCTTACCACCAATGATCATCGGCCAGTCATAACCCAACATCCAGATTTGCATCAACAAGGCTAATGAAGTACCCGTCATTCCAAACAGGAACGCTGCGATTGGCAAGCGAGAGCGCTTGTATCCTAGTGCTTCATCTAAGCCGTGAACAGGAAAGGGTGAGTACACTTCATGGATTTTCAATCCTTTCTCGCGCGTGTGCTCTACCGCGTGCAAAAGCACGTCTTCATCCTCAAATATTCCGACAACAAAATTTGTATTGCTCTCCATATATTAATGCTTCTGTTCTGATGATGACTTAATAATGCTTTTTACTTCGGCCATGTTAATTACCGGGAAGAACTTGGCGAATAACAAGAAGGCAGTAAAGAATAAACCAAATGTAAAAATGTACTCACCGGCATCGTACAATGTAGGGTGAAACATCGACCAGCTTGAAGGAACGTAGTCGCGGTGAATAGAGGTTACAATGATTACGAAACGCTCGAACCACATACCGATGTTCACAATGATCGACAACACAAACGTAGCCACAAGATTTGTTCTGATTTTCTTGAACCAGAAAAGTTGAGGAGAAATTACGTTACATGTCATCATTGACCAATATGCCCACCAATAAGGACCTTGCATACGGTTAAAGAATGCGTATTGCTCGGCCGGAACCTGACCATACCACGCGATGAAAAATTCAGTGATGTAGGCAATACCTACTATTGAGCCCGTCACAATGATGATGATGTTCATTAACTCTACGTGATAGATCGTAATGTAATCTTCCAGCTTAAACACCTTGCGGGTGATCAAAAGAAGTGTCAATACCATGGCAAATCCAGAGAAGATCGCACCCGCCACAAAGTAAGGAGGGAAAATGGTTGCGTGCCATCCCGGAACTACGGAAGTCGCAAAGTCCATGGATACAATGGTGTGAACAGACAATACAAGTGGTGTTGAAAGACCAGCAAGAATTAATGCAACGGATTCATAACGGCTCCATGTTTTTGCTGCACCATCCCATCCAAAGCTTAAGAAATTGTAAATGTTAGCACGTAATTGAAATCCTTGTCGAACAGCTCTATCGCGGATAACTGCGAAGTCAGGGATTAGACCCATGTACCAGAACACCAAAGAAACCGAGAAGTAGGTAGAGATCGCGAACACGTCCCACAACAGTGGAGAATTGAAGTTGGCCCAGAGAGACCCCCATGTATTTGGCAATGGAAACACCCAGTAGAAACCTAGCCACAAGCGCCCCATGTGAGCGAATGGGAATGTAGCAGCGCAAATAACGGCGAAGATAGTCATCGCCTCTGCTGCACGGTTGATGGACATTCTCCACTTCTGACGGAACAACAAAAGGATGGCAGAGATTAGTGTACCTGCGTGACCGATACCGACCCACCAAACGAAGTTGGTGATATCCCAGGCCCAGCCTACTGTCTTGTTCAAACCCCACACCCCTACTCCTTCCCAAAGAAGGGTGCAAAGGCAGTAGAAGCCAAACGCAAAAAGCGTGAGGGAAATACCCATGGCAATCCACCACAATTGTGTGGGTTTACCTTCTACCTGGCGGCTGATGTCTTCTGAAACATCATGGACGGTTTTACCTCCGGTAATTAATGGTTCACGTATCGAAGAAGTTACTTGCATATCTTAAATTCAATAAAAATCAAAACTGGTTTTATGCGTGTTCTTTGTGCTCGCTATTGTTCTTGTCTTTGTTTCTGATTTTGGTCAGGTAGAAAATATTTGGTTTCACACCAATTTCCTCCAACACGCGGTAAGCGCGAGGATTACCTACTTTCTTATCAATACCATAATCAACAACTTTCTCCTCTTTACCATCCTTACCCTTGACTATTTTGTATTGAGTTTCAATCTTCAGCAATTTACTGATGTTGCTTTCCGGATTGTTCATATCACCAAATACGATGGCACCTGTAGTACAAGCTGCCTGACACGCAGTGATTACCTCTCCGTCTTTCATCGGTCTTCTCTCCTTCTTTGCAGTGAGCTTGCCGGTTTGAATGCGTTGAACGCAGAAAGAACATTTCTCCATTACACCGCGTGAGCGAACAGTCACATCCGGATTCAATACCATTCTACCTAAATCCGTATTCATGGCAGGATTTGATTGATAGAACTGTTGGTTATCGTGGTATTTGAACCAGTTAAATCTTCTTACTTTATATGGACAGTTGTTAGCGCAATAGCGTGTCCCGATACAACGGTTATAAGTCATTTGGTTCAGACCTTCTGTGCTGTGTGTAGTTGCAGCCACCGGACACACCGTTTCACAAGGTGCATTGTTGCAATGCTGGCACATCATGGGCTGGAATACAACTTCCGGATTAGCAGAAGCTATCTCAGCTGCCTTATAATCTTCGGATAATGCATCACTGCTATAATAACGGTCGATGCGTAACCAATGCATTTCTCTGCGGTTGATAACTTCTTGCTTTCCTACCAGTGCAACGTTGTTTTCAACATTACAAGCGACTACGCAAGCAGCACAACCATTACATGTATTGAGGTCAATTGCCATACCCCAATAATGGTTTTTATATTCATGTCCTTTCCAAAGAGATAAGCTAGAAGCATCTACTTTCTCATCCCAATTCGAAATTTTTGGAAACTCGCGTCCGGCAGCAGGGTTTTTCTTGAACTCAGAAAGTACTGACTCCTGAATTACGCTGGCACGACCCATGTAAGTCTGGTGAGTCTGAGTTTGTGCAAGTTGGAAGTCAGTTGAAGTTGGAGCCATTTTCACACCGGAAGCGGTGTAATTCAATGAACCATTTACAGTTGTTACGAATGGATATAAATTAATGCCCAAACCTTTAGCTACCTCACCTACACTCGTGCGGCCATAACCGATTGCAATTCCAATGGTGCCCGGAGCTTGTCCTGGTTGAATCAGCGCAGGTAAAGTGATTGTCTTACCGTTTGCCGAAACACTTAACAGTTTCGTGTTTCCTTCAGCATCATTTTCTAATCCTATTTTCTTAGCATCCGCTTGTGAAATGGTCACATAATGATCCCAAGTGGCTTTTGTAATAGGATCCGGTAATTCTTGCAACAATGGATTGTTCGCCTGGCTACCGTTGCCAATTCCGTAACTTTCATAAATCACCAACTCGTAATCGCCTGCTTTTGCACTCTTTGCCACATTGGCCAATGCATCATCCGCATGCGAAGTGAAAGTCAATTCTTGTGGTTCAACAGCTACTTCATAAACACCTTCATACAGGCATTTATCCCAGAAGCTTTGGAAATCCAATGCGGCGGTTTGCTTTGCAAAGAACCAGTTCTTCCAATTCTCATTGAGGATGGAATAGTATTCTACGTTTGATTCTCCGGCCCAAGTCAAGAAGCTTTCTTGTGCCTGACGTGATTTAAAAATTGGAGTAATGGCAGGTTGTGACAAGCTGAAGCGATTAGGCTTTGGCTCGAAATCATTCCATGATTCTAAATAGTGGTGATCCGGTGCCATGTAAGCAACTGCAGATGCAGTTTCATCAGGAGTGTAGGAAGTGGAAACACTCAATGTCACTTTCTTTAGAGCAGCGGCTAAATCAGCGCCAGCCGGATGATCGTAAACCGGGTTACAATTGTAGAAAATCACGCCATCTACTTTCCCTTCTTTAGCTTCAGCAACAAACGCAGCCATTGCCTCATCATTTCCTTGACGGAAATTAACTGGAAGTGAAGTAATAATGGTAGAACCGTAGTTACCTAACAAGTTGTTTATTTCATTGACAAGAACTTGTACTTCTTTGTCGTTCGAACCTGAAACTACCAAAGAAGCTCCTTTATTTTCCAACAGCTCTTTTGCTGCTTTTTCTACATAAGAAACACCGGAGTCAGCAGCAGATTTTCCAGCTACAATGTTATAAATCTGAGTAAGTACGGCAGCTTCTTGCGAAGGCTTCATCATACCGCGGTAGTCCGCATTAGCACCTGTCAGCGAAAGATTACTTTCAAACTGATAGTGACGTGACATTTCTCTCTTGTCCTCGCTGATCTCACGAGTAGAAGCATATTCTTTTGAGAATTCAATTGGTGATAACCAGGTTCCTAAGAAATCTGCCCCTACACTCACAATCAATTTTGCCTTGCTGAAATCGTACGAAGGGATTTGAGCTACACCAAATGATTCTTCGTTCGCTTTTAAGATTCCGTAGTAAGAAACTGGATCGTATTGTACGTGTGTAGTGGTTGGATATTTGGCTTTGAACTTTTCTATGATTGCCTTTGTGGAAGGGCTGAGAATGGTATTGCTAACGATTCGGATTTGTCCACCTTTCGCTGCGATGTCACCCAACTTAGCCGTTACTTCTTTATCAATGGTTTCCCAATCGGTGTCTTTACCGTTGGCTTTTGGTCTGCGAAGACGAAAATCATCATACAATGAAAGCACCGAAGCCTCCACTTGTGCGCTGGTTCCACCTTTTGTAACGCTTGACAAAGTATTGCCATCAATCTTGATCGGACGACCATCGCGTACTTTTACTACTACCGAGCAATAGTCGCCTCCATTTACATAAGAGGACGCATAATAGTTAGGAATACCTGCATCGGCATCCATCGGCTTCACCACATAGGGGATGGCTTTTCTGATAGGTGCCTCGCACGCTGCTAATGAAGCTGCGGCCACGCTAAAGCCCATCATTTTCAAGAAATCTCTTCTGGAGTGACCCGGATCGTCTTGCACGCCTTTGTCAACAAACTCTTTGTCGGCATCCTTTACGTAGGCCGGATCATTCGTAAGTTGGGCTATTCCTTTCCAGTATGTCTTTTTAGTAGTAGTGCTCATAGAATCTGTATCGTAACCGAAAAACTTTCTACAATATTAATAGTGGCATTTTGCGCATTCCAAACCGCCGATGTCTTCCACCTTCATCTTCGATTTCTTTGCAGAGAGATGAAGTTCGTTCAGCTTATCATAGTATGCGTTGTCTTTGGTGTTCACTTCTGTCTTGCGATGGCAATCAATACACCAGCCCATCGTTAACAAAGAGTATTGCTTCACCACTTCCATTTCCTGAATCGGACCATGGCAAGTCTGGCATTCGATGTTACCAACATTTACGTGCTGAGCGTGATTGAAATAAGCCAGATCAGGCAGGTTGTGAATCCGCACCCACTCAATAGGCTTTTGTTTGCCCGAGTAGGAAGCTGTTTTTGGATCATAGCCAATGGCTGCATAAATTTTTTGAATCTCCGGAGATTCTTGTTTGATCTGCGTGTGGCAGTTCATACAAATATTAGGAGAAGGAATGTTGGCTTGCTTGCCTTTCATTACTCCTGTATGGCAATATTTACAGTTAATCTCATAAGCACCCGCATGAAGCTTGTGTGAGAATGCGATTGGTTGCTTGGGCTGATAATCTTGTTGTACACCGATCGAATAAAGTCCATCAATTACGGTCTTAAATCCAATGGAAGCTACCAAGAACGTAACTAAGAAAATGAAACCAGAGCTGCGTGTTACGCTTGAGAATGTATAAGGTGAGTTAACTACCTCAGCATCTTCTGCGCTCAAATCCTTTTGACTTAAGTATCTCTTTAACGCGTTGACGATCAATCCTAAAATGATTAGCATTAACACGAGAATCAGAATCATACCACCAAGGATGGTGTTCATATACGAAGAAGGAACACCTGAGCCACCACCATTGGCAACTTCAGGATTTACTGGACCTTTAGGTTCATCTTTTTTCTCCGCTTCCGCTTTTACATAAGCCAGAATGCTTAAGATTTGGGTATCGGTATAACTAGTGAAAGCCGTCATCTGGCTTTTGTTATACTCATTATAAATTTTGTTGGCATACTCATCGCCTGAAGCGATTTTCTTGGCAGGGTTCTTTACCCATTCTAAAATCCATGCAACGGAAGGAGTGCGATCTTGCACGCCAGCCAGGGCTGGACCAACTAATTTTTGTTTGACACGATGGCATGATTTACAATTGCCATTAAATAAGGCCTCACCTGCGCTGATTGCTGCAGCGTCTGTCGGTATTTCTTGCGAGAAAGAAGTAATGCTGGTTGTAACGAACAGTACGATTGTGAGAATCTTAACGAGATCAGATAATCTATCCTTCATCATGACGCGTTTAGGTAACCGCTTTTTTACGGAATGGCACAAATCTACACTCGGAATGCATTATTTCAAATTTATTTTACAGATCGCCACATATTTATTTGAGCCAAAATGTGTGACCGAACGAGGCAGACGCGAGAAGTCCATAAATGTGGATAAGTTTGCAAAGAAAGCGTTGTAATTGTTTGAACAAATCAGTAGCTCGGTCTATTTAGAACTATTTTAAAGATCAATCGGTGTTATGGATTCCATCAGTCCCTTTGAATATGTAACTGTTCTCATTTCCATCATTTTAGGTTTGGGAATCACCCAAATACTCACTGGCATTGCCGATTTGATTCACCAAAGCAATCGGGTGAAGGTGTATTGGCCGCACGCGCTGTGGGTCATTGTCATATTGGTATTGCACATTCAGGATTGGTGGGCTACCTATGATCTGCGAAGTGAAGCTTCCTGGAGCTTAGGTATCTTTTTGTTTGTCATGATCTACCCGATTGTGCTATTTATCCTTGCGCGGTTGTTGTTTCCATTTGGGCTTCAGGAAGGGGCAGTAGATTTGCGCACCTTCTATTTCGAAAACTATCGAAAGATTTTTCTCTTTGGCAGTGTGTTGCCGCTTCTCTCTATCTTAGATGCGCTGTTGGTCAGAGACATGTGGTCAGGCACGCAATGGCTCAAACTCTTCTTCCCGGCGCTGCTTCTAGTGATGTGCATCCGCAAGAAACCGACAGCTGCGTGGGTGCATTCGTTTATTGCGCTGGCCTTCTTCACCATTTTGGTGGTGACCATTATAATAGAGTGGAATACCTGGACATTATCGAATTAAGCGGGGTAATAATAGCCAGGTCTTTTTCTTGTATGGTTCAAATTCGGGATAGCGCGATAGCGACTTGTCTTTTTTCAGCATGTTCGGCACAAACGCTCCAAAGAAGAAAGCAGTAATACCAATCCATCCCAGCCAACTGGCAGAAAGTAACGCGAAGCTGGCATAAATCATTGCCTCACCGAGATAGTTGCTGTTGCGGCTACGAGCGAAGAAGCCTTCCGTAATCAAACCCGGATTGTACTTTAAAGTAAAATACTTTTGGGCATCGCTGGCAAAGTGAAGCATCACCCCTATTGAATTCATCGCTACAGCCAATGCCATGATTTCGGTTGAAGGCACTCGCTGCTGACTGATCAACACAAAAGGTGTAATCCAATAAAGTGCTAACACCACAAATACAAAGATTGCATATGGAATGGAAACGGATTGTTCCCACTGCTTATCAGGATAAAGTTGATCTTTCAGCAACCACATCAATCCGTAGCTTCCATGCAGAGCGAGATAGAGATAAGCCGCTATTGAATAGTTGTTATAGGCATTCATTAAAATGATCACCACCAAAAACGTGATGCCTTTATGCAGATTGATTGGGTACTTCAATTTCATTCTCCTCTACTTAAAATTAACAAAACGGTGATCCAAGAACAGAAAGCGCATTGACAATTGCCGGAACCCTTTAAATTTGTTGAGGTTAAAAAAAACTCAACGTGAAACCCAACATCAATACGTTTGCTCCCGATACTCTAAGTAACAAGTCACAAACTTCAATTCCAAGTTTGCCGCTGAGTTCGACCATCACAGTGATCGGTGCCGGAGCGTTCGGTGGTTGGACAGCCTTATATCTTTTGCGCAATGGCTATAAAGTTACCTTAGTAGATGCGTGGGGCGCAGGCAACTCGCGCAGCAGCTCGGGCGATGAAACACGTGTGATCCGATCTACCTATGGAAGTAATGAATTTTACTTCGACTTGAACGTAAGAGCATTGGAGCTGTGGAAAGAAAATCAGCAGCGATGGAACAAGCAATTGTTCTTTAATAATGGAGTGATCTGGTTTTGCTATCAGGAACACAACCCCATTGTAGATGACTCCATTCCTTTTGCTAAGAAGCATGGCATGGAATACATTCGCCTCACGCCCGAAGAAATCCGTAAAAAATTTCCAATCATCGAAACGAGCGATTTGCATCATGCGTGGCTCGATCCATTCGGTGGTTATTTAAAGGCACGCGAAAGTTGTCATGCTGTACACGAAGCATTCATTCGTGAAGGCGGCACTTTCGTTCAAGCTTTTGTAGAACCTGCCACATCTGCCAAGCAATACCTTAAGGGATTGAAACTATCGAACGGCGAAGTGCTTCAAAGCGACTTGCAACTATTTGCCTGTGGCTCGTGGTTGGGTCAATTGTTTCCGGATTTGCTGCGCGAAAAGATTACGTGTAGCAAACAAGAGGCTTATTACTTCGGTGTTCCTTCTGAAAACAGTAAAGACTACGATCAGTTGCCGGCATGGATTGATTTGGATGGAAGTGATTTTTATTATGGTATCCCTGGAAATGCTAGCCGTGGATTTAAGATTGGTGTTGACAAGCGTGGGGAAGCGTTTGATCCCACACATGGCGAGCGCATATACAATCCGGAAGTTCTTTCGAAAGCACGTCAGTTTATCGGGCACCGTTTTCCCGGTTTAAAAAATGCTCCACTAACAGAGAGTCGAGTGTGCCCATATGAAAATTCTCCGGATGGAAATTTTGTGTTGGGTTCACATCCTGAAAATGAACGCATCTGGATTTTGGGTGGAGGATCGGGACATGGATTCAAGCATGGTCCAGCACTCGGTCAACTCGTTGCTGATTATTTCAGCAAAGGCGGGTTGATTGATCCTATGCTGATGTTGGATAAAGGCCATCTCTAAAAACGTCTTTTAATACCTCATCCAAATCCTTCTCCACAAGAGAAGGAAAATTATGTTTTTAGAGATGCCTTAAGAAATCACTGATGAAAAACCGATGACCGCACAATTTGGTGGTGATCGATTTCCAGCATCTCTCCTACCCGCAAATCTTCTTCTCCTTCCACATGGCGAATGTATTCCATGAAAATGCGATCCTGATACGGAGTAAGTCGCACTACTTCATATTGTAAAGATGGCAGCCGATCAAAAGCATCGCGCCACCACGCGCGCAACTCTTTTTTTCCTTTGATTAATCCATTGGTAGCCGGTTGCCTTACTTTTAATTTGGGAGAATAGTGGTCAGCATTTTCATCGTACAAACTGAGTAGCTTTTCTAAATTATGATGATTGAAAGCGTCAAACCACTGATGGGCAATATTGGATAACTCTTCCGTTGACATGTTTTCGCTATTGCAAATGATATGTAATGCTAGCAGCCGCCGCGTTTGCTTTCGCACGGGCCTCCTCAATCGTTTCGGCTTTCGCCAAACAAACGCCCATTCTTCGCTCGCCATTCACCTCAGGTTTGCCAAACAAACGAAGTTGTGTGTCCGGAGCGCTGAGTGCTGCTTCTAATCCCGAAAATGAAACATTTTTGGATTGCCCTTTTACCAAAATAACAGACGAGGCACTCGGACCCAGTTGACGAATCACCGGAATCGGTAAACCCAGGATCGCGCGCACATGCAACGCAAACTCAGAAAGGTCTTGCGAGATCATCGTCACCATGCCGGTGTCGTGTGGTCTTGGTGATAACTCGCTAAAGTAAACCTCCTCTCCTTTCACAAAAAATTCGACACCAAAAATGCCCACACCGCCCAGCGCATCTACCACTTGTTTGGCAATGTGCTGTGCGCGCTCCAGCGCTTTGGCAGGCATGGGGTGTGGCTGCCACGATTCCTGGTAGTCGCCATGCTCTTGCCGGTGGCCAATGGGTTCACAAAACGAAACCCCATCTTTATGCCGAATGGTGAGCAATGTAATTTCATAATCAAAATCGATAAAGCCTTCTACAATCACCCTGCCTCCGCCACTGCGGCCACCTTCTTGCGCATACTTCCACGCACTTTCGATATCAGCAGCCGACTTCACCACACTTTGGCCTTTGCCGGATGAACTCATAATCGGTTTTACCACACAAGGAATTCTTATCTTCTCGATAGCTTTCGAAAACTCTTCGAACGAACCGGCGAATTGATAAGGCGAGGTTTTTAACTTCAGTTGTTCGGCTGCCAATGTGCGAATGCCTTCGCGGTTCATCGTTAACCGTGTTGCGTTGGCTGTGGGAATAATGCGAAAACCTTCTTTCTCTAACTCCACCAGTGTATCGGTAGAGATCGCTTCTACTTCCGGAACAATAAAGTGCGGTTGCTCTTTCTCTACTATGCTTCGCAGTGCTTTTCCATCCAACATAGAGATGGTGTACGATCGGTGTGCTACTTGCATGGCAGGTGCATGATCGTAGCGATCTACTGCGATTACCTCCACTCCATAGCGTTGAAATTCAATGACCACTTCTTTGCCCAATTCACCGGAGCCCAACAGCATCACGCGTGTGGCCGATGAAGTGAGTGGCGTGCCAATTGTTCGTTGTTCCATTTCCTTATGAATTAACGGAGTTCATTTTGATGATCTTATTAATAGAGTAACCGAGCGTAAGTCCAAACGCAGAGAAGCCAAGCATCACGAAAAGTAAATTATCCTGAAATGTGGTTGGCTCGATTTCAAAAAACACGCCTGTCCAATATCCTACCGAGCAAACGATTGTTGCCCACAACAAACCAGTGAATACACTATAAAAAAGAAATTTAATGGGAGGCAAGCCACTCATTCCAATCACCAGTGGTATCACCACCCGAAAGCCATAGAGAAAACGGTAACTGAAAAGCACTTGAAATTTGTACCGCTGAAAAAAATTGGTGAACACACTTACCTTTTCTTGCAGCTTGGGTCGCTTCGCTACAAAATAAATTCCGTTCAACCGACCGATGAGGTAATAAATCCAATCGCTTGCAAACGATCCCAGAAAAGCGGAGAACACAGTAAATGGAAAAGCAAACAGACCTTTGTGGATGAGCGAAGACACAACAAGAATAGCCGCTTCGCCTTCGAGAAAGGTGCCAATCATCAGCGCGAGATATCCATACTGATTTAAGAACTCTTGCATGGTAATTGAAGAAAAGCGATCTGTTGTTTTGGTAACAGTAAATTAATCTGTAAAAATCCAACCCAAAATTGGATTATTCGTTGTTTAATCCGTTAATTTTGCAAAAACATTTTTTGAATGCCATTTACGTAACTATAACAAGCATCACCGAGAATTGGAAAAATTAGTCAACAACCACCCTTTGAGCACATCATCGCTCGACATCAGTGCCGATCAGGCATTGCTTCACCTTCTCTCTACGGTTTGCACCGTTACCCGACGACCGCACAGGCGGATTAGAATCTGATACCGACATCCACCCATTGATGTCATTCAAAATCACCAGGTGATTTTGTAATAGTGCTTTTTCGCACGTTTACTCAGTTCTATCATTTCTTAACATTTTATAAAATTGGAAAACAATATCATTGTTCGCGCGGCTTCGGCTGCCGATACGCATTTTGCTGAAACTATCACCACGGAAATGGCCGAGTCGGCAAAGGCCCGCGGCACAGGCATTGCCAAGCGCTCACCTGACTATATCAAATTGAAAATGGAAGAGGGCAAAGCCGTCATTGCCGTTACGCCTGACAATACGTGGGTCGGCTTTTGCTACATCGAAACGTGGGAACACGAGAAGTTTGTGGCCAACAGCGGACTCATTGTGTCACCTTCTTTTCGTAAATCAGGAGTGGCTACACTCATCAAACGCAAAGTATTTGAGCTTTCGCGGAAGAAATATCCGAATGCTAAAATATTCGGATTGACAACCGGATTGGCCGTGATGAAAATCAACTCAGAGCTAGGCTACGAACCGGTCACGTATTCACAGCTTACTACAGACGATCAATTTTGGAAAGGCTGTCAGAGTTGTGTGAACTACGAAATTCTGATGAGCAAAAACCGTCAGAACTGTTTGTGTACTGCCATGCTGTACGATCCGGAAGAAGTGGCAAAGAAAAAAGCAGAGTTGGCACAAACGGTGGTTACACCCGAAGGAAATCTGGAGCACCACCGCAAGCGCGAATTTGCCGGTAACTTCAAGCTGTTCGAAAGATGGGTACGCTTCAAACAATTTGTGCTGCTGAAAGGCTGGCGCAAGAAAGATGAAGGTGACACTGGCGAAAAGAAAAATTCAATTTTAAGCCTATTTCTATTTTGGTAATGAAGAAAAAAGTTGTGTTGGCATTCAGTGGAGGTTTGGATACCTCCTACTGTGGAAAATATTTGACCGATGATTTGGGTTATGAAGTGCATACCCTTACGGTGAATACCGGTGGATTTGATGCAGTCGAACTACAAGCAATCGAAAAACGTGCACTGAGTTTAGGTGTGGCCTCTCATCGCACAATCGATGAAACCAAGCGATACTACGATCAGGTAATAAAGTATTTAATTTTCGGGAATGTGTTAAAGAACGCCACCTATCCATTGAGCGTGAGTGCCGAACGCATGTCGCAAGCGCTGGCAGTGGCCAACTATGCCAAGCAAATTGGTGCCGAAGCGGTCGCACACGGCAGCACCGGCGCCGGAAACGATCAGGTGCGCTTTGATATGGTGTTTCAAATTTTAGCACCTGGCATTGAAATTATCACACCCATTCGTGATATGAAATTGAGCCGCGAAGCAGAAATTGAATACCTGAAATCGAAGGGTGTTGTTTACAATTTCGAAAAAGCAAAGTACTCCATCAACAAAGGAATTTGGGGAACGAGCGTGGGCGGCAAAGAAACACTTAACTCGTTGGGACAATTGCCGGAAGAAGCATGGCCCACGCCGGTAACGAAAACCGGAAGTGAAGAAATCCGAATCGGTTACGAAAAAGGTGAACCCGTTTCGTTGAACGGAAAAAAATATGCGCACCCCACTGAGGTAATTCAACAACTACAAGCTATCGCTGCTCCTTACGGGATTGGCCGCGATATTCACGTGGGAGACACCATCATTGGCATCAAAGGTCGTGTGGGTTTTGAAGCAGCAGCACCTGTGTTGTTGTTGAAAGCACATCACGCTTTGGAAAAACATGTGCTCACCAAATGGCAATTGAGTTGGAAAGATCAACTGGCGCAATTCTATGGCAACTGGCTGCACGAAGGTCAATACCTTGACCCTGTGATGCGTGATATTGAAAGCTTTCTCACTAGCACTCAGAAAAATTGTACGGGAGAAGTTTCGATTACGCTTCACCCCTATCGCTATCAAATCAATGGTATTGATTCGAACTTTGATTTGATGTCGGCTAAGTTTGGTAAGTATGGCGAAATGAACTTGGGCTGGAGCGGTGATGATGTGAAAGGCTTCACCAAAATTTTCGGCAACCAAGTGGCGATTTACCATCAGGTGATGAATTCACAACCCGGTGAGAACTAATTCAACCATGACAAAAAAAATTCAGGCAGGAATTATTGGAGGAGCCGGGTACACCGGAGGGGAAACCGTGCGTTTGTTGCTGAACCATCCGCAGGTAGATCTGACGTTTGTACAGAGTCGTAGCCAGGCAGGTAAGCCTCTCACTTCCATTCATGGAGATTTGGTAGGCGAAACCAATTTACTGTTCAGCGCAGATTTTGAGCAGCCGGTTGATGTGTTGTTTTTGTGCCTGAGTCACGGAGAAAGCAAAAAGCTATTGAGTGAAACCACGTTTGCCGCTACGACACACATCATTGATTTAGGAAATGATTTTCGTCTGGGCGATTCCGTTTCAGGAAGAGAATTTGTGTATGGATTGCCGGAGTTTCATCGCGAAAAAATCAAAAGTGCCAAAAACATTGCCAACCCCGGTTGCTTCGCTACCGCGATTCAATTGGGATTGTTGCCGCTGGCGAAAGCAGGTTTGTTAAAGTCCGTACACACCACTGGCATTACAGGTTCGACCGGTGCCGGACAAAAATTACAAGATACCACGCACTTTACCTGGCGGGCAAATAACATCTCGCCTTACAAAACACTTACGCATCAACATTTAGGAGAAATTCAGCAAACGCTACGTGCATTGCAACCTGCTTTTGCTGATTCGGTTCACTTCATTCCCTGGCGAGGTGATTTTACGAGAGGTATTTTTGTTACGTCGGTATTGGAATCTAATCTAAGTTTAGAAGACGTGAATCAACTCTATAAAACATTCTACGCGACTCATCCCTTTACACATGTGGCAGACAGCATGATCGATATGAAGCAAGTAGTGAATACCAACAAATGCCTGTTGTATCTGGAAAAAGTAGGCAACCAATTGGTCATCCATTCTGCGATTGATAATCTGGTAAAAGGTGCCAGCGGACAAGCGATTCAAAACATGAATTTGATTTTTGGATTCGATGAAACCCTCGGGTTGAAACTGAAGCCAATCGTTTTTTAAACACATTTAAACAAACCAGAACTTGAAACTATTTGACGTCTATCCGCTCTTTCCCATCGAACCTGTCAAGGCGCAAGGCTCTTGGTTGTGGGATAAAGAAGGAAAAAAATATCTCGATCTATACGGTGGCCATGCGGTCATCTCCATTGGGCACAACCATCCGCATTTTGTTGAAGCCCTCAAATCGCAGTTGGACAAAATCAGTTTTTACTCCAATAGCATTAAAAATGAATTGCAGGAAAAATTGGCAGACCATCTCGGCAGACTGAGCGGCTATCCCAATCACCAATTGTTTCTCTGTAACTCCGGTGCCGAGGCCAATGAAAATGCGTTGAAGCTCGCTTCGTTTGTGACGGGTCGTAAAAAAGTAATTTCCTTTAAAAAAGCTTTTCATGGTAGAACTTCCGGTGCAGTAGCCGCCACCGACAATCCTAAGATCGTTGCACCTTTCAATGCCGATCATGCTATTGAGTTTTTACCCTTCAATGATGCAGATGCATTCACGAAGGCAATCAGTAGTGAAGTAGCTGCTGTCATCATCGAAGGCATTCAAGGCGTTGGAGGAATCAACGTTCCTACGAATGAATTTCTACAACTGCTTTCTAAAAAATGTAAGGAAGCTGGTGCATTACTCATCTTAGATGAAGTACAATCCGGCTATGGCCGCACCGGAAAATTCTTTGCGCATCAGTTTGCCGGCATCGAAGCCGATTTAATTACCATTGCAAAAGGAATGGGAAACGGGTTTCCTGTAGGTGGTGTGTTGATTCATCCTTCCATTCAACCATGGAGTGGAATGTTGGGTACTACCTTTGGTGGAAACTATCTGGCCTGCGCTGCATCACTGGCGGTGTTGGAAGTAATAGAAAAAGAAAATCTGATGGCGAATGCACACCAATTGGGTGAGCAACTAATTGCGCAATTGAAATCAATGGATGCCATAGCCGATGTGCGTGGTCAAGGGTTAATGATTGGGTTTGATTTGCCCGATGCATTGGCTTCACTCCGAAAAGAACTGCTTTTCAAACATCACATCTTTACCGGAGAAGCAAAACCTAATACCGTACGCTTGTTACCATCACTCGCTATTTCTCAAGCAGAGATTGATCTATTTTTAGAAGCTCTTGCTCAAGAACTTAAACCCGTTTCTGTAGGATGAAGCAATTTATTTCATGCCACGATGCTGGCGACTTTCAAAGGTTGATTACGCAAGCGCTGGAGTTCAAAAAAGATCCATTGAAGTCTGTTCATTTAGGTCAGGGAAAGCGAATGGGTTTATTGTTTTTAAATCCCAGTATGCGCACGAGACTCAGTACGGAAATCGCAGCGAAAAATCTGGGTATGGATGTGATCGTTTTTAATGTAGGTCAGGACGGATGGGCATTTGAATTTGAAGACGAAGCCATCATGAGTGGCACCACCGTAGAACACGTGAAAGACGCAGCGCCTATTTTAGGAAAATATTTTGATGTACTTGGCATTCGCACGTTTCCTTCGCTGAAAAACAAACAAGACGACTACAGCGAATTGTACATCAATCAATTTATTAAGTATGCCGGAGTGCCCGTGGTGAGTTTAGAAAGCGCGACACTCCACCCATTGCAAAGTCTGGCCGATCTAATCACCATCAACGAAAACGTTACCGAGAAACGAAGACCTAAAATTGTGTTGACTTGGGCTCCCCATGTAAAAGCCTTGCCACAATGCGTGGCCAACAGTTTCTCACAATGGATCAACGCTTGGGGAGGTGCCGATTTTACGATCGCTCATCCGGAAGACTACGAACTCGATCTGCAGTTTACCAAAGGTGCCACTATCACGCACGATCAGGATGAAGCTTTGCGCGATGCGGATTTCATTTACGTGAAAAATTGGAGTACCTACCAAGACTACGGCAAAATTTATTGCAACGATCCGGAATGGATGTTGACGACCGAAAAAATTGCCACCACTCGTAATGCTAAAGTGTTGCATTGCTTGCCCGTGCGCAGAAATGTGGAGTTGAGTGATGAAATATTGGACAGCACCTCGAGTATTGTAACACAGCAAGCGGTGAACCGCATTTGGGCAGCACAAGCGGTGCTGGCAGAGCTATTGAAAAAGTAATTAACTACGGGTATGAACAAATTGTACGTTATCAAGATTGGAGGCAATGTGTTGGATGATGAAAAATCGTTGCAACATTTTCTGAAAGATTTCGCTTCCATTCAAGCACCTAAAATTCTGATTCACGGAGGTGGAAAAATTGCCACCAAATTAGGTGAACAATTAGGGATTAAAAGCAACTACATCAAAGGCAGACGCATTACCGATGCTCCTACCCTTGATCTGGTGACGATGGTATATGGCGGTTTAGTAAACAAACAAATCGTGGCACAATTACAGGCACATCATTGCAATGCGATTGGTTTAACCGGTGCCGATGGGAACCTGATCAAAGCTACCAAACGTCCCGTGGGTGAAGTTGATTTTGGCTTTGTGGGCGATATTACCCCAGACAGTGTAAACTCAACGCTGCTGTATTTTTTGCTGAAGCAAAATGTCATTCCGGTATTCGCACCGCTTACCCATGCCAATGGCTCGATGCTTAATACCAATGCTGATACCATTGCATCGGTGTTAGCCATTGCCTTGAGTAAGCATTTTGATACGCGACTCATTTTCTGTTTTGAAAAAACGGGTGTTCTAGCAGATGTAACGAAAGAAGATTCAGTCATCACTTCATTGAACAGATCATCCTATGAAGAGCTATTGAAGAAAGGCGCTTTTCACGATGGCATTTTACCCAAACTGGAAAATGCGTTTCAGGCGATACAATCCGGAGTAAAGGAAGTGTTGATTGGTGAACATACACACTTGATTGCCAACACGGGCTACGAAACAAAAGGCACACTAATTACACTGTAGTGAAAGAACACCTCGCCCCTATTGCGATCGACTTGCTGCAACAGTTGATCAGTATTCCTTCCTTCAGCAAAGAAGAAGATAAAACTGCCGGCTTGTTAATGGGCTTCTTCAACTATCATGGCATGAAAGCCGAGCGGAAAGGAAATAATGTTTGGGCGGTGAATCGTTTCTTCGACAAGGGGAAGCCCACGATTTTGCTCAACTCGCACCACGACACCGTGAAACCCAATCCCGGTTACACACGCGATCCATTTGCCGGAGTCATCGAGAATGGCAAGCTGTTTGGCTTGGGAAGCAATGATGCAGGCGGTCCGCTTGTCTCGTTGATTACAACCTTTTTCTATTTCTACGATCGTCCCAATCTTCCTTACAATTTAGTGATGGCCGCAACGGCCGAAGAAGAAATCTCTGGCACAGGTGGCGTTGAAATGATATGGAACGATCTACCAAAAATAGATTTTGCCATTGTAGGTGAACCCACGCTGACGCAAATCGCGCGCGCGGAGAAAGGATTACTCGTGTTGGATTGTGTGAGCGAAGGTAAAGCCGGACACGCAGCACGTGAAGAAGGTGTAAATGCTATTTATGAAGCACTAGAAGACATTCAGTGGTTTCGGAGTTATGAGTTTCCAAAAATTTCAGAGACACTGGGCAAAGTGAAGATGAGTGTTACCGTCATACAAGCCGGACAAGCACATAATCAGGTGCCACCGGAATGCAAGTTTACGGTGGACATTCGTGCAACTGATTGCTACACACTGGAAGAAATTCTGGAGATAGTTCAGCAAAATGTTCGTTGCCAGGTAACGCCTCGTTCATTACGTTTACGTCCATCGGGAATAAACAATGATCACCCTTTGATGAAAGTGGCGGAGAATTTGAAAATTCAAACATACGGCTCTCCTACTACTTCTGATCAGGCGTTGATTCCGGTGCCCTCTATCAAAATGGGCCCCGGTGATTCTGCTCGCTCACACAGTGCAGATGAGTTTATCTTTGTGGATGAAATTGAAAAAGGGATTGAAACGTATATAGCAGTGCTTGAAAGTTTGATGAAAACTACCTGATTTCTTTGTGCCTTTGAGCCTTTGTCGCTAAAAAGCATTTGCGCCACGAGGACACGAAATCACAAAGATGCTAGTTGTTTTTTGTCAAGAATAATTAATAAGAGGATTAAGTCGTACATAGCTGTACTGGAGAGTTTGATTAAAATTATCTGATTTCTTTGTGCCTTTGAGCCTTGGTGGCTAAAAAGCATTTTGCGCCACGAGGACACGAAATCACAAAGATGCTAATGGGAAAATAAACAAGTTCACGATTGAAAGATGTCTGGAACACAAAAACTAGAAACTAGAAACTAGAAACTAGAAACCAGTAACCTGAAACTAGAAACCAGCAACCCCCATGAACCACCGCGTCAAAATTGTAAACACCGAGATTCTATCGAACAACTGGTACACGTTAAAGAAAGTAACTTTCGATTACCAACATCAGAACGGTACATGGATTCAGCAAAGTCGGGAGGCGTATGATCGTGGGAATGGAGCTACTATTTTACTTTACAATCTAACTCAGAAAACGATCCTTCTCACAGAGCAATTCAGACTGCCCACCTACATCAATGGAAACGCCACGGGCATGTTGTTGGAGGCCTGTGCAGGGCTCTTAGATTTAGATAATCCGGAAGATTGCATTCGCAGAGAAACCGAAGAAGAAACCGGTTATCAGATCAAAGAAGTCAAGAAGATATTTGAAGCATATATGTCGCCTGGATCGGTGACTGAAATTCTGCATTTCTTTGTAGCAGAGTATTCGCCTGCCATGAAAATATCCTCGGGCGGTGGTGTAGACATTCACGAAGATATTACGGTGATCGAGTTGCCTTTCGGGAAAGCGGTAGACATGGTGGCTTCAGGAGAAATTCGCGATGGTAAAACCATCCTCCTGATTCAGTATCTTCAAATAAATTTTCCTTCACTCATAAAATAGATTATGAAGCTTTGGCAGAAAAATACTGACTCCAGCAAGGAAGTGACCCGCTTTACGGTGGGTAAAGATCGCGAGATGGATCTTTACCTCGCATCGTTTGATGTGCTGGGTTCACTCGCACATATTCGCATGTTAGAATCTATTCACCTTTTAACCAAAGAAGAATTGGACTTGCTTTCTGCTGAACTTAAAAATATCTACACCCAAATCGAGCAGGGTAATTTTAAGATGGAGGAAGAAGTGGAAGACATTCACTCGCAAGTGGAATGGATGCTGACGAAAAAACTGGGCGATGTTGGAAAAAAAATTCACAGCGGGCGCTCGCGCAACGATCAGGTGTTGGTCGATGTGAAGTTATTTCTGCGAAGTGAAATTTTGGAATTAGCGCCTCAAATCCAGCGTGTGTTTCAATTACTCCTTCAACAGAGTAATCGATTCAAGGATCATTTGTTACCGGGTTATACCCATTTACAACTCGCGATGCCATCTTCATTTGGTTTGTGGTTGGGAGCTTACGCGGAAAGCTTATCGGATGATTTGATCACATTAGAAGCTGCGTATCGGGTGGTGAACAAAAACCCTTTGGGGTCTGCAGCCGGGTATGGATCTTCGTTTCCACTCAATCGCACACTCACCACACAGTTGCTGGGCTTTGATGATCTCAACTATAATGTGGTGTATGCACAAATGGGACGCGGCAAAGCAGAACGCATTGTAGCGCAAGCCGTCAGCAACGTAGCGGCTACATTAGGCAAACTTGCCATGGATGCCTGTTTGTATCTCAACCAGAATTTTGCATTCATTCGCTTTCCGGAAAATCTGACTACCGGATCGAGTATCATGCCTCACAAAAAAAATCCGGATGTGTTTGAGTTGATTCGGGCGAAGTGCAACGGACTGATGAGTTTGCCGAACGAGATTGCACTACTCACCACCAACTTGCCTTCGGGGTATCACCGCGATTTGCAACTACTCAAAGAAAAACTCTTTCCGGCCTTACAAACGCTTCGAGATTGTTTGGAGATGACCCATCTGATGATATCACATTTGCAAGTGGAAGAAAATATTCTCCAGGATGAAAAGTACCGCTACCTCTTTAGTGTAGAAGAAGTAAACAAACTTGTATTAAGTGGCGTACCCTTCCGCGATGCGTACAAAAAAATCGGGAGTGCTATTGAAAATGGAACGTTCACCTATTCCACTCAAATCCATCACACCCATGAAGGAAGCATAGGAAATTTGTGCCATGCGGAAATTGAAAAAGGCTTCCGAGCGGTTTATGAAAAATTTGATTTTCAGAAAGTAGAAAATGCAATTTTGGAGTTGCTGCGGTAATGAGTGGCTGGTGTCAGTGCGGCGATAATTGCAGGCAACTTGCCGTCCGACATCTATACACTACGTTTGGTTTAGTCGAGAAGATTCCTCGTACCTCGGAATGACAGAGCGGGTTAGGCGATACTCGATAGGTGATACCGGTGTCAGACGGCTATAATCGCAAGCAACATGCCGTCCGACACCTTTACTCCATGTTTGGTTTAGTCGAGAAGATTCCCTCGTACCAGCCAATGACACAATGTTGTGACGTAGTCCGCAAAGGCATTCTTAAAATTCCACTTATTCCTTCTCTTGTGGAGAAGGCAAGGATGAGGTATCAAAAAAGCATTTTAAGAAAGGCCTTTAACCGTCCTTGCCCTGCCGAGGCATGAGGCATCTTTATAATAATTTCACTGAGTAACACCGAGTAACACAAAGTTGCACTGAGGGTTTTCTTCTTTGTGTACCTCTGCGGTTCTTTGTGAAGCTTTGTGGAATGAAGGCAGTTAGGCGTCTGACACCTTGGAGGTGTCGTGACGCCATCACCCTTATCTTGCCAAGGCACGAGGCATCTTTGGTACTTGCGAAGATTCAGAAGATTTTTCGTACCTCTACGTTGAGTTTAGTCGAGAAGATTCCCCGTTCCTCGGAATGACAGAATGGGTTAATGAATGCGATCGGCGCGTGGAGCAAGGTTCGCCATGATCTCGCCTTCCTGACGAAGTAATTCACGCCATCGGGCTTCCACTTTTTCAGGATCACAATATTCTTTTGCGAGTGCCAGAAAGTTTTTATAATGGCCTGCTTCGGATACCATCAACTCATAATAGAATTTACTGAGTTCTTCATCGTCAATTTCTTTCCACAATAAACGAAACCTTTCGCAGCTACGTGCTTCTATCAACGCACAGATCAATAGTTTCTCCAACAGTTGTTGTTCACGGTTGCCGCCTTTGCGAATGGCTTTATTCAACTCTTCTACATATTCATCTTTGCGTTGAAATCCCAATTTGTAACCACGCTTTTTCAATTCCTCCAACACGCGCTCAAAGTGTGCCCACTCCTCGGCCACTACGGGCGTGAGTACTTCCACTAACTTCTCCTTATCGGGAAATTGAAGAATGAGAGATATACAGGCAGATGCTGCTTTCTGTTCGCAATAGGCGTGATCAACTAATATATCTTCGATATGCAATTCAGCGATATTCACCCAGCGAGGGTCTGTGGGCAGTGTCAGGCCCAACACATGCTTTTCCATACGTCAGTCAAAAAGAGGAATCTCAAAACCAAAATCAATTACGTTGCCCACCCCGGGATATCCGTACGTGAGTAAGTAGCCGGTGCCCGTAAATGCCTGTGCGGTATTGTGATATTTCAAAAACAATCTGCCTTTCTTGATACGTGCATTCAAAAAAACGTCAGCCACCGGAAAGCCTTTGATCGTTTTCGCATTTTGCAGATAGTAACTTTGAACATCGGGGGCGTAGCCATACGCTTTGTAATCGGATTTGTAGTGTACGTCTACACCCAACTCTAACTGCAATGCCTTATTAAAGAAAAAGTTTTGGTACGCCAATTGGGCATTCACAAACAATTCCGGAATGCGCATGATGTCATCGTCGTTCTTCCACAACTGTGTGTAAATGGCATTTGATGAAAGTGTAAAGTTTCGGAGGAGCCGCAGCGAAAGTCGTATTTCGGGAGAAAAAATCTGCTGGTTGCCGGAAGATTGTTTGGAGATGATTCCATCTTGGAACTCGGTAAAATAAATGGCATTGCTAAGGATGGTATAGGTAACACCCGGACTAAAACTAAAGCCCCGTGTTTTCACTTTGATGAAGCCGTTCAGTTGATTGGAAAACGTGTTCTCTAAATTATTTCTCCAGTAGTTATGACTTCCACGGTATGCCCGTTGCAAATACCCCGGCTTGGCCAGCGCACTAACGATGCCAGCATCCAACCACGGAGTCGATAGCGTGCCCTCGATCTTGTAGTTGCCATCCAACAACAACTCGGCTGCACCTCGCAATTCGCTGAGTGAATCAAAACGCAAAGCCATTCTTCCGCCCACATAGTGCTCCGTTAAACTGCTGGTGGCACGTGGATCAAAATCCTGTAGGTTGGGAATAGTGTTTTTAACCGATCGCAGTTTGTAATAAAAATTATAAAACAAGAAAGCAGCATTTCCCTTCACGCCCACCTCGTTTTGAAACGTTTGGAAGGTGGCCTCATCGGCGGCAGTACCACCAATGATCGTTTGTTTGAAATAACCGGATTGCAAATCAGAAGTCTCCATTCGGAAAAAATTGGAGCGCGTGAGGTAATCCAGCGTTTGATAAATCTGAAATGGCTTTGCCAACTGATAACGGTGGTGGAAGTGCAAATTATGACGTAGGTCTTCCGATTCTGCCGTGGTTAAATTGGGCAGCGCGTTGGC
>VYKN01000036.1_pt1 | contig 44896 bp, 41 predicted proteins | sample 5114581 | NCBI WGS metagenome assembly VYKN01 (sample SAMN12291810, study PRJNA351875) | freshwater metagenome | isolation source: freshwater lake | place: USA: Michigan, Baker Lake | collected 2011-08-08
GACCTCATCGATGTGTGGTTTGACTCAGGTGCGATGCCGTATGCGCAATGGCATTACCCGTTTGAGAATCAAGAAGTATTTGAAAATGCGTATCCGGCAGATTACATCTCCGAAGGTGTAGACCAAACACGTGGTTGGTTTTTCACACTGCACGCCATCGCTACCTTGCTCAGCGAAAGCAGCGATCAAATCAAAGCAGTCAACCAAAAAGTAAACAACGGTGGTGTCGCATTTAAAAATGTAATCTCTACCGGCTTGGTGCTGGATAAGAATGGTGAGAAGATGAGCAAGCGCAAAGGCAACGTGATTGATCCTTACACTACGCTCAGCAAATATGGAGCCGACCCGGTCCGTTGGTACATGATCGAAAATGCGCCGCCTTGGGATAACCTCAAGTTTGACTTAGCAGGCATTGAAGAAACCCAACGCCGATTTTTTGGTACGCTGATGAACACGTATTCGTTCTTCGCGATGTACGCCAATATCGACGGCTTCGTGAAAGACGAAATGAACAATGTGCCGTTTGATCGTCTCGCACCGCTCGATAAATGGATTATCACCAAAGAACAAACCTTGATTGCTGAGGTGACAGCCGCTTATGAAGATTACGAGCCCACCAAGGCAGCGCGCGCTATTCAGGAGTTTGTAAACGATCATGTTTCGAATTGGTATGTGCGCCTCAACCGCAAGCGTTTCTGGCAACCATCCTTGTCCTCCGTAGCTTCAGCGAAGGAGGACTCGTCCTACGCTACTCCAAAGGAGAACTTGTCCTCCGTAGCTTCAGCGAAGGAGGTTTTATCCTCCGCAACTTCAGCGAACGAGGTTTTGTCCGCCGTAGCTTCAGCGAATGAGGGTAAACGTGCAGCTTACGAAACACTGTACGAGTGCTTGATGGTAACCGCCCAATTGATGGCCCCCATCGCACCATTCTTTAGCGAGTGGCTATACAAAAATTTAACCGACTCCATTCGAGCGAAAGCGAAACAAAACAACACACCGCTACAGTTTGAATCCATTCACCACACACTGTTGGTCAAAGCGGATGAGAAACGAAAAGATGCGGAGTTGGAAATTGCCATGGACTACGCGCAACGGATTTGTTCGCTGACGCACTCCATCCGCAAGAATAGTAAAATCAAAGTACGCACGCCACTTCAAAAAATATTGCTTCCGGTATTGGATGAAAAGTTTGCGCAGCGTGTTCGTAGCGTGGAAGCCATCATCAAAGCGGAGGTGAATATTAAATCCATCGAGTACATCGATGACACTTCGGACATCTTGGTGAAAAAAGTAAAACCGAATTTACCGAAGCTGGGAAAACAATACGGTCCAAAAATGAAAGAAGTGTCGGCTGTGATTAATGGTTTCAGCAAAGAAGACATTTCCACCATTGAAAAAACCGGAAAGCTAAGTAAAGAAGGTTTTGATTTAGTGTTGGAAGACGTGCTGATCAGTTCCGAAGATATTCCGGGTTGGGCAGTTGCTGCTGAAGGTGGTATCACTGTTGCCCTGGATATCACCATCACGGATGAGTTGCAGCGAGAAGGTATTGCCCGCGATTTTGTGAACCGGGTTCAAAACCTGCGCAAAGACATGGGCATGGAAGTGCTCGATAAAATCGTCATTGAAGTTGAAAATCATCATGAATTTGCAACTTCTGCTCTGAAAGAATTTAAAGACTACATCTGCACCGAAACACAATCGCTGCAATTGGAGTTTAAAGATCAACTAGCAGAGGCAGTAGAAGTACCCATTGCCATCGGAGCGGAAGAGTTTGTTTTGAAAGTAAAAGTAAGTCTACTAAAATAGCCGTAATGAAAGTCTACAAATATTTCCTGATTGCCTTCCTCATTATCTGTCTCGACCAAACCAGTAAACTGCTTGTGCACAAATACATGTATTTGCATGAAGAGGTAAACGTTATCGGCAATTGGTTTCGTCTTCATTATCTACTGAATCCCGGCATGGCCTTCGGTATTAAATGGGACAGTGAGTTTGGAAAACTGGCTCTCACTGTCTTTCGCATTATTGCTGCGTTTGGCATTGGCATTTATCTTGTTCGCGTCACCAGAAAAAAATCGCATACCGGCTTTTTGGTTTGTATGGCTTTGATTTTAGGAGGCGCGGTAGGCAATGTGATTGACAGTATTTTCTACGGTGTGTTTTTAGGAAATGCACCGCTCGATTCCCCCACGCCGTGGTTTCATGGTCAGGTAATTGACATGCTCTTTTTTCCGGTAGCTAATTTCACATGGCCCGAGTGGTTTCCCTGGCTGGCAGGTCAGGAATTTTTATTTTTCAGTCCCGTGTTTAACATTGCAGACTCCTCCATTTTTATTGGGGTAGTTTCAATCCTAATTTTCCAAAAGCGATTTTTCAAAGAAAAAGAAGTGCCTCAAACCGAAGAGCCTCCATCGACGGATGTTATTGAATCGACCTCGCTTCCGACTACAGATTTATCATCTCCTACCACCAACGTATAAACTATGGCAGAGCAATTGATTGTTGATGTCGCCGCCTCTAAACAAGAGCGCTATCAATCGCTGGTGCCCCAAATTGAAGCGTTAATAGCCGGAGAAAATGATGCCGTGGCAAACCTCGCAAACATAGCTGCTGCGTTGCGTCAGGCGATGAATTTCTTTTGGGTAGGATTCTATGTGGTGAAAAATAATGAATTAGTCTTGGGCCCTTTTCAGGGGCCTATTGCCTGCACACGCATTGCGTTTGGAAAAGGTGTTTGCGGCGCATGCTGGAAAGAGAAAAAAGTAATGCTGGTGCCCAATGTAGATGAGTTTCCCGGACACATTGCATGCAGTTCCGATTCCAAATCTGAAATCGTATTGCCCGCTTTCAAAAATCAGGAAGTGGCACTTGTCTTAGACGTTGACAGCGATCGGCTCAACGATTTTGATAAAACCGACGAAAAGTATTTGCAGGAAGTGATGAAACTCATTGAGCGGTTTATCTGAGCGCATGGATTTTGAATCGCACTACCAGCAACGCACTGATCAATTTCAATCGGAGGTAACCCACTGCGATCGAATCATTCGAATGTATGCGTGGGTGCGAGTAGCTGTGGCACTCGTCATTATTGGCGTTGTTTATCTCGGCTTTACAAATCCCTTTTATTTTGTAGCCTTGGCACCCCTGATAATTCTGTTTTTCTATCTGGTGCAATTGCAGCAACAAAAGGAATACGCCCGAACAATTCTGTTGAACCTGATTGCTTTAAACCAAGCTGAGAAAGAAGCCATTCATTTCCGGTTTTCCGGTTTTTCAAATGGTGTTCGCTTTGCAGACCCACATCATCCATACAGTCATGATTTGGATTTATTTGGAGATGGATCGCTCTTTCAATATCTCAACCGGTGTGCTACTCTGTTGGGCGAAGCCAAGTTGGCAACGGATTTGAAATATCTGCACTACGATGCTGCCACCATTCAATCGCGACAAGCAGCGATTCGTGAATTGGCGACCCGACTTGAATTACGTCAGCAATGCTGGGCCACCGGGCAGCAAATTCATTCCAACCCGACCGATCTCGCTGCGCTTTATAGTTGGCTAAAAGAACGTGACCTGTTTGCCGGAAATCCATTCATTCAAATCATCAAATGGATATTGCCAGCCATCACCTGTTTATCGCTGGCGCTTACTTTTTTTTCTTCTTCCTTTCAATCGGTTTTTCTTGCCTTGTTTGTGTTGCAACTAGCTTTGGCTGCGCGTTACTCCAAACCTATTTCATTGTTGCAGGGAAAACTGGCAGGCTACAAAACCATTTTAGAAAATTACGCCCAACTTTTTGATCTGTTAAAAAAAGAATCCTTCACCACCGAACGGATGAAGTACCATCAGCAAATGGCGCAGGCAGCCGCGGAGCAAGTACACGCATTCTCCAAAAAAGTAAATTCATTGGAATCGCGCATGAACCTGATTGCGCGAGTTTTTGGCAACGGACTCTTTCTTCTCGATTTTCATAATGTGATACAGCTAGAGAACTGGCGTACAAAATATGCCGAATCGTTACCTCATTGGATAGACTCATTAGGTGAGTGGGATTCGCTGCTGGCTTTTGCTACGCTGAATTACAATCATCCACATTATGCTTTCGCGGAAGTAACTGCATCCTTGTCCATCCTTGGGCAAGAAATAGGGCACCCGTTGTTACCCTCAAAAGTTCGCGTAGCCAACTCGTTTACATTGGGCACACCCGCCGGCCTGATGTTAATTACTGGGGCAAACATGGCAGGGAAGAGCACGTTTCTTCGGGCGGTAGGGGTTAATTATGTTTTGGGATTGAACGGATCGGTTGTGTGTGCGCAGAAATGGAGCAGTCCGGTAGCAGAGTTACGAACAGGTATGCGCACCTCCGATTCGCTGCAAGAGAATCAATCGTATTTCTATGCGGAGTTGTACAGGCTGCAATCAATCATTACCGATTTACGAAAAGGAAACAGAATGGTGATTTTGCTGGATGAGATTTTGAAGGGCACCAACTCTACGGACAAACAAACCGGTTCGCGCGAACTGATCAAGCAACTCATTCAACAACCTGCATTGGTAATGATTGCCACACACGATATTGCATTGGGAGACATGGAGCAGCAGTATGCAAATCAAATTACCAACGCGTGCTTCGAAGGAAAAATAGAAAACGACCAGCTCACGTTTGATTATACTTTACATCATGGCGTAGCTCAAAAAGCCAATGCCACCTTTTTGATGCGGAAGATGGGGATTATTCCAGATTTAGCATAGACTCCATTTTCAACTGTCCCAGGTTATGGGACAGTTGACTGCCTTCTGACTTGAGCTTCGTTTTGAGGGCATTCCAGTATTTACGTGGCCGAGGACTTTCAGTAAGTATCTCAATTACATCGATTACTGAGAAATACCATTTCGAAGTTTTCTCATCCCAATGGGTCCTTACCTTTTTAGATTCAAATAGTTTTATATCACCCATAGACTCACACGATAAATCTGGTTTATTTTTATCTTCAATTTTACGATTTTCTTTAAAGCCATCTTGTTCATCCTTTAAGATTCTATCGTTCAATTTATAGCCTCATTCAGTAGCATTAAATATACACAACTTCACTAAAATCTTGCTTCAATCTTCCCGTATCTCATCCCGTAGCGCAGTCTTTACACAACATTGGATTAAGTTGCTAATGAGGTGTTTAAAACCGATATTTGTTTAAGTCACCATTACTTACTTCGATTAGAAACAGAAACACTAACCCAAACAAATTCTTCACATGGAAAATCTATCGCGCAGAAATTGGTTAAAGTCAAGCATTGGCTTAGCCTCTGGATTGATATTTGGTTCCGCAGTAGTTAATCATTTAATGGCAGCCCCGATGAGTGAAGCGGAGCGCGCCTACTTTGATTTGGGGTTAGCTGCGAATCAAAAGGTGCGGCTCAACTCAAACGAAAATCCATATGGCCCTTCTGAAAAAGCAAAAAAGGCCGTGATTGAAAGTTTGACGCAGGGCAATCGCTATGCGTTTAATGAGTTGGAAGAATTGAAAAAAATGATTGCCGCCAAGGAAGGGGTGGATGTGAAATATGTGTTGATGGGTGCAGGAAGTGGCGAGCTGCTGTGCCAGACGGGTATTGCCTACGGGTTGGAAGGCGGCCGTGTGTTGTCAGCTTACCCTACGTTTCCGTTGCTGATGAATTATGCGCAGCAAATGAAAGCCAACTGGGACAAAGTAGATTTGAATAATAAACTAGAGCACAACTATGAAGCGTTGGCTTCAGCGATTAAAACCGACACACGATTGGTTTTTTCATGCAACCCCAACAACCCTACCGGCACGGTGGTAAGCGATTCGATTGTACGTGGATTTTGTCAGGAGGCTTCCAAGAAAACGCTGGTGTATGCCGACGAGGCTTATCTCGAGTTTTTAGAACCGGCGCAACAAAAGTCTATGGTAAATATGGTGGAAAACAATCGCAATATTGTCGTATCTAAAACCTTCTCTAAAATCTATGGCTTAGCCGGTTTGCGAATTGGCTATGTGGTGGGTCACCCGGATACGTTGCAGAAAATCGCTCAATACGGAGACACGATCTCTCCAAGTCAAACGGCGATTGCCGCTGCGAAAGCAACTTTGGGCGATGAAGATTTTATGAAGTTGACACGCGAGAAAAATACTGTTGCCCGCAAAGTGCTAACCGATTATCTGGATCAGAAAAAAATAAGTTATGGCAAATCGTTGACCAACGTGGTACTGTTTCCGGCACCTAAAGATGGCAAGAAGATTCTGTCGCAATTGGATGAGAAAGGATTTCTCATTCGCATTTGGGATTACCAAGGCAAAGAGTGGTGCCGCGTAAGTATTGGTACCGCCGATGAAATGAAAAACTTTGTGAGGGCTTTTGAAGAGGTGGTTGCTTAGAAAAAGCATAATTTATAATCCAACAAAAAAGTCAGGCATAACCTGACTTTTTCTATCTGTAAACTACTTAAAAAAAATTATTCAGCTACGATTACCTCACCTTTGATGGTTAGGTAAGTAGCACCTTCTAGTGTATTGGCCGTAACTGTAATGGTCTTGTTAAACGGTCCTGCTGTGGCGGCATTGAATGTAGCTTTGATGAAACCTGAACCACCGGGAGGAACAGGAGTCTTCGTCCAGTCGGGAGTAGTGCAACCGCAAGAGGGTTGTGCATTTACGATGATCAACGGCGCCTTGCCAGAGTTCGTAAATTTAAACTCATGCGTTACCGGAACCCCTTGCTTAATTTTTCCAAAGTCGAAAGAGGATGCATCCCAGGTGAAAGCGGCTACTTCTGTTTTCACTTCATCTTTAGTGATGGTGCCACGTAATTCCTTTTCTTGTGCCATTGCAAAACTTGTAGCAAAGGCAAAAACGGTGATTAATAATAAATTTTTCATTTTCGTATCATTTTAAAGGTTAAACTTAATTCGTTCAATTCAACTGTACAAACATCCGGCCTAAAATTGTATTTCGGTGTTAAAAATAGCTTAAAAGATGTTAATGGCTTGTTAATTTAGACCTTCTGCTCGCACGCCGCCGTAAATACTACCTACCTTTGTAAGGTGAGTAGGCTTACACTTCGTATTGTTATTGCTCTGGCTGCCGTCAGCATTGTGGGCATCACCGTCACCCAGATTTACTGGGTACGGAAGGCCTTTGACCTGAAAGAAAACCAATTCAACACCGATGTCAATCAGGCACTGGAAAACGTAGCAACACAAATTTTTGATTTAAATAAAATGGCCATGCCGGCCAATGGGTTAGTAAATCAGGAGTCCAGCAATTATTTTACTGTGCTGGTCAATGGGCCTATTGATTCGAATTTGCTTGGGTTTCTCCTAAAAAATGAATTCGACAAACGAAACATCACAGCCGATTACCAATACGGAATATACAATTGTGCCGATCAGTGCATGACCGACGGCAATTACATTTCTCCCACCAAAAACAAAATACCCGCCAGTATAAGCGAATTACCATCCTTAAAAATGGACGGCTATTATTTTGGCGTCCGGTTTCCAAAACTAGAGGCGAATCTCATCAGCCAAATGGGAATTTGGGGTTTCTCGTCCATTGTTATGGTGGTGGTGATTTTCTTTTTCGTGTACACGTTGTTTGTCATCTTAAAACAAAGGCGTTTATCAGAGGTGCAGAAAGATTTTATCAACAACATGACACATGAATTTAAAACGCCTCTTTCTACTATTGCCATATCCACCAGCGTTTTGAAAGATCCATCTATTGTTCAACATCCGGAACGGCTCCTGAATTACGCTACCATCATCGAAACAGAGAGTAGTCGCTTGAAGCAACAGGTAGAACGTGTGCTGCAAATGGCGCGACTCGAAAAAAGTGATGTGGGACTGAAAAAAGAAAATGCCAACGTGCATCAACTCATTCAGGAGGCTGTTACCAATATTTCTATGTCGCTGAGTAGCCGTCAAGGATCAATTGATTTAAAATTGGATGCCACTCATGCAATCGCTCTTGTCGATAAACTGCATTTCACCAATGTGATTTACAACTTGCTGGACAATGCGATCAAGTACACACAAAATACTCCGGCTATCACCATTACCACACAAAATCTCCGCGATCAAATTATGATATCGGTGAGCGATAAGGGTGTGGGAATCAGTCCTGAAAATCAACGTAAAATTTTCCAACGCTTTTACCGCGTACCTACCGGTAACCTCCACGATGTAAAAGGCTTTGGTTTGGGCCTCAACTACGTCAAGTTAATTGTTGAAGCGCATAAAGGTAAAATAAACGTTGAGAGTAGCTTGGGCCAGGGAAGCACGTTTACCATTGTGCTACCCAAAGAATCTATCCAATAAAATTTATTTCTACGCATGAGTGCAAAAATCTTACTTGTAGAAGATGACCCGAATCTGGGGTTTGTGATCAAAGACAATCTTATTCACAAAGGATACCAAACTACACTTTGCACCAATGGCGAAGATGGGTTACAAATGTTTTTGGATCGCACATTCGACATCTGCATTTTAGATGTGATGATGCCCAAGAAGGATGGCTTTAGCTTAGCACAATCCATTCGCCAAAAGAATAGTGAAATACCCATTTTGTTTATCACCGCTAAATCGATGCTGGAAGACAAGATCAATGGCTTTCATGCCGGAGGCGATGATTATATCGTTAAGCCATTCAGCATGGAAGAATTGTATCTACGGATTGAAGTGTTCCTGCGCAGAACCAAGGCAGCAGTAACGGAGGTTTGTTTTGAATTAGGCGAATTTACGTTCGACTGGCATACGCTCACATTAAAGCATTCAACAGGAAGCAAAACGTTGACACAAAAAGAAGCAGAGGTTCTGAAGCTGCTGTGCGCTAACAAAGAACGTGTGATGAAGCGCGAAGAAATTTTAACCACCGTGTGGGGCGATGACGATTACTTCATGGGCCGCAGCCTCGATGTGTTTATTTCCAAGCTACGAAAATACCTCAAAGAAGATCCGAAAGTAGAAATCGTCAACTACCACGGAGTGGGCTTTCGATTGGAAGTGGCGAGGTAATCCTATAAAGCGATTATCTCAAGATTATCTATCTTCAAAAAATCTTTTTTGTTGATAGTGGCTATTCGATTTACTCCACTTGATAATGCGATAGCGGCTATTTCAAAATCATGAATCTTTAATCCTTTGAGTAGATGCTTGGCTATGAATTGATACAAAAGTTGATTGCTCGCTTCTGTCGGAAACAAAATAGTACAGATTGAGCTAAAGTCGTTTAAATCCTGTAATGCCTCGGCTGGAGTGAGCAAAGGTTTCTCTCCTTTGGTGACAACGGAATAATACTCTGTCAAATTTTTAGTAGTGATAAAAAATTGATTGTCCGATTTGAGTAATGTGATAGAAACCTGGTGAAAGATCGAAGATGCATCTTTCGCATAAACAAGAATGTTTGTGTCAAGCAACAACCTACTCATAAGCCGAGCTACGAACATCCGATTGATCAAACTTACCATTAAAATCTCGCTCAGTCCATTGTTTAGGCACTGAGCTCTGCTCGGTTGATAAACTTCTCAGCAACTTGTAAACTTCATCCAACAAGTTGTCCGGTAGCTTGTCTACTTCTTTTTTAATTTCTTCTTTCGTTATCATGTTGTAATAAAGATGATTTCAAAATTCAATTTAACCAATTTTTGCCATTTACTCCCGCTTCCAAACTTCCAACTGCTGAATCAACGGCTTCGTTTCCGGAGTGAGTGTAAAAAATACTTCCAGCGCTCCCCGGTCTCCTTGTATCGTAAATGTGCCACGCAGTAAATTCTCCGGGAGCATAGGTGTTACATCTGTTACGGTTCCAATTTCTTCCAATAGTTTCAACACTTCTTTCTTCCAGCGCTCTTTCGATTTGTCCGGAAAGAAATTTTCGGCAAACAAACTATCGCAATCGGCTGTCCACTGAGGCAATACTTTCATCAATTGCTCTTGTTTCGTTTTCAATGCAGTCGACACCGGAAAAACTCTTTCTTGCAATCCCGCCAAGGCAATCAATGTATCGGCTACATGCGACACCGGTGCGCCCATGTTGGCGTACGTCAAATTGCTGAATGCCACAATGCCAAAGCCTAGTTCCGGAAATAATTGATGTACGCTACCAAAGCCGGGTAATCCTCCGCTATGCGACACGGTAATCACTCCGTTGCAATCCTGACGCCAGCCAAGGCCATAGCCATAGCTTCCGGTAGCGGGGCACAATTCACCACTGTGTGTTCTGCGCTGAGGTGCCAATCCTCTGAATTTCCAAGGCTGCTGCATCTCACGTGCTGTGCTTCTCTTCACCGGACCTTTCGCTACGTCGTTGCGTGCAGGTGTGGCGGCCAACAGAAAGTTCATATACTTCGCGAAGTCGTCAATGGTACAAATCATGCCACCCATGGAAGCGTACGATCCATCTTTTAACAGTGCCTCCGGTTTCCATTGCTCATCTTCCCATCTGTAACCTATGGCCACTTCATCAGCCGGCATTTCCGTAAACTCAAAGCCACTGTTGTTCATCTCTAATGGAGCTAAAATATTTTCGCGGATGTATTGTTGGTATGATATGCCGGAAACATTCGCAATAATTTTTCCCAATAACGCATAGCCTAAATTGCTGTACTCAAATTGCGCACCCGGATTGTCTGAAAAGGAAATTCCGGCACGAACCAAATTCAATAAGTCCTCATCACTATCGGCCAGCTGGCGATCGCCCCACGGATTATCTTCGGGAAAACCGGCTGACATCGTCAGCAAATTGAAGATGGTAATTTGTTTACCGTCGTTGGTAGGATAACTGAGTTCCTTCATTTCCGGAATGTAACGTGCTGCGGCATGTGTCAATTGAAGTTTACCTTCATCGCGCAATTTCAAAATTGCCATGGCCGTAAAACTCTTCGTCATTGATGCAATGCGAAAACGAGATTGAGCAGATGCCTTTATTTTGTTCCCGACATTTGAATATCCTACTCCATTCGAATAAATCAACCGACCATCCATTACAATGCCATAGGCAATAGCCGGATTGTGATTGGCGCGAGCAGATCGTGCAAAAATGCTGTCGACTAGATCTGTATACTTCAACACTTTGCCCACACGGGCACTGTCTTCAAAATAGGGAGTGCGATAGTCTTTACTCACTTTTTCAATTATAGACTCTTCCACCTGTTTCTTAGGTTGACAAGCGATCAATGTCGCGAAGAGTAAACTCAAAAAACGAAAGGATGTATTCTTCATAAATAATTTTATTTCGTTGATATAATCCATTTTTCAATCACCAATGGAAAGTGATGATGCTCCAACGCCTGAACGTTGCGCGCAATCTGTTCTGGTGTATCCGTCGCCTCTACATTACTTTTTGCTTGAAACAGCACGCGTCCTTCATCATAATGTTCATTTACCTCATGAATGGTAATGCCTGTTTCTATTTCACCCGCTTGCTTCACAGCCTCATGCACTTTCATGCCATACATTCCCTTACCACCAAATTTTGGCAACAGCGACGGGTGTATGTTGATAATGTGGGAAGGATATTCTTTGATGAGAGATGCAGGTACTTGCAGTAAAAATCCTGCTAATACAAGGTGCGTGATTTCATGTTGTCGAAGTACGTCCAGAATTTTTTCGCTTTCGCGGAATTGCTCGCGTGTAAAAACCTGTGCGTGCACATCTAACTTTTGAGCACGCTCAATCACGCCTGCAGTTGCATTGTTGGTGAGCACCAGCCCGACATGAATGGTCGGATGATTTTTAAAATGCCTGATAATCACTTCGGCATTTGATCCACTTCCGGAGGCAAACAGTGCTAGGTGCGAGGTCAACTTCATTCGTTAAACTTAAACAAAAATCATACTGATCACCCCCAACAGCATGATTACTTTACACAACTGGCTGAGGTGATGATATTCCTTTACTGTATCGGCCCGAATTAATCGCATGGTGAGCCACGCCATCGGCACCAACAAAAACAAAACAAAGTAGATCAATGGCACCAGTGCATAACTGAAGTTGAAGAAAGTAACTGCCACCGAAAACACAAATAGAATGCTGTACAACAACATTTTGGTTTTGCGAATTCCCCACACAATCGGCAATGTTCGGCAGCCAAACGTAGTGTCGCCTTTCATGTCTTCCATGTCTTTGACAATCTCGCGGATGAGTGTCATAAAAAATGCAAACAACGAATAGATAATGACGAACGTGTTCGGCTCCTGATACAACCAATTAATGAGCCAAATGGATAATCCCGTTAGGATAGCCACCAATAAATTACCAATGAAAGGTTTGCGTTTGAGTTGGTTTGAGTAGAGCCACAATAAAAAAACACAAACAAAATTGATAGCCGCAATTTTCCAGCTCAGCCAAAAGCCTAACAAAATTCCAATGCCCGAAATGAAGGTGTGGAAAAAGATGGCGTATCGACGGGTGATCGACTTACCGATAACCACTCGATCCGGCTTATTGATTAAATCAATTTTAATGTCGTAATAATCGTTGATGATATAACCTGCTGCAGCAATCAGCACAGTTGAAAGGGAGAGGACAAACAGCGATACGTCGGTAAATACAGCAGTGTGTCGATGGAGTAAAAACGCGGCCGCCAAGTATTGCGCAACAGCAATGATCACCAGATTCCAAAACCGGGTGAGTCGAAATAAGTCGGCTATTGATGTGAAGCGCATGCCACAAAAGTAAGTATTATATTACTGCTGCGGCATGCTTTTCATGGCTAATACAACACTAAAACCGCAGGGTGAGCATCAACATATAGTTTCTGCCGGCCTGCGGGTAGTAATAGTTTTGGCGAGTCTCCGCTCCTCCCCCCAAATAACCGTAGGTATAGCCGTTGGATGAATACGCTACGTCAAAAATATTGTTGGCCAACAAGCTGATAGAAAGCTCCTTCATAAAAGTCGGTTTCCAACTATAATTCAAGCGAATATCATTGGTTAGGTACGCATCGATCTTCCGTCTATTATTCGATGTGTTGTCTAAATATTGTTGACCCACATACTTTGTCAACAACCCGATTTCTACATTTCGAATGGGATGAAACAACAACACAGAACCACCTACCACATCGGGTGAAAAGGCGATGTCTGAATCGGAATAACTGCGAACTACTTCGTTGTATTCATCATAGTTCGCTCCATAATCATACAACACTTCACTAAAATTTTTAATCTTATTTTGACTGAGTGTGACATTACCCATCCACGAAATCAGATGATTGAAACGAACGGTGGCATCCACCTCAATTCCAGTTCGGTAGCTGCTGGCTACATTCGTGCGAATGGCGGCACCAACATCATTCAATTTACCCGTGTTTACCAATTGATCCGTGTAATCCATCAGAAAATAATTGACGGTTAGGTTCCATGCACTCTTGCGCAATCTCCATCCGGCTTCGAGGTTGCGCAGGGTTTCCGGTTTAGGGGCAGCGGTTGTGATGTTGTTAATAAAATCACTGCGAATCGGTTCGCGATTGGTTACACTGTAAGATGCATACACATTTTGTTCGTCTGATAATGTGTACGTAATTCCAATCTTCGGATTGAAAAATTGAAAGTTTGCATCTACACGATAGGCATTCAATTCATTCTCCACACCCCTGCTGGTGTAATCAATTTTGCGGTACTGCAAGTCGACAAACGCGTTGATAGCGTTGGTCAACTGATAATTCGTTTTCCAGAAAATGTTAAAATCTGTTTTATCACCTTGGTTAAAATAATACCGATAGTCTTTCGGGAAGTTTGAAACTTGTGCCCAAATCACTTCACCAAACCGATCGGCGATGTGCCTGTTAAGAGCGCCGCCAATCACCGATTGAATTTTATCTTTTTCATAGTTAACAGAATAGGTCATTCCATAAAAGTTAGTTTGCAACCAACGTCTGCGCACCAAATCACTCGATCCGATTTTTTGATTACCCATCAGAAAAGTATCCACCGCATATTTTTTGAAGGCCGCATCATATTTAAACTCCTCATAAAACCCCCGACCGTACGTGTAGTGCAAAGCAGCGTTGGCCGTAATCGTTTCGTTGAATCGATGTGAGGCGTGCAGTTGATAATGATCTTGCGAATAATTATCCACCTGATTTTGGTAGGTGTATGCGTTGAACGTGCGGCTATTCGAGTTGAGCAGATTATCTGTTTGAGCTGTGTTCCATCCTTCGGCAGCAGCAGTCTCTAACATGGCCGCTTGGTCATTGTTCAATCGCGATTCTGGAACGCCATTCCAACTTTGATAGGTAATTTCATTGCCACCGAAAACAATGGCTTTCACGAACGTTTTCTTTCCATAATAACCTGCCGACAAATAATACGATTTTAAGTCGGAGGTGGCGCGATCGATAAATCCGTCAGACTTAATCATAGACAAGCGTCCATCAAACACAAAATTATTTTTCAAGCCTGTGCCAAAACCGACGGTATGTCTTTGAGTACCGAACGAGCCCACCGAGTTGATGATGTCGGCATACGGCTGATCGTTGCGTGTGTTGGTTTGCAAATTGATGGATGCACCAAACGCTCCGGCTCCATTGGTCGAGTTGCCTACACCGCGTTGCACCTGAATGCTTTGCGTAGATGTCGCAATGTCGGGTATATCTACCCAAAACACGCCATGCTCATCACTTTCATTGAGCGGTACACCGTTGATCGTAACGTTGATGCGAGTGGCATCGCTTCCGCGGATACGAAGGCCCGTGTACCCAATTCCCGTTCCTGCATCTGATGTGGTAACGAGCGATGGCGACCAGTTTAAAATGATGGGTAAATCTTGTCCGAAGTTTTGCTTTTGCAAAGCAGCTTTGTTGAGTGTAGAGAAGGCCGACGGGCTTTTGTCGGTTAAGCGGGTAGCATACACCACCACCTCTTCCGTTAACTCTGCGCTCTCTTCCAGCAACAAATCCAAAACCTGATCACTCTGCACAGCCAAGCTTTGTCGCATTTCTTGATAACCCAAAAACTTAATCACCAATGTTTGCTGGCCTGCGGCCACTCGATTGATCTCAAACCAACCCTGTTGGTCTGTAATTGCAAAGCGGTTGATACCTTCTACCTGCACGGTAGCACCTACCAATGCCTCTTTCGATTTTGCGTCACGCACGGTCCCGCGCACGTTGAATTGCGCCATCGCCTGTAACGAAAGCACGCAGCCAACGACTGCCATTTTTAATTTGAACATGTTTTAAAATTTTTAAAATTCGTTGACGCATAGGGGTATGAATCAACTTATTTTAACTGCACTTTCTGCAGCTTGCCTCCCTTCGTCCGCATTACCGGCATCAGGTTCTATGGGTATAATCTCAGCCCGTGTTTTTTAGGCACCCCTTATAACTGCATAAATGTAAGAAGAAATTGAAGTGCAATGGGCATGAATGCTTACCTTTGTCCCTGAATTTTTTAATCGCTCACCCATGACCATTCACCGCGAAGGCAAAACTCTTCTTTTCGTTTTATTGATTGTCCTGTTTGGACTCAATTGGGCCGTATCGTATTTCCTTCCGATGCCTATTCTGCAAAACACATTGATTGTGGTGAGCATTATTTTCTATTTACTGATTTTACAGTTCTTTCGTCTGCCCATTTTTGAAATCCAAAAAAATGAAGCGCATGTAATCGCTCCTGCTGATGGTAAAGTAGTAGTGATTGAAGAAACTGAAGAGACAGAATACTTGAAATCAAAACGCAAGCAGGTATCCATCTTCATGTCGCCCATCAATGTGCATGTCAACCGCATGCCTGTAGGAGGCACTATTTCGTATTTTAAGTACCATCCTGGCAAGTATCTGGTAGCATGGCATCCCAAGTCGAGTACTGAAAATGAACGAACGACCGTAGTTGCTAAAATGAAAAATGGCACCGAGATTTTGTTTCGTCAAATTGCCGGAGCTTTAGCCCGACGTATCAAGTGGTATGTGCAGGAAGGTCAAACTTTACAACAAGGCGATGAATTTGGCTTTATTAAGTTTGGATCGCGTGTTGATATTTTCTTACCCCTAAACGCAAAAATCCTAGTCAAACCGGGCGATATCACCAAAGGGGGCAAAACAGTGATTGCCGAACTGTAGCCAATCAAAACTAAAAAAGGCCTTTCTCATATTTTGTAACCCGAACGGGCGTTATTGAGGGGTGCATTGCGTATCTTTGTGCAAAGTTCTTCCCCCTAAATCTGTTCAAGCGAGTGGTTCAGATTTTCAATAAAAATTAACTTTTGAAAAAATGGCATTAAATCTAAATTTAAAATTCGCGGCCAAGCAACAAGACTTTTTTGCTACGCTCAATCAACGCGTAAACGCGTACTTCAAAACCAATAATATTGATCGAACAGCGAACGCTGAAATGGTGATTAAAACCATTTTCATGTTTGCGCTCTACTTTTCACCCTATTTCCTTTTGCTGAGTGGTCTATTTACATCGGCTTGGGCAATGGCAGGGCTTTGTATAGTTATGGGCTTTGGTAAAGCTGGAATTGGGCTGTCAGTGATGCATGATGCCAACCATGGAGCCTATTCAAATAAGCCGTGGGTGAATACGCTTTTAGGGCTTTCGTTGAATATGATCGGTGGACACGCATTCAATTGGAGAATACAACACAACGTGCTCCATCATACGTATACCAATGTGCACGAAGTAGATGAAGATATAAGCCCTCGTGGTGTTCTGCGGATGGCTCCGGGTTCCAAGTGGATTCCGATGCATAAATATCAACACTTGTATGCTTGGTTCTTTTATGGCTTGATGACGTTCGTGTGGATTGTTATCAAAGACTACTACCGCCTAACGAAATATCAAAATGAAGGCTTGGTAAAAAAACAAAAAGCTTCCATCGCAACGGAGTGGGTTGTGCTTATCATCACGAAAGTGGTTTACCTATCGTATACTTTTGTGGTACCCATGTTATTAGGCTTTTCATTTTGGCAAGTATTAGTTGGGTTTTTAATCATGCATTATGTTGCGGGATTTATCTTAGCAGTCATTTTTCAACCGGCTCACGTAATTGAAGGCACTCAATACCCACTACCGGATTTAGAAGGAAATTTAGAAAATAGCTGGGCCATTCATCAGTTGCATACTACCACCAACTTTGGTCATAAAGAAAAGTTATTCTCTTGGTATGTAGGTGGTTTAAATTATCAGGTAGAACACCACTTGTTTCCAAACATCTGCCACGTTCACTACCGCGAGATTGCAAAGATTGTAGAGCAAACTACTCAAGAGTTTGGCTTACCTTATAAATCGAAAGAAACATTCTTTGAAGCCGTAGCTGCTCATGCTCGCCAGCTGAAAATGTTGGGTGAGAAACCCAAAGAAGTTGTTAAGCCCGTGCTTTCGGTAGCATAAGGTTCTCCTAAAAAATCATAAATCAAAAGCTGCTCGAAAGGGCAGCTTTTTTTGTGCCACTTATTTAGCAAGCCAACAAAAAAGCCGCTGGCGAAAATCACCAGCGGCTTCATTTGAAACTCTATTATTACTAAGCCGACTTCAACGCTTCGGCTCCAGCCACAATTTCCAAAATTTCTTTTGTAATCGCTGCCTGACGTGTACGGTTGTACGTCAACTTCAATTCTTTTAATAGATCTCCTGCATTTTCAGTTGCCTTATCCATTGCTGTCATACGCGCTCCGTTTTCAGAAGCATTTGAGTCTAACACTGCCTTGTACAATTGCACTTTCAACGACTTCGGTATCAAGCCAACTAAGATTTCCTCCTGATTGGGTTGATAGATGTAATCGGTTTGGGTAGTAGATGTTGCTGTAACAGGCAATGGAAGAATAGGCAAAAACTGCTCTACACGCAATATTTGTGTGGCTACGTTCTTGAACTCATTGTACACAATTTCCACTTTATCAAAATCGCCTTTTTGGAAAGATGTCATGGCAAATTCAGCGGCCTTTGCTACCGAATCAAACGTAATGGTTTGCAACAACGTAGAAAAGTCTGTTTTAGTAGGAAGGTTGCGCTTCTCGAAGAACTCAAGTGCCTTCTTTCCGATGGGCAAATACGTTACGTTTCCTTGCTTGGCTTGCTTCGAATATTTCTCTTCTACCAAACGCACTACGGCTTTGAAAACAGAGCTGTTGAACGAACCGCACAATCCACGGTCAGAAGTCACTGCAATAATCAACACTTTCTTCTCTTCACGAATTTGGCTGTACCAAGCCTGACCATCTGTTCCTGCAGAAGATAAGTTTTGCAACAATGCATTCATCTTCTGAGCAAACGGGCGCATCTGCTGGATTTTATCCTGCGACTTACGCAACTTCGCTGCCGCCACCATTTTCATAGCTTTGGTAATCTGTTGCGTAGACATTACTGAGGTAATGCGACTCTTTACTTCTTTTAAACTGGCCATAATTCAATTTGAAAATTAATCAATTTGAAAATTTGAAAATGAAGACAAACTTCAATTGCTAATTCTATAGTTTATTATCTTATGTTCTCAGATCGTCAATTTTGAAATACGATTTAAGCCGTGGCTAAGCATTTTCAAATTGGCCAATCTTCAAATTTTCAAATCTAGTATTTAGACGCTAACTCCAACGCTACTTTCTTCACGGTATCTGCATCGGCATCTTCAAACTTACCGGCACGGAAGTTATCCAACACTGACTTATACTGTGCCTTCAACAAGCCAATGAATTCAGTTTCAAATTCTTTGATTTTGTTTACAGGTACTTTGTCGGTGTAGCCTTTTGTAGAAGCTAAGATAATTGCTACCTGCTCTTCCACACGTACAGGTTGATATTGTGGTTGCTTCAACACTTCTACGTTTCTGCGTCCACGCTCAATCACCAATTTCGTTGCAGCATCCAGGTCAGAACCGAACTTCGCGAAAGCTTCCAACTCGCGGAATTGTGCCTGATCCAACTTTAATGTACCGGCAACTTTCTTCATGGACTTGATCTGTGCCGAACCTCCCACGCGTGATACTGAAATACCTACGTTGATCGCAGGACGGATACCGGAGTTGAAGAGGTTGGTCTCCAAAAATATCTGACCATCCGTAATTGAAATCACGTTAGTAGGAATATAAGCAGACACGTCATTCGCTTGTGTCTCGATGATCGGAAGAGCGGTCAATGAACCTCCACCTTTCACCAAGTGCTTGATCGATGCAGGAAGGTCATTCATTCTCGCTGCAATCTCATCGTTGTTAATCACCTTCGCAGCTCTTTCTAGCAAACGTGAGTGCAAATAGAATACGTCACCAGGATATGCCTCACGGCCAGGAGGTCTTCTCAACAACAACGACACTTCGCGGTAAGCTACAGCTTGCTTTGAAAGGTCATCATAAATTACCAATGCCGGACGACCGGTATCGCGGAAGAACTCACCAATCGATGCACCGGTGAAGGGCGCAAAGAATTGCATCGGAGCAGGATCTGCGGCTGATGCAGAAACGATTACAGTATAAGGCATAGCGCCTGCTTTTTCAAGCGTAGCAGCCACACCGGCAACGGTAGATGCTTTTTGGCCAATGGCCACATAAATACAATATACAGGCTTGCCTTGCTCGTAGAATTCTTTTTGGTTGATGATGGTATCGATCGCCACAGCTGTTTTACCAGTTTGGCGGTCGCCAATGATCAACTCGCGCTGACCGCGGCCGATTGGAATCATCGCGTCAATTGCTTTGATACCGGTTTGAAGCGGCTCGTTTACCGGCTGACGGAAGATTACGCCCGGAGCTTTGCGCTCCAATGGCATGTCATACAAATCTCCTGTGATAGGTCCTTTACCATCGATGGGTGATGCGAGTGTATCTACCACACGGCCCAACAGACCATCGCCTACATTTACAGAGGCAATTTTTCCGGTGCGTTTTACAGTATCACCTTCTTTAATTTCTTTAGACTCACCCAAAAGTACTGCACCCACGTTGTCTTCTTCGAGGTTTAGTACCATGGCGCGCAAGCCATTTTCAAATTGAATCAACTCACCCGCTTGCGCCTGTGTAAGGCCATAGATACGGGCAACACCATCACCTACGGTTAGAACGGTACCAACCTCTTCTAACTCTGCATCGGTGCGTGATTGCGACAACTGCTCGCGCAATATGGATGAAATTTCTTCGGGTCTGATTTCTGCCATGATATTTAGTCTTTAGTTCTTTGTTAGTCTGTCTTTATTTTGTCTCGCCTTCCCTCTCCGGTAGGGCTAGGGTGATGTCTTAAAAATCTTTGATGTAAGGGTTCTCGCTAAACTTCGTCTTCAGTGCCTTCAACTTGCTCTTGATCGAAGCATCGATTTGTTTATCGCCGACGTGCAACACAAAACCACCGATCAAATCCGGATTGATTTTTTGTTGCAACTCAATATCTGTTTTGCCGCTGATCTTTTTCACCAATTCCTCAATTTCTGCTTTCATCTTTGCATCCAAAGCAAACGTGGTTGAAACAGAGGCTTTCTGAATGCCTTTGTTCACATTGTAAGCATTATGGAATTCCACAGCAATGGCAGGCAACAACGGCTCGCGATTCTTACGAGTCAACATGGAAATGATGGCCATGGTGAGTTTGTTGACTTTCCCTTCGAAGATGGCTTCGAGAATCGCCAATTTTTTATCGTGGCGGATGACAGGGCTTTTCAACATGCGGGTAAAGTCTTTGTTAGACGCACACACACTGGCAAATAATTGCATATCGGCATTTACCGCCTCCAGTGCGCCTTGCTCTTCGGCAAGCCCCAACAGAGATTTTACATACCGCGATGCTACTCGTGAATCGGCCATGATTTAGTTCAGCTTAAGGTCTTTAATGTATGTGTCGATCAAATCTTTTTGTTGCTTGTCGTCCGACAAGTTTTTCTTGATCAACTTTTCTGAAATCTCTAATGAAAACAAGGCTACCTGTGCTTTTACATCGCGCAAAGCAGCTTGCTTTTCGGTGTGGATGATGGCCTTCGCATCTTCAATGATACGATCCGCATTTTTCTTGGCACTGGCTTGCGCTTCATCGTGCAGGCGAGTTGCTGCCTCGCGTGCATGTTGTAAAATACGATCTCGTTCTTCGCGTGCTTCTTTCAATAATTTTTCGTTGTCAGACTTCAATGAAGCCATTTCCGCTTTTGCTTTTTCAGCAGAATCCAACGCGCTTTGAATAGACTCTTCGCGTTCTTTCAAAGATGCCAAAATAGGTTTCCAGGCAAATGCCTTCAATAGGAAGAATAAACCTACGAAGATGACAAATTGCCAAACGATGAGTCCTGAGCCGGGTGATAATAAATCCATGTGCTTGCTGTTTTAAAAATCCAATCTCTTTTTTTGTCTCTCTTGAAGTTTAAAAAGAAGAACTCGCCAGGCCGATTGCCAAAACAAGTTCTTCTGATTTTTTAGCTTACTGATTCGCGATCAAAAGACAGATAACGAGTCCGAAAAGCGCTGCTACCTCCACAAGGGCGGCAATTACAAGCATCGCACCTTGGATCTTACCAGAAGCTTCAGGCTGACGTGCAATTGCATCCATAGCAGAACCACCAATGCGGCCTACACCGATACCTGCGCCAATCGCAACAAGACCAGCTCCGATACCCGCACCCATTACTGCTAAACTTGCATCAAGAATTAAAGAGAACAACATAGTTTATAAATTTAAGTGAAACAAAAAATTCAAATCATCCCATCTTAGTGATGGTCATCGGCAGTGGCCATGCCAATGTACAATGCGGTAAACAGCGTAAACACATACGCCTGTATACCTGCCACTAGTAATTCAATCAGATTAATAAATATTACCGCAATGGAAACGCCCACACCCACCACATAACTCTGAAAAATGAACGTGAGGCAGATCAAACTCAACAACACAATGTGGCCTGCGGTAATCGCCACAAACAAACGAATGGTTAAAGAGAACGGCTTGGTGAAAAGACCAATCAATTCTACCGGCAAAATAATAGGGCGCAATGGAAGTGGCACTCCAGGTGTCCAGAAGATGTGCGACCAGTAATTTTTGTTACCGCTGAAGTTGGTAATAAAAAATGTAAGAACGGCCAGCACCAGCGTTACCGCGATGTTTCCGGTAAGGTTACCAGAGCCAGGCAAAAGACCCAGCAGGTTTCCGAAAAGGATAAAGAAGAACAGTGTGAGCAGGTACGGCAAAAACTTTTCGTAGTGGTGGCCAATGTTTGGCTTTACAATTTCATCGCGCACGAAAACGATGATAGGCTCAATGAACGACTGGATGCCCTTTGGCGCTTTGCCGGTTCTGTTTTTGGCTGATCTGGCAACAGCCGTGAGGATGAGCAATAATAATGTGGCATTGATAAATAACATCGCCACATTTTTGGTGATGGAAAGATCAAAAACAGCCTTTCCGCTCTCGGTTAAGTAGATGTGGTTGTGCTCTAATTTATAGCCGTTGTATTCTACGGGGTTGTGGTGTTCGTCAAAAAAGCGGGCAGAAAGGAAGATGTCCAGTCCTTTTTCAGATGAATAAACGATGATGGGCAGCGGCAAAACCAAGTGATCAGTAAAGTGCCATTGGTGATCGTCAATCACGTGGTGAAGGATTACCTCGTTTGGATTAAACTTCTTTGGCTCTCCCCCTTCGGTTTCTGAATCGGAGGCAAAGGACGGGCTCAAAAAGCTGGCAAATGCAACGAAAAAGAGGGTCAAAAAGGCGGTTTTTTGTATCAAAAAGGGCTTTTTCATCGCAGTCAGAACAAAGGCTTTTAATTGGACTGCAAAACTATCAATTATCCTTTGCGAAAAAAACCTTACGCCACAAAAATTCAGGCGATTTCAAGTTGATATTGAGCCCTAGTAAAAATTAATATTATCCTACATTGGTTCCAATCCTTAACACTACACATCAAAATAATCAAAAAACTAAAACCGTAATTTTGCTTACTCGTTTAATAACAAAAAAAATTTTATGAAACTATCGAAATTCCTTAGTCTGGCGGCTATCGTTTTGTTTGTTCTGTCTTGCTCAAAAAATGAAGACCCTAAGCCTCTTCAAAGTGCTGCATTGAGCTTCGCAAACGCAACTCCTATTACGGCTCCCTCGGCTATGGCTGCATCCAGTGATCAGAATGCACAGAGTGCAACAGCTTGGGTTGGTATTGCAAATGCAATGTCTGGGTATACGGCTCTTTTTAATGCACCTGCTGGGTCTAAATCAACTTCTACGCCTATTATTGCATCAAACATAGGTGCACGAGCAACGGGCACTCAACAAACTTACTTAGTGTATACTTGGTCTGATCCAAATTATGGGAGCATAAGCTATCAAATTAGTGAGGTTGGTGATAAGTATACTTTTGAGATATTCTTCAAAAATAATGGCTCAGTTAATTGGCTAAGGTTAATCTATGCAGAAGAGAAGAAAGATCGCAGCCAAGGGCTTATGAATATTTACGACACGACTAACTCTACAAAAGCTGTAGTATTAATAAATTACTCTTGGACGCGCACTGGAGATTCATTGCAATTCCAGATAACAAATGCCGAAGACAATTTTAAGATTGTTTTAAATGTCAACACTAAAACTAAGGCCGGAGATGTTGCCTACTATACCGGTAATAAATTATATTATAAAATTGTTTGGGATGCTTTGGGGAATGGCTCTTGGACGGCATATGATTCTGATGGCATAACCGTAAAAGCAACTGGAAAGTGGACTGTATAAATTTCTAAGTACGAAGAATGTAAAAAAGGCGCAAGAAGATCCTTGCGCTTTTTCTTTTACCAAAGGGAGAAGTTAATTTACTTTATCCAATCCTCTCAATTTCTCTGCCTTTAGGCTTGTTATCCCCACCACGCCCAGTGTCATCAGTCCACCGAAGATGACGGAAGGCACCACGCCCAGCAGACGGGCGGCCACACCGGATTCGAAGGAACCAATCTCGTTGGAAGAGCCTATGAAGATGCTATTCACGGCCGACACACGGCCTTTCATGTTTTCGGGGGTGAGGGTGTGGATGAGGGTGCTGCGAACGATCACGCTCACACAATCAAACATGCCGCTTAAAATCAACAGACCCATCGAAAGCCAAAAGACGGTGGATAACCCAAAGCCAATCATACACACGCCAAAGCCGGCGACACACCAGAGCAATATCTTGCCAATGTTTTTTCGGATGGGGTTGCGCGTAATGTAAACAGCCATGATCACCGCACCAATACCTTGCGCTGATCGGAGAAAGCCCAATCCTTCTTTGCCAACGTGCAAAATCTCATCGGCAAAAATGGGCAACAATGCCACGGCTCCTCCAAATAAAACAGCAAATAGATCCAATGATATGGCGCTGAGGATAATCTGATTTTTAAACACAAATTGTATTCCGGCTTTGATCTTGGCAAAGATGCTTTGCTCTTCACTAATCGGTGGCAATTCGCGATTAGGTATCAATAAAATGCAGGTAAGTCCGAGCAGCATTAAAGCAACATCTACCGAGTAGGCAGCGGTGATGTCAAAAAATCCATACACCAAACCACCAATAATCGGTCCCCCCACAGAAGCACCTTCCCACAAGGTGCTATTCCACACAATGGCATTTTGATATAAATCACGGCTGATTAACTGCGGCATAAACGAAAAACTGGCCGGCGATAAAAAGCCGCGTGCGATACCACTCACAAAAATGACTGTGTAGATCGGCAACGCACCATTAGCCAAGACAAACGCACCGATGTGGGTGGTAAAATAAAGCAGTGCCATCGAACAGATGACCAGTGTGGCTACGCATATCACAATAATTTTTTTGCGCTCCACCACATCGGCTAAATGACCTGCATACAATGAAACTGTAATTGCCGGAATGGCTTCCGCCAAGCCGATCAGCCCTAGAGAAAGTGCATCTTTGGTAATTTCATACACCTGCCACCCCACTACCACCGCCTGAATCATAATGGCGAGTGTAATGAACAATCGGGCAAAGACAAAAAACCGAAAGTCTCTGACTTGCAGAGCTGCGTAGGGGTTGCTCATAATTCTCTTAAATGAGATTCTAATTTAAAATGGCTTGCACCGCTTCGATTGCTTTTTTCTGGCGTGCTTCGCGGTCACCAGCAATTTCAACAACACGCACACCGGTTTGAGCTAACTCCTTGCGATAGATCTCCAAAAAGTGCTCGCGCTTGTCCGGATGCTCACGCTGCGGATCGTTCTCCCATGGCACATCGATGTTGGTGAGCAAGTAGAGATCATATTTTTGCTCATGCATGCGCTCTAAAATCTCCTGATCGCAGTTGCCATATTTATGCTCGCTCCACACTTTAATCACAATCAGATTGGTATCGCAAATCAAAATTTTGTTAGCACTAATGGCCCACTCCTGCTCCATGCGCAATTGTCCATGCCCAATTTTAGTAAGGTCGGCTTGTGTGTACGGCTTACCCAGTTTATTGAGGTATGCACGCGCATATTCTTCTACCCATTCCGTTTTAAAATAGCTGGCTAAGAATTTAGAAAGGTCTGTTTTACCGGTACATTCCGGACCTATTACACACACTTTTTTGATGATCGTGCCGGTTGGTTGTACAAATGACATAACTCTTTTTCTTTCCAAAATAGGTAATAAGCCAGTATAAACCATCAAATATTACGCAATCGAAAAAATGGGATCGGTAACAGCCATTAATTTTTTTTATCTTTCGAATTGAATGAAACGAAGAAAAGCACTTGAGCATATTGGAATTGGCCTCACCGCCGGCATGGTTATGCCCGGTTTTATGGCCAGTTGCCAAAAAGATGATCCCGGTCCCGAGGTTCCCTACGATGGCAATGTAATTGTAATTGGTGCCGGTGCAGCCGGATTATATGCTGCCGACATTTTGCGGGTAAAGGGAATCAATGTAACTGTGCTGGAGGGTGCATCACAACCCGGAGGACGTGTGCGCTCGCTGCGCAATCAAACCAATGTGCAATACCAAACTTTCAGCAACGCTTCGCAAGCCGATTTTCCGGTTGAATTAGGAGCTGAGATAGTGTATGGCTCTAATTCTTCGTGGGGAAAAATCATTAGCGATCTCGGCATTGTTACCCGAGAGATTGATGCGGCCGCAGCCAATTATGTGTTAGACAATGTTGCTAAAAAAGCAACCGATCTTTCAGCCGATGCCGATTATCTGGCTGTTCAAAATTTCGTTTCAACGCTGGCTACTAACAATTCTACTGCTTCGCTCGCGGATGCCGCCAATGTATCACCACGTGCGAAAGCATTGCTCAATTCAGTTGCTGGTAACTTCTATGGTTCTACAACCGATAAAATTGGCACGAGTGGTCTATCCGCATCATTGAAACTGATCACGCACGATCAAAAGCAGCTCACTACACTTTCAAATCCCTGGCAAGACATCTTGTTGTCGCGTTTCAACGCAATTTTGCCACAAGTAAAGTACAATACAATTGTGAAACGGATTGACTGGGGCACAAACGTGATCACCGTAACAGACGGCAATGGTAAAACCTACACAGCAACCAAACTGATCATCACGGTACCTCTTGCGATTTTGAAAACCGGAGGTATTACTTTTAGCCCGGCATTGCCTACAGCCACCACTGGTGCCATGAATAAGTTCGCGGTAGATCCAGCCATCCGCATCGTGATGGATTTCAAAAGTAACTTCTGGGGTTTAGACTCTAGTTTTATCTGGGGAGGAACGGACGTTCCTCAGTATTTCAATGCAGGTGTCAACCGAAGCAAATATTTCCGCACCCTGTCGCTCACTGTTTATGGTGAGAAAGCACAACAACTTTCAAATCTTTCTGACTTAGAAAAAGCGAAGCTGGTTATAAGCGAGCTCGACGCGATCTATGACGGGCAAGCCACAAAATTCATTCGGCGAGATATCAACAACCCGAATCCGGTGCCTCCTGCAGACCCTTATTCAAATATTATTTATTTGATTCAAGACTGGACCAAGGACGAGTTTACCAAAGGTGGTTTTTCGTATCCGTTGGTTGGAGCTACGCTCGAAGACCGGAAAAGTTTAGCAGCACCTGTTTCCAAAAAATTGTACTTCGCAGGTGAGGCCACTGACTTCAGTGGCGATGCCGGCTTTGTGAGTGGTGCGTTGAATTCGGCGGTGCGCGTAACGGGTGAAGTGATCGACTCGATTCTTAATCGCTAAGGCTTTGCAACGTAATTGAGGTTGCGGATTCCAGCGGCCCAATACATGGTTGCTTTCATTTTTTCGTATTCTGCTTTGAGCTTTAATAATTTTGATTGCGAAAGAATGAGTTTCTCTTGTTGCACATTGATCTTGAATAAATCGCTTTCGCCGTTTTCCAGATTAATCAGTTCGGCACGAAGTAATCGCGTATAGTTTTCGGCCACATCAGTCTGCTGGGCTAATATCTGATGGGTGTTCACAATCTGGTTGTACACTACAGTAATCTGATTGACAATTTCGCGCTCAGCTTGCGATTGTTCCCACTGCGTGCTCTGAATTTTTACTTTCGTGAGTGCAAGTTTCGCACGTTCCTTTCGTAATAAAATGGGCATGGAAAAATCCAAACCAAACTTATAATCTTTTCCGACTGAAATGGAATTGAATGTTCCATTGGGCATCAACGGTTGATTGATGAAGTTGTAATTCAAATCCAATCGGGGCTTCAAATATTCCGATGCCAGCTTTCGGTCAATTTCGAGTTGGTCAATTTTAGTTCGCAGCTTCACCAATTCGGGATGATTTTGCTTCGCTAAAAAGATAAGTTCGTTAAGGGTTTGAGTTGATAACAGTTGCGCTTCGGTAGGTGACAAAACCGGAGCTACTTCTGCCGATAGTTGCACCGGATAACCAGCATTATCCCAGAGGTAATTTGAAATTCGGATGCCGGAATTTAAAAATTCTAAATACGCTTCTTGTCGCTCTACCAAACGTTGTTGCAGCGTGATCTTGGCTTGAATGGTATCAATTGCCGACGCTTCGCCCAAACTTGCATCCAATTTTACGCGTCTGAAAATTTCCGTAGCAATGGTAGTGCTTCGGCTTAGCAACCGGTAATTGTAAAACGCAAAGTACCATTGCCAATAATCTTTCGCTGCCTCCAGCAAAATCTTGTTTACCAATTTGATTTGCTCGGCCTCCGCCATTTTGGTAAACAACTTAGCCTGTTTCAATGCAGCACGTCTGTCATCCGTAAATAAACCACGACCCAACGGAAGTGAAATGCCTGTAGTCAACTGACTGTTACCCGCTGCGCCACCTACTATATCTTCCGGATCAAGAAACTGCCCGGTGTTTCGCTCAAAACCAATTTTTGGATCGAGTGGAAACCATGTCGGAATACTCAGTGAAGTTTTAAACTTATTGTAATACTCTTTGTCTTTGAATTCCTTGATACTCAAATCTGCTTGCACTTTCGGATCGAACGCACCACGCGCCATGCGAATTTCCTGACGAGCTGTTTCATTCAACAAGTATGCTTGCTTTACCACCGGATGATAGGCCAACATGGCTGCATACATTTCATCCAATGAAAAAGGTTTGATTGAATCCGGCAAGACAAACACGGAGTCCAAAGAAATCTGGGCTTGAGTTGTCCAAGCGATCAGCACGAATCCAAAAGACAGAATTTTTTTGTTCATCGGTTATTCAGATTCTTTCACTTCTTTACTTTTTGGCTTCGCCTCTTCATCGACCGGCTCTTGATAGAGGCTTGGCGGGAATCCATTCAACTGTCGCCACAATTCATACCACACGCTTACATCATCTAACATAACCCAACCTTTTATACCTGAACCCATTCGTATTTGTTTAGGCCAGGCCTGATCCGTTTTGTCGGGTATCACCAAAATACGAAACTCACCGGGCTTAGAGTTTACATAGTCAATTACTTCTACCGTTCCACCAAACGTACCGACAGATATACTCGGCCATCCGCTAAATTGCAACGCTGGGAATCCATCAAACTCAATCCGTACTTTTCTGCCTCTGCTAATCAACGGCACATCCATAGCCTTCACGTGCATTTCTACCGCTACATCCTCCGACTGAGGCATGATGGTACACACGGGATCTCCTTCTTTGATGGTTTCTCCAATTCCGGCCTGAGTAGCTTTGACTACATAGCCAGCCTGCGGAGCCAAAATAAAATATTGCTGACTGCGAATTTCCATGTTGCTGAGTTCGTTGCGCAGTTTTGCCAAATCTGCTTGCGTATCAAATTGTTCAGAAAGTGTATTGTTCAAATCCGATTCTGCTTTGTTGATTTTATCGAGGTACTCTGCCTGCACACGCTCGATCTCAATTTCGGCATTGACAAAATCAGCTTCGCTACCCTGGTACTTATACTCAATGTCCTGAAACTTGGTTAAGGTAATATTGCCCGCCTCAAAAAGTTTTTTACCGCGCTCATATTGACTTTTAAAGTTGTTGAATCGCACCCGCTCGGCTTCGAGTTTAGATTTCGCCTGATCCATTTTGGTACGCATACCATCTTCCAGTGCGCGTATCTGTCGTTGCAGTGCTTTGGCTTTTTGGTCTTTCGATAATAAGCTTTGCTCTTTCGCCGTAATGACCTGCTGCAAACGCGCGAGCATTTGCGGGTCGAAGTATTTTTCTTTTACCTCACTGATGATAGCGATGGTATCGGATTTATTCACAAACTGACCTTCTTTTATTTTCCAAACCTGAATACGTCCGGCGATGGTGGTTTCGATTGTTTGAGGTCGGTTGCTGGGTGATAGGGCTGTCACTTTTCCTTTGCCGCGAATGTTTTGCTGCCATGGTAAAAACAAAATCACAAAAAATAAAATGAGCATGGCCAATAGCCACTTCGCCAGAAGTTTGCCGGCGAGGGGTGTTTCCAAAGAGCGCAATGAGTACAATTTCTCTTGCGGCATTTTCTCTTTGACCGATTGAGGTGAAATGTTGAGCATATCGGCTTAGTCTAAAATTCCTTTTAATTGTTGATTCTTCAATAACTCTTCCATCGGGGCTACCGCTTTCACTTTTCCCTGGTCGAGCAGCACTACCCGATCGCAGCTACTCATAATCAACGGATCATTCGACACATATACGATGGTGCGCTTGATGGTAGGATGATTCAATTTGCTGATTAATTCCATTTTCTCTTTTTTCGATAACACCTGAAAAAAATCTTTTAAAATGAGCAAGCGGGGTTTCTCTGCCAGGCAACGCGCCAAAATCAGTTTGTAGCAAAATGAGTTGGATAGGCCGATACCACCACTAAGGATTGGTGTGCTAATGCCTTCGGGCATCGCATGTATCTGATCTAAAATACCCACTTCTTTCAATGCTTCGAGCGCGTCTTCCACTGTTTCAGATGGCTTGCCTACGGTTACGTTTTCCAAAATTGTTCCGTCAAATAAATCTTCGCGCGAAATGTTTTTCGCTACGTAATCGTGCAAGTGCGTGAGATCTAAGTCGCGTAACGAGTACTGATTAATGGTGGCCACGCCCTCGTAGTTGCTATACAATCCAGAGATGATATTCACTAAAGTAGACTTCCCAGAGTTGGTCATTCCGGCTAGGCAAATTTTTTCGCCCGGTTGAATTTCTAAATCAACTCCGGCTAATGCATAAGTTGCTGTATCGCTGTACCTGTATTTCAAATCTTTCAAGCGAACAGAAAATCCGTCATCATTTAATTTTGGAAAATCAAAACCTCCCGTGCGCTCGATCGGTAAATCGGTTACGTGTGCTACCTTATCAACAGCGGTTAACAAGTCGTACACCACATCCATGTACATAATTATTTTTTCCACGGCATTTAAGATCAGGATGATCACAATCTCCGAAGCCACTAATTGTCCTAGTGTTATTTGGCGGTCAACTACCAACAACGTGCCCATGATTAACAGACCTCCAATGATCAACGCTTTGAAAATTACAATACACGCATATTGCAAAAGCAGCACATTGAAATGAATCTTTCGGTTTTTTAAATAACTGTTAACGTTATAATCTGTTTTGCGAATGGGCAACTCTGTATTTCCCGCCAATTTGAAAGAGTGGATCGCTCTGCCGAGTTCTTCCAGCCATTGCGCAACTTTGTATTTGTATTTTGATTCCTGAATGGATGAGTTCAAACCGCGGGGGCCGGTGTAGTAGAATATCAGCGTAAGCGATAAAAGAAGAATTAATCCAAAAAAGACAAAGAAGGGGTGGTATAGAGAGATGAGCAACAAACCAAATAAAATCTGAATAGCCGATGAAGACAAGTCGATCAACAACTTGGGCAATCCTTTTTGAATGGTCATTACATCAAAAAAACGATTGATTAGTTCCGGCGCGTAGCTCTTGTGTAGGGCTTCCAGACGGATGCGTGGAATGCGAAAGGCAAATTCAAATGCCGCCTTTGTAAAAATCCTTCGCTGTAAAAATTCCACCAGGCTGATTTGCACCATTTGCAGAGCGCCACTTAAAATCACACCCACAATCACCAAGGCAATCATCAGGTAAACTGAACTGAAAATAACGCCGCCGGAAATTAACTCTACCGTGGTTTGTATGCCGAGCGGAACAATCAAACTGATGAGGCCGACCACCAACGCATAAAATAGGATGTAAAAAATTTCTTTCTTCTCTGTTTTAAGCAGTTGAAACAACCGGCGCGCTGGTGTAGGTTTTATTCCCTCTTCCGACGAAATGCTTACTGGGCTTTCATAGGAAAAAATGGCGAAAAAGGTGATCTCCCCCTTCTCATTTTTCAACAACTGCGATCGGTCAAATGCGGTATTGGTGGTTTCTCCATTTTTGATACCCACCACCTTTACGTCTCGCTTGCCGGGAATCAGCAGTGCCGGATACATTTCTGCTCCTTCACTAAAAAAAGTAAGAACGGGGGCCGATTGCTCCTCAAAAAAATCAAAGAATGTTTTTTCATCCAATTGATTTTCCATGAGCAGAATGCGAATCTTATTGCCTGCTTCTGCCAAGTCTCTTTTAAACTCTACGAACTCATCGTTGTTGTACCAACGTTGGTTGGCCTCTACGTGTCGCAAATCTTCTAAATTAAAACTATGGTGGGTAGCAACGGCTACCTCACGCAAACACCGATGGATTTGATCGTTATTCAACATAGTTTACAATTGAATGGCGTTAAACACTACGTTTTTCATGAATTCATATAGGTTATTGTGTCGCTCAGAGTTGATTCCAATAGAGGTTAGCGAAGGAAGATGCTCTGAAAAAAACAACTGTTGATGACTGCACACCAAAATAGTGCTTACTAAGGAAGGGGCAAACGCATACGATGGATTTATCTCAGAAAGGATAGAGGCTATTTTACGGTTGACAGATTTAAATCCTCCGAATAAACCGTCTTTGTTATAATTATCTACCCCTTTTGTCAAATAAGTTTTATCCAACTCGGCCACCACAATGCGGTGCAAGGCTTCTTCATTGACGAACTCAAAAGCGGCATCAATTTTTTTTTCTTCCGCCAACAGGCGCAAACAGGCATTTAACTTTTCTCTTGGATCTGTCAATGAACTGGTGGCCAGGTCAATGCGGTATTCAATCCAGTGCCAGTACCACGATATCAGGTACACCAAAAGTTTGTGTTTATTCTCAAAGTAACGATAAACAGATGCCTCTGTAGAATTGATTTCTTCCGCCAACTTCTTGAAGGTGAATTGTTCAAAGCCCAACCGATCAATCATCTCCACACTCTTTTGAATGATGTTTTGACCCAACTGGGTGTGCTGCGGATCGCGCAGATAGAGGTGCTCATTTAACTTGAAAGCAAGTGTAGCCATTTTGCGTATTTTACAATCAAATATAATAGTGTTACTATCATTAATCGAAAAATACACCGAAAAGGTTCTGTCAGAATCCGAAAAAAATTCGATTTAAGGCTTCAAAACGGTTTCACGCACCAAAATCCAGCATCCCATGGCTAGTGTAAACCAGCCGAATGCCTTTTTAAGCTTGATACCTGGGATTTTGCGTGAAAGCACATTGCCAATATGTACGCCTACAATGGCGATGGCTGTTATGGTTAATAAAAATTGCCAATCCATCTTTGAATTGAGGGCATCGCCCAAAAAGCCGGTTAATGAATTGATGGCGATTATAAACAGAGAGGTCCCCGCAGCGGTTTTCATGGGTAGCCCGGTAAGCAACACCAATGCCGGGATAATTAGGAATCCGCCCCCCGCACCTACCAGTCCCGTTAAAAAACCGATTAACGCGCCCTCGATGATCATCAACTGCGTTTGAAATTGTTTCCTTCGTGGTTGGATGTCGCGTCTTCCTTTGATCATTGGCACAGAGGCGAGCACCATCAGTATTGCAAAAATGCCGAGTAGCAACAGCCGCTTAGTAAAGAAAAACTCATTCCATTGAAAAAGCACATCGGGGATGGCCGGCACAATAAATTTGCGGGTAATAAAAATAGTGATGATGGAAGGAATGCCGAATAAAAAACCGGTGCGAATATTTACCAAGTGATCGCGGTATTTAGGCACCGCTCCGGCGAAGCTTGTGGTGCCTACAATGAAGAGCGAATAGGCAGATGCCGTGACAGCATCGATCTGAAAAAGATAAACCAAAATGGGGATGGACATAATGGAACCACCGCCACCCAACAAGCCTAGCAATAAACCGATTAAAATGGAAGCGACATAGCCAAAATACTCCAGATACATGAGGGGCAAGCTAAAAAAAGGAAAGCTACATCCGCGTTGAAATTGAAAAATTATTCGCGCAATTCGCGAATCTCAAAATCTTTGCCTTTGCCAAACTTGAGCAAATCGCCAATGGTGTAGCGCTCCAGCGTATGCAAATCTTTTACGCTAAAGTCGTTATTGGACAACACTGTCTCTAACTCAAACTCATAGCGATCGCCATAGTTGATCAGATAATATTTTCTGCCGGCACGCAACGATGCAAAGGATAGTCCTGCCATAACGCTAGATCAGGTCTTCCTCTCGTTCCAACATCAAAATCGAAGCCTGTGGTACGATGAAGTACTTCTCTCCTTCATACATTACTTCAATGGCACCTTTCTGTAAGTAAATCGCTAAGTCTCCTTCTTGTGCCTGCAAGGGTAAATATTTTATTTGTTCTTCTTTTCCCTTCCACGAGTCGTCTTCATCGGCGGGCATCGGCAATGGATAACCAGGACCTGCTTTAATGACATAGCCACGTTGAATTTTTTCTTTCTCCTGAACGCTGGGAGGAAGATAGAGGCCACTTTCAGTTTTATCTGATTCTTTGGCCGGGCGAATCAAAACACGATCGCCTACTACAATCAGTTTTTTGAGTTTGTTATCAGCCGTTACTTTCATTTACCTGATTCGATTATCAAAATTCAAATAATCCTGCCTGATCTTTGTTTTTAGAAGTTTCTAATTGTGTTGTATACAAAGGCAGTTTGTTGATCTCCTTTACAAACAACGGATCTTGCGTAACAATTCCCTTCTGATTCGCTTCGCTATTAATTTTATCACTCTCCAATTCCAATTCCTTCAGGTTAATTTGTTTGGCTCGTTTTTCCGTAGGCGGATTCAGCTTTTCTGATTTTTCAAACTCAACTACCTTATCCAAAAAATCTTTTGGCAAATCTGCCTCACTGCGATAGACCAACTCAAAAAACTGTTTCGCAAAAAAACCATCAATCTGAATTCGCCTTTTCGAAAGATGCACGAACTTGCCAATAACGCGACAAATATTTTCACGCTCTTCCGGGCTCAGCTGATCAACAAAATCGTAATCTTCAATTTTCTTCAATGACAATATAATGGGCTCCAATGCATCAATGGAAATTACAAACACGGTGTAATCGGGCAGCTTGTATTCATATTGCCCCAGTGCATCGAGCGTATTGGTTGGAACAACCAAAAACAATTCCCGGCGCACACCTTCTTCCTTCACATACTTACTAATGCTGTCGGTTTGATTTTTGATGTACGATGGGAAATTAGACAAGTCATCATTCGCCGGACTCTTTGCATCAAAAATGATAAACTCATCTTTAATTTTGATGGTATTATCCGGACTACCCTTGAAGGGTACTTTGTCGATGTAGTCAATTCCGTGGCGATTGCAGATTGCTTTGATGCGGCCTTTCACGTATTCTTCATGGGCCGTCCATGTTTCCTTTAACTTCCTGAGCCGCTCTATTTCCGCTCTGTTTCTGATGTCAACTTCGGCTTCGCGGTCTTTTTGAATTTTACTTTGTATCTGGTTGAGTGCCGCCATGGACTTCTCGTACTCGCTTTTGCGATGATCTTCCAAACTCTGAAACTGTGTCAGTTGCTCTTTCATCCGCTTGGCTTCTTGCTCCAATCGCTCAAAAGCACTTTTCGTAACAGCTAGTTCGTTAGAAAGCTCAGTGCCCCGACGCAAATAATTTTTATTGGATTCAGAAAGTGATGAGAGTTCTTTCACGCGCTCTTCTTTTTCTTTCAACAAATGATCGGTAGAGCCGCCAAGCTTTACATTTTCGTTTTCCAAACGGCTAACCGATTGTTGTAAATTCGATACGGCTAGTTTTTCGACAGTAAGCGAACCTTCCAGACGTGTATTTTCGGACTTCAACGATTCGGCTTTGGTGACTAGCTTTTGTAATTCGCCGTTGGCATCAACCAATTGTGAAATTATTTTTCTCCACCCAAAAATTCGCTCCAGCAAGCCTACGTTTCGTAGTTTTTCAAAAAAGCGCCTCAAATTTTCCTGATCCAATTCCATAAGCATTCACCAGCAAATTTAGAGCATTTCGGTTAGCTTCATGCACTTCGTGTTTACATTATAAAATTCAGGCACTTTGAGTACCTTTACCAACAGAGTTTTACTTTATAATTATGATCGACACTATTTCCACCAGCCAAGAAGCCATTGCTTTAGAAGAAAAATTTGGAGCCCATAACTACCATCCGTTGCCGGTTGTTTTAAACAAAGGCGAAGGCGTTTTTTTGTGGGACGTGGAAGGCAAGCGATACTTTGATTTTCTCTCTGCCTATAGTGCAGTTAATCAAGGGCACTGTCATCCGCGCATTATTCACGCACTGATTGATCAGGCTAAAGAGTTGACGCTAACCTCGCGGGCATTTTACAATGATAAACTTGGCGTAGCCGAAAAATATGTGTGCGAGTTGTTTGGCTACGATAAAGCACTCTTTATGAACAGCGGTGCCGAAGCCAATGAAACGGCGATAAAATTAGCACGAAAGTGGGGTTACACTAAAAAAGGTATTCCCGAAAATCAGGCGGTGATTGTTGCGGTGAAGAAAAATTTTCACGGTCGCACCACTACCATTATTAGCGCATCTACCGATCCATCATCACAAAAAGGATTTGGGCCATTTATGCCCGGGTTTGAAATTGTTGAGTATGATAACGTAGCTGCTCTTGAAAAAGCGCTAGCGAATCCGAATGTATGTGGATTGTGGATTGAACCCATTCAGGGCGAAGCCGGCGTTTACGTACCACAACATGGCTATTTGAAAGCAGCGGAAAAATTATGCAAGCAGCACAATGTGTTGTTGATGATGGACGAAATTCAAACAGGCATTGCACGTACAGGTAAAATGCTGGCATCGTCGCACGAAGACGTACGCCCCGATTTGTTGATTCTCGGAAAAGCATTGTCCGGAGGTGTACTGCCCATTTCGTTGGTTTTAGCAGATGATGAAATTATGCTGGTGATCAAGCCGGGTGAGCATGGTTCTACATTCGGCGGCAATCCGCTGGCTGCTGCCGTAGTAGTTGAGGCCCTGCGTGTTGTTGAAGAAGAACACCTCGCTGAAAATGCCGAACGACTAGGAAAAGTATTTCGCGATCGGATGACTGCATTCATGCAAAAATCAACAATGGTGAAATTGGTGCGCGGTAAAGGTTTGCTGAATGCGATTGTGATCAACGACACCCCTGATAGCGAAACTGCTTGGAATATTTGTTTGAAGTTTGCAGAAAACGGATTGCTGGCTAAGCCTACACACGGCAATATTATTCGGTTAGCACCTCCGCTGGTTATCACCGAAGAGCAAATTCATGAGTGTTGTGATCTTATTGAGAAATCAATTTTAGAAGTAACCCAGTAAATGCCGCATGATTTCATGGAGTGAGTTGGCCCCATTTCCATTGGAAAAGAAAATTTCTTTACTCTACGAGCACGCGCATTTTGTGATGGCCATTCGTTACTATAAACACAAGGTGAATTTGTATTTGTTGGGCGATGACTATGTAGAGGTATTCATCAATCACAAGCAAACCATTATTGAGCGGATCGCACCTTTGGATCGCGCCCACACACGGATGAAGTTTTATTCTGATCAGATTAAGCTCCCGGCTGGGATTTAAAAAGGGTAGGCAAAAAAAAAGGCTTCATGTGATGAAGCCTCTTTTTTTGAATGGAGCTGAATTATGCTGCCACTGTATCTTGTATTTTAGCCTGCTGCTTCAATACAACAACTTTCTTAGCCTTGTATCCGCAGTATCCACACAAATAATGCTTGATGATTTCGCCTTCTTCGGTAGCGGTAGGAGTTTTGGTAATTTCCTCTTTCACTACTTTGAAAGTTTGGTAATTACATTCCGGACATTGGATAGCGTGTAAGTGTCCTGCATATTTTTCAATTTGAATAAATCCAGTTTCTTCGTCTTTCCACACATCGTAGTCAACAGAGAAAACATTTTCTTCTGCTTGCATACCTTCATCTAAATAAGCGTCTTCTTCTTCTTCGCTCAACAATTTCATCGGCTTGCCGGTTTTCGGAGAAATCCGCGGCTTGTAGCGCAATACTTTTAAGCGCTTTTCAATGAAGAATGGATAGTAAAATTTGAGCAGGTTTTGCAGAATCATCGCAATAACCAAACCTACTGCTATGGTTAAGAACGCTCTTACAAAGAAGAATAGAGCACTAAACTTCTCAATGTTTGAGTTTCCATAAAAACAAAGGCCGATAACAATGATCACAGAAGCAATCCACAAGAATTTGATTTCGTGCTTGTTGATGAAATCATACTTGTTTTTATTTCCTCCAGTTGTTGATAACCGAATGAAATAACCAACAGCTACTAAAATGCCGATTGCCCAGAATACATACCCCAAAGTAGCAGCAAGATTGTTCCAATCATCAAATTGGTGGGGGTCAACATTGGGATCTATCATAGGTTTAAGTCTTAAGGGTTTGTGATTTTAAGTATTTCAAATATAGCCAAAACACTAAAATTTGTTCCAAAAATACCAGAAAAAGAGAATATTTTATAGTTAAGATTAAACAAGTAGGCCAAAACTAAAGTCCCTGACCGCTTTTAGGGATTCCAGCCTATCCTCATACATGCCCATATGGCCGCTGCATTCCAAAACTTTTAAGCGTGCGCGGTCGGAAAGTGCTGCCATTTGCTGCGAAATGGAAAGGTTAACAATTGCATCATATTGGCCGGCCAAAATCAAAACGTCTACTCCGTTTAGATGGTCGCGTGCAGGGCGATCGCGCATGGCCTGCGAATAGGCAATCAATGTAGAAACGGGTGTGTGCAAAGCCATGGAATACACGGCTGGGATTGCCGGGTGATCCTTCTGGTAAAAAAGATTAGGAACAAATGTGTCTGCGAACGGGGCAACACCAAATTTCTTTACGAAATCAATGGTTTTGTTGCGATTTGTTTTCTTTTCTTCTGTATCGGCAAACACCGTAGAATGGAACAACACCATGCCTGCAAACAAATCGGGTTTTAGTTGTTGCATGGCGAGTGCCACATATCCGCCCAATGAGTGGCCCACAACAACACAACGACCGATTTTTTCATGTTCTGCAAACTCAATGACGCGCTGTGCCACCGATTCGATTGAGAGCGGTTCAATCAGTTCGCTTCTACCAAAGCCAGGTAAATCAATACTCCATACGGAAAAATCAGTTGCTAGCTCTTCCGCAAAGCCATCCCAAATTTGATGGGTTTCGCAAAAGCCGTGAATGAGAAGAATGGTTGGACCTATGCCTTGTCTTTTGCTGTAAAGGGAATTCATTCCATTAATGAACCAGTGCCTTGCTATTTTCCAGCATCATCAATACCGTCTGCTCGATGGCATCAGCATCAAAACCGCACTCTTTGTGCAGCTCCGATTGTTCGCCATGTTCAATAACTAGATCGGGAATTCCCAAGCGTTTTACCCAAGCTTGGTATTGATAGTCGGCCATAAGTTCTAAAATAGCGCTACCCATGCCGCCTTGCACGCAGCCGTCTTCTACGGTAATGATCTTTGTATATCGGGTAAAAACTTCGTGCAACAAGGCTTCGTCCAGCGGCTTCACAAAGCGCATGTCGTAGTGGCCAATAGAGATGCCCTGTTTCTCTAATTTTTCACAAACTTCAACTGCATAGTTGCCGATATGGCCAATAGTGAGAATGGCCACATCCTGACCTTCTTTGATCTTTCGACCGGTTCCAATTTCAATTTCTTCAAATGGTGTTTTCCAATTCGGCATCACGCCTTGTCCGCGCGGATAGCGGATTGAAAACGCCTGTGATTTGCGCGGAAGCTGTGCCGTATACATTAAGTTGCGCAACTCGGCTTCATTCATGGGCGAAGACACAATTATATTCGGCACACATCTAAAATAGGCAATGTCATAGGCTCCATGATGAGTAGGACCATCAGCACCTGCAAAACCGGCTCTGTCTAAGCAGAAATTGACCGGCAGATTTTGAATGCACACATCATGTACCACCTGATCGTAGGCACGTTGCATGAAAGAGCTATAAATATTACAAAATGGAACCAGCCCCTGTGTAGCCATGCCGGCAGAAAATGTAACTGCATGCTGCTCGGCAATGCCCACGTCAAATGCGCGGGTAGGCATCTCCTTCATCATAATGTTCATGGATGAACCGGATGGCATGGCGGGGGTGATCCCCACAATTTTATCATTGGCTTTAGCCAATTCTACCAGCGTGTGTCCAAATACATCCTGGTATTTAGGTGCCTGAGGCTGGTCGTAAACTTTTTTGTGAATTTCTCCCGAGATTTTATCAAAAGTGCCAGGTGCATGCCAGGTAGTGGCATTGCCTTTTTCTGCAGGACCATAGCCTTTGCCCTTGGTAGTGATGCAATGCAGAATTTTGGGGCCTTTGATCTGCTTGAGGTCATTCAGAATGGCAACCAGATGATCTACATCGTGGCCATCTACCGGGCCGAAGTATCGAAGGTTAAGCGACTCGAATAGGTTGCTTTGGCTAAGCAAGGTTGACTTAATGCCAGTTTCTATCTTCGACACAATCTCTTGCGCACTCTTTCCGAAATTTGACAGCTTGCCTAACAAATTCCACACGTCTTCCTTCAACCGATTATAGGTTTGTGAGGTAGTGATATCGGTTAAGTAATCTTTAAGGGCACCCACATTCGGGTCGATGGACATGCAGTTATCGTTGAGGATGATCAGCAAATTGGTGTCTGATACACCCGCGTGGTTGAGGCCTTCAAATGCCATTCCGCCCGTTAAGGCGCCATCGCCGATGACAGCCACATGCTGCTTCTCGTCCATTTTCAAATATTTCGAGGCCATGGCCATTCCCAATGCGGCTGACACCGATGTAGAAGAGTGGCCTACGCCGAACGCATCGTACGGGCTTTCTTTGCGTTTAGGAAAACCTGAAATGCCCTTATAAACCCTGTTTGTGTAAAAAATATCGCGTCTTCCTGTAAGGATTTTATGGCCGTATGCCTGATGGCCCACATCCCATACGAGTTGGTCTTCTGGAGTGTTGAGCACATAATGAAGTGCCACGGTTAGCTCAACCACCCCTAGGCTGGCTCCAAAATGGCCGCCATAGACCGAAACATTATCGACAATGAACTGACGCAATTCATCGCAAAGTTGTACCAGCTGCACCTGATCTAATTTTTTGAGGTCGGCAGGGCTTTCAATCTTTGCGAGCAATTTTCCGGGTGTGATCAGCATTGTATTTTCTTCGTTTTGGCGACTTCTTAGTAAAACAGCATCCCAATGTAAGTGTTTTAGAATGTTTTAGGCAGGTTAAGCGACAAATTTACTGATTTAAGGACACCACTAAAAATCCTTCTTTTTATCACCTCAACCCATTTCCCTTCTCCAAAGAGAGAAGGGTATATTGAGTTTTTAGAGGTGACCTTAACAATTACTAGGGTTTTCTAATTGGTTTTGGATAATTTTGTCGTCTTACGTTTTATGGAACAACAACCTTTCGAAATTCACCTGCCCCTATTTGAGGGGCCTTTTGACTTGCTTTTATTTTTCATCGAGCGCGATGAGTTAGAGATAAATGACATTCCTATTTCAAAAATCGCAAACGATTTTCTGGAATATCTGCGCAAGCTGGAGACCATGAATATTGAAGTAGCCAGTGAGTTTATTTTGGTGGCAGCTACGCTCATGCGCATTAAATCGAAGATGCTCTTGCCAAGACCTCAGTTGGATGAGCAAGGCAACGAAATTGATCCGCGTGAGGAATTGGTAAAACACTTGATGGAGTACAAAAAGTACAAGTCGGTGGTGGAACAATTCCACAAGATGGAGGAGAGCGAGTTGATGAAAGAAAAGCGCGGTAATTTGATGAAAGAGCTTCGCCAACTTGCAGAAAGCACCAATGTGGAAGCCGAGTTACAGGATGTAGATCTTTTCAAACTACTGACTGTTTTTGAAAAAGTGCTCAAGCGGCAGGAAGAAGAAAAAAACAAGCCGGTGCATCAGGTGATTCAATATCCGTACACCATTGAGGGGCAGAAGCAATATATTTTAGAGCAAATCAACAGCAAGCCGCGTGTAGCTTTTCTGGAGTTATTTGAAAATGCACCGACACGCATTGCTTTAATTTTTAATTTTCTTTCCATTTTAGAATTATTGGCGAATGGATTCATTAACCTTCAACAAGGTGAAGGGTTCAATAACTTCTGGGTGATGCGGCATGAGGAGGTATCTTCAGAGGTGCCGACAGAAGGTTAGATTAATTACACTACCCAATATTTTTTCAAATCGTCCTTAATAGCTTCTATTTTATAATTACCAATCTTTTAGAGACTTTTTCTCGGCTTGTTTCGAAATTACATATGTAAATACCTGCGGGAAGATTACCTGCATCATAGGTTGATTCATGCGGTCCAGCATCTTGGTAAGTATCTATAGGTTTAGCTACAATAAGGCCAGTAGTACTAATCAAGGTAAGTTGTACTTGACTTGGCTCTTGCAAGTGATAGCTAAATGAAACTCTACCTGTGGTGGGGTTAGGGTAAATACTAAAATACTTCTCATCTTCTTCTTGCATTGCCATATCATTTGCAATTCTGTTAGAAGCAATGTTTCTATTTGATGCATTTTTGTAAATAGGGTCATTGCAAAAAGCATTGATTTCACTAGAAGTAGCCATCATCGATGCTAAATTGGTCGGGGTCTGATACAAATTAGCAACACTGATCTTGCTACCGCTTAGCAACTTTGCACCGGCTTGAATACTAATTTTTCTTCCGGCGGCCAAAAATAGTGGGTTACTACCTCGGTTACTGAAACTACTGGCGGTTATTGAGTTTTGTGCGCGCCAAACATTATTACCTGAAAGAACAATTTGATTGGGTGGCAGATTAACGTCTTCAGCAATATCTTGCACACCACCTGGCAAAAAAGTTGAACCACCATCTATTAACTTTACAGGATATTTTCCAATAAAAACAATGTCACTTTTCGGGTCTGTACTTCCTGTTATACTCAATCTAGCAACAACTTTAATATAGACTTTGGGAATACAGTTGCTAAACGAAATCAAGTTATCCATTATAAAAGGACAATTGGGGTTGTCTGTTGTGGTAATAGAAACAGACTTAAAAATAGGGATGCCTTCATTATTTTTAAAATTACTAATTGGGTGATACGAGCTTCTGTAGACGGGCTTACCATTTTGCTCAATGTCAACGTAAAGATTATTACTTGAGTAATAAATATAATCGCATCCTTCCAGCAGGTAAGCACATCGAATGTCAGATTTTGATAGATCGACGTTAAGAGCTGGATTAAGAGCAAATTTCAAATTACCAGACTTACTAGACATCAAAAGTTGAATAGGCGTTGCTGTAAGCAACTCAGAATGGTATATGAAACGCTGGCTGCTATTCTCCGCACAAATCTGTTCATTAACCACACTTGTCTCAGTGGTTGAACTATAATTCATTATTACCTCAGGTGTATACAATAAATTAAAAACGCCTAATGTGTTATTGTAAACTGGTTTAGCTGCCGGAGAAACTCCTGTTTGATCTGATCCTGGAAGTGGCATAATCACATTATTCTTTTCTGAGGCCGAGCTTATGGTGCCTGTTGCACTAAAATCATTCATAATCATAACTGGTGCTGGACCAGAACTTGACTTTCCTCCTCCCATAAAAAAATCTAAGAGAGAAATAATGCTGTTAACCACACCACCCGCCACAGGAATTAAGTTAACCCAGCTTTCTATGCTATTCGCAGCATTCTTCACTTCTTCTAAATCAGACTTCAACTTGTCCGAAATTGACGGGTTGGTTTGTTTAGCAATTGCCTCCGTCAATTTAAATGTTGCTTCACCAAAAGTTCTGGTAGCCTTCAGTCCTCCCTCTACTTTTTCAGAAAAAATCGAAAAGCTTTGCAAATAGTCTTGATTGGTATTTACAGCATTTGATTGAATAGGTGATTGATAAGGAAGGCTGTTGATCCTGATGTCCACCGCCCCACTATTGATCAATTTGGTTTCGATATGAATTTCTCCTTTATTACCACACGTACAGGGGTCGTAGATTACGGGAAAATCAGCGTACAACCAATAAGGCAAATAGTTATTAAACTTGTTTGCTGTGACGATATTTAAATCTCTTTTAAATTGGTCAAGTGGCAAAAGGGGAGTACTGTATGAGGTCAATAAATTAGATTGATATAATGAATTTCTGTTATAAAACGAAAGTGTTATAGTTCCTCCTTTGTTAGAATCATTGTTCAATGTTTCTGAAAATAACTGTGTAACAAGAAAAAAAGATCTGATAATTCCTGTGTACTTATTGTAGAATATTACATACGCATCAGACACCGGAACACTGCCTGGTGTACCTAAGTTTTTCTTCAGTAGTTCCCAACCTTCCTCCGGTTTGTTATCTTTATCAGCGGCTATTACAAATGGATTGATGTTTACATTACTCGCATTATCTTGATTATCAAGGTTCTCAAGCACATGAAACGGAGAGACTATGGAATTGATTTGCCCGCTTAAGGTAGAATAAATATTTGTTGTCCAAACGCTCGATCGCCAGTCCCAAACATTAACCGTTGGCGAATTTGTATTGATAACCTCTGAGCATGGTTGTTGCCCATTACTGATACCCACGATAAAAACGATGGAAATTGTAACAAGTAATCTTAAACGCATCTCACCTTGATTTTTTTAAATTATAATTTAATGCCCGTAAAAGTTCTTCGTTGCAAACTTTTATCTGATTCATCCTTGCCGGTGAATTCATAGTCAATAACAATAGTACGCCTATCTGATTTTAAATAGCCCACTTTTTTATCTAAGTCGCGAAACACACAATTAGGCGTTGGTTTAAACCCATTCAAATCATATTCTGAACCCAAGTACTTACCGTACAGTGGCCATTGCTCGTGTTTTAAAAAGTAAATTTTCTGGGTGACAGAATCTACTCCGGTATCATTTGGGAAACACACCTTGTCGGGAGTTTTGTTTATTTTCAGTTTAATTATAATTGGATTGTAATCGGCTACGGATTCATCATTAAAAAGCAATGTCACTTTTCGAGTTGTCCTCTTACGTGGATCGCTTCCAATCGTCCATTCATATGAGCTGGCATTGGCCTCTAATGCCTCAAAGGTTACATAACTCGGTGCCATTAGCGTGTCCTCCTCCACTATTTTTGTGATCTCCGTGCGTTCTCCGTTTATCTTATCATAATAGTAGAGTTCATTATAAACTCTAAACTGCGCACTGGTTTTTTTAGCCCCAGCGCACTTA